>Ga0209039_10003129_pt1 | contig 13227 bp, 13 predicted proteins | sample BogFormECP12_OM1_FD_188238 | JGI IMG/M metagenome (GOLD analysis project Ga0209039, IMG submission 188238) | Bog forest soil microbial communities from Calvert Island, British Columbia, Canada - ECP12_OM1 (SPAdes) (version 2) | ecosystem: Environmental > Aquatic > Freshwater > Wetlands > Bog ...
CGGACCGATGAGGGGCGCGATGCCCCGCACAAGAACATGACCACCTTCCTGATCGAGAAGGAGCCGGGCTTCGGCCCCAACCCCACGGTCCCTGGCCTGGTCGTGCCGGGGAAGATCGAGAAGATGGGCTACAAGGGCGTCGACACCACCGAACTGCTCCTCCATGACGTCCGCATCCCGGCCAGCCGGGTGCTCGGCGGCGCCCCCGGCCAGGGCTTCTACCAGATGATGGACGGCGTGGAGGTCGGCCGGGTCAACGTCGCCGCCCGTGGCTGCGGAGTCGCCCTTCGCGCCTTCGAGCTGGGCATCGCCTATGCGCAGGTGCGGCACGCCTTCGGCAAGCCGATCATCGAGCACCAGGCCATCGCGTTCAAGCTGGCCGAGATGGGCATCAAGGTTGAGGCCGCCCACCAGATGATGGTGATGGCGGCCCGCAAGAAGGACTCCGGCCAGCGCAACGACCTCGAGGCCGGGATGGCCAAGTACCTCTCCTCCGAGTACGCCAAGGAGGTCGTGGAAGACTCCTTCCGCATCCACGGCGGCTACGGCTTCTCCAAGGAGTACGAGATCGAGCGCCTGTACCGGGAGGTGCCGATGCTCCTGATCGGCGAAGGCACCGCGGAAATCCAGAAGATGATCATCGGACGCCGGCTGCTTGAGGAATACCGGATCCCCCGCTAGCCAGTAGCCCGCCGCGGTCCCGCCATCCCGATGAGGAGCCGTGGTAACACGCTCGGGCAATCATGGCTGGCGGCCGCTTGCCAGCGGGCTGAACGTGGCATAACACCCGGTGTGGACTTGCGACGGGAGAGGCGCTTGCGCCGCTGGCGGGTGCGAGTGGGGAGAACACCGTGATCGCAGCCAGCCGGACCGGCCGACGGAAAGCCAGCCGGCCGGTCCGCCTCGGGCTGCTCGGTGCCGTCGTCCTGCTGGTCCTGGCGGTTACGACTGCCGTCCTCACGGACTCCCGCCTGGCCGCCGCGGCCCGGCACGGATCCGGCGGGGACGGCTGGGTGACCAGCTGGAGCGCCAGCCCGCAGGTCGCCACGCGCGATACGCTCGCCGCCATCGGCTTCGATGACCGGACGGTCCGCGACATCATCTTCACCAGCGTCGGCGGTGATCCGATCAGGCTGGAGCTGACGAACGTCTTCGGCGCCTCGCCGCTGCGGGTCGGCCGCGTGACGGTGGCGGTGGCAGACCTGGGTGCCGCGGTTTTGCCGGGCACGATCCATCCGGTGACCTTCGGCGGCAGGGCGTCGGTCCAGATCCCGGCCGGCGCGCAGGTCCTCAGCGATCCGGTGGCCATGCGGATATCGCCGCTGCAGGATCTGGCGGTGAGCGTGTACCTGCCGGGCCCCACCGCCGCGGCGACCTTCCATTCGGACGCCCAGCAGGTCAACTGGGTGTCGGCCGCTGGTGACTACGCCGTCGACGCCGGTGCGGGCGCGTTCATCATCCCCACTTTGTCGTGGTACTACGTCAGCGGCCTCCTCGTGCAAGCGCCTGGCGCGGACGGGACCGTGGTGGCGTTGGGCGACTCGATCACCGACGGCGTGGGGTCGACCGCCGACGCCAACGCCCGCTGGCCCAACGACCTGGCCCGCAGGCTGGACGCGCTGGGCGGCCCGACGCTGGCGGTGGCCGACGAGGGGATCGGCGGCAACCGGGTGCTGATCGGCGCGCGGTGCTGCGGTGCGAGCGCCGAGGCGCGGTTCGGGCGGGACGCGCTGGACCAGCCTGGTGTCCGGGACGTCATCGTGCTGGAGGGGATCAACGACATCGGGTTCGGCGCGGGCCTGGGCGGCGATATCGATGCGGCCCAGATCATCGCCGGGTACCGGCAGCTGATCGCCGAGGCGCACGCCCGGAGGCTGAAGATATTCGGCGCGACCCTGCTGCCGTTCCAGGGAGCGGGGTATTACACCGCGGCTGGCGAGGCCGCGCGCGAGGCGGTGAACACCTGGATCCGCACCAGCGGTGCCTTCGACGGCGTCATCGACTTCGACGCGGTGATGCGCGATCCTGCCGATCCACTGAGGTTGAACCCCGCCTATGACTGCGGCGATCACCTGCACCCCAATGACGCTGGATACCAGGCCATGGCCGACGCCATCAGCCTGGAGATGCTGCTGCGGGGGTCGCGCTAGCCAGCAGGTATCCCTGGCCGAACTGGCAGCCCATCGAGGCCGGAACTGGCGGGCCGACACGTTGACGCTGACATACAGCGGTGGCTGGCGCGGCGTTCTGCCCCTGCTGACTCGGTCAGATCGGCCGAGCTGAACCATAGCTCACAGGAGCCTCGTTAGGGACAAAGCTACGGGCACCCGCGTCTTGGCGCCTGCGCATATTCGCCCGCCTGCAGGCTAGGGGTGTCATGCTGGACAGGAAGGAGGCCTTCGATGACCTGGACGGGTTCCGCACCGGGAGAGCCGGGGCCGGCGGCGGAAGTTTTCTTCGACGCCCGCCGCGGCATCTACTACGCCCGGCCGGTGCTGCGCGGCTGGCTGCACGTGGTCTGGTTCGGGCTGTCGGTGGTAGCCGGGCCACTGCTGCTGGCCGGGGCGCACGGGACGCAGCAGATCATCGCCCGCGCCATCTACGCGACCAGCGTGAGCGCCTTGTTCGGGGTCAGCGCGCTGTACCACCGGGGCCGTTGGACCGAATCGGGCCGTCAGCGGATGCAGCGCCTGGACCACATGATGATCTTTTTTCTCATTGCAGGCACGGCCACTCCGGTGCTGCTGCTGACCTCGCCCGGGGCGTTCGGGCTGGCCTGCCTGATCACGCTGTGGACGCTGGCCGCCACCGCGGCCGTGGTCCACATGATGTGGATGAGCGCGCCCGAACTGGTGGTCGGCGCGGTCTTCCTGGGGCTGGGCTGGGTGGCCGCCCTGGCCCTGCCGGGCCTATGGATCCACGCCGGCGTGGTGCCGGCAGCGCTGGTGCTCGCGGGCGGCCTGCTCTACACCGCCGGGGCCGTGTGCTACCGCCGCCGGCGGCCCGATCCGCGGCCGTCAGTGTTCGGCTACCACGAGGTCTTCCACGCCTTCGTATGCCTCGCCGCGGCATGCCAGTTCGTCGCGATCACCCAGCTGGTCAGCTAACCCTGGTCGACATCAATCCGGTTCGATGATAGGCCTGTCGCCAGAGGCAGCAGGCGTACCGCTGCCTGACGATCCGCCCAGAGTCCCTGCGAGCGAGGTGTCCCCTGCCCGGCCCATTTGCCATAGCGACAGCTGTCCAGCCCGCCGCGGCCGGCCAGTGGTCGGCCTCCATCCATCCTGGCTGGGACATCGCGGGTAATGCCAACGGCGGTTACCTGCTTGCGGTGGCCACGCGCGCCCTGGTCGGCGCTACCGGGCGTCCGGATCCCGTGACGGTCACCGCGCACTACCTGTCGCCCGGCCAGCCGGGCGGCGTCCGCATCACTACCCAGGTCCTCAAGGAGGGAAGGCGCTTCGCCACCGGCACCGCGACGATGTTCTCCGGTACGCGCCCGCTGCTGGCCGTGCTGGGCACGTTCGGTGATCTGTCACAGGCCGAGGGTCCCGAGCTCGTCGAGGGCGCGCCCCCCGAGCTGCCCCGGCCGGAGCAGTGCGTGCCTCTGCATCCGGCCGGCACCTTCCCGCCCCCGTTCATGGGCAGGGTCGATCTGCGGCTGCATCCCGACGACGCCGCCTTCGCCACCGGGCAGCAATCCGGGCGTGCGCTGATGCGGGGCTGGTTCCGGCTCCCCGGCGGCGAGCCCGTCGGCAGCCTTGCCCTGCTGTGCGCGGTCGACGCCTTCCCGCCCACCGCCTTCAACGCCCGGCTGCCGGTCGCGTGGACGCCGACGGTCGAGCTCACCGCTCATATCCGGGCCAACCCGGCGCCCGGCTGGCTCCGCTGCCGCTTTTCGACCCGGTTCGTCACCGCTGGTTTCCTCGAGGAGGACGGCGAAGTCTGGGATAGCACCGGGCGCCTGGTTGGCCAGTCGCGTCAGCTCGCCCTCGTCCCCCGAAGCTGAACTTCGCCATGCCGTTCGGTGGCGTCAAGGCGTCCGGTTTTGGGTCGCGAGAACGGCAGCGCCGGGTTGCGCGAGTACCTTCGGGATAAGCCGTGTGGATCGAGACGACCGGCGCCACCCGCGACCCTTTCGTGCTCAGCTGATCCGGTGCCGGCGTCTGAACCAGCCCGGGGGCTGAGCGTTGATTAAGGAGCGAGTACATGGCCGCGATGTTCGAGCACCTTGTCCGTGTCAGGTGGCGTGACACGGACGCCCTGGGCCATGTCAATCACGCCGTCTTCCTGACCTACCTGGAGGAGGGCAGGGATGCGTTCTACGTGCAGGCCCTGGGCAGCGATCCCAGCTACGTGGTTGTCCGGCTTGAAGTGGACCTGCGCGCGGAGGTCCGCTACCCAGACCAGCAGGTGGTGGTACGGATACAGGCGGAGCGCCTGGGCACGACGAGCCTGACCACCCGCGAAACGATCCTCACCTCATCCGGGGAAGTAGCCGCCGAGGCGCGCGTCGTCACAGTCCGCTGGGACCCGACCCACCGGCAGCCGATCCCGTTCAGCAAGACTGAGCGCACGCGACTGGCCGTCCGGTATCTAACCGCCGGCTTACCTGTCGGCCCCTGGCCTGCGGCCCATGTTCAGCAGCCGCTCTTCAAGATCCGCCCATGTCCTGCCCGACCGCATCACCATCTACCGCCAGGCGATCTGCGCGATCTGCCGCACCGAGCAGGAGGTCGCCGACCAGGTCCGCCGTACTGTCATCCACGAGATTGCTCACCATTTCGGCATTGACGACAGCCGGCTTAGCGAACTCGGCTGGTAAGAGCCGGATACGCCCTGCCCTGGGAAGGTCGTTGGGCTCCTCCCGGCAGGACCAAAGGCCCGGGGTAAGCCTGCCGAACGCCGCTGCCATGGCCGCAGCCCGTCCCCCGATGCTGTGGGCGAGGGGTGCAAACGAGATGGGCAGCTACTACGACGCGCTGTTGCCGGTACGTGCGCCCGGGGCCGGCCTCGGGGGCATAGTGGCCGGTATCCGGCTACCATACCGGGTGCTTGCGTCGGTCTGCGTGCCCGGGGGCCGGATAGTTCTCGCCTTCGTTTCTGATAGTGCCCGGCTCAGTGCCATGTTCGCGGCCAACTGGGCTCAGGCCGGGACGGATCAGGAGCCGGACGCCACGCTGTATGCGCTGGCCCGGCCGGCCTGCGGCTACGGGCTTGATGGAAGGTGGGACGGGGCGCGATGGTGGTCGCGGGATCAGAAGATGATGGTGGTCTTCAGATTTGGCTCATACCGGCTGGCTAAGGTGTGCGTCCGGGGCATTTGCTCGGCCGTGAGCGGGGACGACACATTGTTCTTGCACGGATGCGCATTGTCTGTCGGTGCGGGAGCTGACCGGCGGGGTGTGGTTATCACGGGGAGTTCCGGTGCGGGGAAGACCACGCTCGTCGCGGGGCTGCTGCGGCATCCTGAGTACCCGGTAACGGTGGTGAACGACGACTGGGGTGCCATTTCGCTGAGTCGCGGGGATTCGGTCAGCACGGGAGAAAGGATGCTCCATATGAAGACGGGCAGTGTGCTGGCCCTTCGTCCCGGCTTCTTCACCAGCGCGCCGGCGGGCTCGTACTCGCGCGACCTGTCAGAGCGGGATCGGGCCGCCCGGATGCTGGTGTCGCCGGAAAGTGTGTACGGGACGGCATGGAGCACCTCGGCGACGGCGGTTGAGCATGTGGCCGTGGTTGTGCGGGAGCCTGCAGACTGGTTGCCGCCCGGCCGGCGTGGCGCGGCGGTGACGGCGCTGGAGAGTGAGGGTGAGGTGGGTCTCGTTCACCATCATGAGGCGTTCTTTAACGGATCACTGATCCTGACGACGGACGATGATAAGTTCCGCGAGGAACGGCGCTACCGGCAGCTTCTTAGTCACACAGCGGTGTCGTGGATAAATAATTGCAGTACACCTGAGGCCCTGGTGGGTAACTTCATCTCCGCAGTCATGTCCTTAGCAGCGCTTGGCACGACCCCATCGTAAGGACGTACGCGAATGACGTCCGGCCGCCAACTCCCGCAGGCGGCGCCGGGCCACCTTGCCGGTTGGGCCCAGCGGCAGGTCCCGGACCAGGCAGAACGCGCTTGGCCGCTTAGGGCGCGGCAAGGCCGCCGCGCACGCCGCGCGCAACGCGTCCTCCAGCTCGCGTGGCCACGGCTCGGTCGGAACGACGTAGGCGACCGGGCGCTCCCCGAGCACCTCATCGTAAGCCGCGACCACCGCGGCGGACCGGACGCCGGGCTGGGCGAGCAAGACGTCCTCGATTTCCCTCGGGTAGATCTTCTCGCCGCCCCGGTTGATCACGTCATCGGACCGGCCGGCCAGGAACAGGTAGCCGTCCTGGTCGAGGTGGCCCAGGTCGCCGGTATCGAGCCAGCCCTCGGGGTCGACGGCACCAGCCGGGCCGTTCTCCGCGTACTCGGAGATGACGCCCCGGCCCCGGATCTGCACCCGGCCCACGGTGCGGGCCGGGCAGGGCACGTATCGCCCGGCGGCTAGCCGGGCGACCCGGACCTGCGTGCCGACCGGCCGGCCCGCCGAGCCGGCCTTGCGCGGGCCGTCCAGGGGGTTGGCGGTGATCATGCTGGCCGCCTCCGTCATCCCGTAGGTCTCGATGACGGGCAGGCCGGTTGCCTCCTCGAACCGGCTGAGCACCGACGGCGCGCCGGTGGTTCCGCTCGTGCACAGGAAGATTCCCCCGGTCCGGGACGCGCCGGCCGGGATGATCGCACGCTCGGCGGCCGGGCTTGAGCCAGGTCCGTTCGGCCCAGATGATCTGTCCGGCGGCCTGAGCACGGCCAGGCCCGGTGGCAGGCCATCGTCGGATTCGCCCACGGCCGCCTGGGGGCGGGCCGCGGCGAGCACCCGGGAGAGTTCGGCGGCCGGAGGGCCCGGGTCCAGCGGGATGACGACCCGGCCGGCCCCGAGGATGCTGACCAGGGCGGTGGCGTAGCTGAGCGGGTCCGGCAGGCGGACCGCCACCCGTGCGCCAGGCGGTATTCCGGCGCGGTCCAGGCGGTCGGCCCAGGCTCGGGTGGAGCTCCGTAGCCCGGCGTAGGTCAGCGTCCCGGTTCCCGCGGCGTCTTCGAGGTACGGCGCGCCGCCCTGGCGGGCCGCCGCGCCAGAGATCCATTCCGCTATCACTGTCACGCTCCGTTCTGGTCGCTGGTCACGCCCGCCAGCGTGGCGGGGGCCGGGTCGGGAAGGGGCGGGGAAGCCGGTGCTGACGCGGGAAGGTCGGGGGCCCGGCGCCGCGGGATCAGGGTGGACCAGGGCTGCTGCTTGCGCTCGGTCAGCGGAACGGCCAGCGGCGTCCTGGCCAGCACGCTGGTCAGCGTGATGCAGCAGGCGAAGACGATCGCCACGGTCAGCAGGCACAGCAGCGGCCACCGGATGGTCGAGGCGAGGTGGCCCCAGCCGAGCCAGGTCAGCGCGGTGATGAACAGCATCTGGGATAGGTAGATGCCGTAGGAGTTGTCCGACCCCGAGCGCACCACGGCTTGCGTCCGCCGTGACCGCCAGGGGCGCACCAGGGCGACGCCGGCCAGGTACCCGCACGCGATCGCGCCGACGTTGAACGGGATGACGCTGGGCTGGAACGGGTCACTGCCCGATCCCAGCAGCGTGGTCACGCCGTGCTGGGCCAGGAAGTAGATACCCTCGGCGGCGAGCGCCGCGGCTACCGTCAGGGCTCCTACCAGCCGCGCGTGCCCGCACACCCAGGCGTGCACCTCCGCCAGGTGGAAGGCGACGACACCGCCGCCGATCAGGTAGAGCAGGTAGCTCAGCGCATCTTGCTGGCCGTATCTGATCATCAGCGGCGGCAGGAGCTGCCAGTGCATGCCGATCGCGATCGCCACCTGGGCCAGCGCGGCCGCGGCGATGACCAGCCCGTGCTGCCCCCTGGTGCGCCGCGGCAGCACCAGCACCAGCGGGAATACCAGGTAGAACTGCATGATCACGAGCAGGAAGCTGGTAATACCCGGTTTCGGCCATGGCGGCCAGGTGCTTGAGCGCCGAGGCCAGGCTGGCGTAGCGCGATGTCGGCAGCAGGTAGAGGAAGTAGATGACGGTCCAGCACAGGTAGGGAATGACGACGGAGAGGCACCGGCGCCAGTAAAAGCGGCCCAGGCCGGCCCGCTTCATGTCGGCGTAGGCGCACGTCAGCATGCACGCGGAGATGAAGAAGAATCCCTCGCGTGACACGTGCAGCAGCAGCAGTGCGGACCCCGGGCCCACGCTGGCCGTCGCGGGCGCGAAGTATAGGACCGAGTGGGTGCTGATGACGCCGGCCTGCTTGACCGGGCGCATGGCGTCGACCTGGTCGAGCCTGCGACCGGCCATCAGTACATCATCCGCGGATCATGGTAATGCTTGAACTCCAGGAGATTGCCGGACGGGTCGAGCAGCACGAAGGTGCGATGCTCCTCCGCCAGGCCCTCGAACCGCGTCGAGACGTCACCGAAGAACGGGATCTTGCGGATGACCGCGCAGTGATACAGCGCCTCGAAATCCGCCGCATCCCGGAACGTGACGCCGAAGTGCCGCGGGTAAAGGCTCGGCGGTTTTTCCCTGGGAGCCTCGGTATCGGCGAGGTGGCAGACCAGCTGATCGCCGAAGAAATCCAGCGTTATCCGGTCCGGGTAACGGCGGACCGGAGCGCGCCGTCGGGCCGGCAGATGCCGGACTTCCCGCTCTCCCTGGCCTCCAGGGTGACCAGCGATGCCCCGGCTTCGAGATCCTCGCTAATGTACTCGACCCACATTTCTGGCGGCAGCTGCTCGGAGCGGACGGGGTCCTTGAACCCCACCTCCGAGACGACAGTGAAGTCATCGGCCAGCTTGCGGATGTAGCTCGCCTTTTCCGTGTTGGACATCGGGATCGTGCCGTTCGATACCTCGACGTGCCGGGCGGAGTGCAGCTGGCAGAACCGCCGGAAATCATCGAACCGGCCCTGCAGGACGTATTTTTCGAAGAGCGTCCCGCCGAAGTGGAACCCGATGTCCTTGGTGCTCAGGACCTTGATCTTCGCGCGCAGGTCGCTGCTGACCACCGCGGTGCCCAGCCGAACTTGACGAAGTCGATGTACTCGGCTGCGGACGACACCAGGTCGGTGAAATACCACAGCGGGATCCCGCCGTCGATGACCATCGTGAGTCCAGTGTCACGGGGCTTTTCGGCCCGGCGCGGCAGGTGCAGTGTGGTCTGATTCATTTGATTTCCCTTTCTGATTGATTCGTGGCGTGATCCAGCCGCCGGGTCGGCGAGCGCAGGATGCAGCCGTTGGCCAGCGGTTCCCAGCTCATGCGCTCCACCGGGATGCGGCGCAGGTAGGCGTTCAGCACCCGGACCGTGCCGCCGTGGGCGACGACCGCGATACCCCCCAGCGCCGGCAGATCGTCGGCGAACTCGGCGACGCGCCGGTAGAAGTCACGCAGGGACTCGCCGCCGGCCGGCCGCGCGTCGGCGTCGACCACGCGGCACGCGCGCACTCCGCTGACCGTGGGATGGATCGCCGCGACGTCGGTGCCCTCGAGGACCCCGAGGCACCGCTCGCGCAGCCGGGCATCGCTGGTGACAGGCAGCCCGAGCACGGAGGCCAGCGGGGCCGCGGTCTGCTGGGCGCGGCGCAGGTCGCTGGCGTACAGCGCGCCGATCGGGCGGCTGCGTAGCCGCGCCGCGACCTCCCAGGCCTGGTGTTCACCGTGGCGGGTCAGCCGCGCCTGGTCGCAGTACCCCTGCGCCAGGCCGACAGCGTTCCAGGTGCTCTCACCGTGTCGGACAAGCCATCCGTTGCGGACCATGAATCGCAGGCTGCGGCCGGTTTCTGAAAGATCGATGAAAAATAGGCTGACCTGCAGGAACCTTGCAGGAACTTCTCAGTCTTGACTTGCGACATGGCCATCGTGCTTGCGCTCGCCACGGTACGGCTCAGCGAGCCGGCGCCCTGACCTCAGCGTCCCGCCTGGCCCGCTCGCGGCTACCAGCCGTCCAGTCGGAATTCGGACTGGGCCGTCATGCACACGCTCACGGCCGTCCGCCCGCTGGTCCGTGCGGTCGCCGGTGCGGTGGTGCGCTGTCCTAGCCGGGTCTGTCGCGTTCTGCCCATTCCAGCAGGGTGTCCAGCGGGTAGGCGGAGTCATCGATGCCCTGGTGCAGGTCGCCGAGCTCGGCGAAGCGGACGGGCACGGTGGCGATGGTGAACTGGCGTGGGTCGATCTCGTCGATCTCGTCCCAGGTGATCGGGGTGGACACGGTCGCCTCCGGCACGCCGCCGTGCTCTTTCGCGGTGGCGATGAGGCTGCTGATCGCGGCCCGCAGCCGCCCGTCACGGGTAGCGCAGGGCAGCCCGGCCAGGTCAAGCGGCATGCTTGTCGCCAACGTCAGCAGCGGCTCGTGTCAGCCGGTGCACAGCATCGACCCCACCACCGCGGCGCCGCTCGGCGCCGCCTTCAGGCTGTACGTGCTCGATGCGCTGGGCCATGCCGTGGCCTCGGGCAAGGTCCGCTGGAACCAGCCGCTGACCGTCACCGCACAGCTCAAGAGCCTGCCCGCCGGCGAGCTCCAGAATGAGCCGGACGGCACCCAGATCTCAGTGCTGGACACGGCGGCCAAGATGATCTCCATCAGCGACAACACGGCCGCCGACATGCTGATCAATCTCGTGGGCCGGTCCGCAGTCGAGGCGGCGCTCACCGCCACCGGGATGGCCAGGCCGGCTCTGGACCGGCCGTTCCTGACGACCCGTGAGATATTGACCCTCAAGCTCGACCGATGGCCAGTGCTCGCGAATCGCTACATCGCCGCGAACGAACCTGGCCGGAGGGCGCTGCTCGCCAGCACCGTCGACCCGGCGCCCCTTCCGGCTGTGGCGGCGGCGGGAGCGTGGACCACGCCACGAGACATTAACAGCCTCGAATATCTCGCCTCGGCCAGCGACATCTGCCGCGCCTACACCTCCCTCGCCGCCCTCGCCCGCCGACCGGGCCTGTCCCCGATCGGCCAGGTGCTTTCGCTCAACGACGGCGGTCTCCAGCTCGACCAGGCCCAGTGGAAGGCAACCTGGTTCAAAGGCGGATCCGAGCCAGGGGTCCTGACCTGGCCTACCTGGCCACCACCCGGACTGGGCACAGCTATATCGTCACGGTACTCGCCGAGAATCCCTCACAGCCCATCGACGAGACCACGGCGATCCCGGCCATTCTTTCGGCGATCAAGGCAGCGTTCACGCTAGCGGCGCGCCGCTAATATCCGATTACCAGGTGGGCACCTCGCGCCCAGTAAACGGGAAAGGCCGCCCCGCATGCTTCGCACGCGTCCGGGTGCTCCGCCTGGTTGAGCCGACCGCATTCCGGGCAGACGCGGTGCGCCCAGCAGGCCGAGTCACCGCCATCCTCATTCTCAGTGGCTGGAGTTGAGGGGACGCTTGCCTGCTCCTCGTCCATCGACGCCGTCATGCGCTCCCTCCTCGTCTGCACGCTTCAGGCCAACCCGCGGCCGGATCACGCCATGATCACCGGCGATTACGGCCCGGACCTGTCTCATCACTGCCTGGCGGGCTGAAGGCTTCAGGTATGTTCCGGGGCCACCACCCGTAGCTGGTCCTGCTCATCTCTGACGACCACTCCCCCGGTCGCAGCGACGGTGAGCGGATGCCCGGCGCTAGCAAAGCAGCGTTATCCATCGGCTTGAGCCTGCCCGATGGCCATCTCGTCCGCGACCCGGCGTGTTTCCTGTGATCGGAGAGCGAGCCGCGCTTGTGCTTGAAAGGCCCGCCGGCTTCGCTCCCACTGCCCGTCACGCGGCGTGGCGAACGCGAACCTGCGAAGCAGCCCAGCCAGCGACTGCTCAACCTCGCGGTCGACGGCGGCCCGCGACCGCTGGGACTCATACGAGGCCGCATCCACCCAGTCGACCGGACCCCAGATGCAAACATCGATGCACTCCTGCGGAGCATCAACGCCCCCGCAGTCCTGGCATCGCCACACGATCACGGTCTCCGCAGGCGAAAGCAGCTCGTCACCGCGGCCCCGAGCTGCGGGCCCGAAACGTCGCAGCGCCGAACGCGCCGACTGCCGAACCGCCTCATACGCGACCCGCCACTCGCCCGGGCCCGGCTCTCTGCGCGCCAGCTCCCCGACAACAGCCCAGAGCCCCTCGATGCGAACGCGACAGGCCGCCGCGGCCGCCATCAGCTCGTCGTAATCACCGCCGCTGACGAGCTCAAGTCTGCGCTCGCGGCAGGCCCCCACGCAGCTCTCATACTGCCTCATCGCCCCGCAGCCGATGCAGCCCGGGATCGACAGGCCACGGGCCGGCTTCACGGAGTCAATATAAGCCCGGCGCTGGCGTCCAGCGCCGGGCAGGCGGCCGATGCCCGCCCGGCGTATTCCCGCCCGGCCTGGCTATGTCGCCGGTCCGGCCGCCTGGCGGACCTGGGCGGCATGAGTAGGCCGTAGCCAAGACCGGGGAAGCCGCCATCTGGAAATCGCCGCGCAGCATGAGCGGTAGTCGTGATCCGCCGCGCTTGGAGATGCCTTCCACCTGCACCCTTCGCCTGATCGCGGCCCATTGGTTCATGCCGGCGCGCATCTTTACCCGATCTCGCTGCCTGGCTGGCTTCCTGAGCAGAGGCCTCCGGGATCCGGCCAGACCGGATCGGGGATGCTCAAGCGGCACCGTTTTCCGACTGGTGGCTGTTACGTCATGCGTAAGCGTCGGAACCCGAACGAGCGGAGAGGTCACATTGTCCCAGTCAAAGGAGGAATCGACGGTCCCACCGGGCACCTCGCCGCTGGACGTGGCTGAGACGACCGACCATGCCGCGAACCACGCTATGCGGTGGTGGATTCTGGCCGTGCTGGGCGTCGCCCAGCTGATGGTCATCCTGGACAACACCGTCGTCAACATCGCGCTGCCTACGGCCCAGCACGCGCTCGGCTTCTCCAACGCCGACCGCCAGTGGGTCGTGACCGCCTACTCGCTCGCCTTCGGCAGTCTTCTCCTGCTCGGCGGCCGCATCGGCGACATCTTCGGGCGTAAGCGGACACTGATCATCGGGCTGGCCGGGTTCGCCGGGGCCTCGGCCATCGGCGGAGCCTCGGTCAACTTCCCGATGCTGGTTACCGCCCGGACCGTGCAGGGCGCCTTCGGCGCACTGCTCGCCCCGTCGGTCCTGGCC
>Ga0209039_10003130_pt1 | contig 13221 bp, 13 predicted proteins | sample BogFormECP12_OM1_FD_188238 | JGI IMG/M metagenome (GOLD analysis project Ga0209039, IMG submission 188238) | Bog forest soil microbial communities from Calvert Island, British Columbia, Canada - ECP12_OM1 (SPAdes) (version 2) | ecosystem: Environmental > Aquatic > Freshwater > Wetlands > Bog ...
CCATTGCCTATTCGGGCTATGCCACCAGCAATGACTACTGGAATGGTTTGGGCAAAGCCGCCGCCGCTGAAGCTGCCGCCAAGGGCGTCAAGTTCGTTGACCTGACCACCGAGACCCAGGATGCCTCCGCCCAGAAAGCGGCCGTGGATACCGAGATCACCGCCAAACCCTCCGCCATCATCATCGGCTCGGTCGATCCGACCGTCTGGAAAGATACCCTGGCCGCCGCTAAAGCGGCCGGCATCCCCGTGCTGGCTGCCGATACCGCCATCGCCGATCCCTACATCTCCGCCCTGGTGCAGACCGATAACCTGGCCTCATCCCAAAATCTGGGCGACTACGTCTGCAAGCAATTGAACGGCGCTAAAGGCAGCGCCCTGGTCATGGCCGGCACCGTCGGTCACCAGACCGGTGACGCCCGCCAGAAGGGCATAGCCGACAAACTGGCCGCCTGCGGCGAAACCGTCATCAAGCAGTACGGCAACTGGGACGAGAACACCGAAGTCCAGATTTCCACCGATACCATGACCGCTACCCCCGACCTGAACGTCATCTTCGCTCCGCATGGCGCCGGCGCTGCAGCCGTTGCCACGGTTGTCAAGAGTAAGGGTATGACCGGCAAGATCCAGGTCTACGGCTTTGATGGCTTGCCTGTTGAATTCACAGCCATTGTGGCCGGCACCGAAGTTGCCACCATGAAGCAGGATAACATCCGCATCGGCAAGGAATCCGTCGACGATGCCATTGCCATCGTCAATGGGCAGGCTCTGGCCAATCCAAGCGACCTGATCCCGGGTGTCTTGATCGACAAAACCAACGTAGCTCAGTATATGAAGTAGTAGCAGCAGTAAATGTTGGAGATAATCCAGCGTAGATAAGCTTTATTGGGCTTGTGGGGTTTCCGGCTGATTTGAGCGAAGCTAGCCAGCTTGCGAAATCCCACAGGCCCGCACCAGGAGAATCCACATGGATGAAAAAGTAGAGCCCACTCCATACGTTATTGAGTTGAAAAATATTGTTAAACGGTTCCCGGGAGTCATCGCACTGGACCATGTCAATTTTCAATTAAAACCGGGCGAAGTACACGTGCTGCTGGGTGAAAATGGGGCCGGAAAAAGCACGCTCATCAAGGTGCTGAGCGGCGCCTACGTGGCCGATGAAGGCGATATCTTTGTAGACGGGAAAAAGGAGCGGGTAAATTCTCCCCAGGACTCGTATGCGCTGGGGCTGCGTTTTATCTACCAGGAGCTCAGTCTCGTGCGCGATCTGGACATCGCCCGCAATTTGTTCCTGGGTAAGGAGCCAACTCTGGGAATTGGTCTGGGGCTGGTCAATGAAAAGGAACTTTACAAACGGGCCAGTAAGTTACTGAAACAATTTCGCATTGAACTGGACCCCACCACATTGGTGGGCAGGTTGAGTGTGACTCAACAAAAAATGGTCGAAATCGCCCGCGCCTTAACCACCCAGGCCAGGGTGATCGTTTTGGATGAACCAACCGATGTGCTCGAAGATCGCTCACGCAGAGAATTATTCGAGGTCATCCGGCATCTTAAAGCGGAGCAAAACGTAGGCTTTATCTACATCTCACATCGCTATGCCGAAGTGGCCGAAATTGGCGATCGGGTCACCATTTTACGAGATGGCAAGAATGTTGGCACGTATATGATTAAGGATCTCACTTTTGATAAAATGATCGAGTTGATGATCGGCGGGCAGATCAAGAAACAATATCCCGAATTTAAGGCGCCTTCCGCCGATGACGCCCTGGTGATAAAAAATCTGTCCAGCAAAAGGACTTTTCGAAATATTAGCCTGACCGTTAATAAGGGGGAGATCGTTGGCGTGACGGGTCTGATGGGGGCGGGCAAAACCGAGCTGGGCCGAGCCATCGCCGGTGCCGACCCGATTCAATCCGGCGAAATCTACGTTCATGGGAAACAAGTCCATTGCCATTCTCCTCAAGATGGCATTCGTAATGGCATTGCATATTTACCCGAGGATCGCAAGCTACTCGGGTTAATCCAGGATCACAATATTCGTAATAACTATGCACTCCCCAGTCTGGATCGTCTGAGCACGATGGAACTGGTAAAACATAAAGCGCTTGATATTGAAGCTGCCGATTATATGAAACGCTTGAATATCAAAGCTCCCGATATGTACACCCTGGCCATGCAGCTTTCTGGTGGCAATCAACAAAAAGCGGTGGTCGCCAAGTGGCTGGGAGCGCAGTGTAAAGTGCTGATTTTCGATGAACCCACCCGTGGGATCGACATTAACGGTCGGCGCGAGATCTACAAAATTATGGAAGAGCTGCTTGAACGGGGAGTGGGCATCCTGATGCTCACATCTGATTACACGGAAGCATTAGAGATGAGCCATCGCATCATCATTATGCGTAACGGCAGTATTTGCAAAGAATTCAAACGCGGCGAACCCAGCGAAGCGGATATATTGCGCGAGGCGATTGGGGAGATCATCGTTGGGGAGCAGTCCGGCATTCAAGACGAAGCGGCTTTAGCCAGCTAAAAAGGGAAGCAAAATGATACGATCCGGTATTCTCAACCCCGACCTTAATTCCCTGCTTGCACGCATCCGACATACCAATATGCTGGTGATCGCCGACCGCGGCTTTCCCTACTGGCCGATGATCGAAACGGTCGACCTCTCCCTGGTAGATGATGTGCCCACGGTGCTGCAGGTGTTGAAAGCCATCCGGCAGAATTTTAATATCGCCGAGATTTATATGGCTGATGAATTCAAAACCGCCAATACATTCGAAGTCAGGCAGCAGTTTGACAGGGCTACGGCTGAGCTGCCGCTTCATTTTGAACCGCACATAGAGCTGAAAAAGCGCGTTCCGCAGGCTATTGGCCTGGTGCGCACTGGAGATACCATCCAGTACGCCAATATGATCCTGGTCTCCGGTTGATCTAGCGGGTCGTCAGTGGATCAAAAAAGGTATTGACAATCGTTGAGGGTTATGCTAATATGGTAACGATAACATATGGTAAGGTTACCATATACGCATAATTCTTCTACTATCTAAATTAAGTTTGAGGTGACATAAATGGATACTGCATTGACGACCCTAAAACCGGATGATTTGATTTTGATCACTGGCGCAGGTGGCTTTATCGGCGGTTCGCTCGCCCGTTACTTCCACGATCAGGGCTTTACTCACATCCGCGCCGTCGACAAGAAACCGCTGCCCGCTTGGTACCAGCGTGTTCCGGGGGTTGAGTGCCTGTGCATGGACCTGACCGAGAACGAAAATGCCATCCATGCCGTTGAAGGCGCTGTTGAAGTTTACAATCTGGCAGCCGATATGGGCGGTATGGGCTTTATCGAACGCTACCGAGTCGAATGCCTGCGCAGCGTGCTGATCAACACCAATATGATCGAGGCCGCCTACCGGGCCGGTGTTAGCCGCTATTTCTTCTCTTCATCGGCCTGTGCTTACAACATCCTGCTCCAGCAGGACCCCAATGTGCGAGCGCTTAAGGAGTCGGATGCCTATCCGGCCATGGCCGAACGTGGTTATGGCTGGGAAAAACTGATTTCAGAAATGTTCTGCCAGGAATACTGGGCCGAGCGCGGCTTGGAAACGCATATCGCCCGCTTCCACAATATCTACGGGCCGAACGGAACCTGGTTTGGTGGGCGCGAAAAGGCCCCCGCCGCCATCTGCCGCAAGGTGATCGAGGCCAAAGACAGCGGCAAGCATACCATCGAAATCTGGGGCACCGGCGAGCAGACCCGCAGCTTCTGCTACATCGAAGATTGCGTTTACGGCATCGACCGCATCATGCACAGCCACGAGCTGATCGCCACTCCCATCAACCTGGGTACCAGCGAGCTGGTTTCCATCAACCAATTGGTTTCGTATGTTGAGGAGATTGGCGGTATTAAACTCGAACGCACCTATGATCTGGATGCCCCCAAGGGCGTGGCCGGCCGCAACAGCGATAACACGTTCATCAAATCCGTCCTGGGCTGGGAGCCCTGCACGCCCCTCAAAACCGGTCTTGGAAAAACTTATGCCTGGATCGAACAGCAGTATGAGGCCCGCAAAGCCGGCCATCGTGTGGTGACTGATTCCTACTAAATTGTGAGGAACAACATGCAAGAATTTCCAGCGCGGGATATCACATCAGCAATCGGGAAAATACCTTATCGTTTGCAGTTGGCTGGCGGATGGATTGACCAGCCCTTTATGTCCGTAAGGAACCCAACCCCGCCTGGCTCGATGGTGGTAGTTAGCCTGGAGCCTACCTACCGCTTCATGGACCGCTGCGGGATGGCGTCTTCGACGAGACGTGTCGCCCAGCAACTATGGAACGGCGCTCTTCCACAAGGCAATCCAGCCCAACTGGTCAAAATCCTGTACGAACAGGAGAACCTCGGCAAAGCTGAGCCATCCGGATCCCAGGATATGATCGGCCTCATTTATCCGGGTATTAACCGGCTGGATTATGATTTCGCATTTGAGGGCGGTTACTTCCCGTCGCATGTTGAATCCTGCAATGATCCGGGCGTGGCGCGCTGGCTGGAAGAGGTACTCTATCTGGTGCCGGTCTCCCAGCGTCCGGACAATTACAGCCCACTTGGCATCAAAAACCTGGAGCCCGCATGGGTGCAGCGCCTGGGCAAGTGCGGCAAGGACTGCTACGATGCAATTGTCTCAATGGATCTTTTTAGGCTGGGTGAAGCGCTGAACGAATGTATGCGCTGCTGGGAATATTTGCTTCCCATGACCGTCCGCCACCCGGCCATTCAGACTGAATTGATGGACATCCTCAGCTCTTACCAGGAGAATTACGCCGGGGCCATGTATTCCGGCTGCGGCGGTGGTTATCTGATCGTGGCTTCCAGCCAACCCGTAGCGGGCAGCATAAAGCTCAAGGTCAGGTACGATCACACTGAAGAGAACAAATGAAACGAATTGTCGTATCCGGCAGCTTTGACGACCTGAGATCCAGGCAGGTACGTTTTTTGGAAGAAGCAGCCCGGCTGGGTGAGCTGGAAGTCCTGCTGTGGTCGGATGCTGTGATCCAACAAGTACAGGGGCAGCAGCCAAAATTCCCATTGGCCGAAAGACTGTACCTGCTCGCAGCGCTGCGCTATGTCAGCCGTGTCCAGCCGGTTGAACGGCTGGAGAGTTCGGACGTTTTGCCAATGGGAGTAGGCCGCTTACCGGATGGTTGGGCTGTGCTGGAAGATTGGCACAGTCCTGCCAAACAGGATTTCTGCCGCCGTAACAGTATTGAATATCACCGGATTGGTACTGCACAGTTAGCCGGTTTCCCGGTTTTAGCGGAGCCGATCAGTGAGCCTCCCTCACGGTCGGCCCTACGGCAGCCAAAAAAAGTCCTGGTCACCGGCTGCTACGACTGGCTCCATTCCGGCCACGTGCGCTTCTTCGAAGAAGTCTCGCAACTTGGGGACCTGTATGTGGTGGTGGGACATGATCAGAACGTGCGGCTGCTGAAAGGGGCAGGGCATCCACTGTTCGGCCAGGACGAACGTCGTTACATGGTTCAGGCAGTCCGCTTTGTAAAAGCAGCTCTTATTTCAAGCGGGCACGGTTGGATGGACGCTGAGCCAGAGATCGAAGTCATCCATCCGGATATTTATGCCGTGAATGAGGATGGAGACAATTCGGAAAAACGGGCTTTCTGCGCAGAACACGGTTTGGAATATGTGGTGCTCAAGCGCCTGCCAAAGGAAGGGCTTCCTCGACGTGAAAGCACGCGCCTGCGGGGTTATTAAGCCCTAAGGTGCGCCCCCCTGCTTATCGTCGAGAATTGAAAACCGCCAGTCTCACTCCGGTCAAGAGACTGGCGGTGCAATTGTGTCACTGCGAGCGATCTTGGCGAGCGATCTTGGCGAAGCAGCCCCCACCTGTGGTCAAGTCAGAGATTGCTTCAATACATCCGCAAAGCCTCCGGCATTTCGCAATGACACCTTTGACTTTAGAAAAACGGACTTTTTTTAGCCCAAAATGCATTGTCGGAGATACGATGTGATCGCCCTACTGACGATCATTTATTAATCTAAGGGAACAATATGAACAACTATGCACTCATCATGGCTGGCGGTTCCGGCACACGCCTGTGGCCGCTCAGCCGGCAAAAACAACCCAAGCAAGCCTTAAAGCTGGTAGGTGAGCGCAGCATGTTTCAACATGCCGTCGAGCGGATTACGCCCCTTTTCCCTGCCGAAAACATCCTGGTCGTGACCCGCGCTGAGCACGTACAACTGTTTATGGCTCAGACGCCCGAAATCCCACCGCAGAACTTTATTAGCGAGCCCGAAGGGCGCGGCACAGCCCCGGCCATTGGGCTGGCCAGCATCCACCTGCTTCAGAAAGACCCGCAGGCCAGCATGGTAGTTTTAACGGCCGATCATTTTATTACAGAAGAAGAGCACTTTCGCAGGGCATTGAGCGCAGCCTGCCAGGTAGCCCAGCAGGATTACCTGGTAACCCTTGGGATCGAGCCAAAATCCCCTTCAACCGGCTTCGGCTACATCCAGCAGGGCGAAAGCCTGGCAAGCGTATCTGGTTTTTCCGTTTACCGGGTAAAACAGTTCGTGGAAAAGCCCGATCACGAAGCGGCTATGCGCATGCTTCTGAGCAGGAACTATTCCTGGAACAGCGGCATTTTTATCTGGCGGGTCGGCCAGATCCTGGCCGAGTTCAAGCGCCAGATGCCTGATTTTTACACCCAACTACAGCAGGTTGCCAGAGCACTCGGCACGCCGCAGTATTCCCGAACGCTCAACCAGGTCTGGCCGCAGGTTACCAAACAAACCATCGATTACGGTATCATGGAACACGCCCGGCAGGTGGCCGTGATCCCGGTCGATATCGGTTGGACGGACGTGGGCAGTTGGGAAAGTTTGTATCACGTTTTACCCTTAGACGAGCGTGGCAATTATAGCTCCCTCCCGCCCAGCCAGTTGCTCTCCATCGACAGCCATGGCACGCTGGTGATGGGGGATGGTAAGCGCCTGATTGCCATCATTGGCCTGCAAAATAGCATCGTGGTGGACAGTGGGGATGCCTTATTGATCTGCAGCATGGAGCGCGAACAGGACGTCAAAGAAATTGTCCGCCAGCTTGAGCAACGCGGCCAATCTCAATATCTATAATCGCCGGGTTCAATCCAAAAATAACATATAATCTATTTAATATTGTGCAGGTATAAAAAGTTCTCCGCCATCATCCATTCCCAAAAAGCGTAGCTGGGGTTGCCGCCTTCCATCGACCCGGCCTTTTTCCTGCGGATCGATCCGGTACTGATCGGGTTAGGCGGCGTCATCTTGATCGGCTGGTATATTGCCATCGCCGTAAAATTCTACAATCAAAAATATCCAATAAAGGCGAAAGAGCCATGAAATATAAAAGTGTCACTGCAATCCAAAGGGGGGGCCCGCAAGTTCTTCAAATCGTAGAAAACGAACTGCGTGAGCCGTCCGCCGGGGAAGCCCGGATTCGTGTCCTGGCTACGGGTGTAGGTCGCACCGATATTAACTATCGCTTTGGCTATTCGCCCTTTTCACCAAAAGTCCCCTTTGTGCCGGGTTATGAAATCATGGGGCTGGTGGATGCCATCGGGACGGGCGTCACAGGGGTTTCTGTTGGCGAGCGGGTGGCCGCCTTAACCGGCCATGGCGGTTACAGCGAAATGATCTACCTGGGCCAGGAGCATCTTGTTTCCGTTCCCCCATCCCTGGCACCGGCGGATGTCGTTACCCTGGTGCTGAACTACACCAGCGCTTACCAAATGCTGCAGCGGGTTGCCAAAGTCAAAGCCGGTGATAAAGTGCTCCTGATTGGCGCCAGCGGCGGAGTTGGAACGGCCATACTGCAGCTTGGCAAACTGGCCGGTCTGCAGATGTATGGCACGGCTTCAGCCAGCAAATTCGATGTTCTGAAAGACCTGGGGGCAGTCCCGATCGATTACCGCAGCCAGGACTTTGTCGAAGAAATCCGGCGCATGGAACCCGGCGGCCTCGATTTCGTCTTCGATGGGGTGGGCGGGAAAGAAGGGGAACGCGGATTGGCCGTGCTGCGGCGCGCAGGTAAACTGATCGCCTATGCTACCCCGCTTGGAACTGGCTCAATGCTGCAGGGCGCGCTAAAGATGGCCTTCACTAATCTGCTGCCCAATGGAAAAAAGGCCGAATTTTATGGCATCAGCGCGCTTTACGCCAGGGATAAAAAGCCGTTTATGCAGGATTTGCCGCTGCTCTTCAATCTACTGGCTGAAGGCAAAATCAAGCCGCTCATTACTGCCCAACTGCCCCTACTGGAAGCCAGGAGAGCCAATGAGCTGCTCGAAAGCGGCCAGATGACCGGCAACATCGTTTTGCTGGCGCCAGAATTGTTAGAGGTAAAATAGGGCAATGGGAGCAAATATGGCGGGCAACCATCGGACGCAAGCCGGGCTATTTTCCCGAAAAGACGCCAGCCGGACGAGATTATTTGTAACCATTCAGGGCGTGCTGTGTGGCCTGGCCGCCATGGTTCACGGCATCTACGAGATTTTAAGAGGAAACGCTCCGATAGATGCGTCTTTATCCGGTACGACCGGCGCTTTTACGATCATTCCCAATTACCTTTACACCGGTCTGGCGGTGGTCTGCGTGTCTACGGTGCTTATTGTGTGGACAGTTGGTTTCATCCAGAAAAAGAATGGGGCCACCGTCTTCTTACTGATTTCAATCCTGCTGTTTTTGGTGGGCGGAGGGATTGCACAGGTTGTCTTCCTTCTCATCACCTGGGGGGTGGCCACGCGCCTCAACCGGCGGCTGGACGGCTGGAAACGCCTTATCTCCGAAGGTACAAGAAAGCGATTGGCAGCCTCATGGTTGGCTTTCTTTTCAATGGGCTACCTGTTTTTAGGGATTGGCGTAGCCATCTGGCTGTTCCTCACGCCGCCCGGCACCCCCTTTGCAAGCCACAGCACTGCCTATCTGATCTGCTGGTCAGCGTTGATCATCGGCCTGATCTTTCAACCTTGGACGATCGTGGCAGGTTTTTCGCAGGATATTGAGGTGCAGGAGCAAAAATAAAAAATGTCTGTGACCGGCCCCGCCTGTCGTCCAACCAAAAAGAGGAGAGAAATATACCCCCGCTGATTAAAACCATCTCCACCAAAGCCGCCAGCATTGCTGTCAACTGCTACCTGGTCCAAGTGAGCGCCGGCTTCTTTCTGATTGACAGCGGCCTGGCGCTGAAACGAGACAGCCTGGTCCATGCGCTGGAACTGGCCGGATGCCAGCCGGGCAATCTCAAGCTGATTATCCTGACCCACGGCGATCTTGACCATTCCGGCAACGGCGACTTTGTGCGCCAACACTTCGGCGCCAAAATTGCCATGCATAGCGGCGACCTGGCAAACGTCGAAAGCGGTGATATGTTCGCCAACAAAAAGATCAACCCGATCGCCAGAGGCATCGTCAATATATTGTTTTCCGTGACCGGGCTGGCGGCATTTAATACCTTTACGCCGGATATTTTCTTTGAGGATGGGCAAACCCTGGACGAATATGGCTGGCAGGCGACCGTCATCCACCTGCCGGGCCACTCCAAAGGCTCGATTGGCATCCTCACAGCCGACGGCGATCTATTTTGCGGGGACTTATTGGAGAACACCAGGAAACCGGCTGTTAATACCCTGGGTGACAATCTGGATCAGTTGAAAGCCAGCGCCGAGAGACTGAAGGACTTTCAAATCAAAACGGTTTACCCTGGACACGGCCAGCCATTTCTTCTATCCCAACTACAGAAATAAGCAGCACCAGAGGGACAAATGATAACAGAGGTCAAGGTCATCAACTTGGGGGGCGTGAATTGTTATCTGCTCGGCTCCGGCGACAGCTTTGTGCTGGTCGATACGGGCTTTGTCAACAAACGCAGCCAGCTTGTCAAAGAATTGGAAAACGCCGGCTGCCGGCCAGGCCATCTCAAACTGATCGTTCTAACGCACGGGGATATCGATCATGCCGCCAACGCCGCCTATTTACGTGATCGATATGGTGCAAGCATCGCCATGCATTTGGATGATGCCGGTATGGTTGAAAAGGGCGATATGTCCTGGAACCGCAAAGCCAAACCGGACCAAATTTCTTTTATCGGGCGAATGGTGATAGCGCTCGGCACCGTCGCAACGTTTTTTGCCGGGTCGAACAATTTTGAGCGATTTAAACCGGATATCTATCTTACAGATGGGCAGTCGCTGAGCAATTACGGCCTGGATGCCAGCGTGATCCATATCCCCGGCCATTCCAAAGGCTCGATCGGCATCTTGACAGCCAACGGCGACCTATTTTGTGGAGATTTGCTCTGGAATATGAGAAAGCCCGGCCCCCATTTTATCGTGGTTGACCTGGACGACTACACCGCCAGCGTGCAAAAGCTAAAAAGCCTGGACATCCGCACCATTTATCCGGGGCATGGCAGCCCATTTGCCCGGGAGCAATTTTTCAAATGAATGAGCCCCACACTGACCGCTTGTTAAGGGCTGTTTAAGGTAATTTTATGGCTTGGTTTTGTGTTATTACTATTTCATTAACAAATGTCGGGTAGATCACAAAATAAGTGATCACCATGCTCGGCGCTCATTTCGGCGAAACCTATTAACAAACCCTGTATCGCTTATTTTCAAACCTTTTGTTACAATAAGGACATCCTGCCGATTGAGAAAGAACAATGCCCGAACCCAAAGGCGGACCTGCCGCCAAATTGCCCCTCATCGATCGGGATGGCGGTCGCCCGGTTTTTGACCAACTGGCCGAGTTGCTGCGCCAGCAGATCTTAGCGGGGATCTATCGTCCCGGCCAGCGGCTGCCCTCCGAATCCATGCTGGTGGAAACCTACCAGGTCAGCAAGCTGACCGTGCGGCGCGCCATCAATTTGTTGGCGGCTCAAAACGTCATTTCGACCGCCCAGGGGCGCGGTACCTTTGTCAAAGAAGTCGATCTTGGCTCGGCCACCTTCGATCTCACCAACCTGAAAGAGCTGTTGGACGATAGCCGCACCACGGTCAAGATCCTGGAAGCCCGTTTCTTAGCGGCGGACGAGCGGGTTGCCCGCAAACTGCAGCTTAAAGCGGGCCAGCGCTGTGTCTTCATCCGCCGTTTGCTGGCTTTGCAAGACCAGCCGGTGTTCTATCATCGCGGCTATCTCATCTACGATCCCACCCGCCCGGTCATGGAAGCCGAGATGGAAGTGACCGATCTGAAGGGCATCCTGCAGGGCTCCGGCAGCACGCTGATTAAAAGCGGGGACCTGCTCCTATCGGCCACAGTATTAAATGAAGAAGAGACGCAAACCCTTCAAATAATCAACACGCCGGCCGCTGGTATGATGCTGGAGCATATTTTTTATGATTTTAAGGACCACCCGGTCAGCTGGGGCTGGTTTGTGTGTTCAAGCGAACACCTCTGTCTGCACAGCCGCGTTGGAATTGAAAAAGTGAAAAGGAGCCGCGATGAGCGTACCCGCTGAGCTCTCTCCGTTAACCAATTTTCTGCTCGAGCTGGAAGAAGACCAGGCCCTCGGGCTTGTCAAAGCGCGCCTGGCCGGCGGCGAAGACCCGCTGGCTATGATCCAGGAAGCGCAACTGGGGCTGCGCCTGGTCGGTGAACGCTACGAGCAGGGCCAATATTACGTGATGGGCATGATGATGGCCGGGGAGATCTTCCGCGAGATCATGGAGCTGCTCCAACCTTACCTGCAAGCGCAGTTCAGCAGCGATGGCGAACAGGGCACCATTTTATTGGGGACCGTCAAAGGCGATATCCATGATATCGGCAAGAATATCTTTAGCCTGATGCTGCGTTCCCAGGGCTTTGGCGTGGAAGATTTAGGGACAGAAGTTCCACCCACACGTTTTGTGGAAGAAGCGCTGCTGCTCAAACCCGACATCATCGCCCTGTCCGGTTTGCTGACCGTATCCTATGAAACCATGAAAGCCACCGTGCAGCAGGTGCGCCAGGTCAGCGACGAAAAAATCGCCGCAACGCCCTTTATCATCGGCGGAGGCACCGTCAACGGCATGGTGTGCGCCTATATCGGGGCCGATTACTGGGCTTCGGATGCCGTTGCCGGGGTTCAAATTTGTAAGCAAATTATGGCTGGTCGCAACCAGGCTGCTGGATAAGTTATCCCTAATGGTAGTAATGCTCGTAGCGGATTTCTTCGCCGGGCGGAACCACCACAAAGGCTTCATCCCAGGGACCATAAATCATCTTTTTCACCAGGCTGTCCGATCCGGGCAGTTCTTCGTAGCGCAGATTGAAACGCTCGGCCGTCTTTTGAGCATATTCGCGATAGCGCTCTAACTCATATTGACCGGTATTGATCAGCGCCAGGCGCTTATAGTTGGCCAGCATCAACTGGTATAAGCGCTCGGCACGTTCCTTGCCAAAACGCTGCGCCACCCGGTCGTATTCGGAGAAGGGCGTGTCGCCTACCTCGATCCAGCCCTTGGTCAGATAATACGTGCCGGGTTCCTGTTCGGCCTGGTTAAGATAGGCCGAACGCGAGCCCAGGAAAATGGCAATGCAATCGTCCACCCTGGGCACCACCAGGGTACAGCCGTTGGCCCGCAGGCCGATCATGGCCTGCGAGCATAGCCCATAGCCCAGAATGATAGTTTCATACTGGCCGCTGACAGAATCGATGGCTTCCTGCAAGGTGCGGCGCAGCTTATCGGGGTTGACGTGCAGGCCAAATTCAAAGACCTGGTGCTGCATGCCGGCCGGCAAATGCGGCAGCATCTCTTCGATAACGGTTGCACAGGCCATCACCATGGTACGGTTTGGATCCATATCCCTCCTTTTGTTACAGGTTCAAGAAGAGAGCACGCTTTGAAAGAATTCTTTCGCGCTCTCTTCTTGAATTCATAAATAATAGGCAAATTCGCTAAGCGGTTGGATCAGGCAGGTACCTTGCCGTATTCGTGCGCCGCTGCCACAAAGGCTTCCATATTCTCGGGCCTGGCATTGATGGGTGCATCGCAGCCGGGGCACAGGATCAATCCCTTGCCCTCGAATAGCTCGACTTCGTCGCGCACGTACTTATACACGTCGTCAGGGTTGCCGGCCGCCAGCAAGGAGGAGGGGATATCCCCCATCATGGCCATGCGGTCGCCCACCAGCGTCTTGAATTTGTGTATATCGGTCATGCCATCCGGGTTCAGGATG
>Ga0209039_10003131_pt1 | contig 13220 bp, 7 predicted proteins | sample BogFormECP12_OM1_FD_188238 | JGI IMG/M metagenome (GOLD analysis project Ga0209039, IMG submission 188238) | Bog forest soil microbial communities from Calvert Island, British Columbia, Canada - ECP12_OM1 (SPAdes) (version 2) | ecosystem: Environmental > Aquatic > Freshwater > Wetlands > Bog ...
CTCGAGCGCCTGGGCTTCGGCTAGCTCCAGGTTTTCTTCGGCCGGGGTAACCGGAGCTACCGCAGCCGTGCGAAATTCGGTCTTGATCTCGCGTCCCAGAAATCGTTGAGCGTCTCTTTCGCGGTTTGCAGCTTGTCCTGGCCTTTAGCAGGTTGAGCTGCTCGCATGCCAGCTTGGCCTTCACTTCCAGGTTTTCTGACTTCAGCGCCACCTGTTCCGAGACGTACTGTAGCGTGATGCGGACTAGTTCCTCGTACTGCTTGATGCTGGCCTGGATCGAGTCAATCTCGTTCTCGATCTGCATGACCTTGTAATAGTTTTGCCGAACGTTATCGACGACCGCCTGTTGCTCACCCCGCAGTTGCTCCTCCATCCCTCAGAAAGTAAACATCGCCTGCAACTCGATCTTGCGTGGCGCCGACGACGACCCGAACGGACCGCCCGCGATTGCATTCGGCTGTCCGAAGAGCGGGGAACTGAGATTTCCCACCAGCGGAGCAAAATTGATGTTGTTAAATACATTGCGCGCGTTCACGCTGAACGTCAGGTTGTAACGGCGATTCGTCGCGCTACCCAGACCCATAGGTCCACCCATCGCGCCGCCGAATCCACCGCCAGGCCCGCGTCCTCCACGTCCGCCTCCCGGGCCGCCTGGTCCGCCCGTCATGCCGCCACCCTTAGTCTCCGGACCGAACCCAAATGTCTTACTCAGCCGCAGGTTCAGCGAAAAGCGCCCGGGCCCCATTCCGTAATACGGAGGGATCACTGTCTGCCCCGGCTGCGGCGTTAGGTTAAACGTGCCCCACTTCGTTACTACGATGTTCTGTCCTGTCTGCCCCGGCGTGGCGAACGTCGGACGGTCATTGAAAATCGAGTCGCCGTTGTAGTCCTGCCCCAACGTGATGTTGAAGGGAATTCCCGAACTCACTACCAGGAACGGATTCAGGCGAAATCCCCGAGGCAACGCAATAGTCCCGCCGATGAATGCCCGGTTCCGTACATCGTAGGCGGTCGGACCGTAGTTTTGTGCGAGGTTGTATTGATTGTTGGGAAAGCTGCTGGCCCCGTTGGTATTGGCGTTGACGTTGTTCAGCGTGTACCAGCCGAACAGTGATACCTTCGACCCGATCTTGACGTTCGCGTTCACAATGAGCTGGTTCTGCTCAAACTCTCCGTCCGATTCGTACTGGTAAATGTTGCCTGCGGCGCTCCCGAACGGCCGTACGCCGCTGGTCGGATCATTCGGATCGTAAGTCCCGGGCAACGGCGCGTTGATGTTGCGCGTCAGGAACTGGTGTACGCCGCGCGAATTGAGATACGAAATTGCGATGTTCGCATTCTTTGTCAATTGCCGTTCCACGCTGACCGCAGTCTGCATCGTATACGCCGCCCGCAAGTTAGGCGACAGTTGGTAGCTGGTCGGAAACGTCTTGGCCGTGTTCAGAAGCGGGCTGCCCTGCGGCGGAACGTAGGGATAAAAGTCCGGCTGATTCACGATGAACCGCTGCTGGTTCGTTCCATTGAGCCGGTCAGCTTGCAGCACATACTGTTCGTCGAAGCGGTCGTAGAACATGCCCCAGCCGGCGCGTAGCACGGTCTTTGGCGACGAATTGTTACTCCTTCCCACTCCCCAGGCAAACGACACGCGCGGAGCCAGATCGCCATTGTCATGGATGTCGGTCTGTGTCTCAAAGCGCAATCCGTAACTGATCGTTAGGTTCGGTTTCCACCGCCAATCATCCGAGACATACAGGCCCACGTCGTAATAGGTGACCACCGTCGACGGCGTCCCGTAGGTGATGGAAAACTGTCCAGCGCCGCCACCGGCCGCGCGAATCTGCGCAGGCGTCAAGCCGTTGGCGATTCCTTGCTCCGTTATCTGATAAGCGTCGAGCGAATTGAACGTGAACGTTCCGTTGAAGTTCGCATTCGCATCGCTGGAGTCGCGCTCCGCCCGCAGCCTCCCGCCGAACTTCAGCATGTGTTTTCCCAAGAGCCACGACGTGTAGTTCTGGAGCTCGTAGTGGTCCTGCTTATCGATGTTGTAGCCCAGGCTGTTGCCGCCTCCTACAAACGCGCCTTGCACGTTGAGCGTTGCATCGGTGTAGGCCGGCGTCTGATTGATGCGGTCTCCCAGGTACTGGAAGCGGGTCTCGTTGACCACTTTCGTTCCGAACAGCTGCGTATCGCTGAGCTGCAGCGTCTGCTCCGTGGTTGTCACGTTGTACGCCTGGGTCGGCAACGAGAATTGCCCAACGCCTTGATTGTCCTGATTGTTCTGCCACCACTGGTATCTCACGCTCAGCGTGTTGTTCGGGGTCAGTTGAAAATCCATGCGAGGGCTGATGTTGGTGCGCGTCTGCGGAATCGGGACCGAAGTGTTATACGGCGTCGGCGCGAAACTCGGATCCAGTACGTAGGCATTCACGATTGCGTTGTCACCAATGTTCCTTCGCTCGAAATTGATGAAGAACGATGTCTTCTTGCCAATCGGTCCGCCGACGTTGGCCGTGTACTGCGTCGTGTCATAAGCCGGATTGCTGGTAGCGAACGGGCTGGTCGAGTTGAAGTACGACGAATTTCCCAGCACCGAGATTTGCCCGTGATACTGGTCAGTCCCTGGCTTGGTAAAGATTTCGATGCGCCCGTAGCCCAGCTTGTCGTACTCAGCAGAGAACGGATTCTGGTTGATGCGAATCTCACGTATCGAAGACTTGGGTGGAAGCTGCCCACCTGTAAAACCATCGATGTAGATCTGACCGCCATTGGGCCCGGCTGACGGACCAGCCAGCGCTTGCAGGTCGTCTGCCAGTTCGTCTGGATCGTCCGACAACGCGTCCAGGTCTTTGCCCGACAGCACCATCTGCGTCGCGTTGTTCTCCGCCGACGTATCCAGCCCGATTGCATTTTCCGAGACGTTAACGTTTTCCTGCTGTGTCGCAATCGACAACGAAACGTCCATCTTTTGCGACTGGCCCGGACCAACCTCGATCCCTTCGACTTCGTACAGGGCGAAGCCCTTCGCCGTGACTTTGATCCCATACTTGCCGGCAGCCAGTCCTTTTACTTCGTAGGTGCCGGTCTGGCTGGTCGTGGCCCTGATGATCCTTCCATCGGGTGCGACAACCTGCACGTCTGCTTTGGTCACCGCCGCACCTGACGGATCGGTCACCTGTCCGTGAAGCGATCCACTGGCAGTCTGCCCCCAAGCTTGCCCACCGGAAAACAGAAGAAGCAACCCAAAGAGTGCAACTCGCAAGAATGTGACGGGCAATTGAGAGGCCGCCCCGAAGGGGAGAAATATCTTAGCCCAGCGCTTCAGCACTGGGTACCCTTGGTTATAAGCCCGAGTCCCGTAGGGACAGCAGACGTGTTCGCTTTCTTGAGTGACCGGCTTGAGCCCTGGAAAAAGTCGCTTCATTGCGTCTCACCCGGAGCTCCGCTCAAACTCCACGGCGAAAGCACCATCTGGCTGCCCGACCCCGCCGTGAGGATCGGCTCCACTCCTCCCACCATCGTGATCGCTGTCACGCCCGAATCGCTTCCTTCGGTCGACACCAAAATCACCGCATCGCCCTTTTGAAAATCGGCAACCGTCACCGCCGGCAAACGAAGCAGCATCTGTCCAAGGTCACCGCCGGCTCCGCCACGCCCAGCTCCTCCGCCTGGCGCTCCCCCTGCCCCTGGAGGCCCTTGCCCTTGCGCGCCCTGCGCAGTTCCACCCGCGGGAGCTTGCCCTTCCGGCGACTGGCCCTTCAGGCGCATCGCAATGCGCTGTGCCATCATCTGCGTCAGCTTGCGCAATTGCGAGTCCGTCGTCACCTTCACTACCACTGCTTTCTTGCTGAGCAAATCCATGACCGTGAGCGAGTTGTCCGCCGCGTTCGCCGACGTCACCGTACCTGCAATATTGCGGAAGCTTCCGCTCACGATTTCCTCGGCCGTGAACTCTGTGCCATCGGCATTCTTCGTGCCGCGCGCGCGCAACTGGTCGCCCGGATGGATGTCCGCGACCTTACTCGGCTTGGCATCGTCGAACTTCACTGAGTTGGGCGCATAACGCCTGACGATCGTCTTCTTTGATGTTTGGATCAGAACCTTTTTGCTTCCGGCAAGCGTCGTCACCGAAATCGTCACTGTCCCAGCAACCGGATCGACTGCGCTCACCAGCCCTCCAATGCCGCGCTTCTGCCAATCCTCCCGCTCCTGCTGTTGCTTGGCTGACACGTCCGATTGCTTCATGACGATCACTCGCAACGCCATCATCGATTTCCCATCCTCCGAAGCCTTGCCCTGCACCAGCACCCGGTCGCCTACCTGCAAATCCTGCACCGTGATTGCCGTCGCGTTCTTCAAGTCCGTCTGCCCCGGAGCAATTCGCACCACGCGCACCCCATCGGGAAGGGAAACGCTCACGTTCTTCCCATCATCTGTCGTCAGCGTGATCGTGCTACCACTGATTGACTTGATCTCGCCTACTGCCTTGGCCTGCGCGCTTGATGCGGGGGACTGTGGAGGAGCCGCCTGCGCCTCGACACTTGGTGAGCTGAGAACAACGCAGCTCAATACCAAACACACGCCGATCAAAACGGTTGACGAAGCCCTAATCGTGTCCGTCGCTCGCATCGTCCTCCCGTCAATCAAAGCAACCATCCCGTCTACTTTCATTCTTCAGATCCCAAGGCCGAAGTCCTGAATTGCCCATCGACCGCACACCGCTCGCTTACATCGGCACTAACTCTTAGCAAGGCACAGCTGTTGAACAATGGTCTAGATCTACAATTTCATTGTCTTATTTGACGGTTCCCCGCTGTGTGTCGTTTTGTTACGAAGGGTTAAGGTCGAACTCCATCTGCGCCTCGATCGCGCGCGTCAGCGGTGCTTCCCGGACATTCATGACTTCCTAAAGCGAAGTTTCGGTTGTTTTCCGCGCTCACATGTATAGGGTGCGTTGTGCCTTCAGAAATAGAGGGGTCGGGACGGATTACTGAACTGTAATCCTGTCGTTACCATTTGGGATCGCGAATGGGAAAGGCGAGTCGCAGGAACCAGCCGCTTTGCCGAGAGAGCGCCACCCCGCTAATGCTGACGCAAGAAGCCGAACGCGAAGCACGCAGCGATCACTCCCCCATCAGCACTCAATCACGTTCAGCGCCAGACCCGCCAGCGACGTCTCCTTATAGCGTGACTGCATGTCGAGCCCTGTCTGATACATGGTAGCGATCACTTGATCGAGTGACACTTTGTGCTCGTCGGTTTCGCGCATCGCGATACGGCTGGCGTTGATCGCTTTCACCGATCCCATTGCGTTGCGCTCGATGCAGGGTATCTGCACCAGTCCACCAATGGGATCACACGTCATCCCCAGGTTGTGTTCCATGCCGATTTCGGCTGCATACTCCACTTGGCGGTTCGAACCGCCCTGAGCCGCGACCAATCCGCCTGCCGCCATCGAGCATGCGACGCCCACCTCGCCCTGGCATCCCACCTCTGCGCCTGAGATCGAAGCGTTCTCCTTATAGAGGATGCCGATCGCCCCCGCCGTCAGGAAGTAGCGAAACAATCCTTCGTGCGACGCGCCCTCGACGAACCGCTTGTAATAATGCGCCACCGCCGGAATGATTCCTGCCGCTCCATTCGTGGGAGCGGTGACCACTCGCCCACCCGCCGCGTTTTCCTCATTCACTGCCATGGCGTAGACGTTGACCCAGTCCATCGGCGCCAGCGGATCGGTGCTTTGTTCACAAAGCCTGCGTGCCAATCGCGGAGCGCGCCGTCGCACACTTAGTCCGCCGGGCAGAATACCTTCGGTCTCCAGCCCACGTTGCACGCAAGCTTTCATTACTTCCCAGATGCGCCCGAGGTCACCGCGAATTTGCGAGACATCGCGCCAAGTCTTCTCGTTCTCCAGCACGATCTGCCAGATCGCCATCTTTTGCTTATCGCCAATTTCCAGCAACTGATCGGCACTCGAAAACGGGAAGGGAACAGCTTTCAGCGCTGAATGCCCCGCATCTTCTCCCTCACGTGCGATGAATCCGCCTCCCACTGAGTAGAAGACGGCTGAATACAACTCGGCCCCGGAATTGGCGAAAGCCGTATAACGCATGCCATTGGAGTGCCCCGGCAACATCTGGGTCTTGAGGAACAGCAGGTCCCGATCTTCGTGGAAGGGAATCTCTACCGAATTCAAAAGTCGAAGCGCGTGCTGCTGCCGAATTGTCCCAACTTTTTCATCGATTCTCGCCGGATCGACCTTCTCCGGCTCCTCCCCAGAGAGCCCGAGCAGCACGGCCCGGTCCGTCTGGTGGCCGTGGCCGGTCAGGGCCAGCGATCCAAACAATTCGACCCGTACCCGTGCCACGACACCGAGCAATTGTCGATCTTGCAAATCCAGTCCAAATCGGCGGGCTGCCCGCATTGGGCCGACCGTGTGCGAGCTTGACGGCCCGATTCCGATCTTAAAAATTTCGAAGATGCTGGTTTTCAATCTTTTCCCCGCTTGGCGAACACCCACCGTGAGCTTCGCCAACCCACCAGCGAGATTCTAGTTCGTATCTGCTGAATTTGCAGAGATTTCCGGAGTCCGGGGCCGGCACGTGCTTCGACCCAACCCACCTTCTTCCGCCCTGCCATCCAACAACTAATGCATTAGTTACCTTTTCAACTAACCCCCGTCTAAGGTTCCGTATGACTTTTTATGGGAGCAACGGCTAAGTGCCTCCGAAACGATCTGCGACCCTGACTGAAGCTGAGTTGCGCTTGATGGAAGTGCTGTGGCAGCGCGGCCCATCGACCGTTCAGCAGGTTCTGGACGCCCTCCCCGGCGAAAAATTGCTGGCGTACAACTCGGTCCTCACGACTATCCGCATTCTGGAAAAAAAGGGATACGTGGCCCACGCCAAGGATGGTCGCGCGCATGTCTACGCCCCATTGGTTGAGCGCTCCGATGCTACCCGTTCCGAAGTCCGCCACCTGGTGCAGCGGTTGTTCCGCGATTCCCATGAGTTGCTGGTTCTGAATATCCTGGAAGACTCTGGCCTGAATGCGGATGAACTGCAACGGTTAAAGCAATACTTGAAGGATAGGGAGTAGCCGGTAAACATGCTGATTGCGCCTCAAAACCTGCAAGCGTTAGCTGAAGTCGCCACCGACGGCATCCTCAACAGTTTGCTTGCGGGACTCGCGATTGCCCTTTTGGCTTGGACAGTGACGGAGATGTTCGGCCGCCGCGGTTCGGGCACGCGTTTCGCGGTGTGGTTTTCCGCGTTGGTCGCGATTGCAATCCTACCCTGGTTTTACCACGTGGGAGCCGGACACGCTCTATCGAGTGCTTCTCGAAGTGCCGTGGCTTTGCCCGCATCCGTTGCTTCTTACTTGTTTCTGACGTGGATCATCGGCACGACATTCGGATTGCTTCGGGTCGGGATTAGCCTCTACCGGTTGCAGCATTTGCGCTCCACCTGCGCCCCGATCGATCTCGGCCAACTCGAGCCAAGATTGCGAGAGCGCATCGCCGAAGCTCAGGCGCACCGGCGCATTACCTTGTGCTGCTCCAACGCGGTCCGCGTTCCTGCGGCTGTTGGATATTTTCGCCCCGTCGTGGTCTTTCCGGCTTGGGCGCTGCAAGAGATCCCTGCCACTGAACTCGAAGCCATCCTGCGGCACGAGCTGGCACATCTCCGCCGCTGGGATGACTGGACCAATCTTGCCCAGAAAATCGTGAAGGCAGTCTTCTTCTTTCATCCCGCTGTCTGGTTCATCGAGAGCCGACTCTCGCTGGAGCGCGAGATGGCTTGCGACGACGCCGTTTTGGCCGCCAACTTCAGCCCACGCGCCTACGCGGAATCGCTAATCGGCCTGGCCGAAAAGAGCTTCCTCCGCCGCGGAGTCCAGTTGGCACAGGCCGCCGTTAGCCATGTTCAGCAGTTGAAAATGCGCATTGTCGAGATCCTCCGCAAGGACCGCGCGGGAAGTGGTCGAGTGTGGAAACCTGCCGTGGTACTGATGGCGGTTGCCGGAATTGTTGGCGTGTACAGTGTTTCCCGCGGGCCACACCTGTTCGCATTCGCCAACAACGGATCAGAGATAAATGCATCTGCCGTGAATGCCAACGCAGCAGTCTCACAGCCGACAGCTGCTCGGTTCCACCCTGTGAATGTTAGCTTCGTTGCAAATGCTCAGCACGTGAACGGAGTCGCCCGCGCGACTTCTGCGACTCGTTTCCGCATTTCGCGTCGGGATACACCGAAGCCGCAGGTTGTGTTCGCGCAGCGCAGAGCTAAACAACGGTTCATCGAAGATGGGATTGCCGCGCCGCCCATGATGGTTCTGTCGAATTTCACGACGGCGCAAAACACCGCGGCTCCGTCTGCTGTGCTGGTCGTTATGCAAGGTGAGCAATTCGGTGTAGACGGCCCGATCTTCTGGCATCTCACCATCGTCCACTTGACCCAGGCGCAACAGCGTCTCATTACCGGAGGCGTTCCCAAACAGATTTAGTCCAGTTTTCAGCCCGCAAGGGCACAACCACCACTTCACTAACTAATCCATTAGTTGCAAATGGTCAGGCAGCAACGACAGACAAAACAGAAACACGCGAACACACAATATAGGAGCAAGCAAAGTATGAACACGTTTTCCACCCAAACCACCAAGCGCCGCATTGGAGCCGCAGCCCTGGCCCTCGCCATGATCGCCGGTCTCGGCGGTTATCACTTCCTCCAACCCACCATAGCGCGCGCCGCAGCCACCTCCAACGCCGCGCCGCTCGACGACAGCAAGATCGCCCCGCTGCTTTCGCTTGACCAGGCGATGGAGACCGTCGCGGCTCGCGTCACCCCGGCGATCGTCAACGTCGCCGTCACCGCCAAAGTGAATCAGAAGGCGATGATGATGCAGCAGGGCATGCCCGAAGGTCTGCCCGACGACGTGCAGCAGTTCTTCGAGCGCCAGTTCGGCGGACGCGGCCAGATGATGCCGCAGCAGCCGCAGTTCCAGCACGGCATCGGCAGCGGAGTCATCATCTCCCCCGACGGCTACATCATCACCAACAACCACGTGGTTGACGGCGCGACCGACATCAAGGTCACGCTGAGCGATCGCCGTATTCTGTCGGCCAAACTGATCGGCAACGATCCGCTTACCGATCTTGCCGTCATCAAGATCGAGGGCAGCAACTTCCCCAACATTCCGCTGGGCGACTCGTCCAAGTTGCAACCTGGACAGACTGTGTTGGCTTTCGGCAATCCTTTCGGATTCCGTTTCACCGTTACCCGTGGAATCGTCAGTGCCCTGAACCGTCCCAACCCGTACTCCGATGATGCCCGTAAGCCCGGCCAGTTCATCCAGACCGATGCCGCGATCAACCCCGGCAACTCCGGCGGCCCGCTGGTCAATGCACACGGCGAAGTGATTGGCATCAACACCTTCCTCATCTCGCCCTCGGGCACCTTCTCGGGCATGGGCTTCGCCATTCCCACGCAGATCGTTCAGCCCACAGTTGACTCGCTGGTGCGTTACGGCAAGGTCAGCCACTCCTACATTGGGGTAGGCATCACCGACGTGACGCCTGAGAATTCCAAGTTCTTCGACATGAAGGACGCCAATGGTGCGGTCATCACCGAAGTCCAGCCCGACTCGCCTGGAGCCAAGGCCGGCCTGAAAGTCGGAGACGTGGTCACCGATCTCGATGGCAAGAAGGTCACGGATGCCGGACAACTTCAGATGGAAGTTGGGCAGAAGCGTCCGGGAACCAAAGTTGCGCTCGAAGTGATGCGCGACGGCAAGAGCGTCAACGTGCCCGTCACCCTCGAAGAGCTGGGCAGCCGCGACAGGAAAGAGGATCTCTCCGCGAACAACGACAACGGCAAGCCGCGTTGGGGAGTAGGAATCTCTGACCTTACTCCGGATGTTCGCGAGCAACTGCAGGCGCCGAAGGACCTGCAGGGAGCGGTTATCCAGCGCGTTCAGCCCGGCAGCCCCGCCGAAGAAGCTGGTCTCCAACCCGGAGAGGTCATCGTCAGCGTGAACCGTCGTCCGACGCAGAGTGCTTCCGATGTCCAGAAGGCCCTCGCCAATGTCCCCCAAGGACAGGACGCAATGGTGTTGGTATGGGGTAACGGCGGCAGTACCTTCCGCGTGCTTCACGCAAGCAGCGGCGCCTAGTATCCTCTCCCCCCACCAACACGAAGGGCACGGAGCAATTCCGTGCCCTTCCTCTTTTGGATACACGCAGAGTCGGATCGCAAATTGGTCCACCGCCCGCCTTCAAACTGGCTTATCATGCCTCTGACGAAATAGGAGGCAGGTATGGCTCATTGCACGAAGTGCGGCGGCGAATTACCAGACACAGCGCAGTTCTGCCAGAGTTGCGGCCAGCCGCAAGTAGCGCCCCAGCCCGACACCGGGCTTCGGCCCGCCACGCCGCCGTATCAGCCAGCCACGGCCGGCCTTTCGGAGAACGTTGCCGCCACCCTGAGCTACGTGCTCGGCTGGCTGACCGGCATCATCTTTTATTTGATCGACAGCCGCCCCTATGTGCGCTTCCACGCCGCCCAATCCATCGTTACCTTTGGGGGGCTGCACATCATCCGCATCGTACTGGGCATGATGTTCGGACTGGGCTGGGCCTTCGGGGGCGTCGGCCACTTCGCCGGCTTCGGCATCGGATGGATGCTGCTAAGCGTGATCGGATTGGTCTCGCTTGTCCTGTGGATCATGTGCATGATCAAGGCGTACCAGGGTGAGCGATTCATGGTTCCGATTGCCGGAGACATTGCCGCCAACCTGGCACGAAAGTAACGAGCTCATGGTTGGGGCGTCACGTTTTGTCGCGGCCAGAAGCTAAGCTGCTGCGGCTGGCCTATGGCAAGGGCTTTGGTGCCGATCCAGCTTTCACGGCGACGTTCCAAATACCTTCGCAGTACTCGGTGATGGATCGATCGGACGAGAACTTTCCCATCCGGGAAGCATTGAGGATCGACGCGCGTGACCATTTCTCTTGATCGAGATACGCCTGCGCAACTTGATCCTGGCAGTCGATGTAAGACTGATAGTCGGCGAACAGAAGGTAGGTATCGTGCTGCAACAGGGAATCGAGCAACGGGCGGAAAAGTTCTTGATCGCCGTGAGAGAACTGACCTGAGGCTACGCTATCGATTACCTCACGAAGTCCGTCGTTTGAATGGTAAATGTCCCAGGGATGATATCCAGCGGCCAGGGTCGCTTGAACCTGGTCGGCGGTCAGTCCAAAGAGGAAGAACTTCTCCGCGCCGACTGCCTCCCGGATCTCGATATTCGCTCCGTCCAGAGTACCGATGGTGAGGGCCCCGTTCATGGCAAACTTCATGTTGCCCGTACCAGACGCTTCTTTCCCCGCCGTCGAAATCTGCTCGCTGAGATCCGCTGCAGGATAGACCCGCTGGCCAAAACTCACGCTATAGTCGGGCAGAAAAACTACCTTTAACCGGTGTTTCACGTCGGGGTCGTTGTTAATGACCTCGCCGACCGCATTGATGAACTTGATAATCAGCTTGGCCATAACGTATCCGGGCGCAGCTTTTCCGCCAAACAGGAAGGTCCGCGGGGCGATGTCAAGATTGGGATTGTTCTTGAGCCGGTGGTACAGCGTCAGAATGTGAAGCACGTTGAGGTGTTGCCGCTTGTACTCATGAATGCGCTTGACCTGCGCATCGAACATGGAAGCGGGATCGACGGTGACACCGGTATCCTTAAGAATGTAGTTCGACAGCCTCACCTTGCCGTCGTATTGGACTTTGCGCCACTGGGCGCGGAAGGCGGAATCGTCGGCCAAGACTTCGAGTCGCCTCAACTCGTCAAGGTCCCCGATCCAGCCATCGCCGATCTTGCTGGTCATCAAAGCTGATTGTTCGGGATTGCTTACGGCCAGCCATCGCCGGGGCGTGACCCCATTGGTTACGTTGACAAACTTCTCCGGCCACATCTCGTAGAAGTCGTGGAACAGCTCTTGCTTTATCAATTGAGTATGGAGTTCGGCCACTCCATTGACCTTGTGGCTTCCGACACAGGCGAGATAGGCCATGCGAACGTATTTCTGGTCATTCTCGTCGATGATCGACATGCGGGCAACTCTGGCCTCATCGCCAGGGAAACGCTCGCGGACTTCCTGCAGAAACCGCGCATTGATCTCGTAGATGATCTCCAGGTGCCGCGGCAACAGCGAAGCGAACAGTGGCAGGGGCCAGCGTTCAAGCGCCTCCGGCAGCAACGTGTGATTGGTAAAGCTGAAAGTGCTGGTAGTGATTGACCACGCCTGGTCCCAACCCATGCCGTGGTCGTCCAGCAGCAATCGCATGAGCTCGGCGACGCCGATCGACGGATGCGTGTCATTGAGTTGGATTGCCCACTCGCTCTGAAACGTTTCCATCGCGTATCCAAAACGATGCTGAAAGCGGACCATGTCCTGCAGGGAACAGGAAGTGAAGAAATACTGTTGCTGTAACCGCAGCTCTTTGCCCTCAATTTCTTCGTCATTGGGATACAGAACCTTGGTTATGTTTTCGGCGAACACTTTCTCCGCGACAGCGCCTTGATAGTCGCCGCTATTGAAGCGCTCGAAGTAGAAAGATTCGGTGGCTTCCGACTTCCAGAGCCGCAGATCATTGACCACACCCGAGTGATACCCCACGATCGGCGTGTCATAGGGAATTCCCCTAACCACGGAGCGCGGAACCCAGCGAACACGATCGTTGCCCTGCGCATCCTTGTATGGCTCGGTATGGCCGGCGAAACCGACATCCACGGCAGCCTGTGGCCGCCGAATCTCCCAGGGATTGCCGTATCGCAGCCAGTAATCGGTCATCTCGACTTGCCAGCCATCGCGAATCTGCTGGTGAAACATTCCGAATTCATAGCGGATTCCATAGCCGATTGCCCGGACTCCCAAAGTGGCGAGTGAATCGAGGTAGCACGCAGCCAGCCGGCCAAGTCCTCCATTCCCGAGGCCGGGCTCGCTCTCCTGCTCGATAATTCGGTCTAGGTCAAGGCCCAGCTCTTTCGCCGCCTGCCGGAAGGAATCCGTCAACCCGAGGTTCAGAATGTTGTTGGCAAGATAAGGTCCCATCAGGAATTCCGCGGAAAGATAGCAAACCACGCGCAGGTCTTCACGCGAGTAGCTCTCGAGTGTGGTCATCCACTGCGCCAACATGCGGTCGCGGACGGTGCAGGCAACTGCCGTG
>Ga0209039_10003132_pt1 | contig 13217 bp, 10 predicted proteins | sample BogFormECP12_OM1_FD_188238 | JGI IMG/M metagenome (GOLD analysis project Ga0209039, IMG submission 188238) | Bog forest soil microbial communities from Calvert Island, British Columbia, Canada - ECP12_OM1 (SPAdes) (version 2) | ecosystem: Environmental > Aquatic > Freshwater > Wetlands > Bog ...
TGGCTGGCTGCGCGGAAAGTTGGGCCGGTGTATATTGCACCGGGTAGTCCGTGAGAGAACGGCTACAGCGAATCGTTCAACAGCCGGATGAAGGCTGAGCTTGCGGACCGCGAGCTGTTTGCATTGCTGATGGAGGCAAAGGTTTTGGGAGAGCGGGCTCGTTCAGACGAATGCGAGCGAACTATCAATGCACATCCTATAGGCGGGACCGGAGCAGTGTCCACGCGCTGTTGCAATCCACTTCATTTCCTGTCGAGATGTTATTGTGAAGACTGTCGTCTAGATTTGCGTAATCGCATATCGAGCCCGACCAGGAGCCCGTAACTACCTCGGCTGGCGCCTCACTCCGCGCATAAACAATTCCCAGGGCATCTCAGCCCAAGCCATGCGCCGGTATAGAGAGGTCAGCAATCACGTACCGGTCGCGACCTTGTGGAATTGAGCTTCGCATTTGGCGCTTCCACTGTTGAGTTCTGTTTCCAATCGGGTGCAGGCCCTCTCGACAGCTTTCGAGAGTGCAGCAGAGAACTCCCCGGTCAGAACATTCACATCCACCGCAATTGGTCTGCCGTCAGTTACACGAAATAGTGAAAGGTATCCCCAGCGCTGACAGGAGTTGGAAATTAATTCCAGCCGCAACTCCCACGGCGCATTTTCCAAACCGCGCTCGGCCCAGGAGAGCACCAGTTTCCCGTCCGATTCGCAGTTCATGGGAAGAAAGGACTCCGCGGAGAAACCGTTTGGATGCAACATCTGGAATTGGATCCCATCGAATCCAACCGGCTGGAGGGTATCCTTCAGGACGTGACAAATTGATTGGAACTCATCGCAACTTTCCAACGATTCCGCAGCGTGCCTGACCGCCACATGATTTGCGACGATTTGACGCCGGTGCGTCGCCCGTTGAAGGATCGAGAGCATCTCGCCAAATTCTCCGTAGCGCAACTGTTGCACACCGATAAGCACGCCCGTACCGGTCAAGGCAAGGACCAGGGCAACGGCGGTGGCACGGTGAAGAAGAACGAGGCTGATGAATCCAAACGCTGCGGTCACCGCGTACAAAAGGAGGACGGCCTCCCGTTGCGACAACCCGCGTTTCAGCAATTTGTGGTGGATATGATCGCGGTCTCCCTTGAAGATTGGCTTGCCGCCAACGAACCTACGCGCGACCGCAAGAGTGACATCCAGGATCGGAAGGCCGAGACAGACCAGCGGAATCGAGACGGCAACAATTGTGGATGCCTTTTGGGAAGCCACGATGGCCAGGGCGCTAATCAGAAACCCGATGAATAAGCTGCCAGAGTCTCCCAGGAATATCGAGGCGGGATGAAAGTTATAGCGCAAGAAACCAACGATTACACCCGCCAGAACAACCGCGAGGAGACTGACCGTGGGGTTCGGGGTAAAGAGCGACAGGAATAGGATAACCACTGTGGAGAAGAGGCCAGATCCCGCGGCCAATCCATCCAGGCCGTCGATGAGGTTGAATGCGTTGGTGATCAGCAAGACCCAGAAAATCGTCAGCGGAAGTCCAATGAAAGTCCGGAGAGGATGCGCGGAGAAGAGCAGGTCGAAGTAGTGAATGCCATAACCGCCAAAATACAAAAGGGTGGCCGCTGCAGCCTGCACCAGGAACTTCCCTGCCGGACTGACGCGGCGCAGATCGTCATAGAGGCCTAGAGCGAAGATAATTACCGCGGGCGCCAGAAGCTTCAGGATGGGAAGTACCGGCAGACTCAAAGGCGAAAGGAACCATCTCGACAGCAGAAGCGCGCAGCCGACTACAATCGTGAACGCCGCAAAGATGGCCACACCGCCGATCCTGGGTAAAGGTGTGGTGTGCACGTGCCGATCGAGCACAGGGGTCTCCAGCCAGCCGCGGGCATGCGCAAGATCGCGCACAATCCGCGTGAAAACTACCGAGAGAACAAGAGCAAGGCAGAATAGGAGCACGAGCAAAGTGGACACGAGGTCGTCCTTTTCTTTAGTTATTCAGCGAATGGATAACTTGCAATTCAAAGTTAGTTCTGAAATCGATCTGTGGTTAATTTTCCCTGCACAGAGCGGGCACCAAGCCACCATGAGTTCTGCGTTGAACCCCCATGCCGGGTCTTGCTTTTGCGCGGCAAAGCAGAAGAAACGTCACGGGCTTGAAGCTGTTTCTTTGTTTCGAATAAGATGGATTGAACGGCGAGAATTTAATTCCACAAGCCAGATTGGGTCGTATTCCACACTCACTTGGGACTCAATTGATGGGCGCGGCTGAAGACGAATTCGCGATCTGTATCATCGTTTTCTCATCGACCTGATTAAGGCATGCCTGAAATTGCTGCGTGATCTGCCGAACCGCCGCCTCGACGGAAAACAACTCGTTCAGTAAGCGCCGGGAGTTGATACCCATGGTGATGCGAAGTTCGGGGTTGTTTGCAAGCATCAATGCTGCAGTGCACAGGCCGTCATCATCGCCGTTTAGGAGACAAATCCCCGCCTGATTATTCTCCAGAATCTCAAAGAGAACATTCCCAGGATTGATGCTCGCAAGGATCGGCTTCGCACAATTCATGTATCCAAGCAATTTGCCGGGCACGTTATGAGTCTTAAGGCGTCGATCAAGTGAAATCAGACCGACGTCAGCCTCCGAAAGCATGGACATATATTGAGAATGAGTCATAGCCGGAAGAATCTGAATGTTGGTCAGATCATTGGCAGCAATCAATTTTTCCAGTCTGGGGACTTCACTCCCCTCGCCGACGAGCAGAAAGTGGATCTGACTGTGAGGGGTGAGGCGCTTCGCAAGACGGATGATGTTATCCAGATCCTGGACAACACCGATATTGCCGCCGTACAAGAAAAGCACTTTTCCCTGAAGGCAGAGCCGCTCGCGAAATCCAGTCGAAGGCAGCGCTCTTTCATCTGGTTTAGCCCAGTTGTAAAGCACTTGGAGGCGATAGGGCTTCCCGGGAAATTCCTGGGCGAAATATTCAAGATTGGCGAGCGTTTCGACAGCGATTACATCCGCAGCGGCGTATTGCTCGCTCTCCTTCCTTCTGAAATATCGCCACACTAGACCTTTACGCAAGATGCCCGTGTCAACCGCCCACTGCGGAAAAATGTCTCTCAGAATCAGATAGGCGGGACATTTCCACTGCTCCTTCAAGAGTCGCACGAGTTTTCCAAAGAATATGGTCGGCGAATAGAAGAGGATCAGGTCGGCCGGATTCGCCCGGAGGAATTGCCGAGCGTGCCTCCAGATGGTCTGAGAAAGCCTGACTTCGCGGAATGCGCGGAGCACTTTTGCGGCCCCCTTGATCCGGCCACTCTTGACCCGCACGATGCGCAGGCCATCTTCGGTACTGAGGTGAAAAGTTTTTGCAATTGTGTCACTCGGGGCAACTATGGTCACCTCATGGCCCTGGCGTAGGAATTCCACTCCCAGTTCATGCATTTGCGTTGCGCCAGATTTCGAATGTGGCAAGTAACAGTCGACGAGGAGAAGTATTCGCATATGACGGCCAGTGTAACTGGATTGAGCAGTTCAGTTATTGGCAACACATTGCTGGAGCACGCAATTCTCAAGGCCGTAGGCCTCGCGCACAAATCGGCTCTCCTTGAGAGCGTCGTAGCTTCGAGACTTCACAAAAAAGCCGGACTGAATTCGGCGTAGGAGATCTTGATAGATTCTCTCGCTGGGACTTCCGCCCTTTGGGTTCAAGGTTGTGCGGTCCCAGAGTGAAAGCACTTGCAAAGCCCGGTGAGCGTTCGCGCACAGGTCCGTATCCGAAAGAATTGTTGCGGCCGCTGCAATTGTCTCCGGCCTCTCTGTCGAGCGTCGTGTAACCAGGCATGGTACACCTAGAATCAAGGCTTCCTCTTGCACTGTGCCGCTGTCGGTGACAATGACACGCGCTTCCTTTTCCAACTTCAGGAATTCCAGAAAGCCAAGCGGTTCCGTTGTGATAATCCTCGAGTTGTTTAGAATCCCCTGGAATTTATTCTTTTTGATCCGCGCCTTGAGTCGGGGCATCACGGGGAGAACTACGGGAAGAGTTTTGGATAGCTGTCGCAAACCCTTCAGCTTGTCGATTAGGATGTGCCGGTCATCGATATTTTCTTCCCGGTGCAACGTGCAGAGAGCGTAATCCTTTTCTCTCAGTCCCAAACGGTGCAGCACATGGCTCTCGTCGGCGGCTGGAAGAAAACTCGATATCGCATCGACGATGATATTGCCCACAGTGACGACGCGAGACTCTGGAATACCTTCACTTACCAAAATCTGTTTGTACCGGTCCAGATAGCAATAGATTAGATCCGACAAATGGTCAACGATGATCCTGTTCTTTTCTTCGGGCATGCGCCAATCGAAGCTCCGCCCTCCGCCTTCAATGTGAATGACAGGGATGTTGTACTTGGCGACGATGATTGCGGAGAGAACCGTGTTTGTGTCGCCCAGATATAGGACGGCATCAGGACGCAAGCGTTCGAGCATTTCCGCGGTTTTTTGAAAAAGCAGGGCGCTCTGGTGGACATGACTCGTCTTGCGCGTTTTTTTGAGGGTCCTTCCAATTCTGAGATTCAATTTCGGAGGGTTGACATTAAGTTGCTTGTGAAAGACACCGTCCAGCCGATAGTCATAGTGCTGCCCGGAATGCACGTAGATGTGCCGGTAGTTGTGCTGTGTCTGGCCTTTATCGAGAAGCGCCAACAGCTTGTGCATTCGGATAATGTCAGGCCGAATGCCCAAAAATGTCACCAGTTTAAAGGGATTCTTCATTTGGTTTCAGTTCTCGAGTGCGTCCACCATCTGGGAAAAGGAGGGTACCTCCAGCATTCGGTTTAGTTCCTTTACCGTCGTGATGGTGCGGTTGAGCTTGTTTTCTTTATCTGCTTTGATCGTGCACGGAATGCCGTATTTGCGTTGAAACGCCAAAAGCATTTCATACTTTGAAACGGGCGTGGAGAAAACGTGGTAAACACCGCGCCGGGGATATGCATCTGGCGACTCCATGATTTGATCACACAGTTTTCCGAACTGTTGCGTGGTGATGCCATTCCAATAATGCTCCGCGAAGCCGGTAATGGCTTTCCCTTTTTGCTGCAAGAACCATTCCAGCAAACCGGTGAATCCATCCAGTTCACGCCCAATGATCGACGTGCGAATTGTCAGACAGTTCGCAGGTTCACCGAGGCTTTTCGAGAGGCCGTAAATGTCAACGGGAGTTTTTGGTGAATTTTCATCATAAGGAAATCCGGCCTTGCCTGCATACACGCAGTCCGTGGTTATATGAATGAGTTTCTCTTCAAAATATTGGGCCAATATGTGCGGCAGAGCCCCGTTGACAAAAAAAGTCAAGGCCGGCTCACGCAGGGCAAAAGGAATCGTCACCCCGATTGCGTTGATGACATGATCGACATCGCCAACTCGTTGAAGGAACTGTGCCATGTATTCGCTGGGGAAACCCTTTTTGGCAATGTAGTCCTGATATATGAGTGACGCATCGAAGGGGAGAATCTCCACATTGTCCGGCCGACCGTAGGCCTTCTCAAGCAGAGCTCTTTTTTCCAGGTTCCTAATACCTAAAATGAGCTGGTACCTCTTATTGAGAACACCATAAACGGCGCTCCCAAGCATTCCAGTAGCTCCAAGCAACAGGACTCTCTTCATTGTTCAATGCCCCTATGCTCGCCGAAGCTCATCGGTGCTCAACCTCCCATATCTCCTTTCCCCAGTAGTCATGGGGAAAGCGGTAGTCGTCTTTTGCGGATTCTTCCAGAGTAGCCGTGGAGAAAAACATAATCTTCGTCCCAGGCTCAAGAGCGCGAAAGCCGTTGGCGTACCCTGCCGGGATGAACAGGATCTTTGGCTGCCGGTCGGATAGGACGAAGCGTTGCGGTTTAGTATCTCGGCTCGGGTTGACAGGGTTGTCGATCGGGACGGAAGCAACGACTGCCGATCCACTCACCACCAACACAAACTTCGCTTCCTTAAGATGGCCATGAAATGCGCGGACAACTTCCACCGAAAAGTTCTCGACAAGGTAGAAGCGTCGAATGGAGTCGAATGCAAAGCCATTCACAAACGAGACCTGGCCGCGGTCGTCAACGGCGAATCCACCGGCGATGAGTGCGGGTTCGTTAGGCAAATTGGCCATGAGCTTTCAGGCTTTGCGCGTGGCGCACGTTGAAGTAAACATCATTGTTGGTTTCCTTGATTCGCCCTAGACCGACAAGTTCCGTAATTTCGCGCACCCCGTCCTGCACGGTACGCATCGTGTTGGGATTAAAGATTCCGTCGCGCAACGCTTTGCCGGTGTTGACATGATAATTGCGCTGGTCCTGGAACTTCTGTTCCGTATATTTGACCTTGCAGCCCGTCATCTTGCTGACAATGCCCGCAAGATCTTTGATCTGCAAGTTCTGCGCAGCCAGGTTGTACACTCCCCGCACGGGGCGTTCAAGGTTGTGGACAATCGCTTGAGCGATGTCCTTGACATGGACTAGTGGCCTCCATTGCGTCCCCCCGAACACCGAAAGTTCCCCTTTGGTCAACGCGCTCGCGGTCATGTAATTCACGACGAGATCCATCCTTGGACGCGAATAGGTGTCCGATACGCCAAACGCCGTCCCCAACCGGAAGAGCAGACTGTTCTCGGCAGTGAGAAAACCCTCCGCTGCCAGCTTCGTCTTGGCGTAAAGAGACAAAGGTTGCACCGGAGCAAGCTCATCGACCTCGGCGTCGAATTGGCCATAAACGGAACAAGTCGAGGTGAAGATGATTCTGCCATGATAGTTTTCCGCGAGCCATTGGACCGCGTCTTGATTGACCTCCACGGTGAGCTCTCGATTCACCTCGCAGGCACCATCACCCACGATCGCTGCCAGCCAGATCACGTGGGAATAGCCGCCGAGCAATGATTTGAGCTTCATCGTGTCTCGAACGTCGCCATACACAAAATCCACTTTCTTCAGGAAATGCGGCTCATAGACCAAGCTGTCGTACACGGAAAAAGGTATTTTCTCCGCGATCAGCACCTCCGTCACCGCTCCTCCGATATAACCTGCTCCACCAACCACCAATACTTTCGCCACGGTGTCCCTCCCGAAAATGTGTTGCTCCAGACGGCAAGGAATGGACCAGCGCCTAGCCCTGAAGATCACCAGGCCAGCGCTCTTTCTTCTTCGCCGTTTCTTTTTGGAAATTGCTGAAGGGGGTTTACAGCCTTGCAGAAACTCGGTTGTGCTCGCGAATCCGGCCGACCAGTTTTCAGTCCCCAGCTCTAGCTGACTTCTCCAATGCAGGCGGTACTCTGGGCGATGCGCTCGCTTCTAGTGCCTTCCGAAAGAGTTCCACGGAGCCCTGCCGGTAGGCCGAAGAGGACATCCACTCTTCAAAATAGCTTCGTGCGCCCTGGGAAAGCGGCGCGTAAGTGTTCTGATCCATTTCCACGCAGCGCTGAATCGCCTGCCGCCATTGCCCGCGATCCGCCAGAGGCAAGTCCCAGCCTGCTCTTTTTTTTGACAATTCACGCCAAGGCGTCTGGTCACTGGTCAGGATTGGACAGCCCGCCGCAAGCCCCTCGATAATCACGTAGCCGAAGTTCTCTCCCAGCGTTGGCAAAAGCTGGAAGTGGTATTTGGCGAAGACGTCCAGCACCTGTTCCTGTGCAACTGGCCCTTTATAGCTGACGCGAAGCGAACTCGGCAGCCGCCGTATTTGCGCTTGACAAACCTCCCAATAGCCCGCGTCGTCGATGGGACCATAAACATCAAATTGAATTTCCCCATGTACGGAACTCAGAAGCTCCAGCGCGAATTGGAGATTCTTCATCCGCGAGACCCTGGACAGAAAGATGAACCGGACGGCCCCCGGAACCTTTGCCGGTCTTGCCGCAGGTGGAGGCGCCGAAAAGAGACTGGGATTGGGGACATCGGGAGCAAGCTGGATCGTGCCGTTGTTCCCGGAGCCGCTTCCGAAGGTCATCGCGCGAATCTGCTCTTCCTCTCGAACCGATGATGCTTGCCAGAGAATGTCCCGGCAGAGGCCCGCCGCAAGCGCCGCCTTGCTGTAAAAGAACTTGCGCGAATGCTTCAGCCCCAGCGCCCCGCGCGAAAACTCGCCCCGCGGGGCCATCACTACAGCCGCTTCCGGCAGAAGCCCCATTTTGCGCAGCAGGAGAGTCTTGATCGTCAGCCTGGAAAAGAAACTATTCAAATAAATGATGTCCGGCCCAATTTCCCGGATGCGCCGGAGCAAGTTCTTCATCGAAAGATCCGAAGTATAGAAAATCCGGGCCTTCCCGGCCATTACCCAGCGATCCATCGGGACTTTCGTGTAGGGGCGCTTATCGGTGCTGTCGCGGTCGCGCGTGAAGACGCAAAAATCAAACTCGTCTCCCACCAGCTCGATCAGATTGGAAAGAGCGGATACTACCCCCCCTCCTCTGTAGCCGGGCAGGTACCAATCGGCAATGGCAAGGATCCGAGGTTGTGACATATCCTTCAGCACATCCTTCACTGGTTGCAACCGAGATTTAGGCGAGGAAACCCCGCACTTAGCGCAGGTGGTCTTCAATTGACGTGCGGAAAGACGCCACACTTGGATTCTTGACCGCGTATCCAATGCCGCTGCGGAAGCCACCGACACTCGGGAGCAGCCCCAGGCCCGTGCCTGCCCCGACGAGCCCGGGCGGCTTTTGACCATTCCAGAGAGCGGAATCGTAGAAAAGCTGAACTACCTCTTGATGTTGTGCTTCATGCGTATAGATGCGGCAATTGTCTTCGAGCAACGGCCAAAGGTATTGGACGCAAGTTTTGACGGAGTCTCGAAGATCTGCGTCCACGAATGCAAAAACCACGCGTTCATTGAAGCCCGGAAGCGCTTCTTCAAAGTAACCCGGACGGAACTCGCAGACTGAAAGATTGCCGCAGCGTGCCACATTACGTTTGACTTCCTCTAAGCTGCCGGCCCAGTAGCCTTCCGCATAGCGGTGGATTTCGTGCCGCTCAAGTACAATGTGCCCGGCATCCTGGGGTCCCGGCTCTGGCAAACCCCGGAAAGAGTCGAAAACGACAAGACGGCGGCCAGCCAATGCGCAGACCAGAGAGAGGTTGGCCGTGCTACCGCCTTTGTAACAGCCGCATTCCACCGCAACGCCGGCAACCGACTTCGGGACCTTTAGAATTTCCGTAGCCATCACCAAGTGCTCAATGAAATTCGAGGCCGTTGGCACACGGAACCGGTTGACCACCATGCGCAGCGCAATCAGTAATTTTTTCCAGAAGCTGGCGCCATATTCCCTGCCGACCGTGCCGGAAAAGTACTCAGCCAACAGCAGCGGGAGCGAAAGCAAAATAAGCAATGCTTGGTAGAGCTTAGTCATCGTATTTCTATCACGTTGGGCAGAGTTGCCAACGCCTTCCCCGACTTGTGCACAGGAGGATATCGGCCAACAGAAAACAGAATTCGCGGTTTCATCTGTGGTGTTCGATTGCCGAGCCGCAGACTGCGAGGTCTTCAACTTGTTCGCAAGTTTTCGGGAGTAATTCCAGGAGCAATCCGTTCACGGCGACTCTTTCCGCGCAGCTTCGTGCTTCTTTGAATGTCTTTCACGAGAGCCGACACAATAAGCAGGACGGGCAAGATGATCTTCACAACAGGCGTGAAATGAAAAAATATTGAATACTTCAGGCACATGATGCACGTCGAATAACAAAAAACATAAATTGTCATTACTTGCCATTTCCCACCATCCCGTGCGAACCATCGCATCAGGAATGCGAATAAAGTGCCGTTAATAAGCCCTCGAAAAAACAGATCAATTTCCCCTCCCCACAAAGCACTCTCAGCAATTGGACCCAATGTCTGGGGTGGCACCACTGCATCAGGGAAATAATTTCTTGCGTACCAATACATCGGGCTCCATTTCGTCTGATCCACCAGCGGTACCATGGAAATAAAATCATTGAAAAACACTTGCCACTCAATTGGCGGCAGGGCGCCCTGGGAGCGCTCAGAGTACAAATGAAATCCCGTAACATAGACGGCCCCCAGTTCCGCGGCTGGCATTCCCCGTTCCTGAGGCATAGTTTCTTTGAGCGCTGAAAAATCAAAATCGGCGGGTCGGCCCAACTCAATGACTGAAAAGACTAGCCCGAGTGCCAGCATTACCAGTAATCCCTTTTTTAACGTTATTGATTCAACGCAAAAATGATATAGTGCCGCCGCGGCGATTAGAATGAAAAATGCGTCAATTCTGGAACCAAGTGAATTCTGAACCTCATAAGCGGCCCGCAGAAGAACAAAGGACCAAATATACAAACGATATCGTTCGTAGTTTTTAAACATAGCCGTCAACAATACAAAAGTGCCGCCCGTCTTAAGGACAATGCAGACCGTTACTACGCGCCTGCCGATCCAGGAGAGATTGTCGTACCTCGTGTAGTTGTCAATATATGTATTCACGGGAGCCGAAAGACTCCAGAGCGCGATAACACTGAACAATATGATGACAAACAGAATGCGGATGATTGGCTTTTCTGCATCACCCAAATTTCTTAATGAACTAAATTTCGGTGCACGCCGGCCACGAAAAAACAGATATCCAAACCCTACAGCGGCTATAAATAGAACATGACGCCAAAGATGCAGACCGAGCTCGCCCTGATCCGGGCCGAGCGCTGCTAGAGTCTCAAATCCGACCTCGGACGAAAGAGACTCCAGAGTCAGGAATCCATAGGCCGGAAACACCGTATATGCGACGGCAAATGCCAAATAAATAAAACCAATTTCTCCAAAAACATTATCTTGAACCTGGAACCTAAGCCACAAAGAGAAACATAAAAATATAAGGATAACAGCAAACGATGGAAGCAAAATCTGAACGTTTCGAATGAAGAACGCCGGCTCGAAGAGAAATGCAATAAACCAAATTACAATATAGATACCAATCCCTTTCGCAATGAGCATTCGACCTCTTGCGGACAGACCCGGTTCGGCACCAAAGGGCATCTACAATCTCCACAGAACAAAATCCATTTATATCAGCCTTCTAGAATCCACTCAGACTCTGGGGGGAAGCTCTTGCCCTTGCGTAATTTTTGCATTTTATATTTCAATGAATCAGCGGCAAGTTTTTTTATCGTAACAAAATTGATTTTTGATAGAAGCTGGCAAACAGAATAGGAAACATAGGCAGCATCGAAGATGTTGTGGATCTGGAACATGTCACAATCCAGGTGAACATGGCTGGGCGTGATCCCATTCCCGACAAATGGCTTTCGGGATTGATAGCGCCTCGTTTCCTTGACCTTTCCCCGGAAAAATGCCTCAAGCCCATGGTACTGGGCTATCTTGTATAGGATGGTGAGTTCCCGGTTGATTCGGTCTTCCGCATACAACCCATCCGTCAATTCCCTCAGGCCCCTCATCAACAGGTTCTTGTAGTCGATCGCAGGGACATGCCCCGGCCACCCCGGCAGGTCCTTGGCTGTAAGCAGGTAATCCGCAGTCATCAGGGAGATCAACGGAGAGTATGGCTGCGCGGCGAGATCACGGTGCATCGGCACATCGGAAACCGCGCGGTAGAAGGAATCCGAGAGTTTCTTACCCTCATCCCCCTCCGACATGTAGGCCATGCCCTGGGAGGTTGGCGAGGCCCCCCCGATCGTGAACGGCATGCCCGAAAAGGCATATTGCTCGACCTCTCCCGCTAGGACGACCCCGGAGAATCCATCTGGCGTGGGGCAGACATAGAATCGGCCATCAGTGGTGCGGCTTCGAACCAGTTCGATGAGCTTCGTCGCCACCACCCCCCTGATATAGAACATGGGGGATTCGAGATCATGGAGGTAATCTAAATTTTCAACCTGCCTCGCCAAATAATCGCTGGAGCGCAGGATCTTTAATTTGCCCGGCCGGTACAAGGACAACTGCCCCTTGCCCGATCGCACCGCAGGATAGTTAAACGCCAGCGGGCGCCAGGTCAGGATATCCATTCCTGTCTCTCCCAATGCCCTCCACATCTGGCTGATGCCATAGGGGAGGATGCCATCGTCGCCTCCCAGTGCGATTAGATACCCTGGCTTCACATGATCAAGAGCGAACTCGAAATTGTCTCGCATTCCCACGGAACCTGGTGTGATGTATCTGATTCTCGAGTCCTTCCGGGCAGCCTCCAATGTCACGGCTTCGGTCTTATCGGAACTGCCATCATCAGAAACGATGATTTCCAGGTTTTCATACTCCTGATTTGAGCAGGTTCGGAGCGTATGGTGAAGGTATTCCGCCCGGTCTTTCGTGGGAATGATCACGGTAAAAAGCGGCTTTGATTCAGTTTTTGTCATGATCACACTCCACTGGCACGGGATGCAACCTGCCAATCAATTTCCGATTCATGCGTGAAACATTCGCTTGATCAGAGATCGTGCGAGTGCGCCCAGATTGTCGAAAGTAGATCTCTCGAAGGCCCAGAAACTTCGCATCGGCATCTTCAGCCGGGCGAGGCAGAAGCCCATCAGGATGCTTAGATTTAAGACCTGCGCCCCCAACGCCGCGAACGCGAGACCTGCGATGCCGTAGTGCAGGCATGCTGGAATCCCCAAGCCGATGAGCAGCGCAAGCCCGAGCAAATTTGAGACAATGCCCGGGCGGGGATGCCCGGCAGCGCGTAAGCCCTGCTCCAGGACCTGCTCCATGCCCCAGAGCACTGTCGCGCCGATCAGCAGATACGCCGTGGTCACCGCGCCGATAAATTGCGCGCCAAACATCAAGCGGATCAGCCAGGGAGTTGCCGCCGCGGCTAGCAATCCGGTGCTGATGACGGCGAGTTGCGCCAGACGGAAATGCCGCGCCAGAATCTGCAATGCCTTTCGCGGATCGGTTTCTCCCGCCACAGCCGAGAAGCCCACTTGAATGAACGGATTGACCGCGCCGATCTGTCCCAAGGCAATCGCCTGCGCCACGGCGTAAAGCCCAATGGCCTCGCTCGGCGCCAGCCGCACCAGAATGAACATATCCGCGCGGTACAGCGCGATGCTGGCCACCGTGGGCAGATAAAAACTTAGCCCGCGCTTCAATAGCCTCCGCGCCGTCGTCCAGTCTGCCAGCCGCGGCGAAATGGCCACCCAATCCATCTGCGTGCGCACCCCGGTGACAAGCAGCGTGGCCGCCAGCAGCCCCCCGGCAAACGCCCCCGGCGAGACCCTCCCGCTGCCCCACGCCG
>Ga0209039_10003133_pt1 | contig 13215 bp, 11 predicted proteins | sample BogFormECP12_OM1_FD_188238 | JGI IMG/M metagenome (GOLD analysis project Ga0209039, IMG submission 188238) | Bog forest soil microbial communities from Calvert Island, British Columbia, Canada - ECP12_OM1 (SPAdes) (version 2) | ecosystem: Environmental > Aquatic > Freshwater > Wetlands > Bog ...
GCCGAAGGCGACGGAGCGCCAGCTCGTCCACTTCAGGCCGGTCACCAACTCGCTGGAGGGCATGCAGCCTATGTCGTACCCGGCTGGCCGGACCTGGCCGTGGCCGCTGCAGTTGACCAGGACCACCTGGCTGGATCCGGCGGACGCCGGGTCCGCGGCCAGCACGACCCCGGCCGCTGTCCCAGCGATGGCCACCAGGGCGCCCGCCAGCGCCACGCGTATGCGGATGAGCCTCATCGAGTTGCCTCCCTTTCGGAGTTGGGTACCCATCACCCTTTCGGAGCTGGATGCCCGCCACCTGATACGACGCCGGAACCGCGGCGGCGGCTGGCCGGGACCGCGATACATGGCAATGGGCGTCACAGAAATGAGCCTTTCATCGCCGGATCTCCTCAGCGTGTTGCAGTATCGGCGACGTTGAAGGGCGACTGGATCCCGTCGATGGCCCGGTGCCTGACACCTTCGTGGAATCACAAGCCAGAGTCACCTGGGCCGTGTCACGGATATGAACAAAGACGTTACGCCGAGTTAACTAGCGCAAGCTAGGCTGAGCGCCATCTGGCACGCTACAGTCATGGGTGACGACTTCGACGATGGCCGCGACCGCTACGCCGTGACCGCGGTACCGGCCTAGATGAACATGATCGAGCTGCGCACCGGGTACGTCGCGGGCGTCGCGATCCCGCGCGGACCGGCGCCGCCGGGGACACAGCGCGACCGCGATGCCGCGAGCGTTATGCAAAACCGACTCGCGAGTGCAGGCCTTTGGGGCCTGCGCGAGCGATCGGTGCAGGTCAGCGGCCAGCAACCACAGCGGATTCTTTGCATAACGCGAACTTTTGCATAAAACACCGCGAATGTCTAATTCGTATGCGCGTTCGGGAGGTGCTTGCCAATGTAGCCCACATAGATCTTCCCTGTATGACCGGCGTCGTCGTGGTAGTGCATCCGGGGGGAGACCAGGCCCTTCCGGGCTATCTTGAAATGCGCACCCATGAAAATGGCGCTGGCCGGGCGTACGTCCCGGGGAACCGGGAATACCCGCAGCTTCCGGAGCCTGGGTGAGCGTTCGACGGAGTCGGATTCCTGCGTGGAATGCGCGCCCGGCGCATAGCCGGGCCGCCCGGGCGGAGTATGTCCCAGGTAGGCATGAACCCCTTTGCTGAATTCACCGCGGCGCCGCGAGGCCGCGTACCCGTCGAGGACCCGCAGCATATCCCAGGCTCTGGCAGCCCAGGTACCGAGCGGGTCGAAGTCGTCCAATTCGAGCGCGTTCTTCGGGTCCCCGGTGAATGCGACGCAGGAAAGCACATGCTCATCGAGCCGCTCCAGTAGCTCGGCGAACGATCCGGGTGATTGCACCGCCGCCACCGCGGCCCGGGTCTGATCGACGCGGCCAGCTCGGGCGAGAACGCCGCGCAGCCGGTCGAGCTCCAACTTCGCGTTAAGCAGCTCCGCCTGCGTCTCGGCGTGATCCAGCTGCTCATCCTCCAGCCGGGCGCGGACCTGATCACGATCGTCTTCTACCTCTTCAAGCATGCCCTGGAGGGCCGCGAACCGCCGCGATATCTCCCGGTGACCGCGTAGCACTCCCCGGCCTTCAGCCAGCAGCTCCCGGAACCGGGCGGTCATGTCGTCAGGCCCGCCCGCCGCGTAAGCGCTGGAGGCCCCAGACTGGAACTCACTCACAAGGCTGGTGAGCAGCTCGCCGGCGATGGCGACCTCGCGGACCGCCGCGGTCGCTACCTGCCCTACCGGAGCCGGGCCAGCGGGCCCGTCATCTGGCCTGCGGGCGAAAGGGCCCGGTGGCGTTCCCTGGATGGCTCGCAGGACGGCGGCCGGCTCCTCCCTGGACAGCATGCGATCGACCTGGGCGACACGCGAAGGCAGCGGCAGGTTCAGTGCCCGGCTTCGGTTCGCCCGTCCGAGCAAATGCGCGAGCTTGCCGGGAGCCTGCTCAGCGATCGTCCGGGCGAGTAGCACGCGGTGCCGCCGGGCATCGACGGCGCTGGCCGGATCGACCTCTGGCAAGAACGTGCGAATCGCTCCCAGCGGCACCGAATGCGAGGGCGCGAATGATTCCTCAAGCTTCGCGGCCGCCCCGGTGTCAAGCACGTAGATCCCGGCCAGTCCGACGCACTCGCGGGTCAGCTGCTCGACATGGCCGATCAGCCGGGGCACGGGAACATCCGGGATCGGCGCGGCGACAAGGGCCGTGCCGCAGCGCCCGGGATCGCAGATCGCCGATATCAGGCCATCGACGTCACCCACGGTGACCAAGGTCGGCCGGGCGGCCAGGATCATCTCGCCGTCGCAGGCGTCGGCCACCGACAAGATCTCCCGGACCATATGTGGTACCCCTGTCCACCAGGCGTCCGCAGCATCGACCTCCTTGACGAGGCGCTCAGGTGATGCCGTCGGCCTGGGCGCTGACGGCGGCGCGTTGACATCGACCCAGACCCAGTCATCCTCCATGCCGTCACGGTGCACCGTCACGGTCGTCACCCATTCCCCCGCGGATGAAGACTCCGTCAGCCGGTACCGCAGGGAGCGCGAGCCATCGTGCGGATGCAGTTCGGTCACGACGAGCTGGGCGTGTTCGGCTACTTCGTGAACTCCAGGGGCAACGACCACGAAGCCGTACCCCTTGAGCGCCAGCCACGAACGGAGCTGCTCCGCTGTGAGCTGCACCGCGTCCTGGCCGTGACGTAGCGAGAAAATCGACCGGTACCCAACTGCCATCCAGATCCCAATGACTTCCTAGAGCCTTACCCAACGACGGTGCTGAGATTACTATCGTATCGCCATACCATATGGCCGAAATGTCCGATTTCGGAGGCGTCTGCAGGCTGAGTCGGCGCGTCAGCGGGTACCAGTGATGTAGTCGGTCAATGCGGCTCGCTCGGTTTCGAGCTCGTCGATACGGTTCTTTACCACGTCGCCGATGCTCACGATCCCTCGCAAGCGCCCATCAGCCACGACCGGTGCGTGCCGTACCCGGTGCTCGGTCATCATGCGCATGACATCCTCGAGCGAGGTCTCCGGCGTAACCGTGTGCACCTCGGCTGTGTAGATAGCCGTGACCTCCTCAGACATCACCGCGGCGCCTCGCTTGGCCAGCGCACGGACGATGTCCCGCTCACTGACGATCCCGCCGACCGAGGTGCCGTCGTGAGAGACGACGATGGCGCCGATCCGATGCTCGGCGAGCACCGCCAGAAGGCGCCGCACCCTCGTGTCCGGGGTGACCGTGACGACCTGCGTGCCCTTGACGCGAAGCACATCGTTGATACGCATTCGGCCCTCCCAAACATACCGGTGCGGCGCTGATTGTGTATCCACCGCCACCCCCAGGTTATTACTGCAACCCGCAGTTGCCGGGCAGGTGATCGCGGTGGATCCGCTGGGCGCTGACATTGACGACGTTCGCCCGGTGCCGTGGAATGCGCCGTACTACGCCCGGCGCGGGGTTCCGGGTCAGGGGCGGGCGAAGCCGTCCCTACGCAGCGCCCATTGTCGCGGCGTGCGTGATGAGCAGTGAGTCCGGGGGTACCAGGTCGACCCCGTCCGGGTCGTTGAGGTAGCCCGGCCCCCGCCCGGCGACGCCAGTGTGCCCGTACTGCCAGACGATGCGGTGCGTGGCGGGGTCCACCACGCACACGCGGTGGTTGAAGTCGTCGTTGAGCAGGATGTCGCCGTTGGGCAGCGGCAGGGCCAGCGAGGGCTGGTTGAACCCGCCCATCCGCCACAGCAGGCGGCCGGACGAGGTGAACTCGACGAGCTGGCCGGGATCGGAGTAGTCGGCGGTCAGGTACCTGCCCGGGGACACCTCGTTGGTGTCCGACGGGTACAGCACTCCGGGCGGGTTCGCCGACCATGACACCTGTCCGCTCAGGGACATCTCGCTGGCCCAGTCGCCGTTGATCTCGGTGACCAGGTAGTGCCCGTTGGTCATCGGGAACGCGCCGTTCGGGCTGCCGAACCGCCGGGGCGGGTCGTGCTCGCAGGCGTTGGTGGTCTGGCCGATGACCCGCGTCAGGGTGTGCGCGGGCGGGGTGATGATCACCAGGCGGCAGTTCTTGATGTCGGCGACCAGGATGTCGCCGGCCGGGGTGATCATCGCGTCGTCCGGATTGAACAGGTGGTCCGGCCCGGCGCCGGGCACGCCGGGCACGCCGTACCGGTAGATGATCGTGTTGGTCGCGAGGGAGATCACGCTGATGACCTGGTCGTCTTCCTGAGTCACGATGATGGACCGGCTGTCGGGGGAGAAGAACGCGTCATCGGGCTGGACGAACGTCTGGCCGGGCGCGAGGTCGCCGGGCCGCGGGAACTCCCACCTGATCCGGCCCTGCGGGTCGACGATCAGCAGCCGGTTGTTGTGATGGTCGGCGATCAGCACGTCGGCGGGCAGCACCGCTGGGTCCGAGCCCGGCGCCAGCCGGCCGGGGCTCGCCGTCGGCGCCAGCCACGGTGACGCGGCCTCGTTCGGCACCATCTGTCCGGCCGGCACCAGATGGAACGTTGTCACCGTGGGCACCGGACGTGCGCCGTCCTCCCCGCCGATCAGGTACCCGACCCCGCCGGTCACCGCCGCGGCCGCGTAGCCGACCGGCACCGGCAGCTCACCGACGGCCGTCACCCGGGACGTGGCCGGGTCGAACCGGAACACCGTCCGGCTGGTCCCTTGCGCGGTCGCCCCGCCCGCGACGTAGATCCGCCCGTCCAGGCTGATCACGGCCGGGCCCTGCACCGGCTGCGGCAGGCGGCCGACCACGGCGGCCGCGCCGGTCGCCGGGTCGACCCGCTGGATGACATCCGTCGCCCCGGACCCGCTGACCGCCGTCTGGCCGCCGAACACCCAGATCATGCTGCCCGCCGCGGCGGCCCCGGCGTACCGGACCGGCACCGGCAGCCGCGCCGCCACCCGGAAGTGCCGCCCGTCCGTTGTGGCCAGCACCCGCGGGTCCACGGTGGTGCCGTCGTAGCCCCCGACCACGTAGCCCACTGGTCCCGCCGAGACGCCGCTTGAGTCCGAACGGGCCCGGGTTAGCTGCCCCACGACCACCGCCTGCATTCGCGGGGAAAACGCCTGGATGGTGGGCACGCTGGCCGCCGTCCCGCCACCGAGCACGAACATGCGCCCGCCCAGTATCACGCCCGCGGCGTCATGGGTCGCCTCGGCCAGGCGGCCGGCCGGGCGGGTCGCGCCAGTGACCGGATCCAGCGAGGTCACCGTATTCGCCGACGCTCCGGACGGTGTCAGCCCCCCGGCCATCAGCAGGCCGCCGGCGCCGGGCAGCACCACCTCGCGGGACACCGCGGTCGGCAGCTGGTACGGCGCAGGCATCACCCGGAGCAGCATCGCGGCGCCCGGCTGGTGGTTGCCCGCGTGCGCTGACCTGACGGGCCCGGTGGTTGGCTGGGCCCGTCGGGGTGCGGCCTGGTCGAACACCGAGTACGCCAACGGTAGCAGCGAGCACGCGACGACCACGGCTACCGTGATGCGGAAACGCTGCTGAGCTGCCATCAAGGCGCACCTCCCGGGTCGGGACTACCCTAGTGCGCGTCCGCCACTCAGTATCGGGTTGATCGCATGACTAAGCCCGATCGCCCACCTGCGGTCACTCCCCGCGATGCCCTGACCACCTGGCCGCAAGGCCCGACCGGAGCAGCCAGGGCCAGCCAGGCCCAGCTCGTGACTCCGAGTTCTCCACCGCTTGCGCAGTGACACGGAAGTCTCATGAATTTTTACCGCATCGGCGTGGCAAATAGCCCTAACTGCGCCCGACGCTAAGGTAGCGGTGGGACGAGGGCTTGATGGGAGAACCTGAAGAAGTGGATGCCGCTGATGTACGGATCAAGCCTTCGCAGGAGCGCTGAACGATAGGGAATCCTGCCATCGTGTCATTCAGTACCGTCTAGTCCGCTGAGATGTTAGGAGCAGGGTTCGTGCGTTCTCGAGGGCGGGGAAACGCAGTCAGGGCTTTTGGTCCGGACCGCGATGGCTTTGGGCTTAGCCGTCGCGAGGTACTGGCGGGCAGTATTGGCGCTGGCGCGCTCCTGGCGTTGCCGGATCTGGGTATGGGCGGCCGTCTGGGCGCCCGGCCCGGCAAATCTGGCCGGGCCGCTTTGCGGTATGCCTTCCTTTACGGTACGCCGGATCCTGGCCCGGCTCCCAGTGGATCTTTGGTTGCTACGATGTACCCGGTATCGCGGACGGGAGCGCGGGCGGTATCGCCCCGAGCGCCGGTCCCGGTGGCTATCAAGCTTGCGGCTGCGCCGGTCTCGTCGCCGGACCAGGCCGTCACGGCCCTGGCCACCGTGGATATGGTGCACGACGGGGCCGAAATAACACTGACCCTCCTCGACGCCACCTCGGCTGCGGTCGCCCGGCAAGGGTCGGTGACGGTGACTGGCGTCCCGCAGGACGCGAACGTTCTCGTGACGCCGGTTTTCGCTCCTGGCTCCGCGATTGTTTCCTTGGTCCTGGCCATTACGAAGCCCGTGGGCAAACGCCTGGTGCGCAAGGTCGATCCGCATACGGGCCGCCAGGAGAGCCGGTGGGCGACGACCTGGACGTCGCATCATGCGCTGGCTTATTTCGATCAGCGCAGCGGCGCCATCACGGGACCGTTCCACCTTTCCGGCGAGCCGTCTCTGGCGTTGTCCACCGCAGTTGCTAATAGCTCGGATTTGCTTATTTGGACTACCAGGGAGCCGCAGCCAGGTGATCCTGCCGAGATCCGGGCGCAGGCATCGCTGTCCCGGCTGACCGTGTTTCCGCTGGGCTCGGGGACGGCCAGATTGTCGGTGCCGGCTCCCGCGCCCTGGCCATGCGGAGAGCCTTGCGTGACGCTGCCGGCCGGTGACATGGCGCGCCTGGTCAGGGGCCGCGATGTCCAGGTATGTTCGGCCCGGACAGGAGAGGTGACTGAGCTGGGGATCGCGGCGTTCAGCCACGGGCGCGCGAAGCCGAGTGCCGTCACCATGCAGGCCTGCCCGGACGGCACCGTGTTCATGACCAAGCCGGGGGCCGGGGTTGCCGTGATAACTGATCCGGCGGACTCGTTCCGGACGAGGGCCCACATTAAGTTTCCGCCGCCCGCGTCGCCGCTCGGCGCTCCGTGGAGCAAGGCGGTGCTGTCACCAGCAGGCGACACTTGCTATGTCCTCGGCCCGGCGGCCACTGGCGGCCTGTGCGCTTACGATGTGGGATCCGGCAAGCTCGTCGGCTCCTATAGTGAGGGCCGCCAGTATGCCGGGCTTTACCAGCTGCCCAGTGGGACCCTGCTCGCGGTACGGCCCGATAATCCGCGGCTCGCGTTTTTCTCTTCTGGCCTCAGCCCACTTGGAACGGCGGACACGAACCTTTACGTGTCGGCTGTCTTTTAAGCATAGCAGCATGCCGAACCCGGCCCCTGGTGGAGGAACGACAGTTATGACGGGATATGACACTGCGAGCCCGATACATGAAACCTACGCATCGGCGCAGCGTGAATTCGGCGTGGATCCGAGCTTCTGGATTCGCTACTTCACTCCGTCGCCGGCTGCTGACCTGTTCAATGACGACGCCTTGGCGGAAAGCCAGGGCGCCTGGGACAGCGGAGGTCCCTACGTGGGCTGCATTTCCGCGCCCAGACAGTCCCGGCTGAGCGGATCCGCGGCGGAAGGCCAGGCTGATGCGCAGGCCTTCGCGGCTGCCATGCTCACCGCCTACCACGCGGTCGGCCCACTCCGGCTGCCAGCCAACGGCCGACTCTACTGCTGGCTCGACCAGGAGTATTCGACATCGCTCAGCTCAAATTACTGGAATGCGTGGGCGAATTACATAGCGGAGTATGATTTTGCGGGCCTGGGCATCTATCCGCTGTACCCGTGCCTTTACTGCAACCCGTATTCGCCCTATCCGAATTGCTCGACCATCGCCAGGGCGCGCGGCGTCAATGTGCCCAGCGCCATCTGGTCGAGCGAGCCTGAGCCGTGCGGAGGCCCGCCCGGGCCGTCTCGCTGGCACCCGCAGAAATGCGCGACGGCACCCACCCTGCTCTGGCAATTCGGCGAGCAGGGCGCATGCAACTACTCGTCCAATGTCGACCTCAATCTGAGCGGCCCGGGATTCTTGACCGCCTACTACTGCTTCCACGTCCACTCAAGGCCTTAACGGGCAGCTGGGTGATCGATATTAATCAGGTCATAGAGTCGGTCATTTCGGGGTGTGCCGTCAGCTGCGGTGCGGTTCTCGTGGTAGCCGGGGCGAGCAAGCTGTACCGCGGCGTGCGGAACCTCGACGATATGACCGCCATCAGGCGGGTGCTGCGGATGCCGCGGCGCCAGTGGAGACTGTTTGGGCTGGCAGCCGGCGGCGTGGAGTGCGTGACGGGCGTACTCGTGTGCAGCGGAGCGTACCCGGTGCTCAGCGGCGCCAGCATGGCCGTCCTCGGGGCCGTGTTCTGCGTTTTGCTCTCATACGTGCTCGTCAAGCAGATTCCTGGCGGCTGCGGCTGTATCAGATGGCGCACCGCACCCGAAACGGCAGCCGAAGCGGTGACCTGGCTGGCCATGGCCCGCAGCGGAGTGCTATCTGGCGTAGGCGTCGCCTACCTGATTGTCTCCGCCGATGCAGCAAATGCGCCTCGCCGGGACTGGTTCGGTGGCGGGATTGTAGCCAGCGGAGCTGTCCTGGTGCTGCTGAGCATGCGCATGCCGGTACGCACTCCCGTCTGCCGCAGGCCGCTGTGGCGCCAGACGCGCAGCACGCTCCGCGTGCTGGCCAGCCATGAAATGTTCGCGGCGATGGCCGCCTCGGCCGGACCTTTCGAGCCCGTGGCCCGGTATCGCCGGACCGGATGCACCGACGAATTCTGGTTTACGGCAGTGAATGGTCAGGACAGCCAGGCAGTAGTGTTCCAGGTCCATCAGGCGGTGCCCGGTGCCCGCCTCGCCGTACATACGTCACTGCGGGACGCCCGGACGCCGGGAGCAACTTGGCCGGCCCGGGCCATCATCGTCGCCGATGTCCTGACTGAAATGTCGCACGGAACTCGGGGCAGCGGTCATCTGCGATCACGGAAGCGCCCAGCGCTGGCGGCGGCAGGATGGGCGCCCGCCGTGCCAGCATCGGGCATCGGCTTCTCCGCCGCTGATCGCGGCGCGCCGTCATCTCAGGCCGGTAAGCCCCCGGGCAACGGAGGGAGACACGATGAAGTTTCAGGTGGTCAGTGATCCGAGGGCACGATCGGCGGCCTGTCATGGGCTCACCCGAGCCGCGGCTCGTGGCCGCACGGTCACGGTCAGCGTTCTGGCCGCGGCGGCATGCGGGCTGGTCATGACTGCGTGCGGCAGCCAGAACTCGCCGAGTTCGCCGAGTTCGCCGAGTTCGCCGTCATCTGCCAGCATCGGCGCCTGTGTCACCTCTCAGCTGAAAATCAGCATCATCGACACCGGCGCTCTGGCGGGCCAGGCCGGCGGCTACCTCGAATTCACCAACGACAGCCGCACCCTGTGCCGCATGAGCGGCTGGCCCGTTGTGATCGCGCTGACGGCTACGGGAAAGGCCACGCGGCTGCAGCGCTTGCAATCGACTATGTTCGGCGCCTGGCACTACACTCCCCCGCCACCAGTGATAACACTCCAGCCAGGAGGGTCCGCCTACGCGGTTGTCGCGGCCGCCGACCACCCCGCCGGAGGCAACACTGGTTGCCCCGCACCGTACGTACGCCTGCGGGTGAGCCCGCCGGGCGATCCGGGAAATGTAACTATCCCGGCGTGGCTGTCCGGTGCCAACTCTTACCTGCCGGCCTGCACATCAGCCGACGGCTCGCCGACGGCTGGGACGTCGGCGATAACAACGCTTTCCAGCCTTCCGCATTTATCCCAGGCACCGGGCCTGCCCGCACGAAAGCGCGCCGTTTACGCGACAGGCTGAATTATGTACCGGGACTTCATTTCAGGGTAATCCGCTCGGCCTGTAGTTCCGTGGGGATTGCAGCACGGCATCAGGATGCGTCCTGGAAGCCAGGCCGATTACATACAGTTGACTGCCGGCTGTTGGACGGCGGCTGTTGGATGGCGGCTGCGGCGCTCCGATCAGCGCCTGCGCCTGCGCCTGCCTATTTTACTGTAGTCACATTACAACCATCTGCAACATATTACGAAACAAAAAGGTACCTGTAAGTCGACACACTATCGTCAGGCCGGCTGGCTACTGTGACAGCTAATTAGCATCCCGGGCGGTTATTTGCGGGGACCGTGCCACGGGAGTGTCCGCGTACGGCCACGATCCAGGCCGGAATGCACCGGAGGCAAAGATGAACACCCGCAGCTTCTGCGTCGCTCTACTCATCACGGCCGTGATTATGGTCCCGACCGCCGGGTGCACCACTGCGGGAGGCAACGCTCCTACCTCTGCGTCCTCCAAACCCGAAAAACCGGACATCACGGTCGCCGCCATACCGGCAGTCGACCTGGCCGGCCTGTACATCGCGCAGGACAAAGGGCTGTTCGCCCGGCAGGGGCTGCACGTAATCATCGAGAAGATACCCAGCAGCCAGGCGATCATCGCCGACCAACTGAAAGGCCAGGTCGACATCAGCGCCGGAAGCTACGTCGCGTACATTTCAGCGCAGGCGGCAGGCGGCAGGTTCCGCGTTCTCGCCGAGGCCTCCACCCTGGCACCGAACACGCGCGTGCTGGTTATCGCGGGGACCTCGCCCATCACGACCATCGCCGAGCTGGCGGGCAAGAAGATCGGGGTCAACGGAACCAACAGCATCGGCACCCTGCTGATCAGCGCGCTGCTTTCCGCGCACGGAATCTCCACCGGAAAGGTGGCTTTCATCACGGACCCGGGAGGCTTCCCCGCAATGCCCCGGCAGCTCCAGGACGGCGACTGGGGTGCGGCGTTTCTCGCCGAACCATACGTCACCGCCGCGGGAGAGGAGTACGGCGAGCAGGTGCTCGCTGACCTGGACCAGGGCTCCGTTTTGAACTTGCCCATCGACGGCTATCTCGCCACCCAGGCCTGGACGCAGCAGCACCCGAAGACGGCGGCCGCGTTCACGCGGGCGATCGAGCAGGGACAGGCGATCGCCAACAGCGACGCTTCCGCGGTTAAGGCCGCCATGGCGCACTACGACAATCTGCCACCCCAGGTGACCGCAGCCATAGCGCTGACCGGTTATCCGGTCGGCCCGGTGGTCGAGGCCAGCATCCAGCGCGTCGCCACGGCCATGCTTGAGTTCGGCATTCTTGGCAGGGAGGACACCACCGAAGTCGAGCAGAGGACCCTGGTCGGATCCATGGTCGGCCCCGGCTCTTGACAGGACCGTACGTGACCGGGCCCGATACCTGTCGCTGCTGTTGCCGCGTACGGCCGTGTCGGAACACACGCTGACCGACTCCTGAGACCCCCGGTCACGCACAGGGCGAACCGCGCCTGAGATCGCGCGGGCCTGGCTCGAGAGCCGGGCCCGCGCGCCTCGCGTTACATCGCAGCCACCGCATCGGCGTCCGGGCGTCCGGTTCTTTCAAGAGGCGCTTCCCGGGGGATGAGGAACGTTACCAGCATCACTAATGTGGAGGGCTTGTTCGGCCCAGATGGTCTTGCCGTGCGGGGTCTGGCGGGTCCCCCACCGCTGGGTGAGCTGGGAGACAAGGAGCAGCCCACGTCCACCCTCGTCGAAGGCGCGGGCCCGGCGGAGGTGCGGGGCGGTGCTGCTGCCGTCGGAGACCTCGCAGATGAGCGTCCGGTCCCGGATGAGACGGAGCTGGATCGGGCTCTTAGCGTGCCGGATCGCGTTGGTGACGAGTTCGCTGACGATGAGTCCGGTGATGAACGCCGCATCGTCGAGACCCCAGCCTGTGAGCCGCGTGGCCACCTTGCTCGAAAGGTTCCGGGCGCTGGCCACGGACGAAGACCGCCACGCCTAGAGTGACCCCGCGGGCGCGTATCGGCACCGACAGGACCGCGTGGAGCCCGAACTTGCGGATCGTGGCCGCCCGAGTTGAGTTGTGGCCGGTCGCCGACATGAACGTGAGATCGTTCACGCCGGTCAGTATCGCTTTGCCGGTGGCCAGGCAACGGGCTGACGGGAAGAATTCCGGATGAACGTCGACGTCCCCGGGCTTGACCACGGCCTCAGGGACACCCTCGAAGATGGACTGATGGGCGGCGCGGCGCAGCGCGACGGTGCCGGTGAGCGGCCCCGGGTTCGGCTCGTCGCCGCTGAGCACGGCCTCGAGCAGGTCAACGATAGCCAGATCGTCGAACCGCGGTACCGCCATGTGTGCCAAAGTGTGACAGATCGGAACGAGGCGCCGCGGGCGGATTGCAGAGAGAACGCCGCTGGCGATCCCAGTGTGACACGACGCTGGCCACCTGACGGACGCGTCGCGCAGTCGGGGGATCATTTGTCTCACCCGTGATGGGTGATGCCGATGATCAGTTCCTGGGCGGATGCTTAGCCTGGGCTGGTCGCAGAACCCGATAAACCGGCCGCTAATGGCAACTCACCTGGCGCGAAGGAGTAGGAATGATTCTGGCCGCGTCGTCATCGTCTTATCCGCTGCTGAACCTTTTCTGGACGATGATCGAGTTCTTTCTATGGGTGATCTGGATCTGGATCCTGATCATGGTGTTCATCGACATCTTCCGCAGCCATGACCTATCCGGCTGGGCCAAGGCCCTATGGTTCCTGTTCGTGCTGCTCATCCCGCTGATTGGCGTGCTGGTCTACCTGATCGTTCGGGGCGACTCGATGCATGAGCGGGCGGTGCGGCAGGCGCAGCATCAGGATGAGGAGGCCCGCCGCTACATCCAGCAAGCCGCAGCGAGCTCACCAGCTAGTACGGCGGACCAGCTGGCCAAGCTGGCAGACCTGCGCGACCGGGGAGTCATTACCGCTGCGGAGTTCGAGCGCGAGAAGGCCAAGATCCTGGCCTGACCCAGGTTTGGCATTTCCGGTGGTACGGGCGCCCCGCTGGGCGGGTCCGGGTATGGCCGAGACTGGCAGCTCGGCCATACCCGGACCAGATCTGGGCCTCGGCCTTGGCGTTTCCAGCCTTGGACCGATCGCGAAGAGGCATAGGCCGCGCCTGGGCTCCGACCTCGGATTGCGTAGCTATTCAGCCTGAGTGATGGATGGTGCGGCTGGGTGCTGGCGTGCTGTGAGAGTTACACGAGCCGGCTCGGCGTGTCGTCTTGATGACTGTTAG
>Ga0209039_10003134_pt1 | contig 13211 bp, 12 predicted proteins | sample BogFormECP12_OM1_FD_188238 | JGI IMG/M metagenome (GOLD analysis project Ga0209039, IMG submission 188238) | Bog forest soil microbial communities from Calvert Island, British Columbia, Canada - ECP12_OM1 (SPAdes) (version 2) | ecosystem: Environmental > Aquatic > Freshwater > Wetlands > Bog ...
CTTTTTCATGTCGGTCTCCTTTGCACCTCTGAGTGCGTCTCAACGGGAAGCTTAACGCATCCCGCCAAGGAGACCGGCCTTCTCATACCATCTCCGCGGCGAACTCAGAGCTCACAGACCTTGTGTTGCCGCGATGATTTAGCGGAGAATGGGAAAACTGCATGGTCGGCGAGACCGTTTCCCATTACCGCATACTCAGCAAACTTGGCCACGGCGGCATGGGTGTGGTGTATCTGGCGGAGGATACGCACCTGGCCCGCCACGTGGCCATCAAATTCTCCATGGCTTCGCCGGAGGACGAGCAGTATCGTGCCCGCTTCCTGCGTGAGGCGCGCGCGGCCTCCGCGCTGAATCATCCGCACATCGCCCGCATTTACGATTACGGCGAAACCGCCGCCGGACAGCCGTTTATCGTGATGGAGCTGGTCACCGGCGAGGATCTCTCGCGGCGTCTGCGCCGCGGCGGGATGTCGGTCGTGCAGGCGCTGCGGATCGTCGAGGAAGTGGCAGACGCGCTGGCGGAGGCGCACCGGCACGGCATCGTGCACCGCGATATCAAGCCGGGCAACATCGTCATCAACCAGCAGGGCCAGGTAAAGGTGCTGGATTTCGGGTTGGCCAAACAGTTCGTGGAAGCCGCCAAGTCCGACACCACGCCGACGAAGCGGGTGTCGGCGGAAACGGCCGCGGGCACAGTGCTCGGGACGCCTTCGTACATGTCGCCGGAACAAGCGCGGGAAGCGCCGCTGGCGCCCCGCAGCGATCTGTTTTCCCTGGGCAGTGTGTTCTATGAGTGTTTGACGGGGCGGCCGCCTTTTTCGGGGACGAATGCGGTGGACACTCTGGCCGCGGTGCTGCACGTCGAGCCGCCGCCGCCTTCGCAACTCAGCCCGCAGATTCCGGTTTCGTTGGACCGCGTTGCCTTGAAGGCGCTGGCGAAAAACCCGGAAACGCGGTATCAATCGGCCGGCGAAATGATCGCCGATCTGCGGGCGGAGCGAGCGGCCCTCTCGCAACGCGACACCCAGGAGACGGAACTGCTGGCCATGCCATCGGTTTCGCGCCAGAGCCACATGAGCACGGCGCTGAGAAGTCTGCGGACGCTGGCCGGGCCGCTGCGGCGCTCGCGCACCACTGCTTTCGTGGCGATGGCGCTGATGGCCGCGGCGATCCTGGCGGGATTCTGGCTGTGGCCGGGCGGATCGTACCAGGCCCAGCCGGAATCGCTTCGCTGGTATCAGGAAGGCCTCACAGCGCTGCGCGACGGAACCTATTACAAAGCCGGCAACGCGCTGGAGCAGGCCGTGGACCGGGACCCGCGATTCACCCTGGCGCACGCGCGCCTGGCGGAGGCGTGGCTCGAACTCGACTTCACCGACAAGGCCAGGGAGGAAATGCTGCGCGCGTCGCCGCCCGGCTCGCATCCGCGGCTCACGCGCGTCGAGGAGTCGTACCTGCAGGCGCTCCAGATGACCCTGACGGGCGATTTCTCGGGCGCGGCCGAACGGTATCGCGAGATCGTGGGACGCACCGCGGATTCCGGCAAGGCGGACGCCTATCTGGATCTGGGCCGCGCCTTCGAGAAGAACGAAAAACTGAAGGAAGCGGTGGACTCCTATCGCCAGGCGGCCGGGCGCCAATCGCAGAATCCGGCGGCGTGGCTGCACCTCGGGATTCTCTACGGGCGCCAGATGGATCAGGCCAAAGCCGCCGAAGCCTTCGCCAAGGCCGAGCCCATTTACCGCGGCCTTTCCAATTTCGAAGGCGTCTCCGAAGTGCTCTACCAGCGGGCCGTGCTGGCCAACCGGCTGGGGAAGACCGCGGAGGCGCGCGCCTCGCTGGAGCAGGCGCTGGACCTCTCGCGGCATATCGGCAGCCAGGCGCAGCAGATTGTGGTGTTGCTGGCGCTAAGCGCCGCGGAGCAGCGCATGAGCCATTTCTCCGAGGCGCAAACCGATGCCACGGAAGCCATCGACCTGGCGCGCGCCAACGGTATGGAGAGCTTGACCGCGCGCGGGCTGGTGGATCTGGGCAACGCTTACTTCCTGAAGGGCGATGCGGAAAACGCCAAGAAATATTTCACACAGAGCCTGGAATACGCGCACCGCTACCGTTCCGAACGCAATGAGGCGCGCGCCCTGTTTTCGTTGGGCAGCCTGGAAATGTCCTATGGTCAATCCGAGGACGGGCTGCGTAGCGTGGAGCAGGCGCTGGCCTTCTACCGGCGCGGCGGGTATCAGAAGGAGACCGCGCAGGCGTTGATCCTGGTGGCGCGCGCCGAGCGCCAGAAAGGCGACTTCGGCGCGGCGCTCAATTCCTTCGACCAGCAACTGGAGATCGGGCGCAAGCTCGGCGACCTGACGCAGATTGCGCTGGCGCAGCAGGGAAGCGGGACGGTGCTCGAGGCACAGGGACGATGGCCTGAAGCGCTGGCGCGTTACCAGGAAGCCGGCGAGACGGCGCGCCAGTCCGGCGATCCACTCAGTACCCAGTACGATTTGTTGAACGCCGCCGACGTGAGCTGGCGGTTGGGTCGTTACGAGGAAGCCCGGCAATTGCTGGCGCAAGCCGGCTCCAGTGCTTCGCGAGGGGCGCTGGCCCTGGCCGGCCAGATCCAGGCCGCCATGGCGCTCAGCCAGCGCCAGTTTCCCGCGACGATGGAGGCTGGCCGGCGCGTGCTGCTCGAGACCGGCCTCAGCGCCGATGTGGCGGCCGGCGTGAAGAACGTGGTAGGCCTGGCGCAGATTGCCCTGGGTGCGGGTCGCGATGCGGCAGCCTCGATGGCGGAAGCGGCGTCGCTGGCGGCCAAATCGGGTTCGGCGCGGCTGATCGCCGAAACCACGCTGGGGCAGGCCCAGGCGTTGCTGGCGGTGGGCGATGCCCGCAAGGCGCTCGAGAGCGCGCAAGCCGCGCAGCAATGGTTTGCGCGGGTAGGCAACCAGGAAGGCGAGTGGCGTTCGCTCCTGGCGGCGGCGCGGGCCGAGGCTGCGCTGCAGGACGCCGGGAAGGCGCGCGCGGATGCCGGACGCGCGCTGGAACTACTTGCGGCTCTCGGCCAGAAGTGGGACCCTGGGAGCTACGCGGGATACTCGGCGCGTCCCGATATCCAGTTTGACCGCGGCCAGTTGGAGCGGCTCGCGGTCGCGAAATGACGCGAAGCACGATTTCGAATCATTGAAGAAGAGGAGTTTGTGGAAATGCGAAGACAGCAGAAATTGCGCCTGGCCGCAACCGTGGCCGCGCTCCTGGCGGCGGCGTTCGCCCTATGCGTGTTTGGTTGGGCCGAGGGCGGCGACACGCCCATTGTGATCTCGGACGGCTCACTGAACATGCAATCCACGGTTCCGTGGTCGCAGTACACGGGAGCGGGCGACATCAAGTCCCATCCGCACGCCACCAAGTCGGTCACCAGCATCGCGTTCACCGTGGGCGGCAGGAACCAGACCATCCCATTTGCGGGCGAATCCTGCAACGTGGACATCACCTATGCCGGCGGGCACATTGTTTTTAACACCGGCACCAACGGTAAAGGATTGACGATGCGGCCGTTCAGCGCGTTCCACCAGGGACAAAACGGCAACGTCCTGGCGCATAACAACGCCGGCGCCAAGATCGCGCACATTACCATCGTCAAGGGCAGCCAACAGGTGTTTGATTCCGACGCGTCGGGCGGCACCAGGATAACGATTCACTACCAGTAGGGCTTGCTGGATCCTCGCCTCTCACTGGATCTTCGCTACGTCCGGCGCCGGGTTCGGAAAGCGCGTCATCACGGCGGGATCATGACCGGGGATGATGAGCCTGGGATCGGCGGCCAGTTGCTTCATGCGGTCCTGCGCCCGAAGATTCGATTCGGCGTCGAGGGTTTGCGCGATGGCCGCATGCTTGTCCAGGTTCTCGTAGAGGTACATGTTGTCGCTGGCCAACACCACGATGCCCTGCGCGGTGCTGACGCCCAGATACTGCGATGCGTAGGTGTGCTTTCCTCCCAAATAGCAGGTGATGCCGGGAAGGATCTCCTGCGCATCGCCGTTCACCAGCCCGACGCGGCCCTGGGTGTTCAGCTTGACGGCGGCGAGGATGTCGTCGGGATCAATGCCGCCATGGGTGTTGCGCGATTGCCACGCGCTGCCGGCGTAATATTCCAGTTCATCCTTTTGTAACCAGATGCGGGCCTTGGGAAAAAGATCCATGCCGTCGGCGTGGTCCCAGTGCATGTGCGTGATCACCACATCGGTGATGTCTTCGGGCTTCAGGCCCAGGCGCGCGATGGCCTCGGATGGTTTGACATAATCCTTGGGGCGCCACTGCTTCATGAACTGGTCACGGTAGAATCCGGAATCCACCAGGATGTTCCGGCCGTTGCCGCGCACCAGCCACACCATCATGGCGATGTCCATCTTGCGGCTCCGGTCCGCGCCAGCCACCAGGCTGGAGACCGAGAAATCGGGGATGGTGGCGTATCGGATGGCGTAGACTTCATATTGCGGCTTGGGTTGCGCGACAAGTGGGGCGGCCAGCACGGCAGCCAGAACCGGGTGTGAGAACCGCATGAACGGCCTCCTTTGCTCCATCAATGTTATCAGCCCCGGGGACCTCGCCTTGCGGCAGGCCTTGTAGAATGGTACCTTTACCCCGTGAAGCTTGCATATATCCGCTGGAAAGACGCCGTCTCCGAAGAAGCCTCCGCCGCCGCGGCCCACCCGCCCCACGCGACGCTGGTGGAACTATGGGAAGTCGGCTTTCTGCTGGGCGAAAACGATGAGGCGGTAGTCATCGGGATGGAATTCAATCAGGACGCGGAGGTCCAGCCCGGGCGCTGGCGTCTTCACATTCCGCGCGTCAGCATACAGGAAATGCGGGTAGTGGAACTGGAGAAGGCTTTTCCCAAGCGCCGTAAGAAATAAAACATTTATAATCAATCGCTTAAACATCTCTTGCCGAGAATCGTTGCCTTTTCCGCCGCAGAATTGTATTTTTTAGCACACCCAAGAGGGAACTGTCGTATACGATAGATTCGATTCACGAGATCTCATCCACTGGAATGGTCGAGAAAGTCACATAAGGGAAGACTTCGGGGATGTGCGAGTCGTAATGCCCGTGCCGGTTCCACGTCCACCCGGCACAGGGGTCCAGCAGTTCGCCGTTCATTCCGATCTTCTCGAAGCGCGAGCAATCGATGCGCCACACGTCGCCGTCTTTGGGCGGCAGCGGCCGGCCGTCAGCGACGCCAGCCAGTCCGCGCCACGGGAAGGCCAGCTCCACGGTCCAGCCGCGATCGCGGTGGGCGCGCTGATTGACTTTGCCATCCACGCGCACGGCGGTACGCAAACCTGGAAAATCCCAATCGAGAAAGCCCCACCGTTCGCCGCGCGGATGGACGTGGCCGCCCACACCATCCAGAACCAGCGTGCGCTGGGTGGCCGGGTCGAATTCCGGCCGGCCGTAAAACGGCGATCCGGCCTGCAACGCGTCTTTCCAGATCCAGAAGGCTTCGTACACGGTGTTGAGCGCGTTGATTTCGAATTCGTAATACGTGTCCTTGCCGGCAATGAAGACCTCGACGTCGTTCTCCTCCCAGATTTTGGAGTCGCGCCGCGTGAGCGTGCCCCAGACGTCGGTCTCTTCCAGCCAGAAGCCGAAGTAGAGGTTCTGGTCGTCCCAGAGCAGGGCCACGCGCGTGTCGAACCACGCCGGCTCGCCGGTGACGATATCGACGAAGGGCGTGGATTTCGGCGCCATTTGCCACGAAGGCGCATCCAGCTTGCCGTTCACCGCGATGGGGCCGGCGGCGCGGTAGCAGGTGTATCGCGCCGGCTTCAGATTGTAGCGCGCCAGGGGATCGTACACTACGCCACCTTTGCCCATTCCCGCTCGAAGCGCTCCCTGGTGACGAAAGATTTTTGCGTTCCGACCGCCAGCGTGGAAAGCGCCGCGTAGAGGTTGGCGCGAGCGACGGCTTCGCCTTCTTCGCAGCCGCTCGCCAGGAAGCAGGCGAAGCTGCCGATGAAAGCGTCGCCGGCGCCAGTGGTATCGATGGGCTGCACGCGGTACGGCGCCACGTGGCGTGACCCGTCGCTGCCGGCAACCAGCGCGCCGTTCTCGCCCAGCGTGACAATCACCCTCCGCAGGCCGCGGCGCAGCAGCCCTTCCGCGCAGGCGCGCGCTTCCTCCACGTTGCGCACGGGGGAGCCGCCGAGCGCTTCGGCTTCGGTTTCGTTGGGAATCACGTAATCGGCGTTCGAAATTTCGCTGAGCGAGACCGGCTGACCCGGCGCTGGGTTCAGAATGGTGCGAATGCCGTGGGCGCGGGCGAAGCGCAGCGTGTAATAAACGGTCTCGAGCGGGATTTCGAATTGCATCACGATGCAATCGGCCTGGCGCAGAACGGCGCCGGCGGCGTCGACGTCGGCGGGGAGCAGCCGGTCGTTGGCGCCTTTCACCACCAGGATGCGGTTCTGGCCGGAGCTGTCGACAAAGATTGGCGCCACGCCGCTCGACACGCCGGGCGTCACCAATACGCGGCTGGCGTCAATGCCGCGGGCCTGGTAGTCGCGGATGGTGGCAGGTCCGAACAGGTCGTCGCCCACGCGCGCGATCATGGAAACGCGCGCCCCGCACAGCCGCGCCGCCACCGCCTGGTTGGCGCCTTTGCCGCCGAAACCCATGTCGAACTCGCGCCCGAAAATGGTTTCGCCGGGCCGCGGCATCTGGTCGGTGAAGGTGATCAAATCGACATTCGCGCTGCCCACCACCGCAATATGTGGTTCAGTTTTCATGGCGTAACATATTGTATCGGCTTATGAGCTCAGATCCCACCGAACGATTCTCCTCGCGCGTCGAGGACTACAGTCGCTACCGGCCCTCGTATCCGGCGGAAGCGATTGCCTTTCTGGAGCGCGAATGCGGCCTCACTTCGCAATCCTGCGTTGCCGATATCGGCTCTGGCACGGGATTGCTGTCGGAGCTGCTCCTGCGCTTCGGGTGCGAGGTGTACGGCGTCGAGCCGAACCCGGAGATGCGGGCCGCGGGGGAGCGGTTGCTGGCGGGCTGGCCGCGCTTCCACAGCGTGGCTGGGCGCGCCGAAGCCACCACGCTCGCCGGCCGCAGCGCCGATCTCGTGTCGGCGGGCCAAGCCTTTCATTGGTTTCCGCCCGACGGCGCGCGCACCGAGTTCCAACGCATCCTCAAGCCGCACGGCTGGGTGGCCCTGGTGTGGAACGAGCGCCTGGACTCGCCCGGCTTCAACAAGGGTTATGAAGATCTGGTGACCCGCTACGGGCCGGAGCGCCCCCACATCGCGACCAGCGAACTGGACCATTTCTTCGGTGAGCGGGGCTGGCGGCTGGCGCAATTCCCGAACCAGCAGCGCTTGGGCCGGGAAGGCCTGCGCGGGCGTTTCTTCTCGTCTTCCTATGCGCCGCTCCCCGGCGCGGCTGACCACAAACCGCTGATGCAGGAACTGGAACGTCTCTTTAATGAATTCCAAAGAGACGGCCGGGTAACATTGCTCTACACCACTGAAGTCTATATTGGCAGGCTCGAGCAGGCGGGAGCTTAAGTAAGGGCTTCGCCCTGAAATCCGGGATTTGGAAGTCAGAAGTCAGGAGTCAGAAGTGCGACGGCGAAGGGGTCTTTAGATGTCAAGGCGATGGCCTGTCCTACAGCGCCGCTTCCACGTTGGGGTAGAAGCGGAAAACCTTATCCAACAGGCTCACGCGGAAGGACTGGAAGACGTGGCCGTGGGCGCCAGCCATGCGCATCTCGCCACCGGCGGCCAGGATCTTGTTGAAGCTCGATATGAAGCGGCCGATGCCGGTCGAGTCAATCGCGCCCACCCCCGCCAGGTCGAAGATGAACAGGCGCGTTCCCTGGGCGATCAGACTTTCGACGAGACTGACGATCTGGTCGCCCTCGGAGCCAAGCATCAACTTGCCGGCAAGCGTGACCACCACGGTCGCGGGTGCGACTTCGCTATGCGTGATTTCCAGCATTGAGTTTGTCCCCTTGCAGGTCCCGGCGGTACCACTCCAGCGTCAGGCGCATGCCTTCTTCGAAAGAAAACCGCGGCCGATAGCCCAGGTCCCTGGCCACCGCCGTAATGTCGGCTTGCGAATGGCGCACATCGCCCGCTCGTGGGGGCCCGTAGTTCGCGGGAATCTCCACGCCTTCCAGCTCCTGCAAAAGCGCCCATGCCCGGTTCAGCGTGATGCGGCCGCCGTTGCCGCCGTTATAGATTTTGCCCGCCACGCCCGGGGCGCGCGCGGCCTTCAGGTTCAACTCCACCACATCCTCCACATAGGTGAAGTCGCGCGATTGTTCTCCATCGCCCAGGATGGTGGGCGATCGCCGCTCCAGAACGGCTTTGATAAACAGCGAAAGCACCCCGGAATAGGCGCTGGAGGGATCCTGGCGCGGTCCGTAGACGTTGAAATACCGCAGGGCCACGGTCTCCATTCCATAGACCTTGGCAAAGATGTTGCAGTAGTGTTCACCCACCAGCTTTTGCAGGGCATAGGGCGATTTCGGACAGGGCGTCATGGTTTCCACTTTGGGAAGCACCTCGGTATCGCCGTAGGCCGAGGAGGAAGCGGCGTAGACTACGCGGCCGGCCTGTCCCTCGCGCGCAGCCCGGAGCACGTTGAATGTGCCATTGATATTCACCTCGTGGGAAGGCTCCGGATCGTCGATGGAACGCGGCACGGAGGGAATGGCGGCTTGGTGAAACACCACGGCGGCGCCGCGGACGAGCGGCGCAATTTCCGCGTAGTGGCGGATGTCCGCCCGCTCGAAGTCGACCGACTTGCGCACCTCTTCCAGGTTGGATTCCCGCCCCGTCAGCAGGTTGTCGATGACCACAACCCGCCCTGCGCCTTCCCGCAACAGGCCGCGCACGATGGCGGAACCGATAAAGCCAGCGCCTCCGGTGACAACGTAGTGGCTCATGATGGAAACTGCCCGCGATTCGCCATGATCCCCTAGTGTACGATGGTTTGCGGCGGGGGCTTGGCGGCGCGCGCGGATCCAAAAGAGTCCGCGATCAGCCAGAGATTGCGCAACTGGCGGTAGCCCAGATTCTCCGGGATGGCTGCCAGAAACAGAGAGGCGATCTGCGCCGGGCCGGATCTGGCGGGCTGCGCCAGTTCCCGCAGGACAACCGCTCCCAACGACTTCACCATCCCCATCGCGACGGTAGCAAGCAGCACAAAACCGGCGAGTTTCCAATCCACCCAACCCATTACCAGTCCGGCTGCCGCCAGCACGTAGGCCGCCGTTTCCAGCTTCGGACGAAGGGAGCGGTCGAGGTAGAGGTCCCCTAACATCCGCCAGCCGAATGGGCCCGCCAGCGATTTGCGGCGCCGGAAGGCTAGCGCCAGTTCGCTTTGGTCGCGCCGCACCATCTGGCGCAGTTGCGCCATGCCGCGCGGCGTGCGGCCATAGCTGACGGGCACGGGCAGAAAGGCGATGCGATAGGGCTTCTGCGACACGAGCGAGAACCCGTGCAGCCGCACAATCAATTCCAGCGCACCGCCGGTGAAGCCGCCGGAAGCCACGATCGAGTCGCGCCGCGCCATCACGGCGCTGCCGGGAATCGGCAAGACCAGGTTGCGACTGGCGAAGGCCGCTCCGCGAGTCATCCAGGCGCGCAGCGATTCCAGGGCGCCCCAGCGGGAGGTGAGACCGGCAGCCGGCGGAATCGGCTCGCCTCCGCAAACCGCAACGGTTTCCTCGAAAGCCTCCAGCATCGGTTGGATCATCCGCAGCAACACGGTGGGCAAGAATTCGCTCTCCGGATCGAGCAGCCCGATCACCGGGGAAGTGGCCACATTCACACCGGCGTTCCAGGCGTCCGCGGCTCCGCCGGGTTCCTTATCCACCACTACGATGCGGATCGGGTCGCGCGATTCATAGACGCCACGGACCGGCGCGGTGGGCAGCTTGCGCTCCACGGGGCGCGCCGATCGATATAGCTTGAACTCGCTCGACCAGATCGCCATTTCAGCTTCGGAGGGGCCGTCCAGGACGATTACCACTTCGTTGCGGCCGAAATGCAGATCGAGCAGGCGGCGTGCGAACTGGCGGGATTCGGGCAAGGCGTCAGGCGGGACCGCGATGGTCGTCACGGCCGGCGCCAGCGCGGATTTGAGCAGCACGTCGCTATAGTCGGCGAAGCCGGCGCGGGTTCCGCGGCGCAGCATGAAGCAGCCCCGCACGAGCACCACGAACGCGCCTACACCCAAGAGGAACAGTGACACGGCGAGCGCCTGCACCGTCCAAAAGACCGCCTGGCCGATGGATTCCATCAAACGCCCGCCTTCCGCCTGGCCTTATCCAACGCCACGGAGGCGATGAAGGCGGCGGCAGGGTCTGTTCCGCCGGCCAGCTCTTCCAGCGTCTCCCAGCCTCGAGGTGGCATGGCAGCCATGGCCGAGGCGGCCATCCGCGCCAGTTCCGCGGTGCCGGTGCGCACGCAGCGGGCCAGCGAGGGCATACTCTCCTGCAACCGCAGGCGGCCGGCGGTCAGCGCCGCCGCGGTGCTCACTCCGGAATCGCTATCGGTCAGTTCGCGCAGAATTGCATTCTGGTTTTCGGGCGTGAGCGGCACCAGCGGAGCCAACCGCAGGGCGGCGATACGGATCTCGCGGTCGCGATCGTCGAGCAACGGGCGGAGGCCGGTGAGCGGCAGCGCCCGCTCCCAAGCCGCCAGCATCTTGAGCACTGCCAGAATGCGTTTGGAATCGCCGGACTTGAGGATGGCGGGAACCGTGTCGGCGCACAGCTCGGCGGCGTACTTCCGCAGATCCTCCGTCAGCAGAATGCGGATTAGCAGGTTCTGCGAAACCGCCATCTCAAACACCTGGCCGATCACCGCCATGTTTCCGGATTGGATCAGGGCGCGCGCGGCGGGGAGCCGCACTTCGGGATCGGCATCCCCCAGGGCGCGCGTCACCAGGTCGCCCACCACGCGCTGGCAGGGCTCGTATGCGCACATGAAAGCCAGACGCGCGTAGGCCCTGCGGCGTACGGCGGGCTCCCGGGAACGGGTGTCCTGGCCCCAGTCGTGCACCAGAGCCAGTTCGAGGGCCAAGTCGCAAAGCCGGTCGCGCGCACTGCCGCCGATGGTGCCCTGAAACGACAGGACGGCATTTCCTACATCGAGCCGGTTGGCGCGCACGAACTGGCGGATGCGCGTCTGGTCGTTGCTGCCGGCGAGGTAGTCCACCAGGGCGTCGCGGATCTCCGGCACCAGCGCCTCGGCAGTGGCGGCCTGCTGGCGCACGCGCGACGCGCGACGCGTCAGCACCGCCAGCAACACGCCGAAGAAGAGCGCGTAGCCGCCCAGCAGGAGCGCGGTCACGGAAAGTTCGATCCCGGTCATCGCGATAGCAGCCGTTTCAAACGCGCCACGAGTTCCATGGGGCTGAAAGGCTTGACGACATAGTCATCCGCCCCCAAGGCAAAACCGCGCAGCACATCGCCCTCCTGCTGGCGCGCGGTAAGCAGCAGCACGCGAATCGAAATGCCTTCCCGGCGGATGGCCGCCAGCACTTCGAAGCCATCCATCTGCGGCATGTTGATGTCAAGCACGATGGCGTGCGGCCGCTGCCGGCGGACGATATCGAGGGCGCTCGATCCATCGGAGGCCATGAAACATTCCATGCCGAAGTTGTTGAGCGCGGTTCGCACCAGCGAGAGCACGGTGGGGTCGTCGTCCACCACCGCGACGCGGATCTTGCCGGTGACCGCGCCCGGCAGACCGGCCCGCGGCGCGGCGGCACGGTCTTTGGAAAGCGCCAGGCTCAGCCGCACCAGCGCCTCATCGGGCTGCCAGGGGTCCATCAGAAATTCGCAGGCCAACCCCTGCACCGCAGGATCCAGAGCGAGCAGATGATCGCGGCTGCCCATGAAGACGACCGGACTCGTGGCGGGAATGGTGGCCGCGTCCAACCATGGGGAGCCAATGGTTTCGGGCCGCACATGCACGACGATCAAATCGCAATCCAACAATGCTTCCGAGCGAGGCGGCTCGGCGATCTCGAAAAACACGGGGATTCCGCTGGCGCGCTCGAGCGCGATGCACATGCGCAGCGAATCGGGCTTCGGCAGCGCCACCAGCGCCACGCGTTTTCCGGCGAGCGTCTGCGCGATAATTTCCGAGATGGGCCCTTCGTACGCCTCGCGCGGGCTGTTGAAGGCCAGAGCCAGATTGGTGAGAGCTTCGCGGAGCCGGTCGTTTTCGAGCGGCCGCTCCAGCAGCAGCGCCTCCGCTTCGCGCGCCTGGCGGCTGATGGCCATATATCCCAGCAGGCCTCCGGTTCCGATCCAGGTATGCACCGCCTTGGCGAGATCGGCGGCATTGAACTGCCCGTCCAGGTCGATCAGCAGTTGGCGCGCGCGTTCCTGGCCTTCGGCGAGAAACTGGCGGCGAAGCGCCAACATTTGGGCGGCCGGGACAGCCGGCTCGCCGGCGGTTGCGGGCGCGGGGGCGCTGGGACGCGTAACACCTGATACTCTGCGGGATATGAAACAGTTGCTGGCGCTGGCCGGCTGGCTTGCCATGGCGAGCCTGGCCGCTGCACAGATTCGAACTATCGAGAACCGCTATCTGCGGGTGAGCGTCGATCCAGGCGCGGGGCAAATCACCGTGGTGGACAAAGCCGCCCGCCATGAATGGAAACAACCGGCGGGCGCGAGCCGCGGGTTTCGCGATCTCGAACAGACGCCAGGCAAGAGCCTTTCCTTCAAGGCCGACCTGGCCGGGAGCGGCGGGAAGACCTGGCCGGCGATGGTGAAGCTGTCGCTCACGGCGGACGCGTCCGACCTGGTGGCCGAAATGGATATGGCGGACCGCAGCGTGCAACTGGACTACGTCGCGTTCCTGGAACCATTGGTTCTGGACACCCCTTCGGGCGCGCTCGCCGTGGCCGATTACGCCGACGGCCATCTGTATCCGTTGAATCTCCGGCCGCTTCCCAAGACCCGCTTCGCGCTCGACAACATCGACATGCCGTGGGTGGGCGTGTGCGACGTGGACCGCGGTTTCGGATACGCGCTGATCGCCGATACGCCGGACGATGGGTACATCGAAATGCAAGCCGTCCCCGGCGCCCAGGTCTCGGCGCCGCGCCTGGTGTGGACGGCCAGCCATCGCCAGTTCCGCTATGCGCGGCGGGCCATCTATCACTTCGCGGCCAAGGGCGGCTATGTGG
>Ga0209039_10003135_pt1 | contig 13211 bp, 9 predicted proteins | sample BogFormECP12_OM1_FD_188238 | JGI IMG/M metagenome (GOLD analysis project Ga0209039, IMG submission 188238) | Bog forest soil microbial communities from Calvert Island, British Columbia, Canada - ECP12_OM1 (SPAdes) (version 2) | ecosystem: Environmental > Aquatic > Freshwater > Wetlands > Bog ...
TTCCCGTAACATTGAGGCCCTGAAGTCCGAGGTCGGGGTCGCCCTCCGGCTGCCTGCATCCCGCGGGCAAGGTATAATTTTCAGTCGGTATGCAGAGTCCGCGTTATGCGCTGGTGGCGTACGTAAAGAATGACGCTGGGGAGTTTGTCGAAAACCTCCGGCGCGAGCTGCACCCTGACCTTCCTCACCTGGCTGCTCATCTAACCATCCTGCCCCCGCGGCCGCTCGAAAGCACGGAGAGTTCCGCCCTGCAAATCATCGAGCGAATTTGCGGTGAGACGGAGCCATTCGAGGTGAACCTCGGCCCGGTGGAGACCTTCATCCCCGTCACCCCCACGGTCTACATCCGGGTGGACGGCGCGGCCTCGCGCATGTGCGAACTGCACCGCCGGCTCAATACTGACGCGCTCGCCTTCAGCGAGGAGTGGCCGTACATTCCTCATCTGACCATCGTGAAGATGAGCGCCGAACCGCCCGCCCAGAACGCCTTCCGCATCGCCCGCGAGCGCTGGGCCCAGTATGCGGGGAGCCGTCGCATCCTGCTGGAAAGGCTGACCTTTGTCCGTGAGGACGCCCAGAATCACTGGCTGGATCTGGCTCCGGTTCGCCTGGGCCGCCAGTTAGTCTCGCGCTAGGCGTAACCGGGCCGCCCAGTTACTCCCGCCTGCCGAACATGGCCCTAGGTACAGTTCCCTCCCGTGTGTTGAAAAGCCTGCGGCGTGGCTGTAGATAATGAATAGGGCAATGATCCGGGTATCCCGCCAAAAGCCACTTCTGGCAAGGGTTTCCGGCAGGCGACGGGAGACAACATGCAAATCGGGGTTTACGGCTCAGGGTATCTGGGAACGGTGATTTCAGCTTGTCTCGCGGACTTTGGGACTCCGGTTTCGTGCTGCCACCCCGACCGCTCGCGCATGGTGGAGATGGCCCAGGGCAATATTCCCTTCTTCGAAAAGAATCTGAAGGAAATCATCCGGCGAAACGTGCGCGCCGGGCGCCTGGCCTACTCGACCGACATCGAATCGTTCGCCCGCCGGACGCATGTCATTTTTCTGGCCGAAGACAAGGCCGAGCACCTTACCGACGTGGCTCTGCGCATTGCCCGGCTCGCGCCCAAGCCTCCCATTCTCGCCATTGTCACTCCCGTAGCGGTGGGCACCGCCAACGCGCTGGAAAACAGCATGAAGAACGCCGGAGTGCAGGCCACTATTGTGTCGCAGCCCATGTTTTTCACCGATGGCTGCGCGGTCGAGGATTTCAACTGGCCCGACCGGCTGATCCTAGGAGCTACCTCGAACGAAGCGGTGCAGATGCTGAAGCAGATTTTCCATCCCCTGGTGATGCGCGGCGTGCCCGTGATTGTGACCAACCAGTCCACCGCCGAACTGGTGCGCGAAGCCGCCACCGCCTTCGTAGCCACGAAGATCTCCTTCATCAACGAAGTGGCAGCCCTCTGCGAACGCGTCAATGCCGATGCCGTCAACCTGGCGCTGGCGCTGGGTCTGGATAAGAAGATCGCTCCCCGCTGCCTGCAGCCTGGGGCCGGCATGGGCGGCGTATTCGCCGAGTCGGACATGGATTCCCTCGCGCAGCTGGCGCAGTCGCACGGCGTATCGTTAAAAGTGCTCAGCGCCGCCCGCGATGTCAACCATTTCCTGGCCGATCGGCTGGTCGAGAAGATTGCCACCGCGCTGAATTCGGTCGAGAACAAGGAAGTGGGAATTCTCGGACTCGCGTTCAAACCCAACACGAATTCGGTAGCGGGATCGTCGTCCCTGCGTCTGGCCGAGTCTTTGATTTCGAAAGGCGCGCATGTGCGAGCCTACGACCCCGTCGCCATCCCCGAAGCCAAGACGTTCCTGCACGGACCAGTACGTTACTGCGACTCCGCTTATGCCGCCGCGGAAGGCTCGGACGCTCTGGTGGTGGGAACCGGCTGGCCGGAGTTCCGCGCCCTCGATTTCGACCGCATCAAGCACCTGCTGAAGAAGCCCATTATCGTGGACACCAAGAATCTGCTCGATTCCGTGCGCCTGCGCGCCCTGGGCTTCGAGTACGTGGGCGTCGGACGCGGGTAGCACAGTAGGGGCCAGAGGTCAGGGGCCAGTTGAGATTCACCACCCGCAGTCACTTCCTGAGACATTTCCCATTTGCAGCCCGCGTATTCCTTTTGTGGCGCTGGTCTCTGCTGCACACCGGCCGTGAATTGCTATAATCAACTCGGTGGTGGGAATAGCTCAACTGGCAGAGCACCGGACTGTGGCTCCGACGGTTGCGGGTTCGATTCCCGTTTCCCACCCCAAGATTTCTCTAACGTACGCAGTGGCGCTCAACTGTGGCACTATTCCTCCCGCCACAGTTCGTTCAAGACGGCCCCGTAGCTCAACTGGATAGAGCATCAGACTTCGGATCTGAGGGTTGGGGGTTCGACTCCCTCCGGGGTCGCCATTAGATTCCGACGAAAACCATGTGGGGACAGCCGCCCCCGGCTGTCCCCACATGGGCATTCCTGCAAGCCGAAATCCCTCGTGGTGCCGACACTCCCGCTGCGATAGAATTGAGTTTCAGTAGCTTCCGCTCGTGAAACGTAGCTTTCATTTCCGCACATCTTCATCCGAACTGGGCCCGCTCGAGGAGCGTCTGCTCGGAGCGCTGTGGGAGCGCGGTCACGCGACGGTGCGCGAACTGGTCGAGAGCGAATGTCAGGATCTGGCCTACACCACGGTGATGACGACGCTCGACCGTCTGTTCAAGAAGAACCTGCTGAGCCGCAGGGAGGAAGGCCGGGCGTATCGGTACGTGCCGCGGCTGACGCGCGAAGAGTTGCACCGCGAAGTGGCGGGTGAGGCTTTTCGGCAGTTGCTGGATGCCAGCCCGGCCGCGTCGTTGCCGCTTTCGTATCTGGTAGAGATCCTGAGCGAGCGCGATACGCAGTTACTGGACGACCTGCGGCAACTGGTCGAAGCCAAGCGGCGCGAGTTGCGCGGCGGCGAATCACGCCCTTCCGCGGACAACGGCAAGGAGAAGGAATAAATGTTCGCCGCGCGCGGCCTGGCTGTTTCCATGTCCGTGTTCGTGATCGTGTACGGCTTGCTTTCGCTGGCCGTATGTTTTTCCTGGGGCAATATCTGGCGCTACAGCCAGCGCCGCTCGGCGCGCTGGATTGCCAATCTGTTGTTCGCCTTGCGAATGGCTCCTTTGGCCGCGGCGGCGGGGATCACCGTCGCCCTGACCGTGCCTTCTTTTCTGTGGCTCGAGCCGCGAGCGATTGATGAGCCGATGGGCGGACTTGCCTTGGTGTTGAGCCTCTGCGGCGCTGCCCTGGGGACGCTTGGCGTCCTGAACATGGCCATGGCAGTACGCCGCGCTTCGCGTGCGATCTCGCTGTGGACTCACGCGGCGCAGCCGGTCAAGGCGACCGGGGCTCTTCCCGTACTGCGCATCTCGCGCCCGGTACCGGCGCTGGTGACGGCAGGCATCGTTCACCCCAGGATCCTTCTGTCGGGCGCAGCGGAGTCTGCGCTGACCGCCGGGGAGTTGCAGGCGGCGATCAAGCATGAAGTCGCTCACGTACAGCGGCGGGACAATCTGAAAAGACTGCTGCTGCGGCTGGTCCCGTTCCCCGGCATGGGCGGACTTGAAGCCGCGTGGGCGGAGGCCGCCGAGATGGCGGCTGATGAAGCAGCAGTCTCGAACCCGGCTCAGGCGCTGGACCTCGCCGCCGCGCTCATCAAGCTCTCGCGCCTGGCTCCGGCTTGCTCGACCGCAGGTCTGACGGCTGCGCTGGTGCACAGCCACGGTGCGGCTTCCGCCATGAACGCCCGCATCGAGCGGCTTATCGCCTGGAACGACGGGCGCAACCGCCCGCTGCGGAAGTATTCACCGTGGTATGGACTGGCGGCCGCCGCGGCCACGGTCGCGGTTTTCAGCGTGACCTACAGCCAGTTGCTGGTGCACGTGCACACGGCCACGGAATGGCTGGTGCGCTGATTCGCTGCCTGTAGTTTTTCCTTCCTTCAGTTCCCGAGAATCTGGTCAGCTGGGCAGAGTGCTCGAAAGCTGAGGCATTGCTCTTTCAAGCTTTTCGTCGGCCCCAATTAGCCCGGACATGCGATGGTGAAATGCCCTGATTGACAGCCACGCTACCGTGGCATCAGGCAGTCACATGCACCAAAGACAGGGTGGTCAGAAGACGCCTCCTGCTAGTACGCAGGCAATGAGACACGCGATCGGAATCGTAAAGGACAGGATCAGGGAGAGAGCACAATAGATTCTCTTGCGACTAGATGGAAAAAGTCTTACGTGTTCATCCCAAAACCAATGCATTCTGACGTTTCGCCAGAATCGAACACGCATTGGAACGCTGGAGAAGAACTCATCCCGCAATTTCCAGTCCTGCCTCTCGCTCATCGGCAACGCTTTGTTCACGTCTGCCCGAATCTGCTGAAGCCAGTAAAGCCAGAGTAATCCGAAGGCAACGGCTGCTGTCAGTGCAACAACTCCGAGGCCGTGGCACAAATCCATCCTAGTCAACCTCACGCGACTTTCCTGAGAACTTATAGCCTCTAAGTGATTCGATGTAAAGGAGAAGGGGCAGCTGGGTCAGAACAGGAGGCTCCGAATATGAATTTGTGGCGAAATATCGTCATGCACTGGTGGTCGCTAATCGTGAATTTATAAGGCGGTTCAGAACGTCACGCGCACGCCCAGCTGCGCGGCGAATGGAATTCCCACGGTGGTTCCCGGTCCGAAGAAATCGCCCAAGGCACCCTCGGGGATTTCGAGCTGCTTCAAACTGGTGAGGGGCACGGCATTTGCCAGAGTGCAATTGCTGGCATTTGCCCCCAGGCAAACGTCGCTGACGATGGTTTGGCCGATCGAATTTGGCGCCATCTGGGATTGCGGAACCGGGAGCTGCACGACATTGACCGCGTAATTCGCGCCGGGATTGTTGCGGTTGAAGATGTTGAAGAACTCGACGAACGGATTGATCTGCCAGCGCTCGCCGATTTTGAAAGGACGCGTGACCCGCAGGTCCGACTGAATGTAAGGCGTGCCGCGGAATTCGTCGAGGCTGGTATAGGACGGTTGCGACTGGCCATTGAGCTGAACCCAAATTCGGCCGCTGTTGTCTGCCGTCGTAATCGTGATCGGGCGGGCGCTCTCGAGCTGAGTGACAGTGCTCAACTCAAAGCCGCCGGGGACCCGCAGAGTGCCGGCAAGCACGAAGCGGTGGCGAACGTCCTCACCGGAAGGGCCATAATCGCCGGGGCCGAAGGCGTCGAGCAAGCCGGCATTCGGACCGGATTGAGCCCGGCAGACTCCATCCACATAGTCAAAAAGCTCGCCGAGCACGCATCCCCAGGTTTGGGCCTTGGAAAACGTGTAGTTGGCCACCAGATTGAAGCGGCGCGTATTGCCCTGGAGATGCAGCATGAGGGCGTTGTAGCTGGAACGATTATCGGATGCGAACACGTTGACGTTGGGCACCACATTTCCCTGATCAGTTGTATCCGATGCCGGAATCAGCGGAGTGAGAAGATCGGCGCCGCTAGCATAGGGGAAGGCGCGGTATCCGTGATTGCCCTGCTCGTGGACGTAATCGGCGCTTAAGAGCCAATGCTCGTTGAAAGCGTGCTGCGCGCCGCCGGTGATGTGAATGGCGTAGGGCGTTTTGTAAGGAGAACCGACCAGATTGCCGGTGACCGTGTTAGCAGGAGTTGGAACAGGCGCTAAAGGCCCAAGGCCATCCGCCATACAGCCCGAGCCCAGCAGCGAATAAGTACCCGGACCTCCCGCGAGGCTGCATGTTCCGGTGGTGAAGTTCGAATTGTTCACGCCCTGAAACGCGGTCCCCCATCCATTCTGTGCCAGATCGTCGTAGAAGATGCCGAAACCGGCGCGAATTACTGTCTTCCCGCTGTTGCCGGGGGAGTAAGCGATGCCAAGGCGAGGGGCGATTTGCTTGCGGTAATCCTGCGGCACGCCGGGCACAATCGGAATCTGCAACGCCTGCAGCGTCACATACGCGGCGTTATCGGCTTCGCTTCGGCCCGAACCCGTGAATAGTCCCCAAGTCTTCTGATAACGCACGCCATAGTTGACCGTGAGCCGGTGCGAGACGCGCCAGGAGTCCTCGGCATAGAACGCGAGGCGCTGAACATTCTGCGAAAAGCTGCCGTCTCCGGCGGGCGTGTAAGTGCAGGTTGAGCCGTCCGTGGCACTAATACCGAGACACTGTGGAGCGAAGGTTCCGAACACGCCGGGGTTCTGCACGTAATAGGTTGGATTATTCACGTACTGGGCAAGGGTATCTGCCGTAGAGGCAAACGCCCCGCTCAGCACTGGTTCGTGAATGAAGTCGATGCCGAACTTGAAGGCATGGTCACGCACAACGTGGCTCAAGTCGTAGCGGAATTGGTATTTCTCCTGATTGCGCAGGTCGGGGAAAAGAGTAATAGGAGTAGCGAACTGGTTGTCGCCGAAAGTTTCGAAACCGGAAATGGTAAGCGCCGTGGAACTGAACGGGAATGCCAGCGCGAAGCCCAGATCTGAGTTCCGAGTCTGGGTAAGATGCAACAGGCTGGCGCCGAGAACCAGATTGCCGAGCCACGTCGGACTGAACGTGTAAGTATTGCTGATTACAGTGTTCCAGTAGTTGTTGTGCGTGGTCAGCCCGGTGGAGGGGAGCGTGCCCTGCTGCACGAGGGCGTTGTGCGTAAGGTAGCTGTCTTGGGATGCGCGCAGGAACCAGTTCGATTTCGGCGATTGAGTCCAGTCAAAACGCACCGAACCGAGGTAGTCGCGAAAAGGAATAGGAACCGTGGCGGGAACCGTGATCGACGGAACGCTGCTAATCATTCCCTCTGACGCCAGTTGCGCCAGCGCGTCAAACTGCGCAATGCTGGCCGGGCTGTAGGCGATGCTCGCGTTTTCGTGGACGTTCTCGAACGAAGTAAAGAACCATGCCTTGTTTTTCGCAATGGGACCACCGAGAGTTCCAACATAGTTCTGGCGCGAGAACGGCTGCTTCGGATTCGGCGCGGGATTCTCAATCGGGAACCGCGCGTTGAGTGCGGCTTGACGGTCATAGAACGCACCGCTCCCGTGCCATTCGTTGGCCCCACGCTTGGTGGTAATCACTACCGACCCGGCCGTGGTCCACCCGGTATCGGCGTCTTCGTTGGAGATGTGCACCGCAAATTCCTGTACCCCATCGGGCGAGAAGTTTTGCAGGAAGCCGCCGATCCAGTCGTCGGAGTTGTCGGCGCCATCGACCGACAGCTCGTTGTTCAGGCCGGAGCTTCCACCGGTCGAAACTGCAGTGATGCGCGCCTTGGTGGGATCGGAAGGCTCGACGGGCTCGGTTCCGGGCACGAGATAAGCAATATTGGCAAAACTTCGCGCCGGGAGCGGCAGCGTTTCCAAGTCCTGGCTGCCCACTACTCCTCCGCGCACGGCGCTCGACGTGTCCATCGCTTCGGTTGTAATTGAGGAAGAACTGCCCTGCACGTTGACGGTTTCCGTCCCGGCTGCAGGCTTTAGCGTAACCGTGACCTCACGAACCGTGCTGACGGCAATGGAGACTTCAGACCGCGCCTGGGCAAAACCTTGGGCGCTCACCGTGATGTGGTAAGCGCCCGGAAGCAGATCGTCCATCCGAAACTCGCCGCGGTCTTCGCTGGTCGCCTCGCGCCGCAGAGAGGAGTCCGCGGACTGCACCACGATCTTCGCGGAACGAATGCGCGCCCCGGTGGCGTCCTGGATTGTGCCGCGCAAAGATCCCCTTGGATTCTGCGCCTGCACTTGCGATAGGAGAATGATGACGACGGTTATAAACGAAAAAAAAGTCTTTCTGGGCAAGCCTTCCTCACTAGGAGTCCTGACATTTAACCAGCGCTAAAGAGCAGAAGAACCGAGGTTAGCTTGAGCGAGCAGGCTACTACCAGCACTCGTAGGCTTGGTGATTGTTCGGTTGGAAGAACAACAATGTGGGGATAGCCGCCCCTTCGGCAAGCTCAGGGCAGGTTTTCGGCTGTCCGGTCGAGCGAAGCTCGACGGCGCTGCCCGTCAGAATCGCCAAAGGATATCTGCGGCAACCTCGCTACTAATCTGACCAGGGCCGCGGTTTCCGGTCCCAGCGATGCTTCTTCAGTTCCGCGAGCAGCGCCTTGTCGAGAGGGCCGGCATCGCTGGCCGCGATGTTCTGCCGGACGTGCTCCAGTTTGCGCATGCCCGGGATCGTCGTACTCACAGCGGGGTGGGACAAAATGAAGCGCACGGCCATCTCCGGCAGCGTCATTCCCGCCGGCACAATCTTCTTGAGTTTCTCGACCCGCGTGATGGTGTTGGTGAGATTCTCGGGGCCGAAATACAGCGACCGCCAATCATCTTTGGGGAAGCGAGTCTCGAGGGTCATCTTGCCGCCCAGGCTGCCTTCGTCGAGCGGCACGCGGGCAATCACGCCGACGTTGAGTTCCTGGCAGACGGGGAACAGTTCGTCCTCGGGTGACTGGTCGAAGATGTTGTAGATGACCTGCACCACATCCACCAGTCCGGTGCGCAGGGCCTTAATCCCGTTCTCCGGCTGCCAGCGGTTGAGGCTCAGCCCGAAATAGCGAATCCAGCCATCACGCTTGAGTTTTTCGACGGTGGAGCGGAACTCCGGCTCGCCAGTCCAACTGTCGTCCCACACGTGAAACTGCAGCACGTCGATGGTCTCGACCCGGAGTTTCTTGCGGATGAGATCGGCGTACTTGAACACGTGCGCCGCAGAAAAAACTTCGCGGTACTTATACTTGGGCAGCGCGGGCCAGCGGTCGTTAGCGGGAGGAATCTTGGACGCCGCGTAAAGCCGCTTCGCCCGATTGCGCGCCATGGTCTCGCCCAGCAGGCCGTCGCTTTTGCCGTCTCCGTAGGCCCACGCCGTGTCGAAGAAATTACAGCCGAGGTCTACCGCCAGTTGTAAGGCTGGCAGCGACTCCTGGTCGGCTGAACCGCTCCATCCGCCCATGCCCCAAAGTCCCTGGGCCGTTTCGCTGACGTCGAAGCCGGTACGGCCGAGCTTGCGGTATTTCATGATGATGTTGTCCTTGCAATGAAGGGTTCGTTCGGAAAAAGTTCAGAGCCGTACTCACAAGAATATACCGGGATGCCGGAACCCGCCCATGCGTCTCGCTTGGGCCGATTTCTCAGGCAAGCCCTGATCCTGGATTTTCGATAGCAGGCATCTATTTTTTTCTCCCCACACGGGGGCCAGAAGTGTTCCAATAGACTTAGATCATAAAGCTGGAGGAGTCGGCCCGATGAAATCAAACTATCCTTTTTGCCCTGGCAACGACGATAAGAAAGAAGAAGAAAAGATCGCTCCTCCGTCCCGTTTCATCGACGAAAAGATCTCTGATGAGTCGGGCTCGGAAACCAAATCGGACAGCGCGCTTAAACCCGCGGGTCTCAAGAATCCTTTCTGGAACTGATCTCCGCATAGCGCCGGCTGCTCGCAACCCGAAACCAAGCGGCGGCCGGCGATCGCTTTTTCCCCAAAAACGATTAGTCTTAGGGCAAGATCGGCAGGCACAAGCATGGCCGGATCGCGAAATCCAGCCCGGACATCTTTTCCAGCGCAGGATGCAGCAGCGAATCGCGGCAGGGCTCGAGCGTGATGACAAAGGGCAGCGCAGCCTTGTCGAATCCCGGTTTCTGCAGCACCGAGTCAATGTTCAGGCGATGCGCCGCCAGAATCTCGGCCAGTTTGGCCACAATTCCCGGCTGATCGCGCACGAAGAAGCGCAAGTACCACGGTGTCTCGAAATCGTGGCTGATGGCTGGAGTAGAAACGTAGCTTCCTGCGCCTCTTCCGCCCGATCCGGCCGAAAGTCTCTCCGCCACGAACATCAAATCCGACACGACCGCCACGGCTGTGGGATCGCCGCCCGCGCCCGCTCCGAGAAAGGCCATATCGCCGCCGTACTGGCCCGAAGTCAGCACCAGGTTGAGATTTCTCTGCACGCGCCCGAAGGGAGAGCCGGAGGGAACCAGACACGGACCGACGTCGGCAAACAGCGTGTCTGCTTTCAAATCGGCGCGCGAAATCTGCCGAATCGTGCAGCCAAGTTCCGCGGCATAGTCAAAGTCCACGGCGTCAATCGCGCGTATCGTACGCGCGCGCACCGACTCCGGCGCGACGCGGGTGTGAAGTCCGGCGAGGGTGAGTATGACAAGCTTGGCCCGGGCATCGCCGCCGTCCAGATCTTCGGAAGCGTCGGCTTCGGCATAACCGCGGGCCTGGGCCTCCTCCAGAGCCTCGCTGAACGGAATCCGCGCGTTCTCAATGCGGCTCAGAATGTAGTTGCACGTGCCATTCAGGATTCCCGCAATTCCATGCAGCCGGTCTCCGCAAAGACCCGTCCGCAGCGCCGGGAGAACGGGAACCCCTCCGGCCACCGACGCGCCGAATTCGAGCTGGCACCCGTGGCTTGCGGCCAATTGCAGAAGATCAGGGCCGTGGCGCGCGATGAGCTGTTTGTTCGCCGTGACCACCGATTTCCCCGCCTCGAGTGCGCCCCGCACAATGTGCTCCGCGGGTGTCAACCCGCCGATCAGTTCAACCACGACGTGAACGTCGGAATTCAGCACCGACTGCACGTCATCGGTCCATACCACGTCGCTCGGGACCCAGGGTTGCTTCTTGCTTTCCACGTTGCGGTTGCAGATGTGGGTCAGGCGCAGAGACCGGCCGCCGCTCTCGCACAGGATTTTGGCGACGGCGCTGCCCACGGTACCGAATCCGATCAGCGCGACGCGGCAGGCGGAGGTTCCCGCAGAGCCGCTGCGTACGCCCGCATTTGACCCCGGATTCGATCGTGCTTCAGCCAACGGAATGGTCCTAGATAGAAAGTGAATTCCTTATCATACGTGTGCCTCCGGCTTTTCGAAAACTGCAATGCGCGGCCACCGGGCGGCATCCCAGGCGCAATTGGCATCAAAGTTGGTAATATGATGGATTCCTGCCGCGATGAGAATCACGGCGGGAGCATCGCGGACACGCTCTTTCTAAAGCGCCTGTCGTTGCCGAGGTTTGGTCGAGCGCTGCGATCCGCAACCACGCCCGGTAGCGGGAGGAGAACGAATGTTTCGAAAGCTTGCGACGGTTCCCGGTCTCAGAGTCGTTCTGGCGGGGATATTCGTGACGATTCTGGCGGGAACTCCGACAGTCTGTGCTCAACAGGCGGCAGGCCAACCAACGGCAGACCAACAGACCACGGGCCAACAGACTACGGATCAACAGGCTACAGGCCAGCAAACCCCGGCCCAGCCGAGCCAGGCCCAGCAACAGACGGATAATCAGTCCAGCAGCCAGGAAGCTTCGCCCGAAGAGTCCACCTCGCGGCGCAAGGCCAAGCCGCGCGACTTCAAGAACTGGACGTTCAACGCAGGCGGCGGAGCCAGCCTGACCAACGGCACCACCAGAACCTTCGCTCGGGGCGGGGGCGGGATCGGGGCCGCCGGCGTCGCCCGCAACTACAGCAAGTACTTCGGACTTCGCGCTGACGTTCAGTTTGACAATTTACCCTTGCGCAACTCCGCGCTGCATCTGGCGCAAGCCTCCGGCGGTAACGATCATGTGTATTCGTTCGCGGCGGATATGATCTTCAATCTCCCGGTCACCAAGGTGTGGGGCGGGTATATCGTGGCTGGGCCGTCTTATTTTCATCGCACGGGCAAACTAGACTCCTCTGCCGCGCTTCCCGGATCAGCCTGCAATCCATTTTGGATGTGGTGGGGGGCGTGCTACGCCAATAGTCTGCGTCTAGACGGGAAATTCCTCACGTCCACCGTGAACCAGTTTGGCGAGAACTTCGGTGGGGGCATAGCGCGCAAGATCACTCCGAAGCTTGAGATCTACGGCGAATTCCGCTACCTGCACGGCTCGCACAACGGCATCACTACCGACCTGCGTCCGGTCACGATTGGCGTGCGATGGTGAGGAGGAAATCAGAATGCAGAGGTAAGAATGCAGAAGTTGGATCGTGGATTTTAGATTGCAGATCTCCGATTTAGAATTTGAAACACTGCGCCGCCGATGCTGCAATCTGACTTCTGACTTCCAACGTCTGCATTCCCCGCAAGCCTTACTCGGGATTCGTCCGGTAACTCCAGAGATTGGTGGTCAGCTTCTGCAGTTGCACGAATGACGATGCCGGAGCCGGTTCCGCAACCGCTACATTCGAGTTCGCCTCGCGCACGGTTGACTCAACAACATGATGGGACGGCGCCAGCGAGCAGGCAGGGTCGGTCGCGCTAGCGTCTCCGGCCAGCAGGAAGGCCTGGCAGCGGCAGCCGCCGAAATCCTCCGAGCGGCGTTCGCAACTGCGGCAGGGCTCGGGCATCCAGTCTTCGCCGCGGAAGCGGCAAAACGACGGCGACTCGTGCCAGATCCATTCCAGCGTCTTGTCGCGCACGTTTTCAAATGACAGGCCGGGCAGTACTTCGGCCGCGTGGCAGGGCAGCACCTTGCCGGCAGGATTGACGAGCATCGATCTTCGTCCCCATCCTCCCATGCAGGCCTTGGGATACTGCGCATAGTAGTCGGGCACAACCGAGTCGATTCGAATCCGCCCCGCAAGCCGCCTTTCGGCCTCGGCCACGACGGTTACGGCTTTCTCAACCTGCGCGCGGGTCGGCATCAGCGCGGCTCGATTGGCCAGGGCCCAGCCGTAGTACTGGGTGTGGGCGATCTCAACGCGCTCCGGGTCCAGTTGCTCGATGAACGCAATCATTTCTTCGAGATGATCGAGATTCTGCCGATGCACGACCAGGTTTACGGTGAAGGCGACCTTGAGGCGGCGGATGGCACGCGACAGCTCAATTTTGTGCGCGTGCGCCTTCGCACCGGCAATCCAGTTGGCGGGGCCTTCGCGCGAATCCTGGACACTGACCTGGATGTGGTCGAGTCCGGCCGCGACCAGCGCCTCCAGACGCGGTTCAGAGAGGCCGATACCTGAAGTAATGAGATTGGTGTAGAGTCCGGCGGCGCGCGCGGCGCCAATCAGTTCCGTCAGGTCAGTGCGCGCCAGCGGCTCGCCGCCCGTGAAATGCGCATGCAACATGCCCAGCTTGCCCGATTGCTGAAAGACGCTCGCCCACTCTTCGGTCGAGAGTTCTGACTGCGTTCCCGCCAGTTGCGTCGGATTCGAGCAATAGACGCAGTG
>Ga0209039_10003136_pt1 | contig 13211 bp, 9 predicted proteins | sample BogFormECP12_OM1_FD_188238 | JGI IMG/M metagenome (GOLD analysis project Ga0209039, IMG submission 188238) | Bog forest soil microbial communities from Calvert Island, British Columbia, Canada - ECP12_OM1 (SPAdes) (version 2) | ecosystem: Environmental > Aquatic > Freshwater > Wetlands > Bog ...
AGCGGCGCCACCCTGACTCGGGCTGATTTCGGCGACGCTTCTCTGTGGCAGGCGGACCTCGCCGGCGCCTGCTTGGATGAAGTCAACTTCCAGGGAGCGAAACTCGACCACGCCGACTTGCGTGGAGCGGACCTGCGTGGAGCAGATCTCGGCAGGGCTTCGGTCTGGGGCGCGCAGGTTGAAGGTACGGACCTGCGCGAAACGATTGGTCTCGTCCCGGAGCAGCTCTCCGTGCTTCGCCGATGATGCCGCATACGTGTCGGGAAGGTGCGCAGAAATCCCGCTGAGCCTCACTTGAGTTCTGACGGGGTTGAGGCCTGAGGTCCTCGCACGCGCCGGCGCGGCTCAGATCTCCGGGCCTGCGCTGCCGCGGCGTCACGACTTGCAGTCTCCTTGTCGGCTGCTTCCTTGGGCAGCCGCAGCGCGCGTAGGCGCGCCGTTTTCGCGGCCTCCGCTTGCCACGCGGGATCATCGCCCTTCGGAGCTTTCGGCCGGTCCCGCTGCGCGCGCTCGAAGCGGTAATTCGGTTTGAACGCCATCGGGACACCCTTGGTATTGGTGTGCGAACCCGGGCGGAGACGGAGCACTCAAATATCGAGAAAGCTTCGCAGTTTGCGCGAGTGGTGCGGGTGCTTAAGCTTGCGGAGCGTTTTGGCCTCAATCTGCCGGATTCGTTCGCGGGTCACCGAGAACTGCTTTCCGACCTCCGCTAAGGTATGATTGCTATCCATCCCGATGCCGAAGCGCATGCGCAAGATGCGCTCCTCGCGCGGCGTCAAGCAAGCGAGCACCTGGGTGGTGGCCTCACGCAGATTGGCCTGGATCGCGGAATCGAGTGGTGTGACCGCGTTCTCGTCCTCGACGAGATCGCTCAAGCGGCTGTCCTCCTCCTCGCCAATCGGCAGGTCAAGGCTGAGCGGCTCCTTGGCGATCCCCAGCACCTTGCGCACCCTTTCGAGCGGCATCGCCAGCTTCTCGGCAAGCTCTTCGGGGGTCGGCTCGTGGCCGATCGCGTGCAGCATCTGCCGCGACGTTTGAGCCAACTGTCTCATCGCCTCGATCATGTGCACCGGGACGCGGATCGTGCGCGCCTGGTCGGCGATCGAACGGGTGATCGCCTGGCGGATCCACCAGGTGGCGTAGGTCGAGAACTTGTACCCGCGCCGGTATTCGAATTTGTCGACCGCCTTCATCAGCCCGATATTGCCTTCTTGGATCAGGTCGAGGAATTGCGGGCCACGGTTCGCATATTTCTTGGTGATCGCAATGACGAGCCGCAGGTTTGCTTCGATCATCTCCTTCTTGGCCCGGCTCGCCTCGCGCTCGCCGCGCTGCACGGTCTGCACGACCCGGCGGAGCTCAGCGATCGGCAACTTCGCCTCGGCGGCGATCTGGGCGATGGCGGTGCGGTGCTTGGCGATTTCGGGAGCCTTGTCCGAAAGGCACGCCCATCCGCGGTCGGGTAGTGCGCCGACGCGCTCAAGCCAGTCGGCCGCGAGTTCGTTTCCCGTATAGTGATCGAGGAACTCTCGCCGCCTAAGGCCGACTGTCTCGGCGAGCCGCAGCAGCCGGCCCTCCTCGCCGACGAGTCGGCGATTGAGCTCGTAGAGCTGTTCGACGAGGTGCTCGACTCGCGTGCTGTTGAGGCGCACCCGCTTGAGCAGCTCGATGCTCTCTAGTCGGAGCTTGTCGTAGCAGCGCTCAGTCGTCCATGGCAGCACCTCGCACTTGCTTAGGGCGGTGATGCGCTGGCGCTGGAGCCTGTGCAGCTTCCGATGGACTTGAGCCATCGCGTCGAAGGTGCCGACGATGTCCAGCGTCAGCTCTGCCTCCCTCGCGGCGGGCGAGATCGAACTCTCGTCGTCCTTGGCCTCGGCGGCGCCACGCTCGCTCATCACCTCGCCGGGCGTAAAAACCACCGTGCCATCGAAGCTGCCGCCGTAGGTTGCATCGAGATCGATGATGTCGCGCAGCAGCATCTTGCCTTCATTGAGGGCGTCACGCCAACCGAGAATGGCGTCGAACGTCAACGGGCTTTCGCGGATGGCGCCGAGCATCATCTCGCGGCCGGCCTCGATGCGCTTCGCAATCGCCACCTCCCCTTCACGCGACAAGAGCTGGACCGACCTCATCTCCCGCAGATACATCCGAACAGGGTCGTCGATCCGCCCGATATCGTCATAATCGAGGTTACCGCCCGCCTTGGCCGGCTCGCCTTCGGGCGCCACCGGCTCTTCGCTCTCGTCGCTCTCGGTCACCGTGATCCCGAGCTCGGATAGCATCGTCATCGTGTCCTCGATCTCCTCCGAGGACAGCTGATCGAGCGGCAGCGTGGCGCTCAACTCGTCATAGGTGACGTAACCCCGCTCGCCGCCCCGGGCCAGTAGCTTCTCGATCGAGCCGGCAACGTTCTGGGGGAGGTGACCCTCTGCTGCGTCCTCCTCCGCCCTATTCCCGCCGCTCATCGCCGCATAATCCATGAGATGCCGCCCCTATCTGGTACCGGACACGTCACGCCCCGCGGTTGGCGGCGCGGTGCGTCAGGTGCGATCAAAGGCACGGTTCGGAGCCGCGCGCCAGGGACACATGCGCCGCCTCTCTGTCTGGCGTGCGATTTTCCAGCTGCGGACGGGCGCAGATTATAGCCGAGGAACTCGATCAGGGACGCTTGACGCAGTTTCATGCGCGACGCGGTCGAGCTGTGCCATTGCTTCATGCCCGTTCAATTACGCCATCTCCAATCGGCGATCCGGCCTCAATTCCTCGAGGTGACGAAGTCGGTGGCGGAGGCCTCATCCGCAACGCCCTGAGCCGTTCGGGACCAAGCAGGCCTTCGGCGGTTAACACGGACGAGTGGCGGGCACTGTCATCGCATTTCGGTCGATGCCCGTTCTTTACATGTCCGACCTATCACGTAGAGCAAGGGGAGGGTTCGATGACGGTGACCGGCACGCCACAGAAGGTGCCGGCCGGCCATTGGATATCTCGGGCCAATCCGACAAGCTGATGGACCTCTTCTTGATCGGGTTTGCGATCAGATGTTTGGAAGAATGTTGGGTTTTCTGTCGGCCGACATGGCGATCGACCTCGGCACGGCAAACACCGTCGTCTATGTGAAAGGGCGCGGTATCGTCTTGAATGAGCCGTCGGTGGTGGCGATCGCCAGCGTCCACGGCAGAAAACAGGTCCTCGCCGTCGGAGAGGAGGCGAAACTGATGGTCGGCCGCACCCCGGGCAACATTCAAGCGATCCGGCCGCTGCGCGACGGAGTCATCGCCGATTTCGAGGTAACGGAGGAAATGATCAAGCATTTCATCCGCAAGGTGCACAACCGGCGCAGCTTCGCCACCCCGCGGATCATTGTCTGCGTGCCGTCGGGCTCGACCGCGGTGGAACGGCGGGCGATCCAGGAATCGGCTGTAAGCGCAGGCGCCAGGCGGGTCTTTTTGATCGAGGAGCCGATGGCGGCAGCGATCGGTGCCGGGCTTCCGGTGACTGAACCGACGGGATCGATGGTCGTCGATGTCGGGGGCGGAACGACCGAGGTGGCGGTGCTGTCGCTTGGCGGCATCGTCTGTTGCCGATCGGTCCGGGTCGGGGGCGACAAAATGGATGAGGCGATCATTGCCTATATCCGCCGCAACCACAACCTCCTCGTCGGTGAGAGCAGCGCCGAGCGGATCAAGAAGGAGATCGGTTCCGCCTGCATGCCGGAGGACGGTGAGGGCCGCGTGATGGAGATCAGGGGGCGTGACCTGATGAACGGGGTGCCAAAGGAAATCGTGATCAGCGAGCGTCAGATTTCGGAGAGCCTGGCCGATTCGGTCGGCTCGATCATCGAGGCCACCAAGGTGGCGCTCGAGCACACCGCCCCCGAACTCGCCGCCGACATTGTCGACAAGGGGATCATGCTGACCGGCGGCGGCGCGCTGCTCAGCAATCTCGACTTGGTGCTGCGGCATGCCACAGGGCTTCCGATCTCGATCGCCGACGAACCGCTGACCTGTGTGGCGCTCGGCACGGGCCGTGCCCTGGAAGAGATGAAGACGCTAAAAAATGTGTTGATCAACATGTGGTGAGAGCCTTTTGATCTGAGCGGCGGAGAAGCAGCCGGGGTGCCATGACAGCCAGCGGGGATGCGGCAATGGCAACGCAGAAACTCGAAAAGCTGCTCACATAGGCAAGGAACAGGGGCGAGCGGCAGAAGGAACGCCAGGCCGGCACCCGGCGCAAGATACTCGCCGGCGGCGCCGTGCTCGACGAAGCGGAACAGCGGCCGGAGTACAAGGGGGCACTACTCAAGCTGCTCGATCGTTTCCTCACCCGCCCCGATGACCGAGCGTCGTTCAACCTGCCCACACAGCTCCCGGACGGACCGGACAACAGAACAAGCGGACGCATCCACGTACACCCGGGCCGAGCTCTCGCCGGTCGCGGCGTCGGGCTTCGACGAAGGGCGCCGCCAACCGCGCCCCACTGAGCGATGTTTCGCCCTCTGAGGCAAAGCGCAACCTTGCCGAATGTTGGGCTCCCCACTTCGCTGAGATGAGGGTATGCTGGTCACGCCAAACCTGATCTCGATGGCAACGCCCGAGTCGCCCCGGCTACTCGTCGAAGGAGCAACGACATCGTGGTTTCAGGTTTATCTCAGAGCGTTCAATTACTTATTCCGAGCGCGAAGAGGCCGCTTGGCCGCAGGCCGTCGATTCCGACCACCGAGGGTGAGGAAAGCGCCATCGGGCGGTAGGCGCGTGCGTAGCCCAAGATACCGCTCATACCATCGATCAATCGGCTGTTGAGCTGAACCGGCCGAGGGACATGTAAACAGGGATCCGTCTATGACTGGTATTTGGTGGACATCGGGTGTCGAGATTTTCCTGTGCTCCCTAACGGCAACGACAGCTCATCTGTTGATGTCGCTCAGCCAAACGTTATTTCACCGGTATCTCGGCCATCGTGGCATCGGAGGAAGGTTCTTCGAAAATCATTTATATATCCACCACAGAAATTACTCAGGAAACCATGTCGTTTCTGAACATTACCTAAACAAAGAGGCAAATAACAACACCGTTCTTTCTGATCCCCGTCATCTTAGTCATCAGCCTCGGCTACCTGTTCCTACCTTTAGACTTGTTCATCGTTCAACTAGCCGCGATGTCGATCTCGTTCTATGTACACCTCTATTTTGATAAACACTACCACGTGGCGGGATCATGGTTGGGACGATTTGCCTGGTTTAGGCGAAAGCAACAGCTCCATTTTCTCCACCACCGGCATGCCGATTGCAATTTTGCGGTAGTCGACAATTTCTGGGATTGGCTTCTCGGTACCTATAGGAGCATCGATGCGCACAGGGAGACTTAGCCCGTCTTGGTCACCGAGCCTGAGATAGCCAGGTTGGCCGGTGGCCACGAAGGCATCGCGCCGCACAGGCACTCATGCCATGCTGCTTAGCGCTTCATATTTGCATCGCACGGATAAATGTCCTACGAGCTGGTCCAGCCCGTGGCCGCGTCTGACCCTTTCCCCGACGGCCTTACCATCCTTGCTCTACCAACACGATGGTCGGTGTGGCGGCCATCCGGGGAATGTCGGCTGATCCATGACCGGATCCACCCGATGGTACGATGCAGAGCAGCTGCGGCAGATTTCAGAGGTGACGATCGCGCATTACAATCGGTTGGCCGAAGCCTATTGGGACGGCACTCGGGACCACGATGTGAACCAAAACTACGCGGCGCTCCTGGATGCGATTGAGGGCGATCCCCCCTATTCCATTCTTGATCTGGGTTGTGGGCCCGGCCGCGACCTACGCCACTTCCGATCATTGGGCCACGATGCGGTGGGCCTCGACGGGTCGACGGAATTCGTGGCGATGGCACGCTCCTATTCGGGGTGCGACGTTCTCCAACAAGATTTCCTCGCGATGGAATTACCGGAGAGCCGCTTTGACGGCATCTTTGCGAATGCTTCGCTGTTCCACGTGCCGAGCCAGGAGTTGCTGAGGGTTTTGACGGGCCTCTGCGGAACCTTGAGGCCCCGAGGCGTCCTTTTCTGCTCGAACCCGAGAGGAAACAACGAAGAAGGCCTGAGCGATGACCGATATAGCTGCTTCTTCGATCACGACACTTGGCGCAATTACGTCACTGCTGCCGGGTTCTTCGAGGTGACGCATTACTACCGCCCGCCGGGACTGCCACGCCACAAGCAGTGGTGGCTCGCGACCGTCAGGCGCAAAGGTTGAGATGTGTCACACATCGCGACCGAGCGGGACGCGAAAGCCGGGCCTCTCCTGCAACCGCGGAATTCAATCATGATTTCGGCTCCCGAGCCCGACGACAAAAGCGGTGATTTGCGTACGACCCTGACATGCGCGAGACCGAGGAATGCACCGTCCTCCGCCCTCGACGGCGCGCCCGCGGCTCTCGGCTCTTGCTTCGGGCGCGCTGTCATCTTCGAGGTCGCGCCTTGCGCTCAGCATAGCGGGCATCGCGCGCCGCCTTGCGTTCGGCTTGCAGGGCGACATCACGAGCGGCCTGCTCAACGACCTCGGCATCGATGGCAGCCCGCTCGGCTTCCACGGCGGCAATCGTAAGCGGCCTTTCTCGGCGGCCTCGCGAGCCACACGCTTTTGGATGATCACCCGTCGATATTGTAGCCAGCATCCTGCTCATAGCGATCGGCCTCGTCCTAAGCCTGCGGCCTCGAGTAGGCGTGCTCGGAACCCGTCATCAGAGATTGTCATCAGGGGTTCCGTTATGCGCCGGGCGTGTTCACACGGCCCTCGCGATCTCCGGCGCGTCTACGGGATAGGCTCAATGCTCACCGGTCCAGCGGGCCGCAGGCGCGCGATCGTGCGGGCAGCATCTGCCTCCGTGGGAAATGGCAGCGCATCTTTCTTCAGTCCCCAGGCAACGGTGGGGAACCTGCGCGTCAGCCAGACTGAATGCCCGCCGGGATACGAAACGCGGATCACGAACACAGCTAATCTCCCTGCATAGGCCGCTGATGAAACGCCTTTCCGTCCAGCCGCGTGGGGGGTTACCTGCGGGCCCCCGTGGGCCAGTCGGTGGGGCCAACTTTCGTAATCACAAGAGCAGTGGGGCGGTTTTGGTTTCGCAAAGCCGTGCCGCCTCATAAAAGTCGCTGGCCCGGTCACATTCCACTCGACTTCGCCGTCAAAGCGAGCATTCCTGTCGGTGTTGACGGCCTCCTTCTGTGGCTGCCGCCCCGCCTGGCCCCACGGACCGGGCTTGTGGTGGTGCAAGCATCACGACAGCCGCGGCGGATTTGGAGAAAGAGGCCATGGCCAACAGGCAAAGCAGCAAGCAAGCAAAGAACACTGCAAAGGCGAGACCGGCGCAGCAAACAAGCTGGCTCGCAAAACGCGAGCGCCAACCGCGACGGCGCACTCCGGGGGCACGATCTGAGCCGATACCGGCGCAGACCGGCGGACCACCGGACCGCGCCGATTTGGCGACTGCCAGTATGCCCGATGTTGACCAGCCACGAGCCAGCACAAAGCGGGCGATGCTGATCCGCATGATCGAGCGGTCCGGAGGCGCTTCGGTCGCCGACGCCCAGAGGTCGGACAGGGCAGGCTCGACAGCCATCGCTCATCTTACAGGGGACCGAGGGTTCGAATCCCTCTCCCTCCGCCAGCTAGTCTGCCTCACCAGTAAATTCCGCGGCTGCAGGCTAAGAGACGCGGCCTTCGCCGGGAGTGTGGAAATGTTCGGTGGTGTCCGGAACCGCAACCGGGTTGGGGTAGCCAACCCTCTTGAACCGGTTTCCATTGTGCCCATTTCCCATCCAGTTGGATGGTGACTGGATGGGATACCTTGGCAGACCGTATCGATGAGCTCCGGCGAGGCGTGTCGCTGCCGCCTCCCGCGACACAGACACCTTGGCCAAATCCCGGGTCTGTTCCAAGGCGGGCTTTCAATATTTGCCAGCGATCGGCCTGTCGTGGCGATCGCTGCCGGCTCAGCCTTGGAATGTTACCGGTCAGGCTAGCACTTAGGAAGATTACGCATCATTTCCTGGCGTCGTGGCCGGTCAGCCGACTCCCGCACCTCGAGAATCGTAGCCCGGGATTCGAGCCTCTCTGCTAACCCGAGCAAAGTTCTTTCGACACGAGCGCTCTTGCCGATCGCCCCGCGGCGACACTCAGCTGCTTCGATTCTCAGTAATTCTGGTGAGTACATTCTATCCACCTGACCATTCCTACGCCCAGGCCAGAGGCTGACGCACGCGCCGATTTATCGATGTCGCTTCAATCGCGGCGGTATCTGCCCTCTTGAAGAGTTCGCTGTCGGCGCGCTCACTAATTTCTTGGACAGCGTGCCCGCAGTGGAGCTTGCGAACCGCAAAGCCGAGTGCTTCCTTCTCGCTGGTGCATGAGTGCAGACCCCAGCGGGATTCACCGCAGCCACACTTCATGATTGCGGCAAGCAACAGCGGCCGCCATGCTTGGCGAAGTACGCCGCAGCTGCCTTCGCAGCGAATTCGCGCGTGGTGTAGCGGCCGAGCGATACCGTCTTGCCCAAGTGGTGTACGGTCAGTGTTCCTTGGTCGAACGACCAGGTAGATGCTGGCTTTTCCATCGTTGTATCTGATCCTCGCTTTCACCATCGCCGTTGTGGCGTTGACCTGACCACCGTGTCACCGGCGCCGCCGCCCCCCTTAAGGTCTTCAAATGCTTTGTTCTGCGCGTTCGACTGCTCACGCGAACGTCGCGGAGGCACGATGGGTCCGCGGGCGCAATGCCCCTCGGAGCGGCCAGTGCGGTTTGTGGTGCCGCGCCTTGGGCTTCTCGGTTTCGGATGCTTGGAAGGTGGCGTCGAGGATACACATGGGGATCATGCAATCGAGCTACGAGGGGTCATTCTCGTCGCCGCATGCCGCGGAGCGCGATGACGGGCGACGTGGACCTGGTGCTCCCGGTCGCGAAGATTCCCGAAATTCTCGCCAAATACGGTCGGCAGATGGTTTTCAACGGGAAGCGGAAGGGTCCGGCGCCGGACGATCATCGCCCGGATCGGTCCTGCGCAGCGATCCCAAGGGCCGCTGTTCCGAACGATCGGCCGCGGCACCGGGAAGCTCACGCGCACTGTGCTGCCGCAGGCGAACGCCTATGCGATGATCCGCCGGCGCGACCGTCGATCGTGACCGGATCGTCAAAGGATGCGAGTTCGAGCGAGGGAGCTATGTCACGATCACCGATGACGAGCTGAAGGATCTCCAGATCGAGTCCTCGAAGATCATCTGGCATTCTGGCGCAAATGGGACCAAAGTCAATCGGGGTCGCCTGACCCTCTCGATTCCTTCTCGATCCGCGCGAGGTCTTCGCGCATCAATCGGAGCGATGTTTCGAGCGTGGTGAGTAGTGCCCATGCTTCGACCGCGAGCTTGGCATGCCCATTGCGATCCAGTTCCGCGATGAGGGCTTCCTGGCGCGCGACGTAACCTTCTCCGTCTTCGACATGTCGCCGGGCCATCGCTAGCCGGTCTTCTGTCGGTATGTCGATCATCGCCACGCCATCCCGAACGCAAGTGCGCGTTTTATTCACACTCAGGGCCGTAAAGATCGAAACACGGCTCGCCCTTGTCCCGCAGCAGCTCTCGGTGCTTCGCCGATGACGCTGCATGTGCACGCAGATATCCCGCTGAGCCCTTTTACTTGGGTTCCGACGGACTTAGACCTGAGGTCCTGGAACGCGCCGGCGCGGCTCAGTTCTATGGGCCCTCGCTGTCGCCGCGTCGCGATTTGCAGTATTCTTGTCGGCTGCTTCCTTGGCCAGCCGAAGTGCGCGTAGACGCGCCGTTTTCGCGGCCTCAGCTTGCCGTAACGTCTCGTCGGCCCGCCATCCGTCTCGATCCTGGACGCGGCACACCACCGGGCGACGAATGCGCTCGCGAGGGTGGCGTCGAGGAAGTAGATCGACACCGCATCTTTGAGCCACCCCGCATCCCCGACGGCGTCATGGCACACCCGTCCGCATGCCGGCTTGATGGTTTCCTCTAGGATCTACGCCGGCTGCGGCAATCTGAAGGACGCACGCGCCAACAACTTCCAGCTGCTGTCCTGCTTCTGCCAGACCTGCCGGACGCCGATCTTGGTGTTGGTAACTTTGCCGTCGAGTTCGCTTTCCGACTCCCACAGATGACGCACTATAGCGTTGTTGCCAACGATCGCGACTGTGAGTTCCGGAAAATCGATCGACTTGAAGACAGACTTTCGCGTCATGATCGCGTTGAAGCAGCTGTTTGTTCATACCGCCACTCCTCGCCACCCCCGGGATTGCCACGGAGGGCCGAGCCCTCCGTGGTGAGCGCGAATGCAATCGATCTCAGAAGCCCCCGCCGTCCAATCCGCCGTCCGGCATTGTCGGCGTGCCCTTCTGCGGCTTCTCGGCGACCATGGCCTCAGTGGTGACGAGCAGGCCGGCGATCGAGGCTGCGCCCTGCAGCGCCAAACGTACAACCTTGGTCGGATCTATGATGCCTGCCTCCACCATGTCGACATAGGTGCCGCTCTGTGCGTCGAAGCCGTGATTGGCTTGGCCCTTCTCCAAGAGCTTGCCGACGATGATCGAGCCATCCTCTCCGGCATTGGCAAAAATCTGCTTTGCCGGTGCCTGCAATGCCCGCCGCACAATGTCGATGCCGACCTTCTGGTCATCGTTCTCGGGGTTCAGCCGGCCGAGCCCCTTGCTTGCATAGAGGAACGTAACGCCACCGCCGGCAACGACGCCTTCCTCGACCGCTGCCCGGGTTGCATGCATCGCATCATCGACCCGATCCTTGCGTTCCTTGACCTCGATTTCGGTTGCACCGCCGACACGGATGATGGCGACGCCGCCCGCCAGTTTCGCCAAGCGCTCCTGCAGCTTCTCCTTGTCGTAATCCGAGGTCGTCTCCTCGATCTGCGCGCGCAGCTGCGTGCAGCGACCCTCGATGTCCGTCTTATTGCCGGCACCATCGATGATCGTCGTGTTCTCCTTCTCGATGCGGACCTTTTTCGCGGTGCCGAGCATGTCGAGCGTGACGTTCTCGAGCTTGATGCCGAGGTCCTCGCTGATCACCTGACCACCGGTCAGGACAGCGATGTCCTCGAGCATGGACTTGCGCCGATCGCCGAAGCCGGGGGCCTTCACCGCCGCGACCTTGAGGCCGCCGCGCAATTTGTTGACGACTAGCGTCGCCAGCGCCTCACCCTCGATATCCTCCGCGACGATCAGCAGCGGGTTGCCGCTCTGCACCACTGCTTCGAGCAAGGGCAGGATCACCTGGAGACCGGATAACTTCTTCTCGAAGAGCAGGATGTACGGCTTCTCGAGCTCGCAGATCATCTCCTGCGCATTGGTCACGAAGTACGGCGAGAGATAGCCACGGTCGAACTGCATGCCCTCGACGATGTCGAGTTCGGTTTCGAGGCTCTTCGCCTCCTCGATCGTGATGACGCCCTCGTTGCCGACCTTGTGCATCGCCTGCGCGATCATTTCGCCGATCTCACGGTCGTCATTGGCGGAGATCGTCCCGATTTGAGCAATCTCGGCGTTGGTCGAGACCTTTTTCGAGCCCTTCTTGATGTCACCGACGACCGCGGCGACGGCCATGTCGATGCCGCGCTTCAAATCCATCGGGTTCATCCCGGCGGCAACCGCCTTGGTGCCCTCGCGCACGATTGCCTGGGCGAGCACCGTCGCGGTCGTCGTGCCGTCCCCGGCCTGATCGCTGGTCCGGGTGGCGACCTCCTTGAGCATCTGCGCTCCCATGTTCTCGAACCTGTCGGCGAGCTCGATCTCCTTGGCGACGGTTACTCCATCCTTGGTGATGCGAGGGGCGCCGTAAGACTTGTCGAGGAGGACGTTGCGCCCCTTGGGGCCGAGCGTCACCTTCACCGCGTTGGCGAGAACCTCGATGCCGCGCAGCATGCGGTCGCGCGCGTCGCCATTAAATCTGACTTCTTTAGCAGCCATGTTCGATCTCCCTGGTTAAGCGGCTTTCCTATTGGCGACGGCCTGATCGATCACCCCTATGATGTCGGATTCCTTCATGATCATGAGGTCCTCGCCATCGAGCTTGACCTCGGTGCCCGACCACTTTCCGAACAGCACGCGGTCGCTGGGCTTGACGTCGAGCGGGTGCAGCTTGCCACTTTCGTCTCGTGCGCCCGGGCCGACGGCGACGACTTCACCTTCCATCGGCTTCTCCTGCGCCGTGTCAGGGATGAAGATGCCGCCGGAGGTTTTTGCCTCCGGCTCGACACGACGGATCAAGACGCGGTCCTGCAATGGGCGCAGCTTCATGGACGGTCTCCTCGGACCAAAATTTATGAGGGCGTTGGCACTGTCGGGGAGAAAGTGCCAACGCGTATTTCACCACATGGGGTGAGGGTCGTTGAATACAACCAAAAATTACTATGAGCTTCACAAGTTTTTTCGAAAGAGAAGGAATATCCTCAGCGATCGTATCAATTTAACCCATCAAAGATATTTCTTGCGGTCATTGCCGAAGACCTCGTCCGAATGGAGACTAATTCTAATCGTGGGGACAAGGCGTCAACCGAAATGCGAGAGGCGACTCGAGAATTCTACAGTTTCATAGGGCATTATCCCTGATAAACAGGGCAGGCACTCGCGGCATCCACCCGCCGTCGATGCTTACGATAGGACCAGAGCCGCATCCGGTTTCGCCACGAATCGACGCGGGATATCCGGCCGAATCTCGTGAAGGCGATTGGACCTGTCCGACGCCGCGCCTCGGCTCAAGCCGTGTTATGCTCAGCAAAGAAACTGTCCGGCGGTTCGGCATCGAGCGGTGTCAACCGAGGATCGAAGCGGAACCGCGTCCCGCAATAGGGACAAAGGATCGTGTCCGCTGCACCCATTTCGAGGTAGATGTGCGGGTGGTTTTGCGGCGGGGACACGCCGATACAGTCGAATTCCCTCACCCCGATCCGGATTTCCGGGACGCCGCGGTCGTTCCTGAACTTCGGATAGCCGCTCATCGACTTACGCCCTTGTGATTCGTGGAATCTCTGGACCATCCACCGCCCCGGGTAGGGGTGGGGTTAGTTTCGGTGACATGATGTCCGCGGCGTTAGTCTAGTCTAGTCTAGTTGTCGCGCGAACCGCCCCAGCGAGCGAAGACGGCGTTCAGCTCGGCTGCATGAAACGACCAAGCGTCTTGACCGTCCGGATCGC
>Ga0209039_10003137_pt1 | contig 13210 bp, 13 predicted proteins | sample BogFormECP12_OM1_FD_188238 | JGI IMG/M metagenome (GOLD analysis project Ga0209039, IMG submission 188238) | Bog forest soil microbial communities from Calvert Island, British Columbia, Canada - ECP12_OM1 (SPAdes) (version 2) | ecosystem: Environmental > Aquatic > Freshwater > Wetlands > Bog ...
TAACGCCGGGAGTGGAGAAGTCCCGGTGGGCTTCCCGGTCTTCAAAACCGGCGGCGGGTCGCGTTGCGGGCCGCGGTGGGTTCGACACCCATCCATTCCCGCCTAATATATTTATTGACTCAATTCATCAGGAGTTTGAATGGAAAGTACGTATTCACAACAAAATATCGAAAGTCCTTACTTCCAACAAGAAGTCGTCACTTCTTTGATAAGGCGTGTTTTTAATATCGAAGATGTCACCCAAGGGACCCCTCAGCAGAACTTTATTTTACGCTATCGCGGCCACATCCGCGACCAGAACACCTCGCTGGTTTATGATCAGCTATCCACCCAGTTGAAACCCTACGGGTTGACGCCCTTGTTCCGCTGGGATGGCGATCGCCATGCCATTATTTTGGTAAAGGGCATCCCCACGCCGCGAGCCTCAAACCCGTGGGTCAACGTGGTGCTGGGTGTATTGACGATATTTAGCGTTTTATTTGCCGGTGCTATGTACTCGATGCAAACGCCTCTCCCGTCCAATCCTTTATTGGCAGTATTAGCTATTCTACAGAACGGTTGGCCGTACGCCCTCAGCATCAGTGCTATTCTGGGCGCACATGAGTTTGGACATTATCTGGTGGGGCGTTATCATGGCGTGCATCTATCCCTGCCGTATTTCATTCCGATGCCGATTACACCCTTTGGCACCATGGGCGCTTTTATCAACATGAAAGAAGCACCTCGCAACCGGCGGGTCTTACTCGATATTGGCATTGCAGGGCCATTAGCCGGCCTGATTGTGGCTATACCGGTACTGATCTATGGGCTGTCCATCTCGACCGTCAGCCGGCTGCCCATCGTGATTAATTCAGGTACGGGATTTATGATGGAGGGCAGTTCGATCCTCTACTTGCTCTCAAAACTGTTTGTTTTTGGCCGTTTGCTGCCTGCCCCGGCTACTATGCTCGGAATGTCCCCCATCCTGTATTGGCTCAGTTATTTCTTTACCGGTCGCCCGTTCCCTTATGGCGGTATGGACGTGATGCTCAGCCCGGTCGCCTGGGCCGGGTGGGTTGGCCTTTTAGTGACCGCTATGAACCTGATCCCGGCCGGTCAATTGGATGGCGGCCATATGCTGTATGTTTTATTCGGCCGAAAAAATGCCGGTCGCATTCTGCCTTTTATCCTAGTTGCCCTGGTTCTACTTGGTTTTGTTTGGAGCGGCTGGTGGCTATGGGCGGTGCTCATTTTCTTCCTCGGCCGTGTTTATGCTGAACCGTTGGACCAGATCACTCCCCTGGATAACCGTCGCAAGATTCTGGCTGGCATCGCCCTGATCTTGTTCCTGCTGACATTTGCTCCTGTTCCGCTACAATTGATCTAGAAGCTAAAATACTTCAAGATTTGCTATTCAATGTTCCAATTACCTTGCCGTCCAGGGTCAGGTATTCCCTCATGGCCTGGACGGTCAGGCAGGAGTGTGCCGGTAAAACAAAAATCAAATCTCCAACCTGGATGCGGTTGAAATCTTTTTCCGCCAGTTTGACCAAACCGTGCTCCTGCGAAAGGGACACGACTGCTGCACCGGTTAGCGGCTCGCTCCAGCTTTTTCCATCCGGCAGGGCCACCAGGCCGTAAACAGGTTGGTTGTCGATCATCCATAGCTCGCTGGAAAGGTGAATGGCGCCCCCATAGATCACAATTTGCTGCCGGTCGGCGTGTTTGGCGACTACCGGACAGGCGGCTGCCACGGCAATATCACTCCACAGGCAGGATCCGACTTGAAGCTGTTTGGAATCATAGAAAACAAAGTTGCCCGGTCGGACTTCATCCACCTCCCCAAAATCGCACAGGCTGCTACCCGGCGTATCTCCAACGGAGATTTCCAGGCTTGCCAAACCAGTTGCTGCCAATTTTTGCCGTACATCCAGCAAGCAATCGACTGATTCACCGTAACGCCGGCAAACTTCGTCAGGAGAGGTGGCGCTGTAAGTATTGCCGGCATGGGTCAGCAAACCGCACAGGTGCAGGGCCGGTGTGGATTGGATCTCACGCGCCAGTTGGGTAATCGCATCAGCCTGTTGCCAGGGCAGACCGGTGCGGTGGGCACCTGTGTCTATTTTTATCCAGGTATTTGTGGAGGTGGCCGCCAGGTTCTTGGAGAGGAATTGGATCGTTTCGCGTGATTCAACCAGTAAACCCAGTTTAATAGTTGAGGCGAGCATGGAAATTTCGTCAATCTGGCGCAAGTTGACCGGAAAGGCGATGGTGATATCCTGCCAACCATGCCTGGCGAAATAAAAGGCCATATCTATAGATGACACCGTAATGCAATCGACCCCTTCTTCGCGGAACCATTCGCCGATGACGGCAGATTGGTGTGTTTTGAAATGGGGCCGGAAATGCACTCCTTGCTGGTTAACCTTCAGGCGCATGCGATGGATATTTGCTCGAGCTTTTTGTTCATCGAGCAGCAAAGTCGGTTTTTTTATGCTGGTAAACAGGCTCATGGTGTCTCACTGATCGGAGGAATATAATTGGAATTATATGCGCGACTCTTATATGTAGCCGCATCAGAATAAATATATCCCTAAGCTTGACGTTCAGGTTTAGTAAGTGTATCATTTCCGTTCATAATGATACCCGGAAGGGAAGTTCCATCTATTGAGAATAAACGTTGTTTCAACCTGATACCTTTTTCGATACCACCTGCAACATCAATTGCTATTTCGAGCAAAACGGAACTGCCGGGCCGCCAATCCTATTGCTGCATGGGTGGGGGGCAAATTGTGAAGTATTCCGCTCCACGGCAGAATACCTCTCAAAGGATTTTCGTGTTTTTTCTTTAGATTTTCCGGGTTTTGGTCGCAGCGACCTTCCACCGCAAGGTTGGTCAATCAGTGATTATAAAGGCTGGCTGGTTCGCTTTTTGAGTTATCTTCAATTGGATCAAGTCGGTGTGATAGCCCATTCATTTGGAGGAAGGGTATCGATCAAATTAGCAGCCGAGAACCCGAATTTAATTGGAATGTTGGTTTTAGTAGACAGCGCCGGAATCCGTACCAAAGCGACATTCCGTGCAATACTTGTACAACGCATCTTCAAAAGCCTGCGCTGGTTGTCTCAAAGACGAATTATTGGTCCTTTAGTTAATCCACTTTATTCATCGGTTTATAAAAGGGTGGCATCACCCGATTACCAATCAACCAGCGGTATTATGCGGCAGACTTTTTTAAAGGTAGTAAACGAAGATCTGCGCGATTTTTTGCCCCGCATTCAATCCCCAACTTTGATAATTTGGGGAGAAAATGATGAGGATACGCCAGTTGCCAATGCCAGGCTGATGGAAAAGTTAATCCCAGATGCCGGGCTTGTAATCTTAAAAGATGCTGGACATTATTCTTTTTTGAACAAACCGGTCGAATTTTGTATGATCGTAAAAAACTTTTTCTCCAAAATGAGTGCATGAATAGTATTAATCTTATCCTTGCGGTCGTATTTGTAGGGCTTTATACCACATCCTTGATCTGGTTTTGTAGGCGTGCGCTCCATATTTTTCAGTTGGAAGAATACCAACCCAGCCGCCTGATTCATTGGGCAATTGGGTCTCGTAAACGGTTATTTGGACCAAATTTGATCGCAGCCACGCTGATTGCTTTGGTTTTAGTGATGATTGCAACACTCTTCACAAACTCTATTCGAGCCAATTTGCTCATCAGCTCATCGTTGTGTTTTATTGCCACGCTTAGAACCCATCAAGAAATTCCCGAAGCCAAAAAACCTTTAGTGTACACAAATCGCGCCAAACGCATCATCTGCGCTGCAAGCCTGCTCGCTTTGATGCTTTCGGTCTTATTTGCGTTTCTTATTGGGTCAAACAACCAGCTATTCCTGCAAGCCATTCTCAATTCTGTAATCATAATTGCCGCTCCCATTCTGGCAATTGCCTGCCTGTTACTGGGCAATTTAATCCTTACACCCGTTGAAACCATCATTCGCTGGCGGTACGAACAATCCGCCAGGTCGATTCTGGCTGAAAACAATAAATTAATAAAAATTGGTATTACCGGCAGTTATGGAAAAACCACCACAAAAGTAATTACCAGTCATTTCTTACAATCAAAATACAACACTCTGCCAACGCCGCAAAGCTATAACACGTTTTTGGGTATTGTCAGGGCAATTCGAGAAAACTTAAAACCATTCCACCAGGTTTTTGTGGTTGAAATGGGTGCCTATGTACCCGGTGAAATTAAAAAAATATGTAATTTGGTACACCCTGATCTAGCCGTCATTACGGAAGTTGGCCCTCAACATCTTGAACGGTTCGGAACTCTGGATGCTGTGGCCAGAGCGAAATATGAAATTGTTCAGGGATTGCCTCCACATGGCACGCTGGTTATTTATGCGGATAATCCACTTTGTGCTGCCCTGGCCGACCGGGCAAAAAACGAAGGGCATCCGGTCTTGAAATATGGAATTACCTCATATAATTCCTTGCTGGATGCCAGCGCTTCAGATATTGAATATTCCATAAACGGAACATCGTTTCAGTTACAGGTAGAGGGAGAAATCCCCAGAAAAGTACAAATACCCCTATTGAGTTTCCACAACGTCCTCAACGTTCTTGCAGCTACCCTGGTCGCTCTGCAATTTGATATCAGTCTTGACGAAATCGTCCGAAATTATTCTTCCATCCCTGCCATCCCGCACCGCTTACAACTTATTAAAACTGAAAATGGAATAACGATTATTGATGATTCTTATAACTCAAATATTGTTGGTGTCCACAATGCTTTAGATTTGCTTGAGAAGATAGCAGCAGCAGGAAAAATAATCGTTACCCCTGGCATTATTGAGCTGGGTGAAGTAGAGTATGAAGAAAATTACCGTTTCGGTGAGCACATCGCCAGGGTTTGCAGCCATGTGATTCTGGTAGGCTTGAAACAAACGCAGCCAATTCAGGCCGGCCTACAGTCCTGTAATTTTCCCAGTGACCGGATGATGGTTGTTCCTGATCTGAAAGAAGCCACGAAAGAGCTTGCTCACATCACCAGCCCAGGGGATACCGTTTTATTTTCCAATGATTTGCCGGATAATTATTCCGAGTAATGTTGCCGGGCAGTGAGTATCAAATAAACTAAATTGGAGGGATTATGAGCCAGTATCGCATAGGTATTGTTTTTGGCGGAAGGTCTGTTGAACATGAAATATCGGTTCTGACAGCCCAGCAGATCATAGCTGCCATGAATAAGGAAAAATATGAGGTTGTTCCAATCTATATAGCGAAAAGTGGAGAGTGGTTGACCGGCGGCAATTTATTAGATCTCGATTTTTACAAAAAAAGCCAGGCCGAGATTATTCGCAGTTGTGATGCGGTTTGCCTCAATCCATCCATGCCGGAAAAAGGCGCACTGATAAAAGTAAACAGCAAAGGTATTTTCAATCGACCATCTATTATTCCGATTGACGTATTCTTCCCGGCCTTTCATGGAACGAATGGTGAAGATGGGACGATACAGGGAGCTTTTGAAATTGCAAAAGTGCCCTATGTTGGTTGTGGAGTGCTCAGTTCAGCCATTGGCATGAATAAAATTGCTTCCAAAGCTGTGCTGCAAAGTGCTGGATTACCCGTCATCGATTTTATTGGATTTAATCGTTATGATTGGCAGATAGATCATGAAAAAGTAATCGCCGACATTAATTGCAAATTCAATTATCCGATGTTTGTAAAGCCGGCTGAATTAGGCTCAAGTATTGGCATTTCTCGCGTGACGGATGAAACGGAACTGCGAAATGCCATTGAAGTTGCGCTCATTTATGGTTATCAAGTACTGGTTGAAGCAGCCCAGACCGATTGTGTTGAGATTAATTGTTCCGTCATTGGCTTTAATCAATATCAGGCCTCCGTCTGTGAACAGCCGATCACCCTCAGTGAATTCTTGAAATATGAGGATAAATACCTGTCCGGCAATAAAGCGTTGGGCATGAAGGGCGCCACGCGCAAAATGCCGGCCCCCATTTCACCAGAATTTACCGCCCGAATCCAAAATGCGGCCATTACCGCCTTTAAGGCTATCAATGGATCGGGTATTTCAAGGGTAGATTTTCTGGTGGATCTGAAAGAAGAAAAATTCTACGTGAATGAGCTCAACACACTGCCGGGCTCATTGGCATTTTACCTTTGGGAAGCATCCGGGATTAAATTTAGCGAGCTGATCGATCGGCTCATCAACTTCGCCCTGGAAGCCTATGAGGCCAAACAGCAAACTACGTATACTTATAGCACCCCGGTATTTCTGGGGCGTGAGGCGCTTCAATCTTCTCCAAAAAATTCTGGCAAGTGAAAAATCCAGGCCGATCCAGGTAAATCAGGGAATATCTGCAACTTAGAAAATTCCCATTGACAAGGCTAGAAAGCGCGTTCTATAATAAAGGCATGGATAGCCTGGAAAAGCTGGCCCAGATTGCTGATTATATGGATGATGAGATCGATGAGCATGTCGAGAAAATAAAGGGCAGCGCTTGTCCGGTCATCAGCGAAGAAGACAACCGCGCTGCTCAATATGTGCCCCGCCACAAAATGGAACTGCCCATTTACCAGGCGGCCATGCCAAATGGCCAACATATGGCCATGCTGAAAACACTGTTGACTTCAGCCTGTGAAAAGAACTGCGCCTATTGCTGCTTCAGGGCAGGTCGCGATTTTCGCCGGCAGACCTTTCTGCCAGATGAGCTGGCCAGGACTTTTATTCAGCTCTGGCAGAAAGGTGCCGTTAGAGGTCTTTTCTTGAGCTCTGGCGTGGCGGGCGGTGGCCTGCTTACACAAGACCGGCTGCTCGATACCGCCGAGATCTTGCGAAAACGCCTGGGCTATCCGGGCTATTTGCATTTGAAGATTATGCCAGGGGCTGAGCGCGCCCAGGTGGAGCGCGCCATGCAGTTGGCCGATCGGGTTTCGATCAACCTGGAAGCCCCTAATTCGAAGCGCCTGGCCCTCCTGGCGCCTCAAAAAGGAAATATAGAAGAGTTACTTACTCCTTTGCGTTGGGTTGAGGAAATACGGCGTAAGAATACTTCCCAGCATGGCTGGAAAGGCCGCTGGCCTTCCAGTACGACCCAGTTTGTGGCTGGCGGCGCCGGTGAAAGCGATGAGGAGCTTCTTCAGACCAGCGCATACCTGCACAACAACTTGCATCTGACCCGGGTCTATTTCTCGGGTTTCCATCCAGTGCCCGAAACGCCCCTTGAAAACGAGCCACCCATCCAGCCCTGGCGACAGAACCGCTTATATCAGGCAGATTTTCTGCTGCGGGATTATGGCTTTCATTTTGAGGATTTTTGCTATGATCCATCTGGTAATCTCGATCTGGAGGTTGATCCTAAATTAGCCTGGGCGCGCCGCAATCTCAGCCAGGCTCCGGTGGATATCAACCAGGCCGATTACTCCGCATTGTTGCGAATTCCTGGGATAGGCCCGATTGGCGCCCATGCGATTCTTTCCGCACGCCGTTCAGGCAAGTTTAAAAGCCTGGAGGACCTGAGTGCGTTGGGGGTGCATACCTCCAGGGCAGCTCCTTTTATCCTATTAGATGGAAAACGTCCTTCCACTCAAATGAGCCTTTGGTGAGACAGACATGCCGGATCAGGCGTATCATTTTATTGATGAGTCAATTGAAGTGTTTTTTGACGAATCACCGGTACTGGAAAAAAGCCCGCCCTGTCCGCAAGGGTTTCGCTGGCAGGGAAACATCTTCCGTGTAGAAAAATTGTTGGAGGAATGGCGGGATTACCAGCGACGTGGTAAGATGGCCCGTAATATGCGCCCCAAACATTCACAAAGAGCCAGCCTGAAAGGTTCCTGGGGAGTAGGGCGTTTCTATTTCAGGGTCCAGGATAACGGTGGCAGGATTTTTGAGCTTTACTATGATCGATCTCCCAATAGCGTGGATGATCGCAAAGGGGGCTGGTATTTATTGGCCGAGCTTTATTCAGATTAATAACCTGAAATAGCTTAATATTTTCCAAATCTTACAGGGGATTATTGATAAAAGTGCAAGTTTTATTTGAAAAAACCTAACGATATATTGACTTTTGTCAATTTGTCGCTAGAATTATTTTTATAACCCCGAAAAAACTCCAAAAAAATAGTAGTTTTCGCCGCTTCGCCATGAATCCGAAGTCTGTTAATAAAACAGGTATTGGCAGGTGCAACAGGAGGAATATATGAGACAGTCTTTGATTAACTGTCCTGTTTGTGGTGGTGAGCTAACCGTTACCCAATTGCACTGTTCTCAATGCAACACTACTCTCCAGGGAGTTTTTCAGATACCGGTCGGGCCTTTTTCTAAATTGACGCCCGAACAGACCCAATTCTTGCTTAATTTTGTCCGTTGCGAAGGACGTTTTACCCGCCTTCAAAAAGAATTAAATCTATCCTATCCTACTCTAAGGAACCGGTTCAATGAGATCATTCGGGTACTGGCATCCGAAACCGGCGACCATGGCAGCGAGCAAATTTTATCCCTGGATGAGCAGAGACATTTATTAAGAGATGCTGAGTAAGCATCGAATATAACAGCATAGTGACAGCCCCTGGTGAACGGGGGATACTATTAGCTTTTTTTATTCATGAATAAAAACAATAACCAGGTTTATTGGTTGTAATCTCGGCCCAGAATGTAATTTTCGAGTGAATGGATGGAAATATCCTTTTCGGTGATGATTTCTTTTACGACATCACCGATTGAGATCAAACCTGTTAAATGTCCATTTTGAATTACTGGCAAGTGCCGGATGTGTTTTTCGGTCATGAGCGCCATGCAGTCATCCATCGACTTTTCTGGATCCACGTAGAAAATCAGCTCAGTCATCAGCTTATTGACAGGAGTATCCAGCGCCAGATTTTCTTCCTCGGCTACCGTTCTGGCGAAGTCACGTTCGGAAAATATTCCAACAACCTTTTCGCCCTGGCAGACCATTACGGCCCCGATCTTTTTCTGGCTCATCAGTTTCAAAGCTGCGCGCAGGGTAGTATCCGGTGAGACCTGCCAAACATCCGGTCCTTTTTGGAGTAGTACCTGGCTGACGGTCGTCATATTGCTGCTCCTTTCTAAAGTTGAAAAAAATACTGGAATCGATTTTATAAATCGACTTTTGAGATCATATAAATAGCTTTTTAATATTAACCCGAGATAGCGGTATTTTCAAGTTAATTTAAGAAAAATAACGTGATTAATATCATCTCTGTCATATCCAATATGTGATAATAATCACAAGGAGGAGCCTTCACTATTCCAATCCAATAGCAATGGTGTAAGCTCGAATTGACTAAAAGAACTTCCCCTCACCAATCGAACAGAAGGAGAAGGGAAGTGTTGGATTCTACCCGACAGGTAAATAATCTTATTTATTGAAAGAACGTTTTGTGGTCGCCCGTATGGGTATAGTTTGATAAGCCTTTAAATCCCTAAAGCCAATCATCTTGCCGTGAACTTCATCCCACAGTGAAAATTTAACACAACTGAAGGACGACCAGATTGTAATTTTGCGTCCCCATTTTTGTAAAAGTGGGGTTTTGGTATAGCACCGATCCAGGTTATAGTTCGGGATGCGTGGACTGAGGTGGTGGATGTGATGAAATCCGATGTTGCCTGAGAACCACTGTAATATCTTGGGCAGTTGGTAGTAAGACGCACCTTTCAATGCAGAAGCCACATAACTCCACTGGTCGTTGTGATCCCAATACATGTATTCGAATTGGTGCTGTACATAAAATAGCCAGATGCCAAATGCGCCTGCAATTGTCATTAAAGGGATCTGGATGATCAGGTAGGCTTTCCAACCGATCAAGAAACACATGCCAATGGCAATTGCTGCCAGTGCAAGATTCGTATAGATGACACTGTCTGTTTCTTTTTTACCGAAACGTGGTATTGGAAAGCGTTGCATGATAAAGAACATGTAAAACGGTCCCAGAAAGAACATTATTGCTGGAAAGCGAAACAGGCGATATTTCAGACGATCGATGTGAGAGCTGTTCAGATATTCTTGTACAGTGAGTGTTTTGACATCACCAACGCCTCGTTTATCCAGGTTGCTGGCGGTAGCGTGGTGAATAGCATGCGCGTGCCACCATTGTTCCCCAGGGGTAAAGACTAGCAGGCCTAATAATGATCCCACGATTTTATTGGCCCTGGTAGAGGCGAAGAAAGAATTGTGACCGCAATCGTGGAATATGATAAATATTCTGGCGAGAAAGCCGGCTGCTGGCAACATTAAAGCCAGTGTCAACCAGTAGGATATCGCCAGGCTGCGTACCATCAGGTACCAAAGCAAAAAGTAGGGCAGCAGACTCGTGCTTAACTGCCAGATACTTTGTTTCAGACTTGAATCTTGGAAAGGTGTCAACAAAGGTTGAAGTTCCTTCATCTCTGGCAGCACCTCAGAAGTCTGCTTACTGGAGTACATGGAATCGTCTCCTTCCGAAACTCTTCAATTTTCCATGTCGGGAAGAATTAGGACTATTGTAGTCCACTAAATCTATAATTGCAACAGGGCTCGAATAGTCTTAACAAACACTCATGCTTTCTATCTTTTCAAACGCTCCGCCCCATTTGAAAAAACCTCCTGGCGAGTTGGATGTACCAGATCATATAGCCCGGCAGAGAAAGAAATAGTAAAAATATGCCGATAACTGGAATAAAAAAGCCACATGCTACCGCATTTGCGACGATCCCGACTATGGCGGTGGCTTTACCGTAAACGTGACTGCGCAGCATGAGCAAAGAGCTGATCAGCAAAGAGAGCCCGCCAAGCAGGGTATTCAAAAACCAGCCAATCCCATTAAAGAGCGCCAGCAAGGCGTCTCCAGCCGCAATAAGCTGGCTTTTGGTTGCCTCGCTGGTTGCGCTTGCATAAGACCTGCTGAGCGATAGCAACTCGGGCAGCGGCCTGGCAGGGATGATCAGCACGGCGGCGATCAATCCAAGTGCCAGGGCGATGAAGGCATAGGATTCATTGACCTGTTTGAGCGAAACATATAGGCCTAAATACAATAATATGCTAAATATATTCCCTAGCAGAAGAAATAAATCGAGTGAGATCAACCCACCCAGGGTATTTTTTTGCAATAACAGGAAGATGCTTTCCGTAGATTGATTTCCAGGGGCATATGGCCAGATAAAATAGGTAATCAGCCCAAGCAAGATCACAATTTCCGAAATAATCGCAGCAACTCCGGCTACTTTGTAGAGGTCTTTCCAGCGTGCATCAATCGTTGAGGTCGTCATTGCGTTAGCTCCTTTTGAAATTAGTTAACTGGGAGCGGCATCGTGGTTGGGGCGATGTTATCGAGAGCTTTCATCTCCCGGTATGTTAGCGTCCAAACATTGCTTTCGAATAGGATGTACCATCCGCTGATCAGGATTAAAGGTGCGAACAGAACAGTAAAGAAGAACGGTAAAGCTGCTATCAGACCCAAAATCCAGGTCAGAGGGCTGCTCAAGAAAATACTGGTGATGCCGAATACGATCAACCCGGGGATGGCTCCCACAATTACAGCCGGCACAAGCAGCACGATATAAACCGGGATGAGCAGGAAGAAAATGATAGTCATGGCAATGGCATAGGCAATCCCGATGCCCAGCATGATCAGCCACATCACCGCAGTGCTCTTCCAGTTGCGCTTGACCATTTGCCAGCCTTTACGGAAAGAATCGCCCACGCTGGAATTTTCTAGCACAGTCGCGCGCACAAAGAACTTTCGCAGCATGACAAGCAACACTGCCAGCAGGATAAAGATCAGCACACAGAGGAAGAAAAATCCGATCGCGGCCACAATGCTCACCGCTGTAAAGCCTCGGTTGGCGCTGGTTACCCCAAAATAAACCAGTAAACCCAACCCTGCCAGGATCGGTATGAAGATCAGGAAAGGTAATGAGGTGATCAGATCGATCAGCCACATGCGGAAGGCAGCGCGTGACCAGCCCATTTTCCAACCCTGGCTGAAGCTCACTTTTAAGCCGGACTGTTCATACTCATTCACCATCCGAATCACAGCGGTTTCGCTGACGTAACGTACGATTGCCAGGATAACAACCACGATCAATACAAAGAGCAGCAGAGCCAGCCCGATCCCGATGAATAAACCGATGTGTTGTCCGGGATATTGCAGGAGAGGCTGGATATTTAGATGGAACCATTGCTGGAGCTGTTGCTCAAACTGGTTCAAGCTTGGATTGTTGCCCTGGTTGTTATTGTTGGCATTGAACTGCGTGCCGGAATTCCCACCGCCTGGATTGCTGCCGCTTCCTCCTGTCACAGCCAGCAGGATGCCGAAGATCCATAAGACCTTATAATTCCACAAAATTTGCCAGGCGCGTTTTAAAATCTTTCCAAAGTCGATCATTTTGTATACTCCTTTTAATGGCTCCGGTTCATTTAATGATTTGGATCCGGTTATTCATCTACGAATGAGCTCTCTCCTGTGGGAAAAGTGGCTTTTGATTCTTCCGACGTTTGTTTGACCAGGCTGCCAGCCAGCCCAGGATCAGCAGCACGATACCGGCATTCCAGAACAGTTCTGCACTTAAACTCGTCCAGAACGCATTGGCATTGTTCAGGATGATCAGAAGAATGCGATTGCTGCCGACCAGGGACCTTCCAAAAAGGTTCATGCTGGCTGAGAACCACAAGCTTTGTTGTGGGCTGTTCTGCAGCCAGGGGGCCGCGCTTCCGAGCAGACCGGCAACGCCGGCAGTTGTGAGTAGCGTGCTGACGGTTGTGACTGTGCTAAAGAAAATCCAGATGGCCGCTGCGCTGACCGGCACCAACCACCAGATTGCCTCGCTAACCTTTCGCACCGGTGCTACTTCCGGACGGCGTGGCAGTACCAGAGCCAGTTTCGCTGCGAAGCGCTCGCTTGAGGTGAAGCTTTCTGCGGGCACCGTTTCATGGAGTAGTCCGGATAGGCTACGCAGCTCTTCCAGTTCCTTGCGACAGGCCACACATTCTGATAGGTGATTTTCCACCTGGTGCAGGTTCACACTACCCAGTTCTCCATCCAGGTAGGCTCCCAGCAGGTCAGTTACATGTTCACTCATATTCGCCCTCCATTTGAAACAAAACACCTTTAAGGACTTCCCGCAAGCGCGTGCGGGCATAATTCAGGCGGGACATGACTGTCCCAATCGGGATGTCAAGCGCTTTGGCGATTTCCTGATAGGAA
>Ga0209039_10003138_pt1 | contig 13204 bp, 9 predicted proteins | sample BogFormECP12_OM1_FD_188238 | JGI IMG/M metagenome (GOLD analysis project Ga0209039, IMG submission 188238) | Bog forest soil microbial communities from Calvert Island, British Columbia, Canada - ECP12_OM1 (SPAdes) (version 2) | ecosystem: Environmental > Aquatic > Freshwater > Wetlands > Bog ...
CTTCAGCATCGTGGTCACCAACACCGGCGATATCACCCTCACCAATGTAACCATCTCCGACAGCAGCGCCGTCCTCGGGACCTGCGCGCCCTCCCAGCCCGTCGCCAGCCTGGCCCCGCTTGCAACCGTGACCTGCTCGGCCTCTCATGTCGTCACTCAGGCCGACCTAAACAACGGTAGCTACAGCAACACTGCCACCGCCTCGAGCACTCAGACCCTTCCCAGGACCAGCACCGCCACGGTGGTCTTTGGCACCAGCACCAACAGCATCAGCGGCACGGTATTCGATGACATCAACGACAATGGCATCCAAAATGTCGGGGAACCGGGCCTATCCCCTGTGACCGTCACGCTCGATGATCAAAACAACAACCCCATTGCCACCACCACAACCGCACCCGATGGCACCTACAGCTTCACCGCTCTCCCGCCTGGCCAGTATACGGTCGTCGAGACCAACCCCGGCAGTTACGCCAGCACGACCCTGGATCATGTATCGGTCATCCTGAGTTCCGGGACACACGCCGTGGTCAATTTTGGCGATCTGCAGACCAATGCCAGCGTGGTCGACCCAGCCGTGACCAAGACGGGTAACCCGAGTTCGGCCCGCGTCGGTGAAACGGTCATTTTCACGATCACGGTGGGGAATAACGGTAATGCCGATGCGCTCGATGTCGTCCTGACCGATACCAAGCCCGCCTTCCTGGATATCCAAAGCATCAACATTTCGCCAGACCATGGCTTCCTGGTCACCATTACCGGGAATACCTTCACCATCGATTTCGGCACGGTCACACCTGCCGATTTCTACACCGTAACGGTCGTCACCGTGGTCAACCATCTCGGCGGGCCCCCAGGCGGGGACAACAACGTTTCCGTCACGACCAGTTCGAGCGGCGACCCCCTCTTCAACGACCATGCCACGGCGCATATCACCATCCCTGGAAACGTCGTCCTTCCCGTGACCGGCTTCGCCCCCGGCACCGTCACCTCCCTGGCAGCCGAGCCGCGAGGCCTCTACGACACCAGCTCGGACCTCATCCTCGAAATCCCTGCCCTGGGCATAAAAGCCACAATCGTCGGCGTTCCGGAAGCTGCAGGCACCTGGGACGTCAGCTGGCTGGGGGATCAGATTGGCTACCTGGAGGGGACCGCCTTTCCCACCTGGTCCGGCAACAGCGTACTCACCGGCCATGTCTATGGAGCTGATGGCCTGCCCGGCCCCTTCGTCGACCTGAAAACCCTGAGCTGGGGGGACCTGGTGATCATTCACTTCGCCGGGCAGCGCTATATCTATGAGGTCCGGTCCAACCAGATCATTTCCCCGACCGATACCTCGATCTTCAGCCATAAGGACAACCCCTGGCTGACCCTCCTGACCTGCAAGGACTACAACGCCCAGACCCATTCCTATGCCCACCGCGTAGCCGTCGGAGCGGTGCTCGTCCAGATAGAATCAGACCCGCCTCCAGGTTCGCCATCGACCGCTCATCCGGGCCCAGGCAGATAACCGCCTGGAGTTGCCCACATCGATCCGACCGGTTCAGATCATCAGGGCCCCATCTCGAAAGATGGGGCCCTGCAGTCGTATTGGCTCACGACGATCCAAATCAGGGTCGTGCCGAATCATTTTTGGCGTTGGAGACCCGCAGCGCTGTCAGGAAGCGCGGTCCTGCTTCTGCTTGTTCTCCTTGACGACCTCGGTGATATATGTCTTGACGTCCAGGTTGAACATCTCCTCGATCCGGTCACAGAAATAAACAAAATCCTGGGCATGGGTCTTGTCCGCATAAGATCCGTTCCGGCTGTAAAAGTGCCACCACTCTGCTTTGAGAAGTTCCACCGTATTGCGGTAGTGGCGCCAGCGCTCCCCGAAGTTGAAAAAATCCTTGATGGCGGTCAAGCCAGCCACCACCAGGCCGAGCACGATAGCAATGGTTTTAACCACGGTCCCCAGGGTTCCACCGAAAGCGGTGGTCACCAGCACCGGCAGGGTCACTCCAGCCAAAATGATGACCACACTCAGGCCATAATGCCAATCCCGGGCTTGGCGGGCCTTTTTGGACATCCACAGCACCTGATCGAGCCAGCGGTACCTGAGATAGGTCTTTTGCTCCTCCTTCAGGTCGAGCGAGTCGATCTGCTTGCTGAATTCTTCCTTCAACCATTGATCGTATGTCGCCTTGGCCATGCTTGCCTCCTCACGGCTCCTTCCGAGGATGATCGTAAATGTCCTTCATCCTGCTCACGAACAGATCCGGCTGTGTGTAGGGATTGGTCACGAAAACCAGCTGGCTTTTCAATAATTTAACCGCCCGTGGATCCAGAGACTGCCCGGTGGATGTCCGGGCAATATCATCCGCAGTTCGTCCGGTGCCCTCGGCGACGAGCACCGGCCGGCTGGCTGCCACGCTCTCCGCGGCATCCTGCCAGGCGATGTCGCCGCCGTTGATGAGCAGGGTCAGCGAAGGCGCGCCGCCTGCCACGGCGGAGGCCAGACGGCTGAGCCAGGGAACTTCCTCGCCCCATTTCGAGCCAGGAGTCAGGACAAAATGGGTGTGATCCTTTTGCAACATCCCCGGAGTTTCGCGGGCCAACTTTTCCACCAGCACACCGATCAATGGGAATGCTGCCGCGAGCCGGGTCCGGGCCGACCCTATGGCTTCCATGACCCCGGTATTGGTGCCACCGTCCAGGACGGCAATCTGGTGTGCTTCGATGAAGGGGATCAGCAGGTCTTCAAAAAACGCGCTGATCTTGCCCACCGCTGCCGGGGACATGCCCCCCGCTCCCCCGACCAGGACCAGGGTCGGGCGCTCCTGCTGTAATCCCAGGGCCTTCAGGGTGGTTCCGAGCTGTTCCGTCGTCGTGACCTTTATGGAGACAGCCCCGGAGGATAAGGAGTTTGCACCTTCGACGAAAACCATGCGTTCATTATAAAGCAACTGAAGGCCCGAGCGCTCAGGGAGCTTTAAATTTTGTTTTGAGAGGCTATCCGGTCCATTTCCGGCAGGTATGCCTTCGTTCTCGCGCCTTACGATCCACGATAAGCTGAGACGACCCTAGCGGTGGCCGATGACGATCAACACCAGGACCAGGTAAACGGTATAGGGAAGCAGCCACCCCAGGGGCAGGAGTGCATCCCGCCAGAGGCGGTGCGGCGGCGGGTCAGGCGGGGAGGCGGCTGCGAGCACCCAGGCGGCAGGCAGGATCATCGAACTGTAGACCAGGATGAACTCCCAGAAGGCTATGAAGACAAGAAATGTCCAGGCGGACAGGAGAGAGACCCCATGCCCGCTGATCCACGGAAGGATCTGCCCACCCACCACCCCGTCTGCTCCGGCTTCATACAGGCCGCAAAGCAGGAAGAGAACGACGGGCGGAAACCGGCTGCGTTTCTGTCCCCGGACAAATAACAGCACCATGCCAATGTACCAGGGCATGGTGAAAAGCCAATCCAGGAGCAGGTTCGAACTGGCAGCAACCCCACTGCCTCCAAATAGCCGCTGAAAGACCCAGAATTCGGCTTCGATCAGGGCCGCGTTGAAGATGCCAAGAGCAGGAGCGCTCCACGCAGGGCGGCGCGCAAGGACCGGCAGCCAGGCGCGGCGGGTCAAGTAAAGGAGAAGGGTATAGAGTCCGGCGGTTTCGATGGCGGCGAACGTGGTCCGATTATTGGGCGTTGGGTTTTTAAAGGTGCCTGCCGCCAGGATGAATTGTCCCCACAAGATTCCGATTATTAGAACCCACACCAGCCAGCGGGCAGGTTTTCTCCTGATTTCTTCCATCTTTCGATTCTACCTTCAACTTCAAGAACAGAGGGTCAAAAGAACGCCCCTGCTTTCCTTGAAAGACGGGGTTGACCCTTCGTCAGCAACTTGTTTCAACAGTGTCTTTCGCCCGTAATGCTCGGAAGTTGTGGCCGAGGAGGCAAATGCGTCCGAAGATGACCTTCGATCCATAATGCGGCCCCGGCTTACCGGGTTGGGCATGCATCTCCCGGCTGCCGCGCTGGATCTCCCGCTCACCCGGGCGTCGTGTGGATATCAGGGGGCGAGCAGAGGACTATAATATTCCCGTGGCCAATTCTCGCGACGATCCGGTTTTTCACTACACCTTCACGATCCCCCCAGAGGCCATCGATGAGAACGGACATGTCAACAACGTCCGCTATGTCCAATGGATGCAGGATATGGCCGTACGCCACTATGACTTTCTGGGCGGGATACCACCCATGCGATCCCTGGGTGCCACCTGGGTGGTGCGTTCTCACCACATCGAGTATCTCGCTCCTGCCTTTGAAGGGGACTGGATCGAGGCTCGCACCTGGGTCGTTAATGTCCACCAGGTGCGCTCCCTGCGGCGCTACGAATTCCTCCGCAAGGGTGATGGCGTCCTGCTGGCCAGAGGGGACACCGAATGGGTTCTTGTGGATACCGTCACCGGCCGTCCGCGGGCAATCCCGGAGACTATTGCCAGCCTCTTTCATTTGTTGCCCGACGGGAAAGACGATCATTAGGTCCCAAGACCGGAGCGCACTCACGGCTATTGCCTCGCTTAAATGCCCATCCGGAAAAGGATCAACTGCAGGTTGGATTCGCAATGGGATGCCAACCTATCGATGGCGACCGGAGTGATTTTATTATTCGACTTTAACTGGGTGGATCTTCTTTGGGCCCCAACGAATCGCCCAGAAAACCTCGGATAGGTAAATTTATGAAACCTGCTAACACGGTACGTGAAAAACACCCCACTTTTCGGAATTTCGATCCCAACAGGATTGGGTACTTCGAGAAAGAAAACTACGTCGCTTACTACCAGAAAAACTGGCTCAAACTCCTGCGCGTCTCGGTCGGCCTGGTGAAGGAGTCCTTCGGCCTCTCGTGGCTGCAGGCGATCTACGCGGCTTATCTGGTTGCGCGCGCTGAAATTGCCTTCGCCCCGTTCCCGAAGAACGATGTGCCAGCGGCCGAATCCTATCTTCGCCGTTTTTACCAATTCCTCAAAGACGTGCATCACGAGGGATTCGACGTCGCCCGAACGGCCGAACTGGAGGTGAACTGGTGGATCGCCCATCGCAAGCTGTTCGGCAACCCCGAGAACCAGGAGCTGGTGGATGCGCTGAAAAGACTGTATGCCGAAACCTATCGCGTGGAACCAGCCAAAGTTCAGGAAGCAGCCCGCCAGCGGGCCGCGGGCATGTTGTACTCTGACTTGTGGGTGATCGCCGGTAAACCTGCCGGGAGCCAGCTGCTCGTCCAGGAAGAGGAAGCGCTGATCCAATCCTACGCCTCCCTGAAAGAAGCCCTTCAGGGTTAAACTGGAAGATGAACCGGTTTTGTTCTCCTCCCGGGGATTCTGGCCTCAAAAAAAGGATCCTCAAGCCCCCAAAGGGAATCCTGATTGCATCCCGCCGCGGATAGGCGAGGCGATGGGCTTCTCTCCAGCCTGAGGCAGGATTAAATGGCGATCGACATTTTAGGTGAGGCGGCAGCACTGATCCAAGCGGGCAAAAAAACCGAAGCCCGAAGACTCCTGGAACCCTTCATTCGAGCCAATCTCCAGAATATTCCCGCCTGGCTATTGGAAGTTGAGGCCCAGCCGACGGTGGCAGAGAAAAAAAAGGTCCTCGAAGGCTGCTTGCGCTACAATCCCAATGCGCCTCAAGTCCAACAGGCCCTGGCGATCCTCGAGGCCCCAGCTTCGCCTCCGCCTTCCCCGATGGTCCTGAAAACACCGCCCGTGCAAAGAGTCAGCCCCAGACCATCAGCACCGGCCCAAGGAGAAGGCCGGTCGGAGACCCGGCGCATCCGGATCATCCTGATAGGCGCTCTCTTTGTCGCGGTCTGCCTGCTGGCGTGGGTTTACTTATCAGGACCAAACTGTATCGTTCCGCTCGGCGTTGGCCCGTGTTCCCGCATTCTTTTTATTGGCAATAGTTATACCTACACGAATGATCTGCCGGCCATGTTTACTCAATTAGCCAGAGCCGGAGGGCATAAGGTTGAGACGGGAATGGCGGCCGAAGGCGGCTGGACATTATCCGATCATGTTCAATCCTCCGAGACGCTTGATCAATTGAAATCCTCAAAATGGGATTTTGTAGTTTTGCAGGAACAAAGCGAAATTCCCGCCATCGAGCAATCTCGAACCGTGAGCATGTACCCGGCCGCGCGCCTGCTCGTCCACCAGATTGAGGACGTCGGTGCTACCCCCATCTTCTTTCTGACCTGGGCCCACCGCGACGGCTGGCCCGAGAACGGCCTCCCGGATTACGAAAGCATGCAGGTCCAGATCAATCTAGGTTATATGGGAATTGCCCATGAACTGGATACAGGTGTCGCACCGGTTGGATACGCCTGGCTGATCGCAGAGAGGCAAAACCCCAATTTGGATCTTTGGCAAGCGGACGGCAGCCATCCTACTGAGCAGGGAACGTATCTGGCCGCCTGTGTTTTCTATGCCACTATTTTTCGTCAAAGCCCCGAGGGATTGACCTACCTGGGTCATTTGCCCCAGGAAATAGCCCAGGGGTTACAAACGATCGCGGCCAGTACGGTCTTGAATAACCCGAAGCAGTGGAATCTTCCGTAGCTTCCACAGAAATCGGAATTCACCCCACATCAGCAAACCGGCGGCGCCTCCCTGCTGGAGCCGTCCCTGGCGATCCCCCTCGCCGAGAAGACCCTGACCTTCGGCAACTCGCAGCGGATCATCGGCATAGATTCTGATGTCGGCCCGAGGCAGGGAGAATCGGGGGCGCAGATCCTGGGGATATAAACCCGGAAGCTGCACTATAATCCCAGGATACTCAGTCAAGCCATCGATCGATCATCATGACCAAAGACAGCAATTCCATCGCTGAAGCGAGTGCCAAAATGATCGCGAACGGCATATTCGAAAGATACAAGAAGGAGTAACCATGACCATCCCCATGATCACGATCATCGGCAAATCCGGTGCCGGTAAAACCACACTGATCGAGAAACTGGTTGTGGAGCTGAAGCACCGCAACTACCGCGTTGCGACCATTAAACATCACTCGCATCCCGGCTTCGATATCGACGTTCCTGGAAAGGACTCCTGGCGATTTGCGCAGGCTGGCAGTGATCATGTCATCATTGCCTCGCCGGATAAGATCGCTTCCTACCGGTTGCTCGATGGCGAGCTCAGTCTGGATGAAATTGCCGCTGGTGTTACTGGTGTGAACATCATCCTAGTGGAGGGGTACCGACAATCCGGTAAGCGATCCATGGAGATCGTGCGAGCGACGAACAGCAAGGAGCTGATCGGAAACCGGGATCAATGGGTCGCCCTGGTTTCAGATTTTCCGATCGCTATGGATATTCCGCAATATGATCTTAATGATATCGAGGGGATCGCAAATTTGATCGAGAAAGAATTCCTAAGTTCTTAATTCAGTATTAGATTTCTACAAAATAACCATCGGCGAAGAAAATGTCCGATTATGAGCGTACAAACGGCTACCTTCAAATACAATCCCGGCGTAAGTGCGAGACTCCCTATCGACCTTTCTCCGTGTGGTTTGTAGTTCAGCAGCACAAAGCATAAGCGAGAAAGGTCATTTTTGATTAGTTCAAATCCACCTAAAGAAAGCCCTGATCTAGCCATTGGATTGACTTGATTTGACAAGGCCTTTGTGCTAGACTTTCGACAAGGACTTGGCCGTGGCGGAGAAGATTCTGATCATCGACGACGACATTACCACCCTCAAGATGGTCGGCGTGATGCTGCAGAAACAGGGTTACCTGATCGTGGCGGCCTCGAACGGGGAGCAGGGGCTGACCCAGGCTGAGGCGGAAAGCCCCGACCTGATCCTCCTGGATGTGATGATGCCCGGTATGGATGGATATGAGGTCGCCCGCCGCCTGCGGGCCAATTCGTCCACGGCACACATTCCCATCATCATGTTCACGGCCAAGAACCAGCTGAATGACAAGGTCATCGGCTTCGAAGCCGGCGCGGACGATTACCTGATCAAGCCCACCCACCCGGCAGAGCTCGCCGCACATGTAAAAGCACTGCTGGCCCGCGCCGGCAAGGAAAAGGCCGCTGGCGGTCCTGCCCCTTCCGAGAAACGGGCCTTCACGATCGGGGTGCTAGCGGCGCGCGGCGGTCTAGGGGTCACGACCGTGGCGCTGAACCTGGGAGCCTCGATCCGGGATGCCAGCAAGCAAGAGGTCATCGTGGCTGAATTACGGCCGGGGATGGGCACGATGGGCCCGGATCTCGGGGAAAACGACCCCCGCGAACTGACCGGGCTCCTGCAGACCAGCCCGGCCGGCATCACCCCCCAGAAGGTCAGCGAGGCGCTGCATCTCCACTCAAACGGGTTCAAGCTGCTCTACGGCTCCGTCCATCCCAGGGACGGCATGCTGCTCAATTCCACCGCCGCTTTCGAAGCGCTGGTCAACCGCCTGGGCTTCCTGGCGCGCTATCTGGTCCTTGATCTGGGGGCCGGCCTTCCGCCGCTGACCCAGAAGCTGATCACGAGCTGCAACCAGGTGCTGGTGGTCATCGAACCGGCCGCCAATTCGGTCGCCCATGCCAAAGCCCTGATCTCCGATCTGTCCGACCTGGGATTTAATAAACACACAATCCGGACGGTGATGGTCAACCGGATCCGTTCCGATACCCAGCTGAATTGGTCCCAAATCGGGGAGATGCTGGGTCAGCCTCCGACCGTCGCCATCACCCCGGCTCCCGAGCTGTTCTATATGGCTGAACGAACGAAAAATACGGCCATCGCCTCTCGTCCGGACAGCCTGACCACCCAGCAATTTGCAAATCTGGCGTCGGCCATCCTCGAGATCGAAAAACTCAAAACCTGAGCTCCCTCTCTGGCTAACCACGAGGGTCTATCCGACAGGTCTTTGAGAGGTCATCATCCCGGATCCTGGAGAGAGATTGAACTACTAACCGTGGCCGAGGACCTGAGAGGATGGCTGCGTCAAAATTGGGGCAAGCGATCGCGTTATCAATTCTTATCAAAAGCAGGCTGATGGAGGAGGGGATCTGTGAGCGATCACCTGCCGGATCCCGGAGGCGGATCCGCTTCGATCTGGACGAGCACCGCTCCGACGGCCACGCGGTGGGCATAGGAATGGGTCTGGGCGTCGTAGTCCTTGCAGGTCAGCAGGGTCAGCCAGGGGTAGTCCTTGTGGCTGAAGATCGAAGTGTCGGTCGGGGAAATGACCTCATGGGTCCGCACTTCGTAGATGTATTGTTGGCCGGCAAAGTGGAGGATCACCAGGTCGCCCCATTTTAGGGTTTTCAGATTGACGAAGGGACCGGGCAGGCCGTCCGCTCCATAGACGTGACCGGTGAGCACACTGTTCCCGGACCAGGTGGGGAAGGCAGTGCCTTCCAGGTAGCCAACCTGATCTCCCAGCCAGCTGACATCCCAAGAACCAGCGGCTTCCGGCACGCCGACGATGGTGGTGCTTAGGCCCAGGGTGGGGATCTCGATGGTCAGGTCGTTGCTCGTATCGTAATAGCCATCCGGCTCGGCCGCCAAGGAGGTGGAGGTGCCCGGGGCGAAGCCGGTCAGGGGGAGAGTGTTTGAAGGGATGGTGATATCCGCTGAGGCCTGGTCGTTATAAAGGGGATCGCCGTCGGAGTCGGTCTTGATGGAAGCGTTATTGTTTCCACCGGGAGGCGTGCCGAGATGGTTGACCACGGTGACGACCGTGACGGTGTAGAAATCGGAAGGGGTGACGGTGCCAAAATTAATTTGGAATGTATTCGCATCGAGCATCGTGACCGTGAATCCCGGGTTGGGTGCAATGTTGATGCTCTGGATATCCAGGAAGGACGGCTTCGTATCCGTCAAAACGACGTTTTGCGCACCGGCGCTGCCGTTGTTACCGACCGTGATAGTGAAAATGACGGTGTCGCCGACATGGGCGGTACTCGGGTTGCCGTACTTGGTCACGGCCGGGTCGACCACGCTCGGTTGGGTCTCTACATCGCCGAAATTGACCACGGCGTTTGTCCCGGGGCTCAGCACGACGCTGACATGATCCAGGGTGGTGCTCGCATAATTGCTGAGGTTGGTTTCGACTACCGTATAGAAGCCAGGTGGCAGGTTGAGGAAGCTGTAACTGCCGTCGGCAGCGGTTGTGGTGGCAGCGACCTGATTACCGTTTTGGTCGTCCAGTGTGACGGTCACGCCCGCAATACCCTGCTCACTGGATTCCTGAACCCCATTGGTGTTGACGTCATTGAAAACGGTGCCGCTGATGCTGTTGGTGCTGGTGCCAAAGATCACCGTGGCGGTGCTGGTCCTGGGTCCGGTCTGGGTGCTTGAGGCGGTGGCGGTGTTGCTGTAGCTGCCTTTGCTGAGGTCGGCCTGGGTGACGATGTGGGAGGCGATGCAGGTCATACTGTCTGCGGGAAGGAGACTGGCAGGCTGGGTGGGTGCGCAGGCGCCCAGGGTGGCGCTGTTATCGGAGACGGTGACGTTGGTGAGAGTGGTGTTACCGGTGTTGGTGATGAGGATGCTGAAATTGATCGGGTCGCCGAGGGCATAGGGGCCGGTTGAGGTCACGCTCTTGACGACGCTCAAAGCCGGGTTCTGGGTGGGGGTGACCGTCGGGGTTTCGCTGGGGGTGGAGGAGGTCGCCGTGGGTGTATAGGTGTAGGTCGGTGTATTGGACGGCGTAGGCGTAAAGGTTGGTGTGTCAGACGGAGTGGAAGTGTAGGTTGGTGTATCGGAGGGCGTAGGCGTAAAGGTCAGCGTATCAGACGGGGTGGACGTATAGGTTGCCGTGTTGGACGACGTTGAGGTAAAGGTCGGTGTATCAGATGGGGTGGAAGTAAAGGTTGGCGTATCAGACGGGGTGGAGGTAAAGGTTGCCGTGTCAGACGGGGTGGAGGTGTAGGTTGCCGTGTCGGAAGGCGTGGGTGTAAAAGTTGAGGTGTCAGACGGTGTAGCGGTGTAGGTCGCTGTGTCGGAGGGCGTAAAGGTAAAGGTTGGGGTGTCAGAGGGGGTGGAGCTGTAGGTCGCCGTGTCGGAGGCTGTGGGGGTAAAGGTCGGCGTATCAGACGGCGTGGAGGTGTAGGTCGCTGTGTCGGAGGACGTAAGGGTAAAGGTCGGGGTGTCAGACGGAGTGGACGTATAGGTCTCGGTGTCAGAGGGTGTAGGCGTAAAGGTTTCTGTGTCCGAGGGGGTGGCCGTGTAGATTGCCGTATTGGACGGCGTGGGTGTAAAGGTCGGCGTATCCGAGGGGGTGGAGGTGTAGGTGTAGGTCGAAGTGTTAGATGGCGTGGAGGTAAAGGTCGGCGTGTCAGAGGGGGTGGAGGTGTAGGTTGCCGTGTTGGATGGTGTGGAGGTAAAGGTCGGCGTGTCAGAGGGGGTGGAGGTGTAGGTTGCCGTGCTGGACGGCGTGGGGGTAAAGGTGGGGGTTTCGCTCGGCGTCGGGCTTGGAGTAGCCGTGTTGACCATGATCGTTTCGTTCACATCATTGCAGCTGGTTTCAACCGCACTGTTGTTGGCGTCGCCCAGATAGCTGGCGATCCAGTAGTAAGTTCCTGGCACTGTTGGGGTCCAACTTGTGGACCAGCTGGCCGAGTTGCCCGAGATGGTGCCGCTACCGTTCATGCCGGAGACGGGTATCGTACAGGCTGCATCACTGTAGAGGGTAAAGATCACCGACCCGCTCGGATTATAGGCATTGCTGAGGGTGGCACTATCGCCTACCATAACGGCTGTTCCCACGGTGGCAGAGGTTGGGCTGGCAGCTGTCGTGATCGTTGGGCTGGCCTGGCTGACCACGATCTGTTCGTTGGCCGCCGCGCATGCCGTGGTGAAGGCGTTGTTGTTGGTATCACCCGGATAGCTGGCTTGCCAGTAATATGTCCCCAGTGCGCTGGGAGTCCAACTGGTTGCCCAGCTGGTCAACCCGCCAAAGATGGTGCCGCTCCCGCTCATGCCGGAAACAGGCATCGTACAAGCCGCATCGCTGAATAGGGTAAAGGTCACCGAGCCGGTCGGATTGTAAGCATTGCTGAAAGTGGCATTATCGCCCGTTATGGCAGCTGTGCCAATGGGTGCAGTGGCCGGGCTGGCAGTCGTCGTGATCGTCGGGCTGTCCGGGCTGATCGTGACCGGCTCGGCCGAGCAGCCGCTGCTGGCAGGGCTATTGTTAACATCCCCGCTGTAAATGGCCGTCCAGTGCCACGTGCCGGCAACATTGGTGGCGAAACCGGTTGTGGTCGTATACGGAGCGCTATTGGCTGTCTCAGTATAAATGGGTGTCAATGAGCAGGTGGCATCCGCGGGCGGATAGAGATTGAACGTAACCGGCCCCGTAGGCGAATCGCCGCCGGTCAGGCTGGCAGTATCGTTCAGCCTGATCCCAACCGTACCGCTTGTGACCGTCGGCGCTGTGGAAAGGGTCGGGGCGCCCAGGACACACAGGGTATCTTGCGCGGGGATCGTATTCGTTGCACTCTGGTCATTCATGAGGGCACCGGCCGGAATCGTATTGGTATAACACCCGTACACGCCGGCCACGCTGTTGGTAACCGGCACCGTAATCGTACAGGAACCGCCGGTTGCCACGCCCCCGCTGGCCAGTCCAATTTGATTGCCGCCACTCACCGTGACGGAACCCACCCAGGAGCCGTTGCTGCAGGTAGTGGCCGGTGCAGGCGACGAGGGAATGGTCAAGCCGGCTGGTAGGGTATCCGCCAATCCAATGTTGGTCAGAGGCGTGGAGCTGGTATTCTTGATGGTTATGGTCAGGGTGGAAACACCCCCGGACTGGATCGTTTCGGGAGAGAAGGCCTTGCTAACGCTGGCACCCGGCAGGTTGGTGAGCGTAGCCTGGGCCGGCTGTGGATTGCTGGCGCCATTGAGGGTCGTCACCGCCCCGACCGGAATGACATTGGTCAGGTCGCCGTTCACCGTCGTGGTCGCGCTCAGGCTCAGCGTGCAGTTTGCGTTGGCCGCCAGGCTGCCGCCGCTGAACGAGAAGGTACTGACACCGGGAGTGCCGGTGAGCGTACCCCCGCACAAGCCGGTATTCAGGTTGGCCGGCGTGGCAATGATCATGTTGGCCGGCATGTTGTCCGTGAATATGATCCCGGTCAGGATGGCATTGTTGGGGTTGGTCAGGGTGATGCTCAGGGTGGAGGTGGAACCGCCATATACGAGCAGGGGGTTAAAGGCCTTGTTGAC
>Ga0209039_10003139_pt1 | contig 13201 bp, 6 predicted proteins | sample BogFormECP12_OM1_FD_188238 | JGI IMG/M metagenome (GOLD analysis project Ga0209039, IMG submission 188238) | Bog forest soil microbial communities from Calvert Island, British Columbia, Canada - ECP12_OM1 (SPAdes) (version 2) | ecosystem: Environmental > Aquatic > Freshwater > Wetlands > Bog ...
GCAGGTTCTTCGGGTAGCGCCGCCGCCACCAGTTGCGCGATGTCCAACAGCTTCGGAGGCGCCGCGCCGCCGGCCGCGCCCAGGGCGTCGCGGAACATGGTCTGGCAGAACGGACAGGCCGTACCGATGGTCCCGGCACCGGTCGCGACCAGCTCTTCCACCCGCTCGAGGTTGACCCGCTTGCCTTTTTCCTCACCCAGGAACATCTGGCCGCCGCCGGCTCCGCAACAGAAAGAGCGCTCGCGCGAACGGCCCGGATTGACTACGTCGGCCGTGCGCCCGGCGACGGCGCGGGGCTCATCATAGATGTTGCGATAGCGGCCGAGGTAGCAGGGATCGTGGAAGACCACGCGTTCGCGCGCGCCGGCCGATTGCGGGAGGCGCTCGCCAATCCGCGCCAGCAGCTCGCTGTGATGCTCGATCTGGAAGGTTGCGCCATACTCGCGCCAGTCCTCGCCAATGGTGCGGACGCAGTGAGGGCAAATGGAGACCATCTTGCCCACGCCGGCGGCCCGCAACGTCTCGATATTGGCTTCGGCGACATTGCCCACCGCCAGGTCGTTGCCCAGGCGCCGCGCGGGATCGCCGGTGCACTTCTCTTTGCGCAGCACGCCGAAGGTCACGCCGGCATGTCGCAGGACGCGCGCCAGCGCCAGCACGATTTCGCGGCCCTGCGGATCGTAGGAGCCCATACAGCCCAACCAGAGGCAATATTCCTGCGTGCCGTCATAGAGGGGCAGGGCGGCTTTCTCGATGAACTTCTGGCGGTCGCTGGGCGCGAAGCCGAGCGCATTCCCGTTGCGTTCCAGGTTGATGAAGAGCTTGGTGCCGAAATCGTCTTCCCATTTTCCGGTGTTGACGGCGCCGCGGCGCAACCCCACGATCATGGGCAGGTGCTGCACGCCCACCGGGCATTGAAACTCGCAGGCTCCGCACGTGGTGCACTGGAACAGAGCTTCCTCGGAAATATGCGCGCCCACCAGCGGCGCCTCGGCGGCGGGCCCATGTTCCCTGAGGTAGTCGCGCAGGCCCAGAATAATTTCCTTGGGGTTGAGGGTTTTGCCGGTGTTGTAGGCCGGGCAATGCTCGGAGCAGCGGCCACATTCCACGCAGGAGAAAGCTTGCAGGGCGTCGATGCGGGTGACGTCCTTGCCGGTGTCGAGTCCGAAATCCTCGTCGCCCGAGAGGGGAGGAATGCGGCTGAATCCGTCGCGCTTCAGGAAGACCGTGATGGGGCTGAGCGCCAGGTGCAGGTGCTTGGTGTGCGGAATCATCGGCAGGAAAATGAACAGCGCCAGGGTGTGCACCCACCAGTTGACGTGCTCGCCTATTGCGGATTCACCAGTGGAGCCTTCGCCCAACCACAGGCCCATGAGGTAGGTCACCATCAGAATGAAGATCAGCCCGGCGATGACGCCCGATTCGGGCGATACTTTGCCCAACCACTTGGGCCGGACCAGGAACCGCCGCACGAAGAGCCCGGCGATGGATACGGCCACCAGCACCGCCCACACGGCGACGAATCCGAAATAGAAATGACCGAATGGGCTGGAGGGCGTGAGGAAACGGCCGCCGAACGCCTCGGCAATGTGGTTGACGGTGACCAGCGCGAAGGCGCAGAAGCCCCAGAAGACGAAGGCGTGGGCGAGCCCCACGAGCGGCCGTTCGCGGATCACTTTCCCTTGCAGCACGACTTCCCACAGAAATCGGCGGATGCGCGGGCCGAGCGGTGGGATTTTGAAATCCGGCGTCTTGCGCGACCCGCGGATGGTCTCGACCACGCGGCGCACGCGCTGCCAGGTAATCGCCAGCGAGCACGCCATCAGCACCAACAGCGCCGCGCGTTCCACCCACGATGCGTCCGTCATATCAGAGACGAATGTATCACGCGGCTTGGCTGTGGCTCGGTCGGGAGCCTCACTTCACGAGCATGGGCTGGCGGTTCCAGGCTTCTACTTCCACGACGGGCTTGGATTGTCCGAGGTCGCGCGCGTTGTAGGTTGCGGTCACTTCGCGCCTCTCGCCGGGCAGCAGCGAAAAATAGTTGTCTTCCCAGAGAACGGGCAGCACCTCAGCTCCGTCCGCTCCTTTTTTCACCTTCAGGTGCACACCGAACGCGATGGCCTTCCCGGTGTTGGTCAACACTACGGTGGTTTCGTCCGGCTTCGATTTCGCCGCCGCTTGCAACTCCACCTGCGGCAGCCCGTTCAACGCGCTGTAATCGGCGAAGGTTTTGGTGGGCGTTACGTACCAGTTGGATTTTTCCCAATCGAGCGTTTCCGCCTTCGTCGAAAGCCAGTACAGGTTCCGGCTCACCGGATGGTCCGACGGGTCCGCGAGCTCCAGGCTCACGAAGTAGGTGGAACTCAAGCCCTCGATTTCCGGCAGCGTCAGGGCGCGCGTGCTGCTGTCCTCTTCCAGATCCACTTTCACGTCGCGGATGAATTTCTCCGTCATGTCCAGGTTCAGTATGCGCGCCACCACCTTCATGTTGGCGAACGGCTGGTAATAGGAATTCACCACCACCACGCCGCGGTCGTCGTAGGAATACTGCACGTGCAGCGGTTCGCAGGCTTTCTTGGCGCCGAAGTACGAGCCTCCGGGGCGGAGATACCAATCGTAGAGATGCCAGATGAGGCCCGGCCACGCGTTGTTCAGCATCCACTGGATCACGCCCGTCGAGGTGTACTTATTGCGCCCAAAGGCTTCGAACATGGCGCGCTCGCCTTCATAGGACATCATCTGCGCTTTGCGCGCATATTCTTCCGCCGAGCTCGCGGCGCCATAGCGCGCGTTGAGCGCCTCCGTGAAAACGTGAATGTCCTTGAACTGTCCGCCGCCGGCGTGGTAATTCCACCAGGCGTCGATGGGCCAAAGATGCTCCGCCGGCAGCATGGCGCGCAGCGTCTCGATGGGCGGCGGCGCCGGCCCGGGGCTGGTCTCGGTGTTGAACCCGTGCGCTCCACCACGAGTGGTATCGAGCGTCCAGTAGGATGGCGCCACGTACTCATACGGTCCCGTCATCTTGACGCCGGTCTCGCCGGCCGGAGTCTTCTTGGCCGTCGCCGAGGATTGGTACGGGTTCGGCCATTCCACTTCCTTGATGATGTCCAGGTATAGTTGTTCGATCTTCGGGGGCGGCGGATTGTCGCTGCCATAGAGCCAGTCGAAGACCGCGGGGTGCCGCGCCAGCCGCCGCAACTGGTCGCGCAGCGAGGCCGCGGCGATGGCTTCGTCTTCGGCGTCCCACTGCGGCCATTTCTCCCAGTGATCGCAGCAGCACCAGCCCGCCAGAATCAGGATGCCGTATCGATCGGCCAGGTCCAGAAAATGGTCGTCTTCCAGTTTGCCTTCGAAGCGCACCGCGTTGAGGTTCATGTCGCGCACGTACTTGAGCTCGGCCTCCTGGCGCTCCGGCGTCCCGTCGAGCAGCATGTCGAAGGTGTAGCCCGCGCCGCGGATCAAAATGTTTCTGCCATTTACGTGGAACAGCCGGTGGCCTTTGGCGTCGATCTCGGAAGTGACTTCGCGGATGCCGAAGCGCGTCTCGCTCGAGTCCGACAGCTTCCCATCCGCTTCGAACCGCAGGTCGAGCGTTTGCAGCGTCTGCGGGCCCACCTGCGCCGGCCACCACAATTCCGGATTCGCAACCTTTAGTTGTGGATACTCCCGCGGGGCGAAATGGACTACGCGCGTCTCATGCGCGTCCAGCCTCAGGTGCTGCGAAAACGCCAGCTTTCCGATGGTTCCCTTCAAGTCTCCTTCCACCGGGTGGTCCACGGCGCTGGTGAGTTCCGCCCGCACGGTAAGTTGTGCCAGGTCGTTAGCGGGCGAATTCAAGCGCGTGGTGACGCGGGGAAAGCGAATCTCCACCGGGCCGGTCGCGCTGATGCGCACGTCGCGCCACAGGCCCATGTCCTTGTCCGGCGGCAGCGGGTTCCAGTCCACGAACGTAATGCCGAGGTCATGGGGCGTCGGCGCGAAGACTTCAACGGCCAGCACATTCGCGGCGCTGGTGTTGGTCTCGGCGGTCACATCGAATTCGAAGAGGCGCCACGCCCCCGCCATCTTGGCGGCGCTCGAGATCTGCTTTCCGTTCAGCCACACGTTGGCGCGGAAATTGATGCCGTCGAACCCCAGCCAGATGGTCTTGCCCTGGTAGTCCGCGGGGACTCGAAACTCCGTGCGGTACCACCATGACTTCGAGAACGGGCTGTCCTCCGGCATAGCCGAATTCGAAAAGTTCAGGCCGATGCCATATGCCGTGCCGGGAATCTGCCGCAAATTCATGCCGGCGTATGGGTCCGGGTAGACCTTGTCGCGCACCAGCGCGTTCAGCACGGTGGAAGGCAGCGTGGCGCTGTGCCACCCATCCGTCTTGTAAGAAGCCGTGGAGAGCACGGCGCCCGACTCCGTCATTCCGGCGGACCCGCGAATCATCCACCCCTGCCGGAGCGGCATCGAATCCGCCGCGGCCAGCCCGGGCAGTAGAACCGCTGCAAGAAGAATTCGCGAAGGCGTCATACTTCGACCTCGTCAAGAGTTGTGAAATGCCGCTGCGATTTTTTTCACGTTTCAAACCGGGTGTGCCGCACCCTCACGCGCGGACCGCAGGAACAACTCCATCCCCTGGTAGTCGCGCGGACCCAGTTCGTGCACGATGCGGTTGGTGAGGTAATCCCGCGCCAGGCGAGCGGAGATTCCGCGGCGCGAGGACTCCGCGGCCACAATTTCCTCGATTCGCCCGCGCCCATACCGGCAGGATTCCCGAAACGCCTCGGCCACCGGCGGAGTGACCGATTCGCGCCGGCCGGCCCAAACCGCGAACACCATCGGCAACCCGGTCATCTCGACCCACTCGGCGCCCAGGTCGTAAACGTGATAAGGCAGACATTTCGGCTCGATCCGCAAAGCCGGGTCGCCGATAATCAGAGCCGCATCCGCTACTCTCAACATGGCGTCCAGATCGGGGACGTGAGCTGCCATGACAGGCTCGGCTCCATATCGCTGTCTCAGGATGATGCGCGCCAGTTGCACGGACGTCCGCGAACTGCTGTCCACCGCCAGAGTGCGGATTTCCGCGGCGGGCCGCGACGATACCAGCAGGATGCTGCGTACCGCTCCACGGCAGGCAATCCCGACGCCTGGAATTACCTCTAAATCCTGTTGTATCAATTCGAAAGAAGGGACGATACCGATATCCGCGGCGCCCGACGCCAATTGCTCGGCGCAGGCCGAGGGTACCTGGAAATCCAGTTCGAAGATTCCATTCTGGGGGCCGTGCAGCATTCCCCATACCAACGGTACGGTATTCAAAAAGCTCACCGCACAAACCCGGGGCCGGATGGCAGGTGTCTCTTGGGGCAATCCTCAGTGTAACAAACCGCAGGTTCAACCCTTGCGCCAGTACCACACCTACTTGCGCGCGTCCGCTGGTCTGGTATCCTCTTAGAGAGCGCACTCCGCGTCAGCGCCTTCCAGGGAACCTCCATGACTCAAAAGTACATTTCTGTCCTCACTTTGGCTTTCGCCGGCGCCGCTACCGCGTTTGCGCAGATTACTCTGAACTCGGTCCCTTCCCGAGCGATTGGCTTTCCTTGCGTGGGAATCACGGGCAGCAACACCGGGTACTGTTCGATGAACATCTCGAGCGTCAATCCCAACCTGGTGGAAGGCCGCGAATTCTACGGCCCACAGAGCGTGGCTGTCGACACCTCGGTCTCGCCACCCATCCTTTACGTCAGCGACACCGGCAACAACCGCGTACTGGCGTGGAAAAACGCCAACAGCTTCCAGAGCGGCCAGGTGGCCGATCTGCAGATCGGCCAGCCCGATCTGCTCACGACTTTCCCGGGCGGGCCCGGACAAACTTACTCCACCGGCCTTTTCCAGCCCACCGGCATCGCAGTCTACAAAGGCGATCTCTATGTTGCCGATAGCGGCAACAACCGCGTGCTACGCTACCCCAATCCGTTTAATCAGGTCACGCAACAGCAGAAGCAGTTTCCGGTGCCCGACCTGTGGATCGGCCAGGCCAGCCTCGGCGGGCGAAGCCCCAACTACACCGGCCAGATCAGCGCCCAAGGCATCTATCTGTCGAGCGGCTCGACCGTTCTGCAAGCCTCGATTGCCTTCGACGGTCAGGGGAACCTCTGGATGACCGACCCCGGCAACCTGCGGGTTCTGCAGTTTAACGCGAGCGATGTTTCGAACGGCGGCGGCGGTCTGAAGGCAAATCTCGAACTCGGCCAGCCGAGTTTGACCTCCAATTGGCCGACGGCGCTGACTCTCAACTCGACCGGCGCCCTCACGCTCAACCAGTTCGTGCTGCCCGGCGCCCTGGGCTTCGACTCCAGCGGCAACCTCTTCGTCACCGACTCCGCGAACACCAGCAGCGGAGGAATCAACCGCGTCCTGGTCTTCACCCCACCCTTCACCGGCGGCGGGCCGGCGGCACGCCTTATGGGAGTCTTTCCGAGCACCTTCACCCCACCCACCGCATTAACCGCCTACTGGGCCCTGCTCGACGTGACCACCTTTTTCAATCCCTCCGGTGTCTTCTTCCTCGGTGGCTCGACCACTACAGCCGTCGGCATCCTCGATGCCGGCGAAAACCGCATCATGATTTTCGCTCCCTACGCCAACTGGCCCACTGATGGAGTAAGCCCGCCGCAAGCGACATTCACTTATGGGCAGCCGAACCCATGTCCGGCGCAACAAACCCAATACCCCGCTTACGCGGCGTGCCGTGCCGCCAACAACGGCCTTCGCAGGCCCGCCTCCAATACGCTGGCTCTTGCCAGCGGTGCGGTCGCTACCAGCACAGATTTGTTCGTGGCGGACAGCGGCAACAATCGCGTCGTCGACCTCCCGATATCGGGCAATGGTCTCGCCTCCGCCACTCGCTGGCTGGGTCAGGACCGCTCCGACACCAACTCCGTCAACCTGATTGAAGGCCGGGAATTCCAGTTTGGCAATGCCTTCGGAACCGACTCCGCCATAGCCATCGACGCCACGGGAAGCGTCCCGCACTTATACGTCTCCGACCCCGGCAACAATCGCGTCCTGGGATTCAAGGATGTGCGCACCCTCAAGCCCGGCGCCAAGGCCGACATTGTCCTCGGGCAGCCGGATCTGCAAACCGCGTTGTGCGACTATCATCCGCCGGGCGATTCCACCACGGGGCCCCTTAAGAACAACCTCTGCCGGCCCATCGGTCTGGCCGTGGATCAGGCAGGCAACGTGTATGTGGCGGATTCGTTGAACGGACGCGTGCTGCGCTTTCCGTCGCCGTTCGGACCGAGCGGCGCAGCCGCGCTGGAACCGGCCGACCTGGTGCTCGGCCAGCAGAACTTCACCACCACGATTACCGATCCCACCTCCAGCACCATGGCGGTTCCTTACGGGCTGGCCTTCTCCGGCGTCAACGGCCTGGTGGTCTCCGATCAGTTCGATAACCGCGTGCTGTACATCCCCATGACCAACGGCGCCTTCACCGCCGGCAACGATAATGGCAAGGCCGCGACGCTGGTCTTCGGCCAACAAGGCTTCAACGCCATTGTCTCCGGGAGCGGCCTCACCGGTATGCACAACCCGCATGGTGTTTCCTGCGACTCGGACGGCTTTGTGTATGTAGCCGATACCGGCAACAACCGCATTCTGATCTTTAACGATCCGCACTCGGGCGGCACCCAATCCGGCGAGGCTGCGGCCACTTCCATTGGCGGCCTGAGCGGCCCCGAGAGCGTTTTCGTCAGCCAACAAACCGGCGAAATCTGGGTAGCCAACACCGAAGCCGGCGACTCGCTGCGTTATGCCAATTACAACTCCGTGGTGCTGGGTAATGGATCCATTTCCGGCATTCAGGAGGTTTCCGGCTACAATGGCGGCAGTATCGGTTTGCACCCATTAGCGGTGGCCCAGGATCAATACGGCGCTCTCTATGTTGCCGACGACGCCAACCGCGTGGTGTTCTACTACCCGGGCTTAAATGCCTGCAACGGCGCGACTTTCATGGCCACATTTGCATCCGTGGCGCCCAATCTGTGCGCGCCCTCCGACAGTTCGAAAAACATCGCGCTGAATGCGCACCCACTGGCGCCCGGAGTCTTGGGGACTCTCTTCCCCTGCGCGAATTGCGCCGGCGACCAATTCGGCGACCTAATCGCCAAGTGGGATGGCGCGACGTACCCTATGCCGACCAACTTGAACGACGTGCAGGTGACCGTCGATGGCGTTGTCACACCGCTGTATTACGTTGGCGCCCCCATCCCGCCTGCCCATCCGTCCGGGCAGATCAACTTCGTGGTGCCCATGGGCGCGCGCACCGTCGGCAACGCCGACGTCGAAGTGGTCCGCGTGTCCACGGGGCAGGTTCTGGGCGCCACACTGGTGCCCATGGCGCAAGCATCGCCGGGACTTCTGATCTGCCAGAATCCCACGGGGACCTACCGCGGCGTCTGCGTGATCAATCAGGACAACACCATCAACGGCCCCAGCAATCCGGCGCCCCGCGGCACGGTAATCTCGATCTACGCCACCGGCCAGGGGTACGTTCCCAATGCCCCGCCGGACGGAAGCGCTCCCGGCGCGGTCCCGTCACCCGCGGCGCTTACGGTGTTGATCAACGCGGTGGACGTCAACGGGTATGGCGAAGCGGGCCAGCACATTGAATATTCCGGGCTGCAACCCCAGTTTCCCAGCCTCTGGCAGATCAATGCGCTCATTCCCCAAGGGGTCACACCTGCCAGCCAGGAGTCTCAGTGGGGCAACGCGAATTTGCTTAATATCATCGTGAACGGCACAGCCAACATCGACCTCGGCCTCGGTTGGCAGACCGTCATTTGGGTGAAGTAGGCGACGCACGGCTGCGCAGCGAGGGGGACAGACGATCGGTTTTCGTCGTCTGTCGGCCTGCCGTTTTGCCGAGCCATGACAGGCCACGGAAGGCGATGGCCTGTCCCACTTTCAGAGGGCCGGGGGGCGCTCTCGCGCGGGGAGCTCGCCGGCGCGTTCGCGCTTCATCCCGTACATTTTCCGATCGGCTTCGTCCAGCGCTTCGCGCAAAACCCGCTCGCGCGCTTCGGCCGTTCCCCAACTGAACCGGATGGGCAACACGCCGTGGCCGCGGACGCGGAAATCCCGCAGCCGGGCTTCGATGTCCGCCATGCGTCTCTGAGCCACTTCCGGCAGTTGATTGTGGAACAGGATCACGAACTCGTCGCCGCCCCAGCGGAAGGCTTCGTCCTGGTGGCGGATGGACGCTTGCAGCAGGTTGCCGATGTTGCGCAGAATCTCGTCGCCTACCAGGTGGCCATGGCGGTCGTTGATGTCCTTGAAATTGTCCATGTCGCACACCGCGACCACGCCTTGGAACGCGCCGGGCTGTTCCACGCGCCGCGCCAGCGCGGCCTGGTTCAACAGCCCCGTCAAATAGTCCAGGTCCATGCTCTGCCGGTTCTCGCGCCGCAGGTGATCCACTTCCGCGGCCAGATCCCGGATGCGGTCGATCTGGCTTTCATTCCACATCGCCATGGCCGCGAACGCCAGCACGCAGTGCAGCGTGAAATCGACGTAGGTCTCATGCTGTAGGTAGCGGGTCCATTGCGGCGCGCTGCCGGTGTGGTAGAGGTAGAAGAAAACCACCGCGGTCTCCAGAAACGCCGCCGCCAGCAACAGCAGCGAGAATCGGAAAACCTTCGCGCCTAACCCGGCGTTCTTGCGCAACGCCATGAAATTGTAGAAGTACACCAGGCTCAGCACCAGGGCGTGTGACGCGTGGTAGCCTTCCAGCCGCGAATTCCACCCGAACGCGTACACCAGGGCTACGAAGATGGGCAGGATGGCAATCAGCCGCAGCACCGTGCGCCAGTCCTCAAAGCCCGAGGCAAAGCCGGCCCGGGCCGCCGCGATCAACACGATGGCAAAAGCGAACTCGAAGACCGCATAAGGCGCCAGCCAGCCGAAGTGGCCGGTGCGCAGCAACTCGAATCCGAAGAAGGCCGCCAGAAGGCGCAGCAGCCACGCCACCGCCCACAGTCCGAAATACACCACGCGCGACTGCTTGTAGAGAAAGAGAAAAACGCCCCCGAACAACAACGCGCCGATTTCCTGGATGTAAAACGCCGTGAGATCCGGAAGCGGGCTGTTCGGGTTCATCGCCTCAATCTCCGTTGATCGCGTGCCGGCGGATGGCGCGCGCCTGGCCGGTGGCCTCGTCCACGTCCACGATCACCGCGTGCAGTTCCACGCCCTTCCTGGCCGCTTCCATGCGGACCGGCAGCGCCGTGAGAAAACGTTGCAGGATGACGTCGGTCTCGACCCCGATCACCGAATCGTAGGGCCCGGTCATGCCGCAATCGGTCTGGTAGGCCGTGCCGCCGGCGAGGATGCGGGTGTCGGCCGTGGGCACGTGCGTATGCGTTCCCACCACCGCCGAGACCCGTCCGTCCAGGTAGCGGCCCATGGCGATTTTTTCGCTGGTCACTTCCGCGTGGAAGTCCACGAATTTCACTTTCACGGCCGGATCGAGAGCGCCCAGGATTTCATCCGCCTTGCGGAATGGGCAATCCGTGGAAGGCATGTAGGTGCGCCCCTGCAGGTTGATGACCGCGCAATCCACGCCGTTTCGCGCGCGCCGCACCACTACTCCGCTGCCTGGGACACCGGCGTAATTGGCGGGCCGGAGCAGACGCGGCTGCCGGGCAAAATAGTCGTACAGCTCGCGCTTGTCCCAGACATGGTTGCCGGACGTCAGCACATCCAGGCCCAACGCCAGCAGTTCTTCGGCGAGGGCCGGGGTGATGCCGAATCCGCCAGCCGCATTCTCGGCGTTGGCGATCGCCAGGTCGATGCGGTTGGTCTCGATGATATCCTGCAGATGGTCGGCCACGATGCGCCGCCCCGGAGATGCGAAGATATCTCCAACGAATAAGATGTTCATCCCTAGAGTTCAAAGTTAACACGGGTAGCGGGTGGGACCGGCGGCAAAGACCGCCGGCGCTACCAGTTGGTCTTCACGGGGCTTGAAAATGCACAAACTCGGGCGACCCGCCAGGAGGCCGGTCCCGCTCGCGGCCGCCGGCGCCCTCCGTCTGATACTGTCAAGAAGATGTCCGCGAAACACCGCCGTTACGTCCACGTCCGCCGCGTCGATGAGTGCTCCACCCTCGACGAGCTCTTCACCCACTGCCTGCCGTCCTTCGGCGGCGCCTTCCTGCGCCGCATCTACCAGATCCTGGACCGCGCCATCGGCATGGGCTGCCCGCTCACCGTGGCCGTTTCAGGCCCCGTCACCGTTTCCGGCCAGCACCACGCCTGGCTCATCCCGCTGCTCGAAACCGGCTGGGTGGCGTACCTCAGCACGACCGACGCGGTCTGCTACCACGACGGCCATCGCAGCCTGGACGCTTACAAGAGCGGCCCCATCCACGAAGTCCCCATTTTCACGGACGACGCCGCGCTCCGCGACGAAGGCACCATCCGCGTCACCGACATGGCCTTCGACGAAGGCGTGCTGCTGGACCAGGATCGCTTCGTTACCGCCATGCTGGCTCTGCCCGAGTTCCAGCGCAAAATGGCCGGCACGGAATTGCGCTTTCTGCTCGGCAAATATTACGCCGCCCAGGAGCGGCAGAACGGCGTGGCCAGCGGCCTGCTCTCCACCTGCTATCGCGCCGCCATCCCCATCTTCGTGGGCGCGCCCGGCGATGGCAGCGTCTTCCTCAATTCCATGAAGCTGTGGGCCATGCGGCAGGCCGGCCTGATCCCCGGTTATGCCTTCGATCTGGACCTTCACGCCGAAGTTTTCGAAGCCTGCGCCTACCACCGCTGGGGACTGTTCGACAACCCGGTGCACGCTCTGGGCACGCTGATCCTGGGCGGCGGCGTTCCCAAGAATTACAACCTGCAGCCCGAGCCAGCGCTGGGCCAGGTGCTGGGCCTGCCCAACGTGCGCGGCTACCAGTTCGACGTCCAGATTGTCACCGCGCCCGTGACCGACGGCTCGCTTTCTTCCTGCCCTCCGGCCGAGGCCGTCACCTGGGGCAAGGTGGATAAGGACACGTACCTGCAAGCTACCGAGAGCATGCAGTCGGATTACTCCATCGTGATGCCGTTCCTGATCAAGGCGCTGCTCGATAACCGCGCGCGCTATGGGCGGATGGTGAGCGAGGAGGGCGAGGAAGCCGTTTTCGCGCGCGAACCCAAAGCCAGGGGCTATCTGCGCGCGCGCGACGGTTACCGTCTTTTCGACCAGCGCGGGGAGCTGTGCCGGCGTCTGACGGAGGATGTGCGCAACAACCGCGAGTGGCTGCTGGAGAGCCTGGCGTATCCGCTGGCGACGGGATAGGTCTCCGACCGCGTGGTGCGTGCCATTTGGTGGAAACCACTCCCTTACTGTGGCTCTGATCCGGGCCGCGCGCGTGAGAGAGCGGTTGCCGTCCACGCTTAATTGAGTTTCGTGATGCGCGAACAGGGTAAAATGAATGGGTTTGGTCAAAATGGGAAACGTCATCGTAATAGGCTCCCAGTGGGGAGATGAGGGCAAAGGGAAGATCGTCGATCTCTTCTCCGAGCGCTTTGATTTGGTCGCCCGCTATCAGGGCGGGCACAATGCGGGCCACACCGTGTTTATCGGCGAGCGGAAGTTCGTTTTGAAGCTGATCCCCAGCGGGATCTTGCGGCCCGGCAAGCAGGCCGTAATCGGCAACGGGCTGGTGATCGATCCGGCGGCGCTGCTGTCGGAAATCGATGCGCTCGAAGCCGCCGGCGTTGCGGTCACTGGGAACCTGTTCATCAGCAACCGCGCGCACGTGCTGTTTCCCATGCACCGCGTGATGGAGAAGATGTCCGAAGGGCGGCCGGGGCGCGTGTCCATCGGAACCACTTCGCGCGGCATCGGGCCTTGCTATGAAGACAAGATCGCGCGGCGCGGCATTCGCGTGGCGGACCTGCTCGACCGCGCGGCATTCCGCGCGCAATACGATTCGCTGATGGAAGAAGAAGCCGTCATCGCCAAGGCCTTGGGGATCTACGAAGATCTCGCCCTGGAGCAGATCCGCGCCGAGTACGAAGGCTTCGCCGAACGCATCCGGCCGATGGTCTGTGACACGGCCTGGCTGCTCAACCAGGCGATCGCGGACGGCAAGAGCGTGCTCTTCGAAGGCGCCCAGGGCACCATGCTCGACATCGATCACGGCAC
>Ga0209039_10003140_pt1 | contig 13200 bp, 12 predicted proteins | sample BogFormECP12_OM1_FD_188238 | JGI IMG/M metagenome (GOLD analysis project Ga0209039, IMG submission 188238) | Bog forest soil microbial communities from Calvert Island, British Columbia, Canada - ECP12_OM1 (SPAdes) (version 2) | ecosystem: Environmental > Aquatic > Freshwater > Wetlands > Bog ...
TGGCCGAAGCGTTCCACCAGCGGACGGCCGCCGAAGAATCCGATCTCGTAGGCCACCAGCGATCCGAGATTACAGCCGATCGCGCCCGCGGTCGCCACCCAGAACAGCTTGAACGTGCCCTCGAAAACGAGGTATCCAGCGAAGGGCATGATCAGCTCCGAAGGCAGCGGGATGCAGGCCGACTCGATCGCCATGAGCAGGGCGACGCCGCCGTAGCCGGTCACGGCGATGACCGATTTGATGAAGACGAAGATGAGAGCAAGAATATGTTCAGTCATAAAAAGCAGGGGTCAGGGGTCAGGGGTCAGTGGGCAGGGGTCAGTTAGACCTCCTCGGTTCCTACCTTTAGCCGACACTAACAACCTCTATTTCAGTGTAGCGGAAATTCTGCGGATGGAGCGTTACGTCAAGAGAGCGCTTGCAGTTCTCCCTAGCCGGCTGGCCCCTGACCTCTGGCCCCTGGCCCCTGGCCCCTGGCCCCTAAAACGACCCTTCCTGGGTAAAGGCGTAGCCGGGCAGGGTTGCGCCTTGCGGACTCTTGGCGACTTTCACCCGCACCGTGGGCGCGTCGGGAGCGGTGATGCCCGCCGGACGGAGCATGGCAAACTGGCTGAAGACTTCGTTGTAGACCTTGGTGACCAGGTAATCCTGACCATCGGCTTCGCTGCGCCAGACTTGCCCGAGTTGGATGGAATTTACAGCCACGGTATTGTCCTAACTCCAGCGGGATTAGTTCCAGAGTAAAGGGGGCAAGGGGCGGCGTCAATTCCCAGCGAGGTTACCGAGGGACAGGGGGGCGGCATTACATTCGGCGCGCTCTGCTAAGATGTTGGCCCGAAGGAGAGCCCATGCCCCGTGGTGTAGTCCCGCGTCAGCCCGCCCGCACCGGCCGCCAGGACCGTGTGGCGCGGGCACTCCTGCCCGCGAAAGCCGCGGAGCGGCGAAAGAATGCAGCCCACGGCGTGAGCCGTGGGTCGTCGACCGGACAATCAAAACCAGCCCCGGAGGGGCGCAAGAAGCTGGCTTCAAAGCCTGCGCCCGCCGCTGCGGGTAAGGTCAAAGGCTACAATCCGTTGGCCCCCGACCGGATCGCCGAAATCCTCAAGCGCCTCGACCAGCTCTATCCCGACGTCACGTGTGCTCTCACGCATGCCAGCGCCTGGGAGCTTCTGGTGGCGACGATCCTCTCGGCGCAATCCACCGATGTGAACGTGAACCGCGTGACGCCCGAGTTGTTCCGCAAATATCCGACGGTCGAGGCAATCGCCGCGCTCACTCCGGAGCAACTGGAGCCCGACGTGCGCTCGACCGGATTCTTCCGCAATAAATCGAAGTCGGTGGTGGGCGCGGCCAAGAAGATCGTGAGCGATTTCGGAGGGCAGGTTCCCGACGACATGGAAAAGCTGCTGACCCTCCCCGGCGTGGCCCGCAAGACCGCCAACGTGGTGCTCGGCAGTTGGTTCAAGAAGGCGGAAGGCGTGGTCGTGGACACGCATGTGCAACGGATTTCGAGACGCCTGGAGCTGACCACCGAGAGCGATCCGCAGAAGATCGAGCAGGACCTGATGCGGGTCATTCCCCGCGACAAATGGATTCTGTTTGCCCATCAGATCATCTGGCATGGACGCAAACTGTGCATCGCCCGCAAACCTAAGTGCGCCGATTGCCCGCTGGAGAACCTATGCCACGCGGAGGACAAGACCTGGAGCACGGTGGAGATGCACAAGGGCGCGAAGGGGTAGGAGGCAGCCTCATTCATCGGTGCTGTCAGGCGGTTGCATAGGTCCTTCGCTGCGCTCAGGATGACAAACGCTGCGATCTGATTTTGTATATGCCTTAGTTCGCGCTCGGGGCCAACTCATCCAGCACTGGCGCGCGCAGGCCCCGGAGACGCAGGTTATGTCCTCCCAGCGTGAAGACAACCACTTCGTTGGTTCCTTGGTTGAGCCACGGCGCGGGGACGTAGAGCGTCTGCTGCGGGCCGACGTTCCAGAAGCGGCCGAGCGCATGCCCGTTGACCCAGACTGCTCCTTTGCCCCATCCACGCGTGTCCAGAAATGTGTCGCCCAAGGTCTGCAGATCAAAGTGCCCCTGGCAAAAAGCGGGGCCTACCGCGCCATTGCTGGGTTCCATACCTGAGAAGTCGAGCTTCGAGAGGTCGTCCATGGGCAATGGCAAGACTTGCCAGCCCGTGAGTTCCTGTCCCCCCAGAGTCACGGGGCCGTTGATGCCCTGCCGCTCGTTCCGGAGCTCAGTACTGAAGTTGATGCGGCCCGTGCCTTCGACCAGAACGTCGAGTTCATCGTTGGCGCTGGCGTGAAGCTTGATGCTCTCCTGCTTCTTTCTCCGATCGATGATGCCCACGAGCTTCCAGTTGAGATAAATCCGAGCATAGCTACGCAGCGCGGGCAACACCAGTTCGCCCGCAGCTGGCGATTTCAGTGTAGTTCGATAGAGGATGTATCCATACGATTGGCCGAAGGTCTCCATGTTGCGCGGGCGGTCTACGGTGGGTGCTTTCGAGAAGTCGAAATTCCAGACGGGGGCCATCCTCTCAACCTGGAATTCTGGAACTTCGATCACCGGCAGCGGCGGGGGTGGTTCGGGGATTGTAATGCCGGGACGGTGCTTTCCGATCACCTCGCGGAACGCATAGAACTTCTTCGTCAACGTTCCAGATTCGCTTACTGGCGAATCGTAGTCGTAGCTGGTGACATCGGGCTCATACGTCTGGTGGTCCCAGTTGGCGCCGCCCATGAAGCCGAAACTGGTTCCTCCGTGGAACATGTAGAGGTTGATCGAATAGCCTTGGCCAAGCATCCAGTCGATTTCCTGAGCTTGCTGGTTCGGGTCGGTGGTGTGGTGGTGCTCTCCCCAGTGATCGAACCATCCGGTCCAATATTCGCTGTTCAGGACGGGGCGGCCCGGACGGAATTTCTGCAGCTTAGGGATCTCCGTTTTGGCGTCGCCCGGGCCAAAGTTCACCGCAGCATGGACATCGGGTAGAGTGCCTGCGGGAAGTTCGTCGCCACCGTCAGCGGTAAAGAGAAGCGCGTCGGTGAAGCCGGCGTTTTGCAGAGCGTCGTGAATACGCTTCAGGTATGCCTTGTCGTTAGCGAACGATCCGTACTCGTTCTCCACCTGCACTGCCAGGATGGGCCCGCCGCGCGTGATCTGAAGCGGAGCCAGTTCCCTGCCCAGGCGTTCGAGCCAGCGCTCGGCAGGACGCAGGTACTTCTCGTCAGTCGAGCGCAGCACAATATCGGGATCGGCCAGCAGCCACGCCGGAAACCCGCCCAGGTCCCACTCGGCGCACGAATACGGTCCCGGGCGCAGGATCACATAGAGTCCTTCTTCTTGCGCCATCCGGACGAAGGCCGCTGCATCGAGCGAGCCGCTGAAGTCATAGACTCCGGGCTTGGGCTCGTGCATGTTCCAGAAGACGTAGGTCGAAACAGTATTCAGGCCCATGGCCCGGGCCTTCTTCAGCCGATCTCGCCAGTACTCGCGCGGGATGCGGGCGTAGTGCATTTCACCGGAAATGATTTGCAGGGGCTTTCCGTCGAGCACAAAGTGATCGCCCTCGATCCCAACATGATGGGCAGATGCCGCCGCAGCACCCTGTGCGCCGGCCGAGGCGGAGAATGCGAGTGCGCAGCAAGCAACGACGCTACTGACAACGACGGTATTGACAATGGAACGAAGCGCGAGCGATTTCATGAACGGTAGCTCCTGACCGAGCGGAAACTGACTCTGGTAGACTTTCCTTTTTACCGCAGCTTGAGATTCCACGCCATGCGCCTCGACACACTCTTTGCTATCGTGATCCTTATGAGTACTGTTGTCGCCGAAACTGCTGCCCAGACGCTGCCTGCGCCCCAGGCCGTCAGCGACCCGAAGAAGATTTCCTCCAAGCCTAACGCTCAGGTCGAGCCGCGTAGTCTGACCATCGAAAAGCTATATATGACGCGGCAAATCGGCCGTCCGACCTGGTCGCCTGACGGCAAGAGCATCGCCTTCATCTCGAACATGAGCGGACGCAATAACATTTGGCTGGTTCCGGCGGAAGGCGGCTGGCCTGTGCAACTCACGGTGAGCGATCAGCGGCAGTCCTCGCCCGCGTGGTCGCCCGATGGGAAGTGGATCGCGTATCAATCGGACTACGACGGCGACGAGCAGTGGGACATTTTTCTCGTGTCGCCCAAGACGGGGAAAGTCGTGAACGTGACCCAGACGCGCGAGATCGCCGAAATGAGTCCTACCTGGTCCCCCGACGGCCGTTACCTGGCCTACGAGGTAAAGCCGAAGACGTCTGCCGCGTACGAGATCGACATTTACGACACGATCATGCGCGAGGTAAAGCACGTCACGGCCAACACGCCGCAGGATAAGGGCAATTACGCACCTATTTGGTCGAAGGATGGAGCATACATCGTCTACACGCAGGAGCAGGCGAAGGGGACGGATTCGAATGTTTTCATCGCCGATGTTGCTACGGGAAAGAGCACGCTGCTCACGCAGCACGAAGGCGAGAAGCGCTATTTCGCGAATGACATTTCCGCCCTCGGCATGTACGACGCCCAGACCGTGCTGCTCACTTCCAACGCCGAGAACGGTTACGAAAACATCGGTCTCCTCCTGATCGGCACCAGGGGCGACCCACATCCGGGCGAAATCAAGTGGCTCACGAAAGACAAGTGGGAGATTCGCGGGCACGAGTTCTCGCCTGACGGCAAACACCTCACCTTCAGCGCCAACGTTGACGGCAACGAAGACATTTACTTGCACGACCTCGCCGCCGGCAAGTCGACAGCCCTGCGCATCCCCAAGGGCGTGAACGAGCCTGCCGGCGGGCATTCTGCCTTCACCAAAGACGGCTCACGCCTGCTCTATTATCACAACGGTCCGACGGCGCCGGGCGATCTGTGGGTATATACGCTGGCCACGGGCAAATCGCAGCAGGTCACGCACTCGCTGGTCGCCGGCGTGCGATCGGAAGATATGGTTGAGCCCTATCTGGTGCATTACCCCAGCCGCGACGGCAAGTGGACCATCTCCGCATTTCTTTACGTGCCCTTCAACATGGCGCGGAACGGGCAGAACGCCGCCATTGTGTACATCCACGGCGGGCCGACTTCGCAGACCATGAATTCGTTCAATCGCTTCATTCAGTACGCGGTGAATCAGGGATACATGGTGCTCGCGCCGAACTACCGCGGATCAACCGGCTACGGCAGAGAATTTCAGCAGGCAAATCTGTTTGACATGGGCGGCGGCGACTTGCAGGACGTGCTGGCCGGCGTGGACTGGATCAAGCAAACCGGCCATCTCGATCCCAAGAAGATCGCCGTGATGGGCGCCAGCTACGGCGGTTACTTGAGCATGATGGCAGTGACCAAGGCGCCGGAAGTCTGGGCGGCGGGCGTTCCCATCATCCCCTTTGTGAACTGGTTCACGGAAATCGAGAATGAAGATCCGGTGCTGCAGCAGTCCGATCTCGCGACCATGGGCGATCCGGTGAAGAACAAAGCGCTGTACGAAGAGCGTTCACCCATCAACTACATTGACCAGATCAAGGCGCCGCTGATCCTGCTGGCGGGAGGTCATGATCCGCGCTGCCCCAAGTCCGAAACGCAGCAGGTGGTGGATGCCATCAAGAAGCGCGGCGGAACCGTGGACTACAAGATTTACGAAAACGAAGGCCACGGCTTCGCCCGCGTGGAGAATCAGATTGACGCCTACCAGCGCGTGGCGGACTTTCTGCTGGCGCATGTCCCGCCGGCGGACTGCGCATGCTCCGTGACGGAATAAGACTGCCAACCACAGAGGGCACAGAGATCACAGAGGAATCTGCAGCTTGCCTTCAGCGTCGTTCTGCGAAGGCTTGCGCGATCGCTTCGACTAACCCGGGAATCGTAAACTCCTTGGCGGCTATATTCACGCCCAGACCCAATTCGCGGAGGGTCGAAGAGGTCACAGGGCCGATGGAGGCCATAGCGGGACGATCCGCCAGAGTGTGGGGCGGGCACTCCTGCCCGCCAAATGCCTGAAGCATCCGTGCGGCGGCGCGTGAGCCGCCGAGCAGCGCAACAAAGTTGCGAACTGTAGAGGAACTTGTAAACGTGACCACGTGCGGTCGCCGCCGCGGATTCTTCAACACTGCCTGCAGGCGCCGCCGCGAAGATCGCGGCACGACTGTCTCGTAGGCTTCGATCACATCCACCTGCGCCCCGGCCTTGCGTAATTCGCGCGGGATCACGTCGCGGGCAACTTTGGCGCGCACCAGGAGAACGCGCTTCCCCTTTACCCTTCTCTTCAGGCTTTGCACGACGGACTCAGCCACGTATTCCTTCGGAACGACGTCAACCGTCAGCCCGCGCTGTTCGATCGCCTTCTTCGTGGCAGGGCCGATGGCGGCGATGCGGATGCGGCCCCCAGCGGCTAAAGCCGGGCCTTTCTTTTCGCCCTTTACGGCACCAGTGAACTCGTGCCCTTCCCGATCCCGATCGGCGGCTGGAAGGGCCGGTCCCAGCTTCGCCATCCGATCCCACATGGCCTCGACGCCATTTACGCTGGTCAGGATCAGCCAGTTGTAGGTGGCGAGGTTCTCTAACGCCTCGTCCAGCGGCTTGAATGACCTCGGCTTGCGGATCTCGATGAACGGAATTTCTAGGACCTGCGCGCCCAGCCGGCGCAACTCTGCCGACAGCGTGCCAGCCTGATGGCGGGCCCGGCCGACGAGCACTCGGACTCCACTCAGTGGCTGGTTCGTCGCGGACTTTGGCTTACTGGTCATGGTCAGAGTTGGCGGGCAGGAGTGCCTGCCCCATACCGGCTCACTCCTGCTCCTTCTTCACACCGAGCCCCTGCTCCCGCATCAGGCGCGCGACGCCGGAAACTGCCGAGTCCGGGGCGCGGTCTAGTGACGCGATCACGTTTGCCTGCTCTTCCGGAGTGCGGTTTTGGCTGAGCTTAAACTTGGCTTCAATGTCGGTCACCGTGATCTCGAAGCCGACGATGTGGCCGAGCATGCTGTCACGGTATTCATCGCTGAGCCCGTCCCACTGCTCGGCAAAAGCGGGCTCGAAAGTGCCGATTAATTCGTGAAGAACTTTTTGCAGCTCCTGCGGCGCGGAAAACACCCGCGCATCTCCGTACGCGTGCACGGCAGCGTAGTTCCACGTGGGGACATTCTCGCGGGCAGGATAATTCAAAACGGAAACGTAAGAGTGCGGGCCGTGGAAGATGGTCAGGCATTGCGAGTGCTGCTCGAGGTGGCGCCAGTGCGGGTTCGCCTTGGCAACGTGGCCACGGAGGATGAGCTGTTCTCCAGCTTCGCGAATCGCGAGAGGGAGATGGGTAGCGAACGGGCCGTCGTCGGTAGACGAGACGAGGATGGCAAACGGGTTCGCCCGCATGAACGAGATTGCGGTGGCGTGATCGCGCAATCGGAAATGTTCAGGGATGTACATGGCGAAATTCTATCCTGCTTCACGGTTGCGGCGGAACGGCCAGGCCGCGGCCGTACACAGCTTCAAGAATTGCGTCGCCGCCGCGCTTTAGGAGCTCGGTGCCGGCATCGTTGCCGAGTTTTTCGGGGTCGTCACCGTCGCGGGAATCGCGCAGCAGCTTTGAGCCGTCGGGATCGGCAACAATGGATTCGAGATGAAGGCGAACCCCAGCGGCTGAAGCCGCTTCCTCTCCTGGCATCGTATCGGCACGACTGAAGTCGTGCCCTTCCCGGTACTCTCGCGAAAGGCCTGCGTGGTGCTGTGCAAAGTGAACTTCGGCGAAGGCGCCGATGGGAACCTGACAGCCTCCCCCGAGGCGGTTGAGCAGGGCGCGCTCGCAAGTCGTGGCGGCGCGGGCCGCGGAATCGTTCAAGAAGGCGAGCAGCGCGCGCGTCGCGGCGTCACCTTCGCGGATTTCGATCCCGAGCGCTCCCTGGCCGGCGGCCGGGCACATGATTTCCGCGGGAATGATTTGCTTGATCAGTTCGGTCTTGCCCAGGCGTTTCAGTCCAGCAGAGGCGAGAATGACGGCGTCGTATTCGCCCTGTTCGAGTTTGCGCAGGCGCGTGTCAACGTTGCCGCGCAGCGGGTGAATGTCGAGATCGGGACGGATGGCCTTCAGTTGCGCCTGGCGGCGGAGGCTGGAGGTGCCGACACGCGCGTGCTGGGGCAGGTCTTCGATCTTCGCGTAATGGCGCGAGCAGAAGGCGTCGCGCGGGTCCTGCCTTTCTGTGATAGCGGCGATTTCGAATCCGGCGGGAAGCTCGGTGGGCAAGTCTTTCAAAGAATGCACGGCGAGATCGACGCGGCCGGCGGCGAGGGCCTCTTCAATTTCTTTCGTGAACATGCCCTTGGTGCCGACCTTGGCCAGGGCTACGTCGGTGATCTTGTCGCCGGTGGTATGAATAATTTCGATTTCGATTTCGTGGCCGCGGGCGCGGAGCAGGGCGGAGATGTGATTGGCCTGCCAGAGCGCGAGTTGCGAGCCACGAGAGCCGATGCGGAGGCGAGACATCACCCGCGCGTCCCCACTTCGTCTTTCTTCGCCGCTGGAGCTGCTGCCTCTTTCCCTTTGACCTGCAGATTGAACAGACGCCGGACTACATCCACTACCGTTGTCGCCTCGGACTCTTTTGCCGCCGACTTTAGCGTGGTGATCGGCGTGTGCATGACTTTGTTGATGATGCCGCGGGTCAGGGCTTCGACGGCGATTTCCTGCTCGGGGGTCATCTGGCCTAGGCGGCCACGCACGCGGTCGATTTCGGCCTGGCGGATGGTCTCCAGATGATCCTGCAGGCTGACGATTGTCGGCACCACGTCGAGCGTGCTCAGGCGGGCTTCGAAGCGCTCGACTTCGCTGGCAATGATGGCCTCGGCCAGTTCGGCTTCTTTGCGGCGGTCGGCGACGTGGCTCGACACCGCCTGCTGCAAGTCGTCAATGTCGTAGGTGAAGATGCCGTCGAGCTTCGCCATATCGGGCGAAACGTCGCGGGGCACGGCGATGTCGATGAAGAACATCGGGCGATTCTTGCGGCGGGCGAGGAACTGCTCACCGTGCTCGCGGCGGAAAATGGCGTGGGGCGCGCCGGTCGAGGTGATGACGATATCGGCGCGGTCGCAGGTCGCGTACAAGTCTTCGAACTTGATGGCCTGGCCGTTGAATTTCTGCGCCAGGCCGATGGCGCGTTCGTAAGTGCGGTTGGCGACAAAGATGGAGGCGCAGCCGTGAGCCATGAGGTGGCGGGCGGCGAGTTCGCTCATCTTACCGGCGCCGACGATGAAGACGTTCTTGCCGTGAAGCGACCCGAAAATCTTTTTGGCGAGTTCGACTGCAACCGATGCGATCGAGACCGAAGACGATCCGACCGCGGTCTCAGTGCGCACGCGCTTGGCAACTGCGAAGGCGCGGCTGAAAAGCTGGTCGAGCTGTCCTCGCACGGCGCCCACGGCACGGGCTGTGGCGTAGGCTTCCTTGACCTGGCCCAGAATTTGCGCTTCGCCGACCACCATCGAATCCAGACTCGAAGCCACGCGGAAGACATGCCGCACGGCATCTTTCTCGCGGAACTCGTACAGGTGGGCGTCGAGTTCTTCCGGCTTCAGATGAAAGTGATCATGCAGGAATCCGCGCAGGTCGGCGTGGCCATTGACCGTGTGGGTGACCACTTCCACGCGGTTACAGGTGGAGATCACCATGGCCTCTTCGATCCCGGGATAGGCCGTGAGATCGCGGCAGGTATCAGGCAGGCGTGACTCGGGGATCGCGAGGCGCTCGCGCACCTCAAGCGGCGCACTCTTGTGATTCACGCCAATGAGCTGGAATCTCATGAAGCGAACCTGTGAATCGTCGAGAAATAGTTAGCCGCCCCGGCGGCCAGCGCGGCCACGAAGGCGAAGGTGGCAAGGATCGCGGCGCGGCGTCCACGCCAGCCAGAATTCCAACGAGTGAAGACCATAATCAAGTAGACGGCCCACATCAGCACTGACAGCAGAATCTTCGGATCAAGAAAATCCAGGTGACCATACTTCGTGATGGCGACCACCGAACCGGCGAGCAGACCAAGTGTCATAAACGGGAAGCCCAGCAGAAGCGAGCGGTAGCCGATCTGGTCAATCGTTTCAAGCGCGGGCAGAAATGAAATGAGGCTAGTTGGTTTCTTGGACTTCAACCGGCGCTCCTGGAGCAAATAAAGCAGGCTGGCACCGAAACTGACTAGCAGGGCAGCATACCCAATAAAGATCAGCACGATGTGGGCGGCAAGCCATCCGCCTCGCTGGACGATGGCTGTCAGCAGCACGGGTTGTTGGTCCGCGGCAGCCACAAAGGTGAGAAAGAACACCACTGGAAAGACGACTACGCCAGGCGACACTGTCTGATAGACGGCATAGATGATCATGAAGAACGTCATCGAGATGAAGGCCAACAGGGACTCGGCGTTGTGCACTGCGGCCCAAACGAAGTGACCGGAAACGAAGACTTCGACCAGCGACACGAAATGAAAAACCATGCCGAGGCTGGCCGCATGCAGGGCGATGCGGGCAAACAGATCGCTGGTGCGGTTGAGCGCCACAAAGGCGTAAACCAACCCGATAAGGTAGCAGCCCAGCGCGAAGCGTAACCAAAGCAAAGACATAGGGGTCGAACTCGGTATGATCCTAATGAGTCTATCGCAAGTTTCGAGCCAAAACCGGTTTCTGGGGATCGGTTCTCCAATCGTCTTGGGATCCCGCCTAAGCTAAACAAAAACCGCCACTTAGAGGGTTTGGTGCAAGTCGCCAGCCGAGGCGGCAGCCTGGGCTGCGCCGCAATTGGCCATCTGACTGTGTTCTTTCACGCAAATGTCCGCCCGCGAGTGGTGCAACTCGACGACCCTCGGAACGGGATGACCCCTAAGATTGCAGGGGAAAACCCGCCAAGTGCCAGAAAGAGGTGCCGGAGAAAGGCTTGTCCCCGGCGTCGCAATCGGCCCCACATGTCGGACCTTAGTGATTGGTTGATTTGTTCCCGCCAGCCGTGTGCGGATTCGGCATGCCCGGGGGCATGGCGCCGCCGTGGCTGCCGCTCATCGAGCCCATGTCGCCGGGAGCAAAGCAGGTAACACGTCCGCTGGAGGCTACGCGCAACTGCGCAGGACAGGCGCCGCTGGTCAGCGCCGGCGAAGCGCCTTCGCCTTGCGCCTGTACCATGAACAGTTTGCCCTCGGCGTTGCCCGCGACTCCCACGGTCATCCCCGGCATGTCGTAGGCCACGTAGAACGGGTGTTTGCTCTGGTTCGCCTGCAGGGCGCAGTCGCTGGCGGTTTTGAGTTGGGCCGCACCGGCATGCACGTCGAGGCGGCCGCAATCGGTGGCGCCGGCTCCGGAATATTCCTGCAGTTTTTGTTGAACGGCATCTGGAGATTTCGAGGGGGCAGCACCACTCGAAGGCGCGGCTGGACCAGTCGGCTTATTGCAGCTGGTCAGCCCGCAAAGGACAAGCATCAGGACAGAGACCGCGGTTACGTTCTTCATGACACCGTGATTGTAAATCCGCGATCGTAAATCAGGAGCAGAGAAATCGCGATTCGATGGTATTGGGCGGCTGCGCCACATCGTCCGCGGGGTTGAGGCACTGGTTCAATGGTGGGTAGTGTCTGGGTTTGGTGGGACGAACTGCGCTGTCGAGCTTCGCTCGACCGGACAGCCGGGGGCGGCGGTCCCCACACAGTTGTTCCTGCAAACTCAGACATTGCCGGTGGTTGGATAGTGCCTCAGTAAATCCAGAATCACGCCGCTATGGTTGCGATCTACGCCGTACACTACAATTTCGCCAGAATCCACAAGACCCTGAGAATCACTCCGGCAATGGCCGCTGGTCTCAGTGACCACGTTTGGAGTCTTGAGGAAATCGTGATGATGGCCGATAGGTACATGCCGCAACCCGGAAAGAGCGGACCCTACAAAATAAACCGCTATAATGCCTGCACGCCATGAAAAAGAACGGCTGGAGAATGTTCATTGAGATCGGGTTCATCATTTTCCTGTTCTATTCAAACCTCTTGATGGGAGAGTTTGAGCATTCTGGCATGGGGCAGAAGAGAGGCTTGATCTGGGCGTTCTCCGACGTGTTCACCGTCCCCAATTTTGAAATCGCTGTTGTAGCTGCGACAATCGGTTACATTCTCCTCGAATTTCTGCGGACCCGATTCTAAGAGTAAATTTCAAACTGAGGCACTACCGGTGGTTGCGGTTCGTTGACACACTCCCCGGCAACCCATACGATTCTCGCTTTACGGAGTTCCCATCATGCCGAACCGCTTGCGCTTTCATCGCTTTCTGCTCGCATTTGCTGCGGCCCTGTTTCTTACTGCCGCTACGACCCCGTTCCAACCGGCTGATCCGGCCCGCTACCTCAACGACATCAAAACTCTGGCTGCGCCGGACATGGAAGGCCGCGGCGCCGGCACCAAGGGCATCACCCGCGCTGAGCATCTGATCGAGAAGCGATACAAAGAGCTCGGCCTTCAGCCCGCGGGCGTCAACGGCTACGCGCAGCCTTTCAGCGTCATCACCGGGGCGCGGCTCAAGTCTGACAACCGTCTCGTCGTCGAGTCGGCTGACTCGAAAAAGGACCTGAAGGTCAACCAGGATTTTGTGCCCTTCAGCTTCTCTTCCTCGGGTCAAGTTGCAGGCCCGGTCGTTTTCGCCGGATACGGCGCCACTGCCGACGAATTTCACTACGACGACTACGCCGGGCTCGACGTGAAAGACAAGATCGTGGTCGTGCTTCGCTACGAACCCTCCGGCTTTGCCGAGAAGAGCGGCCACCAGGGGCTCACCCAGCATTCGCAACTGATCACCAAGGCGATCAATGCGCGCAATCACGGAGCGAAGGCTGTGGTCGTGGTGAACGGCAAGCTGGGAGACGGCGAAGAAGATCTGCTGACTCGCTTTGGCAGCGTGAGCGGGCCGGAAGACGTCGGCATCGTTTTCGTGCAAGTGAAAAACGCGGTGGCGGATGCCTGGCTGCAGGCGGCGGGAAAGTCTCTGAAAGAAATTCAGGAGCAGATCAACTCCAGCACCAAGCCCGCCTCGTTCGCGCTGCCCGAGACGCTACGCCTGTCGCTGCACATTGACATCGAAACCACGCACGCCACCGTCAATAACGTTCTGGCATGGCTGCCGGGCCAGACCGACGAATACGTGATCA
>Ga0209039_10003142_pt1 | contig 13194 bp, 15 predicted proteins | sample BogFormECP12_OM1_FD_188238 | JGI IMG/M metagenome (GOLD analysis project Ga0209039, IMG submission 188238) | Bog forest soil microbial communities from Calvert Island, British Columbia, Canada - ECP12_OM1 (SPAdes) (version 2) | ecosystem: Environmental > Aquatic > Freshwater > Wetlands > Bog ...
TCTGTGTCTCAGGAAATCCAATAAACCCTGCTCTGTGCTCTCTGAGTCTCAAATTTTAAAAAAATCTGTGTCTCTGTGATACCCGACAGGAGGAAATGGATATTTGAATATGAAAAAATGACGGGGATCTCACTCATGGAATATTGGCTAAATTTTCAAATAATACCCATCCCAAAAGCGCGGAAGAGTCACTTTTTTTAACGGGTCGAGGAACGCATCTTCTTGGAGGCATTCTCGATGGCGGCAACGACGCTGTTGCTCGGCATGATGGTCGACACAGGGATCCGCAGGACCTTTTCCAGCGTATAGCTCACGATCGGGGCGCATACGAGCGCCTGGGCGCCGTCCCTCTCGGCCTTGATGGCCGCGACGATGGCGTCCTCCATGGTCATCGCGGAGTATTCACGCACGACGACCCTGTTTCCGTCGACGATCATCTCCCTCTCGCTGATACGGTCCAGCACCGGCCTGGCGGCGATGACCGCTATGAATTTCTCCCTGCTCAGGCCCTCGATGTTCCTGATGGCTTCCACGACATCCCTCAAAGTGCCGAGGTTCGGGTCCCGGTCGCCGTTCAAGATCTTATAGAGCGTGCTGGGCGATATGTTCGAGCGCTCGCCGAACTCGGTAATGCTCAGCCCGAGGTCCTTTTTTATCACTTTCTCCAGAGTCTTCCTGAACTCTTCGTCCGACTGGAACGCTGCCGAGATCACATCATCTGCAATTGTCATAAACCCCAATCCCTAATGTATAATTGGCTACTGCATATTTCTACTTTTGTATTAATGCAAAGTTGCCCTGGAGAAAAACTATAAATCAATTCATGGATAAACCACAATCGAAGGTTCACTAATGGCTATGGATAATATTCTTGAAAAGCTCAACGAAGAAAAGCTGTCCAGGAGGACAGTATTAAAAATAGGCATTGCTACGGGCGTTGGCCTTGCGGGCCTCGGCGTCGCGGGATGCACGAGCCCTTCTCCGACGGTGACACCGCTCGCGAGCCCCACCGTGGCGGCTACGGCGGCCTTAAAGCAGGGCATTCCAAGCGGCTTCATGCCGACTGACCACGCAGCGGCCATATTTGTGGGCGATGCGAAGGGCATTTTTACGGATCACGGCCTGAGCCTCAAGTTAACGCAGTATAGCGCCGGCGGAGCGATAATGACGCAGGTCGGCACGGGCGCGCTCGACCTGGGATTCTCCGGCGTCCCGCCCGTCATATCGGCCATCGATAACGGCGTGACCACCAGGATCGTTGCCGCTTTGCAGGGTAACGGCTCGGGCATTGTCGTAGGAAATAATTCGGGAATAACGCAGGTCACGGACCTGAAGGGCAAGAAGATAGCCATACCGAGCAAGGGCTCTATACAGGACATCATGCTCAGGCAACTTCTCCAGGATAATAACATCAACTATGACAACGACGTAACTATCAATAACCTGCCAGTCGGGCAGATGCCGGGAGCTGTAGGTGCGGGCACATTCGATGCCGCTTTTACCTGGGAACCATACGTTTCCATGACGGAAATGAAGGGCCTGGGCAAAGTTTTGATCCGGTCGGATAAGATCATGCCGAACCACCCGTGCTGCTGTGTGGCCTCGACGATCGATCTAATAAATCAATACCCGGATACACTGAAGGCATTCTTCATGGCGCTAAAGGAGTCTACCGATTTCGTCATAAGCAACCCCCAGGAGACAGCGCAGATCATATCCGGCCAGGCCTATTTGAACGATGAGGCCGCCGTCGAAGCGGCGGCATTACCGAACGTACATTTCCTGGCAAAGCCGGATGAGGCATATATCTCAGGCACGGAAAAGTTCGCCGCCGAGATGCTGACCCTCGGCGTCACCAAGAAGAGCCACGACAGGAACGATCTCTTCGACCTGAGCCTGATAAACCAGGTGTTGTAAGGAAAACATATGAAAATTTCCGTTGGGCATTGGCGTTACCCAACAAATTTATTTGATATAAGAATGCAAGATATGCCAATGCCCCGCTTACGTAAAATATTACTGCAGATATCCGGTATCCTGTTCGTCCTGCTTTTGTGGGAACTAACGACCGGGGTGCTGGGCATATTCAAGTGGTTCGTGCTACCGCCGCCGACGGACGTTTTTATGGCCATGGTCGCCATGGTCATGAGCGGGGAGATATTCATAGACGCTGGATGGAGCCTTCTAAGGGTGCTCCTCGGGTTCGCGGTCGCTGCGATGATCGCCATACCCCTGGGCGTGGCTATGGGATGGAGGACCGAAGTCTCTCTGGTAGTGGATCCTATAGTTGAGATCCTTCGTCCTATCCCGCCCATCGCCTGGATCGGGCTGGCGCTTCTCTGGTTCAACACCGGCCTCGCTTCGGCCGTTTTTCTCGTATTCATCGGGGCGTTCTTCCCCATATTGTTGAATACCGTCGCGGGAGTCAAGAACGTAGAAAAACGGCTCATAGAGGTGGCTTATACCTTCGGCGCAAGCGACTGGAGCGTGCTCTGGAAAGTGGTAATACCGGCCGCCTCGCCCACCATCTATACAGGTTTGAGAGTAGGAATGGGCATCGGGTGGATGTGCGTGGTCGCCGCAGAAATGATAGCCGTCAAATATGGGCTGGGAAACCTCATATTAGAAGCGTCGAACTTCCTTCAGACGGATAGGGTCATGGTCGGCATGTTAACCATCGGTATACTGGGGCTGGCCATCAACTATATTTTCCAGATCGTTGGGGATCGCATTTTTAAATGGCAACAGGGCATCGGCAGGGCGGTATAGCAATGCCGGACGAGATCAGGATACAGCACGTCGCCAAGGAATACAAGTCCAACGGTAATTCGCTAAAGGCTGTGGACGATGTCTCCTTTGATATCAGGGACTCCGAGTTCATTTGCTTAGTCGGCCCCTCGGGCTGCGGTAAGTCCACATTATTAAGGATGATCGCCGGCCTGGAGCCCGTTTCCAGCGGCGAGATCCTGATGGGAAATAAAAAAGTAACTTCGCCTTCGCCCAGCATCGGCTTCGTGTTCCAGGAGTACACGCTCTTCCCCTGGCGGACCGTGGAGAAGAACGTCGAGTTCGGGCTGGAGATCAAGAAGCTTTCTCCCACTGAAAGGGAGCAGGTCGCATCAAAATATCTGGACATGGTCGGCCTGTCGAAGTTCAAGGACTCCTACCCGCACCAGCTGTCGGGCGGCATGCGGCAGAGGACCGCGATCGCGAGGACGCTGGCGGTCAACCCGGAGATCCTGCTCATGGACGAGCCCTTTGGGGCGCTGGACGCCCAGACGCGCAACATCCTCCAGGAGCAGCTTCTGGATATCTGGCATAAGGAGAAAAAGAAAGTGCTCTTCGTCACCCACAACGTGGATGAGGCGGTATTTTTAGCGGATAAGGTCATCATCATGACCGCCAGGCCAGGGCGCATCAAGGATATCATTAACATCGACATTCCTCGACCCAGGGTGCGCACGGAGACCGAGGTCAATAAGGTGCGTACGGTCATCCTCAAGTCGCTGTTCGAGGAAGTCCAAAAACTTTCTGACCACTAATACTTTTTCAGACGGCAACCTATATATGTAAGCAAGTACTTACTTGCATGCCATGTGCCCGACAGACGAGAATATCCTTGACGCTGCGCTTGCCGTGTTAGCCAGAGAAGGCTACGGGGGAGCCACGACAAAGAAGATCGCCGAGGAGGCGGGCATCAACGAGGTAACGCTTTTCCGCAAGTTCAAGAGCAAGGAGAACCTGTTAAAAGAGGCAAAGAAGCTGAGCCTGATGCGCTCTCTCGAGAATACGGAAAAGACGTTCAGATCGATCGAAGGCGATGACCTGGAAGGGAGCGTCATCACGCTCGGGAAGCACTTATCCGATAGCATCGATAAAAGAACCAACATGATCCTGACCTCTATCGGGGAGTTACAGAAGCTCCCGGCATGTGAAAGAGCGGCCCCGAAATACTCGACGTTCACGCTCGATCACCTTGCCAAATACTTCGAAGAGCAGATCGAAAAAGGAAACATGCGCGATGTGGACCCCGAGATCGCTGCGTTGAACTTTTTTAGTTTTATCTTTTACATGAGCTTTATTTGTAAGCTTAACGGCACGAATACCGGTGATCGGACGCTGGAATTATTCATGGACATTTTCTTGAATGGCGTCCTGGTGCCCGAAAAAACGGCCTGAAGCCGCCTATGATAACGGTGACGACTATGCCAGATGAAATAACCAAAACAGAAAACATGTCCACTGTAAAGCCAGCCCGAAAAGGCATAGCCTACAAGTGGATCGCGCTATCGAACGTGATCATAGCTACGTTGATGGGCACCATAAACGGCAGTATCATCATGATCTCCCTGCCGGCCATATTCAATGGAATTCAAATTAATCCGCTTGCGCCAAACTCATTCCAGTACCTGCTGTGGCTGCTGATGGGCTACGGTATAGTTACCGCGACGTTGTTGCTGACGTTCGGCAGATTATCGGACATGTATGGACGGGTCAGGGTCTTTAAGCTCGGTTTCTTGATCTTTACCATCGGCTCGATCCTGCTCTATCTGACCCCGGGTACCGGGGACCAGGGGGCCATCGAACTGATCATCTTCAGGCTTCTGCAGGCAGTCGGCGGCGCCATGTTCATGGCGAACAGTAACGCTATTTTGACAGACGCGTTCCCGACCAGTGAGCGCGGCAAAGCGCTGGGCTTTAACATGGTCGCCGTGATGTCCGGCCAGTTCATCGGGCTCGTACTGGGCGGCATCCTCGCGATATACGACTGGAGGCTTGTCTTCCTGGTGAGCGTGCCATTCGCGGCAATAGGGACGATCTGGTCCTTCCTGAAGCTCAAGGAGACCTCTTTCCGGGCTCCGAAGATGAAGATCGATATTCTGGGTAATTTGACGTTCGTCGCCGGCCTTGTCTCGCTGCTGATCGGCGTGACCTACGGCCTGATGCCCTATAAGCAGGACATAATGGGCTGGAGTAGCCCCTGGGTCATCGCCGCCATATTGATCGGCGCCGGGCTGCTCCTCATATTCCCGTTCGTCGAGAGCCGGGTAAAGTCGCCCATGTTCAGGCTGGGATTATTCAAGATCCGGGCCTTCTCCTACGCGAACATGGCCGGCTTTTTGAGTGCAATTGCCAGGGGCGGCGTCATGTTCATGCTCATCCTGCTGCTGCAGGGCATATGGCTGCCGCTGCACGGTGTCGCCTATGCCGATACGCCCCTGTGGGCCGGCATATACATGCTTCCCCTGACGATCGGCCTGATCATCATGGCACCCATATCCGGCATACTGTCGGATAAGTACGGCCCGAGGTGGATAGCCACCGGCGGAATGCTGATGGTAGCGCTATCGTTCATATTGCTCGCGCTTTTACCGGCGGACTTCCAGTACTGGGAGTTAGCGGGTTCGCTCCTCATCATGGGCATAGGTAACGGAATGTTCGCCTCGCCGAACAGCGCGTCCATCATGAGTTCGGTGCCTCCTGAGGAGCGGGGTGTCGCATCTGGAATGATGTCTACCATGATGAACACAGCTTTCTCGGTGAGCATGGTGATCTTTTTCACCATCGTCATCGTAGGCCTGACGAATTCTTTCCCGGGCGTCATGTCCACTTCGCTCCAGAGCATCGGGGCGCAAACGCTTGCCCCCGTCCTGAGCGCGATACCGCCGACGGGCGCGCTGTTCGCCGCGTTCCTGGGATACAACCCCGCGATATCCATCGTCAGCAGCCTGCCGGACGCCGTCAGGAGCACAATATCGCAGCAAACCATTACGGCTCTGACCAGCAGCACCTGGTTCCCGCGAACGCTCTCGGACGCTTTCATGCCGTCGCTGAGGCTGTCATTCTACCTTGGCGCCATCATGAGCCTTATAGCGGCTGCACTATCAGCGATGCGCGGCGAGCGCTACATACACGAGATCCATGGCAAAGGGGCTGAACAGCCAATAGCTGCCAGTATGCCAGCGGGCGAGAAGAAGGCGTGAGATAATGATACAGCTATACGAGAAAATACTGATAGCGACGGATGGGTCGGAGAGTAATCGGACCGCTACTGACGAGGCCATGAGGATCGCCCGGGCCTCGGGCTCCATCGTTCACGCAGTATACGTGATCGATACCAGCGTACTAAATTCGGCGATCCTTGGCGATGAGGAGTTCATCTTTCGCTCGTTCAAAGAAGAGGGAGAACGAGCGCTCGGCCAGGTTAAAGATATAGCTGACGGAGTCAAAGTCGAGGCTCACATGATCCAGGGTAAGCCGGCATCGGCTATCACCGATTTTGCCTCTAAGAACGACATAGACCTTATCGTCATGGGCGCCAGGGGCAAGAGCGCCATAGAAGCATTACTCCTGGGCAGCGTCGCCGACAGGGTCATCCGGACGGCGAGTTGTCCCGTGCTGATCGTAAAAAGCCATTGAACGATAATGGCAAAATCAGGTACATTAGAAGTGAGGTCCTTGGAAAAAGAAAAAACCCTAAGTGGCAGGGCGGAAAGAAAGGGCGTCCATTATAAGTGGGTAGCCCTTTCTAATACGACCATAGCGATGTTCATGGCATCAGTGAATGGCAGCATCATGCTCATCTCGCTGCCGGCCATCTTCAACGGCATCCACATCGACCCGCTTTCGTCATTCCAGTACCTGCTCTGGATCTTGATGGGCTATGGTGTCGTCACCGCCACGCTACTGCTCAGCTTCGGCCGGCTGTCCGACATTTACGGAAGGGTGAGGCTATTCAACATAGGGTTCGCCATTTTTACGGCGGGCTCCATCCTGCTCTTCCTTACACCTAATACCGGCGATACAGGTGCCATCGAGCTGATCGTCTTCCGCCTCGTCCAGGCGGTGGGCGCGTCATTCATATTTTCCAATAGCGCCGCAATCTTAACCGATGCTTTTCCCGTCGATGAAAGGGGCAAAGCGCTCGGCCTGAACCAGATCGCCGCTTTGTCCGGGCAGTTCATCGGGCTGCTGCTCGGCGGTATACTGGCCGTTTTTAACTGGAGATTCGTGTTCCTGGTCAGCGTCCCCTTTGGAATTATCGGCACCTTCTGGTCGTTCCTGAAGCTCAAGGAGACGTCGATCCCGCAAAAGGCGCAAAAGATCGACATCCTCGGGAATCTGACCTTCGTCGCCGGCCTGACCATCTTTCTCATCGGCGTCACCTACGGGCTGATGCCTTATGGCACCGACCCGATGGGATGGGGCAGCCCCTGGGTGATCGTCGCCCTCGTTATCGGGATACTGTTGCTCATCGCATTCCCCTTCATCGAAACCAAAGTAAAATACCCGATGTTAAGGCTGGATCTCTTCAAAATAAGAATGTTCTCCTATGCGAACGCCGCCGGCTTTTTGAGTGCGATCGCCAGGGGCGGCGTCATGTTCATGCTGATAATGCTATTGCAGGGCGTCTGGCTGCCGCTTCATGGCGTCGCATACGCCGATACCCCGCTCTGGGCGGGAATATACATGCTGCCCATGACCGTCGGGTTCATCTTGATGGGCCCTCTCTCGGGGTGGCTTTCTGACAAATACGGCTCGCGGTGGATCAGCACCACGGGTGTAGTCCTAATGACGGTCTCATTCCTCGCCCTCGCCGCACTGCCCTCTGACTTCGACTACCTCCAGTTCGCCATCGCCCTCTTTATCATGGGCGCCGGTAATGGCATGTTCGCGGCGCCTAATACCGCCTCGATCATGAACTCGGTACCGCCCGAAGAACGGGGCGTCGCCTCCGGCATGCGGTCGACTCTCCAGAACACGGCCCAGACCGCGAGCATGGGCCTGTTCTTCACCATAGTCATCGTAAGCCTCACGTCGGAATTCCCCAAAGCACTTGCCTCATCCCTGACAGGCGTGGGCGCGGGCGGACTGATGCAGGCCTTAAGCGCGATACCGCCGACGGGCGCATTGTTCGCGGCTTTCCTGGGCTATAACCCCGTCAGCTCGATCCTGAGCAGCCTTCCCGCCGCAGTAGTGGGCGCCATTCCGTCCCAGACCCTGGCGACCCTGACCGGCAGAACATGGTTCCCGTCCATGCTATCTCAGGCCTTAATGCCGTCGCTAAGGCTTTCATTCATCCTGGGCGCAGTTCTCTGTGCCATCGCCGCAGTACTCTCGGCCATGAGAGGGGAACGATATGTGCATGAGATAAATGCGGCCAGGCCCTCAACTCAGGCTACGGATGGCGGCTCTCCGGAAAATACAAAAGAGGACTAGTCGGCCCCTCGCTATTTTTAAAGCACTTCGAGCGCCCGATACTTTCAATAGAGATGAGCGTTAATTTAATACTATAAATTATATTTTATATTTGAGCGGACTATCATGGCAGAGCGCTTAAAGACCGGCATACCAGGCCTGGATAAAATGACGGGGGGTGGTTTCATCCGCGGGGATACGACGCTCGTCACGGGCCCGCCGGGCACAGGGAAGACGACCTTCGGCCTGCAATTCCTCATGGAAGGAGTCTCCAGCGGCGAGAACGGGGTTTTCGTCACCGTCGAAGAATCGCCCCAAAAAATAACGGCCGACGCCGGGAACTTTGGCTGGGATCTTCAGAAGCTGGAGTCCGAGGGGAAGTTCAAGCTCTACCAGTTGCGCTCGGAGATGCTGCAGTCGGGCGGAGCCCCCATCATGCAGTGCATGGACGTTATCGGCTCGGCGAAGGCGAAGCGTGTCGTCATCGACCCTATTTCTCTTTATTCACTTAACGTTTATGATACGAATGAGCTGAGACGGGAACTATACGCGTTCGTGAACTACATAAAGGCTAATGAGCTTACGCTGATGTTTACCCATGAGGTGCCCGAGATCATCACGAGAGTATCGAGGATATCGGATTACGGCCTCGAGTTCATCGTGGACTGCGTGATCATGCTCCAGTACGTGGAGATCGAGTCCGAGATACGGCGATCGATCAACGTCCTGAAGATGCGGGGCTCGGACCACGATAAGGCGATCAGGCGCTACGAGATCACGGGACAGGGCGTCAAGGTGGAGTCCCCGTTCGAAGGATACGAGGGCATCATGAGCGGCACCGCCAGAAAAACCGGAGCGGAGGCATTCATGAAAGCCTTCAGGCGGTAAAAGTGGTATGCCCGGCATCGACTCGTCCATCCTTCCGGCCGCCGTCGGCTGCGAGCTCATTCTTTCGGTCTTTTTGTTTTGTATCGCCAGGTTCTATCAGCTGAAGTTCAGGGAGACCACATATTATTTTTCATACCTATTGCCCGTTGCTCTTTTCATCGTATCTATGGTCTTTTCCATGGCGGTCGGCATTTCGACGGAATGGGCGCTGGTCGTCACCAGCGCATCTATATTGTTCATTCTCCTTACAGCCGGGGTTTTTCTCTATAGAAAAATGATGGGGGCGCCAGGGTGAACGCTTTTCCGGACGGGCTCAGCTGGGCGCTCCTCTTCTGCTCGCTATCGGGGATGGCGCTCATGCTCCGGCCCCTGAGCCGTAAGCTGGGGGAGGCGCTGCACATGAAACAATATTACCGGCTCTATGTGCTGAGCATTTTGTTGTTCATCGTTTCCGTCTTATGGATGTTGTTGAGTGTCCAGGATGGCTTATGGTCGGGACTGCTTTTTTTAGGGGGCGCCCTGCTCACGGTCGGCGTAACAGTACGGTATTGGGGATGGATAGTGCCTGAAATGTTCAGGCCTAATAAATAACCATTTTATATAGGGACGCCCCCATAATAATCAATGGGCCTGAAAGCGGGCGAGGGCAAAGCATTAATACCAGCGGCTCAAAAAGAAGAGGGTAAGGGGATAAATTGGCACTAGAACTCAGGGATATTTTATATTTCTTTATGGGCATCATTGCCATATGCCTGGCCATATCGTTCGGCGCCTACCAGTTGACCACATACGATTCCGTGCGGGGCATTGTGGGCGATATCGCTCAACAGCCTACCCAGGTCGTGAACCTGCACACGCAATATGGCAACATGGTAGACCAGTTCGATAACAGCCTTGGCGACTCATTCACCTATCATTGGGGCAGCCAGTCGATCGAGGTGACGGCATCCCAGGTGAACGGCATGAGCGAGCAGCAGTGCCTTAGCCTGGTCATCGATGAATATAGCACTAACCTGTATAATGGCCACGTCACGGGCGACCTGAATACGGCCAGCAGCCTTGCGGGCGCCGGTGCCAACGGCATTTACTTTATAACGGCTATCCTGGCGTTCGCCGTTTTTATCATCATATTGATACTTTCGTTCATTCAGCAGTGGTATGAAACGACGAAGGACACGCTCAAGAGCGCCGGCAAGATCATACTCGTGGCGAGCGTTCTGGCCTTCATCATATTGCTCCTGGCCCCGCCGATCATCGAATCGGTGATGTGGGGCAGCATCAACAGTAGCGACTGGGCCAGGGAGGTCAATAACGTCGTCGAGCCGAGAATAGCGACTACTTTCCTGGTGAATACGCTGATCATGGTACTCTTCGGAGCCCTTCTTTTCGGCGTTGGCCTGGTCTTCCACATTAATACGACCGAGGGCGATGTCGACGTCGGCGAATACATACGAAGCTCGCCGAAGATGACGTCTAAAAGCGCGCCAAAGCTCAAAACCGATGGCGAGCGTGACCAGGGCAAGCCCGGGCACAGGCAACTATAATAAAAACCTATTTTTCTTCTTTTGCTTTTTCGATGCGCTCTTTAATGAGCTTAAGGATCAGCTCTGATCGTCCAAGAGGCTCAAGGTAAACTATTTCCTTTCCTCCGATGAGGCTTCGGGCCGAACCGATCCCAAGGGCTTCCGGTATCGTGACCCGGGTATGGTAGCCGTGAGCGACAAATAATGGCATAACGAAAATGCGGTCCGACTTGATGCCGCTTAAAATGCCATCGATGCCCTCCAGATCGCAGGCCAGCACCTCGTTGAAATCCCCGCTCGCCTTAAAAAAGTCGACATAATAGGGCAGCACGTCATCGGCATGTTTGCTTTTGCTGCCGTGGCCCACGAGTAATAAAGCGTCGCTCATATCTTACCGGACTTGAGGGCGTCCTTCACGACCTTGATGGCGCACAAGTCGCTGCACATGGAGCACGTATCCCCCTCGGTCTTCCTGGTGCCACGGATAAGCTTTGCCTTTTCCGGGTCTATGGCCGTCGCCATCTGGCATTCCCAGTCCAGGTCGCTCCGGGCCTGCGACATCTTCCTGTCCCGCTCCCGCGCCCGCTCCCGCTGGCCTTCCTTGACCGTGTCCGCGACGTGGGCGGCGATCCTACCCACGATGACGCCTTCTTTTATGTCGTCGGCGGTCGGCAGCGCCAGGTGCTCCGACGGCGTAACGATGCAGAGGAAATCCGCGCCCGCCATGCCCGCGAGCGAGCCCCCGATGGCCCCGACCATGTGGTCATAGCCCGGCGCGATGTCGGTGACCAGCGGCCCCAGTAAATACAGGGGTGCGTCCCTCGTCAGCTTTTTCATGGCGCTGACGCTCAGGGCGACCTCGTCCAGCGGCACGTGCCCTGGCCCTTCGACGATGGACTGAACGTCCTTCTCCCTGCATTGCCTCACCAGCTCGCCCAGCGTGATGAACTCCATGAACTCAGGCCTGTCGGCCGAATCCGCCATGCAGCCGGGCCGCATGCCATCCCCGAGGCTAATGGTCAGATCATACTCGCTCGCGATCTCCAGCAGGTAATCGAACTCCGCGTAAAAGGGATTATCCTTCTCATTGTGGAGCATCCATGCCATGGTCAGGGCGCCTCCCCGGCTCACGATGTTGAGCAGTCTGGGGTCGTTTTTCAGCCGCTGGAGGGCATTCAGGTTCACGCCACAGTGGAGTGTGACGAAGTCAACGCCTTCCTTCGCATGCTCCCGGACCGAATTAAAAAGATCATCGGACGTCATGTCGATGGCGTTCCTTCGCTTACGCGCCGCATGATAGATGGGCACGGTGCCGACGGGCACTTCGAGCTCTTTTACCAGTTTCCTGCGGACAGTATCCCGGTCGTGGCCGGTGGAAAGGTCCATGACCGAGTCTGCGCCATATCTGACAGCGAGCTTAGCCTTATAGACTTCATCATCGCAGTCGTCATAGTCCTTTGACGTGCCGATGTTCGCGTTCACCTTCGTGGACATGAGCTTGCCGACGGCCCGCCCCGGGAAATTACGGCCGGAGTTCCGCGGCACCGCTACCAGGCCGGAAGCTATCAGGGCCCTGAGGCGTTCCGGCTCTATGCCTTCTATTTTCGCGAGCTTTTTGATATCGGGCGTCATTCCCTTTTTTGCATCTTTCATCAACATGACAGTAGTCCCTTTCTTATTTCACGACGGAGCATTTATACGATTGAACCATTAAAACGGTATTTGATGCGCGTAAAGAACGTTAATGGGATTTCTTACGATTCCAATGCTTATCTAATTGACGCAAAGTGTAAAACCCTTGTGGATGCCGGCATGAACGGCTCCCGGGTGCTCCAAAATTTGACCGACGGCCTGGAGTTGATCATTTTGACGCACTGCCACTATGACCACATCGGCGCAGTCCCCGAGATCGTCGCGGCCACCGGAGCTAAGGTCGCCATCCACGAGAAGGACTTACCGCTACTGCGCAGCGAGAGGAATGGCACTAGCGCCATGTTCGACGCCCCGCAGCCCGAGTTCAACGTGGACATGGTGCTCAAGGACGGCGAGATCATAGACCTTGGCGACGTATCCCTTAAAGTGCTGCATACGCCCGGTCACACGCCCGGCAGCATCTGCCTCTATAACGCTGAGACCAGGGAACTGTTCACCGGCGATACGGTCTTCGAGGGCGGCAGCTTCGGCAGGACCGACCTGGGCGGGAGCTCCGAGTCCATGGTCAGGTCGCTGGAAATGCTGACCCTGCTCGATGTCTCCGCCCTATACCCCGGGCATGGTGGTATCGTTACCAAAAACGTCAAACAATCGCTGCTCGCCTCGTACAACAACGCGAAGCAAATGCTTTTTTAATTTTTAAGGTTCTTCCGCGCTTTTGGGATGGCTTATTCCCGAAGATTTTTTTTAGTTTATTTCATATGGATTTTTAAGGTAATGGTACTCGATTATTATTGACTCTTATAATATTTTTTTAATTAGTTTTTGATATTTGTGCCGGTTTGCCTGTGGAGCGGGTGGAGTCAGTTTTTGAACCACAGAGCCACTGAGCCGCGGAGGACGCACGGAGACTTTTTTATATGTGAGTTCT
>Ga0209039_10003144_pt1 | contig 13187 bp, 11 predicted proteins | sample BogFormECP12_OM1_FD_188238 | JGI IMG/M metagenome (GOLD analysis project Ga0209039, IMG submission 188238) | Bog forest soil microbial communities from Calvert Island, British Columbia, Canada - ECP12_OM1 (SPAdes) (version 2) | ecosystem: Environmental > Aquatic > Freshwater > Wetlands > Bog ...
TCAGTGAAATGGAAGTGCTGCCCGCGCGTGTCGTACGTGGCCAGCAATCTGCCCCCGGCAAAGAAATTGGTGTGCTGCCAATTGCCGGAGCCGTCCAGCTCCGTCACCTGCTCGCCGCCGGGGCCGTGGATGGATTCCTTGGTGGTCTGGAAGCTGTTGACGGCCGGATCGCAGAACCGCTGCATGGACACATCGTACACTTTCAGGTTTGGGAAGCAAAAAGGAAAGGTCCGGGCCTGAAGGCCTGTTCCTTAATGCGTTGAATTCAGGAGCCTAAAGGCTCCGGTTCCCTCCGTTTGAAAATGCAACGCCTGAATGCACCTGCGGCGCGAAAGCTGCACGCCGGAATCCCAAGTGCGGTATTCTGTTAATGCGCGCCCGTAGCTCAGCTGGATAGAGCGAACGCCTCCGGAGCGTTAGGTCGGGAGTTCGAATCTCTCCGGGCGCACCATACTTTTTTAATTGATCATTCCACTTGCTCCATATTCATTTTCTTGCATCCCACAACGAAATGAGGAACCATGGCAAACTGGAATACCGCCTACAACTTCATGATGGACAACGAAGATGCCGCACGCGCCTGTGCGCAGGTGCCGGATGCGCCAGAGCAGCTTGACCCGGTGACCGGGCAGCGCATTGGAGCCTTTGCCATCAGTGGAGTCAACAGCGCAGCCTGGCCGGCGGAGTTTGCGGCTATCGCGGCGCTTCCGCAGAACCAGCGCGAGCCGCTGGTCCAGCAGTTCTATCAGAACCATGTCTGGAATCATTGGTTCGTTCAGCTTCTCTCCGACGACGTTTGCAAGCGGGTCTTTGACTTTGCAGTCAATGCCGGCGGCAAGAAAGCCGTGCGCTGCTTGCAACAGGCCGTCAACAGCCTGGCTGCTCCCGGCGCTGCGCTGCTCACCGTGGACGGCGGTTGGGGTCCGAGGACGCTCAACACGGCCAATGCGGCAGATCCGGCGGCGCTCACCGCAGCCTTCAAGGCCCAACGGGTTGCAGACTATCAGGCCATAGCGGCCGCCAATCCGAATCTGGCTAAATATTTGCCCGCCTGGATCGCCCGCGCCGAGAAGTAGCCGCGACGGATAAACTGGTAGAGGGCCGGTACAGCTTCTCACGCGCGCCAAGGACAAGGCTCAAATGCAACCGAGTATCGAGTTGTTCGCCCGACAGATCGCAATGATTGAACGGATTATCTGGACGCTGACCTTTGCCGCGCAACTGGTCTTGCTGGTGGTCCTGGTGGGCCGTGACCGCGCACGCCGCTACCCGTGGTTCACCGCCGGCATTGCGCTGCTTACCCTGCGAATGATGGCAGAGGTTTTACTATCCGGCCGGATGGCGAAGCTGCCTTTGCAGGAGTTCCTCTTCACGCTGCGCGACCTGGCGGTGATTGCAGGCCTGTTGGTGCTGGTAGAGATGGCGCGGTCAGCCTTTGCCGGGATTCAACGCTCTGTTTGGATTGTGAATACCGTGGGACTGCTGTTAGTGGCCGGAGGTTTGCTCTTCTTTTTCGAGCCGTGGCCGGTGTGGAAGCAATTGCCCTGGGGCACGCCGGTGATAACGCTATACCTGATGCAACTAGCGGCGCAAAAGGGCGATGTGCTGGTTGCCTTGCTGACCGTGGGGCTGGGAGTGCTGGTGGTGATCTTTGGACGCCATTACAAGGCCGGCTGGCGGAGCCACACGCAGCAGATTGTGATCGGGCTTTTTGCCGTGGCCGTCACCCACCTGGCGTTGGAGACGGTTATCCTTCGTACATTGCATTACACCCAGGCCCAATCGGAGAGCGTGATGCGACTGCGGCTGAGTTTTGCCTTCGCTCACGAGTTGATGTACCTGGCCGCGCTGGTGTGGTGGATTTCATGGCTGTGGCGTGACGAGCCGGGAGCGGCTACCGTGGCCGCGACAGAAGAGAAAGAATAGAGCATTTTTTACAAGTGGTATAGAGAGCGGCGTGGACCAGGAGGTCCACGCAACAGCCGGCCGGGAGGCCGGCGCTACAGTTTGGAGGCAGGCGCTACAGGAGGCTGGCGCTACGGGTTTGCGACCCTTCGACACTATCCAAGCAATCGAAAATCGACTCTACACCAACTTGCAAATTGCTCTATACCCGGCTCCAAGGTTTCCCACCCTCGCAAATAGCATGAAGGATGGGACATGGAGATTCATTGTCCTGATCCCTGATCCCTAAATATGGCAGCTTGCCTGTCCGCGTTTTTCGAGGTAGCGCTGGTGGTACTCCTCGGCGCGCCAGAATGTCTGGGCGGGCTCGACCCTGGTGACAATGCGCTTCGGTTTGAAGCGGCCCTCGGTGGTCAGCTGCTCGATCTTGGCGCGGGCTTGCGCCTCTTGCTCCGGCGAGTGGAAGAAGATCGCTGAGCGGTACTGTGTGCCCCAGTCCGGTCCCTGGCGGTTGAGGGTGGTGGGATCGTGGAGAGCGAAGAAGGCGTCAAGAAGCTTCTCATAACTGATTTGGGCGGGATCGAAGTCCACCTCGACGACTTCAGCGTGGCCGGTCTTGTCTGTGCAGACATCCTTGTAGCTGGGCCGCTCCAGCGATCCGCCCTCATAGCCAACGGCCGTCGCCGTCACGCCGGGGATGACTGCAAATGCCGCCTCGACTCCCCAGAAACATCCCGCTCCGAAGGTAGCTTTTTCTGTGCTCATATTGGATAAGATGCTCCACGGGCGCTTCGGGAAGCAAATTCATGCCCTTGAGAGCGGTCAAGCTCGTTGCGCAATACATTGCCTGGAGCGCAGAGGAAACAGCCAAACGGCGATCTGGCTCTACGCAGGGCCATCGGGATGAACTTACAATCCCAATTTGGTCTAGCGCTACGATGTGATACGCATCCAAAGCGTGACGATGGCCGTAAACTGCACAAATAGTAGCTGATAGAAAAATCGGGAAGCTTTTGTGAGAATAGGATTTTGCCGGCTCCCCGGCAGACTTGGCGATGCCAGAATGCCTCGTTCGAAAGTTGACGGACGTATCAACGGTTGCTAGTCTACACGTTAGCTACCTGGGTCTGCTGATGAGGCGGGTCAAGACGTGCAACACGAATGCGGTTCATTCATCCCGCGAGCAATCCAGCCCGAAACAACCGCCATTTTCTGGCGGGGATGGTCTGTGGAAAACTACCCCATTCAGTTGAGGATAGCGAAGCTATGCTCAAAATTTGCGTTATGATGACAACTTCTACTCAGTTTTAAACGGTCGCATTGCGCCTGATGTCCCACGCAGGGGGTATTAAGCCAGATTCCATGAATAGCCAGCCGTAGATCGGAGAAGAGGAATCCACTTGACTGAAGAGAATGAAACTCAATCCGGCCGTTCCGGAGACAGGGTCTCCAAGGGCAACGGCTTCTTCAATCCTGAGGATCAGGTGTCTCTCGGGGAACTTCTCCTTGTTCCGTGGAAGCGGAAAACTGTTGTGCTAGGTTGCACGGCTATTTGTGTAGTACTTGCAATCTTAGTATGCGTTTTTATGCAGCCCAAATACAGAGCCACGGCAACCATCGAACTCAACGAGGAAAAATCCGGTGGAGCCGATATGCTCTCCAGCATCGCCTCGCTGGCTGGAGGCGGCCCGGACGAGTTGAGAATCAAGATCGAGACCGAAACAGCGGTTATACAAAACGACTCGATCGCCCTGGCCGTGATGAAAAAGATGGGAATGCTCCGCCAGGAGAATCCTGACCGGCTCAGCAAGGCTGAGGGGCCTATTGCAAGCGTGGAAGAACTGTCCGCCGAGCGGCGGGAAAGCCTGGTTGGCAACTTCAAGGGCCATTTACAGGTAAGAGAACTAGGGAGTTCACGCCTTATTGCCATTACTTATACAGACAAGGATCCCGTCCAAGCCGCGAATATTGCCAATCAGGTCGTTGCCGAATACAAGTCTTATCTCCTCAGCTCGAACTTCAGTTCTGCCAAAGAAGTGTCACAGTGGCTTTCCGCCCAGCTGGGTGATCTTTCTGACCAGGTTGCCAAAACACAGAAGGCCGTGGAGGATTTCGAGCGCTCTCACAATCTTTCCGCTGCAATGCTGGGCCTGACTACACTCGGGGGCGGATCAGGCGTATCTGGAGTTGGTGGCGGCGGGGGCGAGGGCGGCGGGGGCGGCTCTGTACAGATTCCAGAGCTGGAGCGACTCACCAAGCTCAACGAAGAGGTAACCCAGGCAGAGGCCGAGCGCGTGGCGCGTGAGGCTATATACCGCCTGGCATCTTCGGAGAATGCCGACCTGATCTCCTCGCTCGGTTCCAGTTCTCTTCCAGGCCTTGCCAGTTCGACAGTCGTCTCCCAGGGCAATGGTCTGGAGACTCTCAATGTGCTGCGGGCGCAGGAGGTGACGGCGCGGCTGGCATATGCCAGCGCAGAGACCAAGTATGGCCCCAAGAATCCTCATCTGGCTGAAATCGCCAATCAACTGAAGTCGCTGCAAGACCAGATACAAAACGAGATTTTGAAGATCAAGCAACGCGCAAAAAACGATCTTATTCTCGCGCAGGAGAATGAAAAGGCGTTGCGTTCTGCCTTCGAAGCGCAAAAGATCGTAACCAGTAAAATGAATGACGATGTCGTGCAGCTGGGCGTTCTAATGGCGCAGGCCCGCTCCAGCAGAGAACTATACAACATCCTTTACGCCAGGTTGCAGGAAGCCAATGTAGACGCCGGCAACAGCGCGACAAATGTGACCGTCGCCGACCCAGCACGCCCTCCCGGCGAACCCTGGATGCCGCAACCGTTTTTGTTTATTACCATTGGCTTTTGGGGCGGTCTTTTTCTGGGCGCCGGCTTGGCCTACCTGATAGAAAGCCAGGATGATACGCTCGCCGACAGCTTCCAGGTTGAGACGCTGACGAACTTGCCGGTACTGGGCATGATTCCCTTTCATCGCATGGAGGTAAAACCACGCGAAGGCGCCCTGGCTGCTGAATCGAGTCCTTTCCTCATCGCCCCGGAGAGCGCCGCCGCTGAAGCGTTTCGCAGCTTGCGCTCGGGCCTGACTCTCTCTGGCGTGGGACGTAAACTGAAGGTACTTTCTATTACCAGCGCTTTGCCAGGAGAGGGCAAATCTTACACTGTTTACAATCTTGGGCTTGCATTCGCCGCTACCGGCCAAAGGGTGCTCATCCTGGACGCTGATCTTCGCCGTCCACGTCAGCACGCACTTTTTCGCGCGACGCGCGAAGATGGATTAGCAGATGTGCTTATTGGCGTTAAATCCTTTGACGACACCCTGATAGTCCACCCCGTGGAGCCAAATCTGATTCTGATGCCTGCTGGCCGCCAATCACCGCTCGCCGCGGAGCTACTGGGATCGGGCGAAATCGAAAAGGTCATTCAAGCAGCCCGGGAACGGTTTGACCTTGTACTTGTGGACAACCCGCCAACCTTGCCGGTGGCTGATGCGATTATCGTGGGAACTCACTGCGATGGAACAATCGGCGTACTGCGCGCTGGCCGAACTTCTCGAAAAGCATTGCGCCGATTTACCGTGATGCTTGCCCGGAACCGCGTTCATATCCTTGGCCTGGTGATTGAAGCAGTGGATATGTCCGCAACTGAATATCGGAGTGTGTATGGCTACAATGTGCAGAGCTACTATGGCAGTTCGTAGGATTGCCTTCAGCCGCGGCCTTCTGCTCCTGCTCGGTGTTTACTTGCAGTCGGCAATTATGAACATGCCGGGAAATGCGCAGCAGACTGGAGGCGCCACAACTTCTTTGGCCCCTGCGACAGGTTTGTCCACATCCTCCTCCAGCAGGGCCGGGACTGCGTCTCAAAGCGGCGCAGGTCCAACCACTATTCCCAAGGATTTCTCCGAGCTGCGCATTGCGCCAGGGGACTTGCTGAGCGTTAATGTCTATGACACACCCGAGTTGAGCAGTTTGTACCGCGTAGATGTTGCGGGAGACTTGACGTTTCCATTGTGCGGCAAGGTGAACGTTCGCGGACTGACTATCTCAGAGGCGGCAAGTCGTATCGAAGCCGTTCTCAAAGACCGCCAGATCATGGCTCAGCCGTACGTGAATCTCGACGTGCAGCAATATGCCGGCCAATACGTGACTGTAACAGGCGAAGTAACCACCCCGGGACGTGTGGCGTTGATCGTGCCCACTACGCTCGGTGAAATCCTGGCTGAAGCCGGCGGTTTGACACCTATGGCAGGCGCACACATCAAGCTTCGCCGCGGAGCCGATGACGCTCAGCCAGAAGTAGATGTTCCCTATTCTCGCAACCATAGCACTCGCGAGGCGGCCTCTATTCTCGTGCGCCCCGGCGACGCGATTATTGTTCCCCGAGCGGGCATCGTCTATGTTTTAGGGGCGGTAGGCAAGCCGGGCGGCTACGTGATGCAGGAAGATGGAAAGCTGAACGTTGCAGAGGCCTTGGCTCTCAGCGGAGGAACGACTTTGCAGGCCAACACCAGCGGCCTTCGGGTGATTCGCCGCAATCCCGATGGAACCGTCCTGGATTTCCCCCTCTCCTATAGTGCTATTGCAAAGGGAACACAGACGCCGCTCGCGCTGCAAGCGCAGGATATCGTTTACGTGCCCACGAGCAAGGTCAAGGCGATATTTTCCACCACTCAGGCGATTATCGGAGAGGCTGCCGTAGCCGCCATCGTTACTCATCCATGATCTAAATGAAATAGTGTTGGATTCATGCGCAATGGAGACAGGATGAGCGCTGAGATCTCTCCCTGGAAACGATCACGAAATGACTTTTTCCGGCAATTTTCGGGACGAGAAATCTGGGCGCTTACCGACCAGTCTATTGTCAGCGCAACAAATTTTCTCACCAATGTAATGCTTCTCCGCTTCATGGGCCTGCGCGAGTTTGGAGTTTTCGCGCTCGCCTGGATGTCGGTGATGTTCGTTAACAGCCTGCAGAGCGCGCTGATTATCGCTCCGCTGATGAGTATCGGCCCAAAGCAGGAAGAAAAGGATAGGCCTTTCTACTTTGGCGCCGTTGTCTTTCAGGAGATTGTCTTTGTATTCTTCTGTTTTGTTTTTGTCTTTGCTGCGTTGAGGGTTTCCAGTCACATATTCCCTCATGCGGGGTTGCAGCAGCTTGCGCTGCCTCTGGCGGTCTCCGCATTTGCGTATCAAATGCAGGACTTTGTGCGGCGTTATTTCTTCGCCACCCGCCAGAGCAGCCGCGCGCTTGCCGATGATGCTCTTAGCTACCTTACTCAACTGCCCATCCTGTTTCTGCTGCATCGAGCAGGGCATTTGAACAGCGCCACCGCGCTGTGGACCATGGCGGTGACCTCGCTCCTCGGCCTCGTGCCGGGATGGCTCTGGATGGAGCAGCTCGACTTCAACTGGAAGTGGATCAAGGCCATCGCGCGGCGCCACTGGAAGATCTCCCGCTGGCTCACCGGATCAGCATTGCTGGTGTGGACTTCCGGCAATCTCTTTGTGATCGCCGCCCCGGTCTACTACGGAGCCGCCGCTGCCGGTGTTTTGAAAGCCTCGCAGAACCTGATGGGGGTAACCCATGTCTGGTTTCAAGGTCTGGACAATGTGGTTCCCGCGGAGACCGCGCGCCGGCTTCGCGAGGGCGGGGTGCATTCGATGCTCGCCTATACCCGTTCCATTCTGTTGCGCTGGGGAGGATTGACCCTCTTATTCGCCATTGTCATGGCCGCGGCTCCCGGCTTTTGGCTGCACCTGCTGTATGGGCCGGCAATGGCGCAGTATGGCTATGTTCTGCGGCTGTATGCTTTGCTTTATGTGATGATTTTTGTAGGCGGTCCGCTGCGCGCCGGATTGCAGGCTTTAGAATTTACGGCCCCGATTTTCTGGTCGTATCTCGTCATGACGGCGCTTGCCTTTGCCTTTGCGATGCCGATGGCAAAGTGGCTGGGATTGAGCGGTACGATGCTCGGGCTTCTTGGAGCGCAGGTTCTGTTTCAAAGCATCGTCGCCGTCGCCCTGTTTCAGAGATCAAGTCGCGTTGCGCGGGAAATGGCTCTCGCACCGCATCTCCCGTTGTAGCAAAATGAGTTGTTTCCTTGCGAAGTCGGGGTAGCAAGACAATTTACCTTGAAAGGAATAGCGTATGCTAGCGCATACCGCGGCCATCATCGATGTCGAATCGAGTAGCCCGATTATGAACCCGAGCTATCACACTGAGTGGTGGACGCCGCGGCTCGCCTGGCCGGTCATCGCAGCCGCCGTAGTTCGTCTAACGCTGCTGGCTGTCATGCTCGCCCGAGGCGGGACCGCTGTCCTTTTCCAAGGCGACACAATCAGTTATCTCGAACCAGGACGCAACCTGCTGCTGCATGGCCGCTACTTTGCCGACGGCGTCCCAGATCTGGTGCGCACCCCAGGCTATTCATTATTTCTTGCTATTACCAGTCTCGCCGGCCCGTCGGCGGCGGCTGTGGCAAATGTGATTCTCTCGGTGCTCTCGGTGATTCTCGTTTGGAAGCTGGGAAGGGCGGTCTTTGGCGATAACCGCGTTGCACTCGGTGCAGCCTGGATTTTCGCTTTTGAGCCGATTGCGATCTGTCTTTCTGTCGTCCTGTTGGCGGAGACGCTGTTCCTGGCATTCCTTCTCCTCTGCATGGAGCGGTTGGCTGTATTCTTGCGCGGACGCCGTTTGCAGGTGCTTGCGGCGGCTGGACTATGGCTTGCCGCGGCAACCTTTGTGCGCCCGGTTACCTATTACCTGCCGGTTGCACTGGCTATGGGATTGTTTCTGGTGTCGGCGCGCGTACCCGGCCTACGCTGGAAGGCGCCCGCCGTGCTGCTGATCAGTGTGCTGCCGTGGTTAGCCGCGTGGCAGATACGCAATTGGGTTGAGACCGGCTATCGCGGGTTCTCGAGCATCTCGGATGTAAATCTCTACTTCTACAATGCCGCCGCCGTGACAGCCAGCGTGAAACACCGACATTTTTCCGACGTTCAAAGCGAGTTAGGCTATACAGGGTTTCTCGATCAAGGCGGGCAAAGTTACCTTTACCAGAATTATCTCATACGGAATCCTGAGCAGGCAGGATGGAGCCAGGGGCAGCGCTTGGCTTTCATGCACACCGAGGCTCTCGGTGTCATACGAAGGCATTACGGGGTCTACCTGCGTTCGTGTCTTACGTCCTTGCTCAAGACGGTAGTAGAGCCTGGCACGGTGTATTTTGACCGACCGCTTCTGCTGTATCCGGAGTACCCCGGCCATGCCACTGCCTTGTTTGTAAACGTGGGCCTGGTACGTTGGGGGATCGCGCTCTTTAAAGCACATCCTTGGGAAGTAGCGGAGAAGGCCGCTTTTGAGGTAGTGCTGTTGGTGATGTACTTATTCGCGGCGCGAGGAGCCCTCGATGACATGCACAACGCGTGTATATGGTTGCTGCTTGGGACATCGCTATATTTTCTTGCCGTCTCAGCGGCGATGGGAGGATTGGGGGCTGATGCTCGCTATCGGCTGCCGATCATGCCTTTCGTTTGTATTCTTGCGGCTGCGGGAGTCTGGCGCACAAAGACAGTGGCGGAATAGAGATACACCGGCATCGTACTGGATGCAGCACGACTCTCTCTGCTTCTGAAATCCCGTCACGTCACGATCTTTTGCTGGAGTCGAGTAAGGGGTTTATCTTGCGTATTCTAGTTGCCGGCGGCGCCGGATATATCGGAAGCCATGCGTGTAAGGCACTCGCTCGCGCGGGCCACCTTCCGATTGTGATTGACGACCTCAGCACCGGAAACGAATGGGCGGTCCGCTGGGGATCGCTGGTGCGCGGAAACATCGGAGACCGGGATCTTGTGGTTCGGATACTGCAAAACGAAAAGATAGACGCGGTCATGCATTTTGCGGCTTGTGCCTATGTTGGCGAATCAATGTTGCAGCCCGAAAAGTACTTCCAAAATAACGTTGTCAACACTCTTAATCTTCTTGCTTCAATGCGCGAGGCGGGAGTTAATAACATTGTCTTCTCTTCGTCCTGTGCCACTTATGGTAATCCGCAGCGTCTTCCACTCGATGAGTCACATCCGCAGAATCCCGTGAATCCTTACGGAGAGTCGAAACTCTTCATAGAAAAGGTGTTGCGCTGGTATGGCGAAGCATACGGGATGCGTTGGGCTGCGTTGCGTTATTTCAATGCCGCCGGCGCCGACGCGGACGCCGAAATCGGAGAGGCGCACGATCCAGAGCCGCACCTTATACCGCTTGTTATCCAGGCGGCAAGGGGCATACGTCCGGAGGTATGCATCTTCGGCACCGATTACGCGACGCCGGATGGCACGGCAATCCGCGATTACATTCATGTGGAGGATCTGGCTCAGGCACACATACTGGCGATACAATATCTGGCCCGCGGCGGGGAAAGTGGAGCCTTCAACCTTGGCACCGGCCAGGGTTATAGCGTGCGCGACATTATAGCGGCGGTCGAAAAACTCTCTGATAAGAAGGTACCGGCACGAGATATAGGCCGGCGCGCCGGAGACCCCGAACGCCTTGTAGCTGGCGCTGAACGCGCGAACCGCATCTTGGGCTGGCAACCCGCTTACGGCCTCGATGCGATTGTTGCTACGGCATGGGCATGGGAAACCAGGAGATTGGAACAACCACTGAACCTGCCTTACAAAGAGGTGCGCTGATGCAGGTTTCTGTGGTGATGCCGGCTTACAATGCCAGCCAATTTATATCTCAAGCAATTGAGAGTGTGCTCGCCCAGACATGTCGGGACTTAGAATTGATAGTGATAGACGACGGATCAACCGACAATACGCTCGAAATCGCAGAGAAATACGCCGCGCGGGATAAAAGGGTCATAGTTTACACGCAACCGAACCAGGGGTTTGCCCCGACACTGCATCGTGGATTTGACCTTGCCGCCAATGAATGGGTCTTCCGCATGGACGCGGACGACCTGATGAGGCCGAACCGCATTGAACGTCAACTGGCTTTCATCGCAGAGCACCCTGAATTGGCAGTGGCGAGCAGTCTCAATCATTACATAGACAGTAAGAATCGAGTCATCGGGAAGTCCGTTTCACCGCTTACAACGCACGAAGCCGTGGATAAGCTTTTCGCGGCAAACGAGCTGATTGGTTTTAGTCATCCTGCTGCGGCACTGCGCAAGAGCGCCGTAATGGCAGTGGGCGGATTTCGAAAACAATTCTGGCCAGCAGAGGATATCGACCTCTGGAATCGTCTTGTGGAGAAGGGCTATAAGATACTGGTGCAGCCAGAGTATTTACTGGATTATCGAATGCACGGGAGCTCGGCGTCAATCTCGGGAGCGCGCCTGACTCGAACCAAAGTTCGCTGGCTGAAGGACTGTATGCTGCGCCGCAGGGCAGGGATGCCTGAACTGGATTTTGATTCCTTTCTTCGGAATCTGCATTCCGCGCCCCTTCTAATCCGCTTAAATCGGCAGCGGAAAGACTTAGCCAAGGTATTCTATAAAGCCGCCGTGATGCACTACGCGATGAGGAAGTATCCGAGTCTGTTTTTTACTTTGCTCGTCGCAGTTTTACTGCAACCGAAGCTGGTCCTTAGCCAGGTGATCTCGAAGGCGGCCCTTGACCGCTAGATAGGTATGTTATAGTGCCGATCGCCAATTACGATTTGCAAAGAGCAACGGTGATCGACTTTTTCTCGCGGATGAATAAAGAAAATGTCGATTATGCTGTACTCCGCAACTACGAACTTTACCCTGAGTTCGGCCATGATATCGATCTGGTGGTGCGGTGGAACGACTTGCCGCATTTTATCTTAGTGGCAAAATCCTGCGCCATAGATCATGGGTGGAGTGCGCTGACAGAGTGCGATCACTGGGATCGTTCTTCCTGCCGAGAGCACACCATTCAAATATTGCGATTCTATTCTGTAAATTCGCCGCAATACCTTCAGATTGATGCATTTCACTCTCATCTGGTTCTCGGACTTCCGCTTTACGATGAGGACGCCATGCTGTGCGATCGCATCAAGGACAGTCGGGGATTTTTCAGGATCAATGAACATGTAGAAAACTTCTGCCGGCTACTTTCCATTGCCAAGTTGGCTGGTCGAAAGGGCGCGGAAGAGAAAATCAAGCGATATAGCGCGCGAGCACTGTCGTTTTGGGAAAATGCGCCAGACCCTTCTGCTTATTCGGAAAACCTCGGCTTTCCGAATATATTGACGGCGCTTGATCATCTCAAGGCAGGCGACTTGCGGTCATTCAAGAAAGTGATTGATCGACAAAAGCGCGCTTGGTTGATCAGAAGAGTACCTCTTCATCCCATTCGCGCGTTCAAGATGTTATTTGACCGCTGCGGTGATTACCTACGCCTATTTTGGTTGCGACCATGCGGATTCGATGTCCGCGTATTTGCCAGCGATGAGGAGCAGCGCACGCGCCTGGAACAAATCTTGAAGAAGTTTACCAGGGATAATATCATCACCATCTTCACCTTGAGTAGCAATTTCAGGAATAGGCAAATCGTACGGGAGCGTGGCGGCATTGTGGTGGTCTGGGCTCCGGAGCATGATGCAGATGTCAGCATAAACTCCAAGGCTGATAATGATAGTGTGATAAATGCCCTTTTAACTCTGCTTATTGAACGGCATCCGAGACTTTTTGACCGAAGGATAGCAGCAAATTGAAAATCGTTATTCTTGGCCCCGATGGAGCTGGAAAGAGTTCTGTTATTGAGGGCTTAATGAGAAAACTGAATTCCCAGGGGTGCATAGCGGAGATGCGCCACCTGAAGCCTCGAATTGTCATGCGGCGGCGAGGTGCTGGGGTTACTATCAATCCCGATCCCCACGGTCAGGCACCTCGTTCTGCGCTGACTTCGATTGCAAAAATATTTGTCTGGCTTTTGGAGGAGTGGTATGCTGCTCTATTTCTAAATAGAAGAAAGACGCATCTTATTTGCGATCGCTACTATCATGATTTATTGATTGACCCTATTCGATATCGCTACGGCGGACCAATGTGGATAGCCCAACTGGTCGGGAAATTCATGCCACAGCCGGGACTATGGGTGTTATTGGATGCCCCGGCAGAGGTTTTGCAGGCGCGCAAGCAGGAGGTCTCTTTCAATGAGACAGTGCGACAACGACATGAATATATGACCTTCGTTTGCCAGCAAAGGAAACATGTGATTGTGGATGCTACTCAACCACTAGACAAGGTGATAGCGGATGTGGAACACGCTATCAGCGGGGCATTGAGCAA
>Ga0209039_10003145_pt1 | contig 13184 bp, 13 predicted proteins | sample BogFormECP12_OM1_FD_188238 | JGI IMG/M metagenome (GOLD analysis project Ga0209039, IMG submission 188238) | Bog forest soil microbial communities from Calvert Island, British Columbia, Canada - ECP12_OM1 (SPAdes) (version 2) | ecosystem: Environmental > Aquatic > Freshwater > Wetlands > Bog ...
GGCGTGGACCGCGTCATGAACGGGGTCTCGATTTCGAAAAAGCCCTGCGCCGAAAGATAGTCGCGGATCGCCTTCGCCACCTTGTGCCGGGTCTCGATGTTGAACTGCATCACATCGCGGCGCAGGTCAATGTAGCGGTACTTCAGCCGCGTCTCTTCGTTGGTCAGGGCCGTGTCCGAGGGCAGGAAGGGTGGCAGCTTCGATTCGTTCAGAATCCGAATCTCGTCGGCGACCAGCTCCACCTCGCCCGTAGGAATGTTTTTGTTGACGGTGTCGGCGTCGCGCAGTTTGACCGTGCCGATCGCGGCAATGACGTACTCGTTGCGCAGAGAGTCGGCTCTTTCGTGCGCCGGCCGATTGAGTTCGCGGTTGAATACCACCTGCGTCATCCCGGTGCGGTCGCGCAGGTCAACAAAAAGAAGGTTGCCCAGGTCGCGCCGCCGGTTTACCCATCCCATGAGCACGGCTTTCTTGCCGGCGTCGGAGGCGCGCAGCGTCCCGCACATGTGAGTCCGTCGTAAATCGCCTAAGAAATCGAGCAAAGCGTGTCCTTACAGTAAGAATGCGGCGAAGAGCCGAATTCAGGATTATAAACGGTCTGTCGTGGAGGCGCGGGTGGGAGAGGCTTTTGGGTGGCGCAGCGCTTCTAGCGCTGCGATAAAGCCTTTCTTTCTGTCAGGGCTTTAGCCCCTGAGGTACCTCGGCGGCTAAAGCCAGTTCCACTGCGGGTTCTAATCGCAGCGCTGAAGGCCTGCCCTGAGCGAAGTCGAAGGGCGCTGCGCCACCCGAAACCACGCACTACGTCTTCTTCACAGCTTTCCCCTCCATAAACGTCATCCAGGTCGCGCCATCAGAGGAGAGTTCGAACTTCAGGTTGTAGCTGGTGGGCGACAGGATCTCCATCGTCATCTTCTGCTGGACCGGCTTTCCATTCTGGATGGACTCGCTGGTCCAGGTCCAGAGGTCGCCGCTGACCGTGCCCTTTGACACCTGGTGCAGGCCCTGGCTGCTGAAAGCGTCGAACGAATAGACGCTGCGGTTGGTGTCATAGCCCATGACGAAAAGTTCTTCGCCGTCGCCGCCCAGTTCAGCCGGCATTTTGAAGTCCCAGTGCCCGACCACGAAGAAATTGCCGCTCATCCATTCCGTGGTTTCGGTCCAGCTGAAATCTCCGCCGGGACCCCAGGGGCCGGGCAGAATCGTTCCCTTCGTGGCCCACTTGCCCACAAAGTATCCGAGTTTCGCGACCTCCGGCGCGGGCTTGGCCACCGCCGGCGCCGGCTTCGCTTTGTCTCTGGCCTTGTTCGTGATTCCCGGTTTGCGAGGCATGGCTTCTCCTTACGGGTGGCCGGCGGCCCGCTATGGCCCTTACTTCTTCGTCGTCTTTGCTTCCATGAATGGCATCCAGTTGGTGCCGTCCATGGAGACTTCGAACTTGACGGTGTAGCTGGTGGGCGAAACCACTTTGATGGTCATCCTTTGCTGAATTTCCTGCCCACCGTAATTGGCCGAACTGGTCCAGGTCCAGGTGTCGCCGCTTACCGTCCCTTTCGACGATTCGTGCCGTCCCTGGCTGTTGAAGCCTTCGTAGAAATATGTGTTCTGCTCCGTGTCGTAGCCCATGACGGACATTTCTTTGCCGTCGCCCCCCAGCTCTGGAGGCATTTTGAAATCCGAGTGGCTCACCACGAAGTAGTTGCCATCCATCCATTCCGTAGTGTCGGTTGAAGTGAATTTTCCGCCCATTCCCCAGGGGCCTTGCGCCACGGTCCCTTCGGTTGTCCAGGTGCCGAGGAAATATTCGAGTTTCTTTGCTTCCGGGCCGGGCTTGGGCGCCGCCTGGGCCCAGGCAGCCAACGAGGATAAAACCACCGCCACAACGAAAATTGCCTTGCGATGCATGAGCGCTCTCCTTTGATGCCAACGGCGGAAGGATGATAACAGGTTACGTTCTCCGGTATATTCGCTTTTCTTTCGCCTCTGTGAGATACTCCAGTAGTGATTCGGTTTGACGCTTGATCTATTCTCCAACTCAACTCTGATGAGGCGTCATCCCGAAGCCCCGCGCTTTCACCAGCGGGGCGAGGGATCTCGCGTGGACACGGCTCCGCTGCGCGCGCAAGATCCTTCGCTCCGCCTGAAGAACGGCTGCGCTCAGGATCACGCCGAGATTCAGACTAAGCCGCTCCTGGGAATCCTATGTCCTCAACGCCAGACCGCACGACGGCAGACCCTATGCACTTCGGTCTCCGAAAAAATTGTATTGAGCGGAGGTTTTCCGCAGGGCTGCAGAAATTTCACAAGCCCGGGAACGCTAGTATGACTGGCATAGCAGCAAAGTGAACTTAGACAGCACCGGGACCGGCTCGGCTGGATCGAGTCGGCTTTCGGCGGGGCGTGAACGAACCTTGGCCACTTCTGAATACTCGATCAGTACTCTTCCGGCGAACGTAGAGGCCGAACGCTCGATCCTGGGCGCCATCCTGCTCGACAACTTCGCTTACAACCAGGCCGCTGAGCATCTGCGGACCGAAGACTTCTCGCTCGACTCGCACCGGCGCATCTATTCGCGCATGGTGGATCTGGCCGAGTCCTCGCGGCCGATTGACATGATCACGCTCATCGAGGAACTCGACCGGCACAAGGACCTGCAGGCCATCGGGGACGTGGCCTACGTGTCGAGCCTGCTCGAGGGCGTGCCCGAACGGCCGAGCATCGAGCATTACGTCAAGATCGTGCGCGACAAGGCACTGATGCGCGGGCTCATTTCTGCCTCCAACACCGCCATCGCCCGGGCCAGCGAGCAGTCGGACCTGGCCGAAGACGTGCTCAGCGACGCCGAGGCTGCCATCTTCCAGCTCTCGGACAAGCGCATTGGGCGCGGCTTCATGGGCGTGCAGGAGATTGTCCGCGAGTCGTTTGGCTCAGTCGACGCCCTGTTGCAGCGCGGGCAGCGCATCACCGGCCTGGCCACGCACTATAGCGCTCTCGACGAGATGACCAGCGGCTTGCAGCGTTCCGAACTGGTGATTATCGCCGCCCGCCCGTCCATGGGAAAAACCGCCTTTGCCATGAACATCGCCGAGAATGCCGCCATCGACGATCAGCAAGTGGTGGGAGTTTTCTCGCTGGAAATGTCGCGCGAGGCGCTGCTGCTGCGCCTGTTGTGTTCGCAGGCGCGCGTGGATGCCCACAAGATGCGCACCGGCTCGTTGTGGCAGGACGACACGAAAAAAGTGGTGCGCGCCATGGAGCAACTGGCGCATGCATCGCTTTTCATCGACGACACCCCCGGCATCTCTCTGAGCGAGATGCGCGCCAAGGCGCGGCGGCTGAAGCAGGCCCAGGGCGGACGGCTGGATTTACTGATCGTGGACTACCTGCAGTTGATGTCGGGCGGGGGCAAGCGCTTCGAGAACCGTACCCAGGAAGTTTCCGCCATTTCCCGCGGATTGAAAGCCCTGGCCAAGGAACTCGCGGTGCCCGTGGTGGCCCTCTCGCAGCTAAGCCGCGCGCCGGAGAGCCGTGGCGGAGATCATCGTCCGCAACTATCCGATCTGCGCGAGTCCGGCTCGATCGAGCAGGATGCCGATCTGGTGATGTTTATCTTTCGTGAGGAAGTCTACAAACAGGACGATCCCGAGGTTCAAGGCAAGGCGGAAATCATCATTGCGAAACAACGCAACGGCCCCACCGGGAAGTTCCGGCTGGCGTTCCTGAAACCCTGCACCCGGTTCGAAACCATGGCCGAGGGTGGTCCGGAGCCCGAGGAGTGAGCACCCCGACATTACAGGAAAAACTGTAGCCTTGTCTGGATAACTGGCTTACGGGATTGGGCTTGCATCGACAGGCCGCATTGGCGTTTTCGCCTGTGGAAAAGCTTGTGGAATTGAAAACTAGGTTCAAAATTCCCGTTCTTGCAGACCGCTCGGTCGGTCCTGAACACTCTCTCTGGTTACTCTTAAGTCTATGAGGGGTAACCAGTTATGCAATTCATCGGAGAGTAACATGGGGCCGCAGGCTCTGACACCGCGCGGTTTCCGGTTTTGAGATTTGCACATTTGAGGGTCTAGCCCTTTCGTGCTTCGCGGCCAGTTGCTCCTCAAAAGCCGCGGCAGCAGAGGCGCCGCACAGGCTTATCCTGTGCTGTCTACCAGACCGTGCGCAGGGCCTTCGAGCGGTGGATTTCCCGGTCTGCGGTGACGAGAGGAATCCCCTCAACCAGCGACGTCGCACCGATGACGCGATCGGCCGGGTCTCTTGGGTAGCTGGCCGGAAGCTGCTGGGCGAGAGCACACACTCGGCCCGTCATCGGGAAAACGGCGAACCTGGCTTCGATTTCCGAAAGAAATGTCTCGAGGCTGGCGTTGAGCGTGACGCGGCCCTTGCTCACAATCGCCGCGATCTCAAGCAGGGATATGTCCGATATCGCCAGCCCCAGGCCGTGGCTGCGAGCTTCCTCAATCACTGCTCTACCTCTTCTCGAAATCTGGTCTGGCTCCAGAGCCAACCAGATCACCACATGGGTGTCCAGAAGAATCATCGCAGACTGCCCCACTCTTTTCCGGAAAGCGCCGGAGAAACCACGTCGCCCGTAACCGAGCCCCTGCCGCTGAAGAATCCGAAAATCTCGTCCGCTTCGGCGTTGACCGGAACGAGCTTGGCCACCGGCTCGCCCCGCTTGGTGATGACCACGGTTTCGCGTTTCGCCTTAACCTCGTCCATGAGGGTGAGGCAATGGGTTTTGAAGGCGCCTGCGGGGATGGTTTTCATGGCACGGCCTCCCTCTACAACTATGGTCATTATACCATGGTCATAACGACCTGCGGATGGGGGTTTGTAGGAGCAGAATCAAGGACTGGCTTTCTAGCCTGTATTCTATGAAGCTGCGTTTTGAAAGGGCGCGGCTTCCAGCCGCGCCGACACGCGCAAAGGCAAGGCCGGCTTTAGCCGCTCGGCTTTCTAGCTGTCTTCCCCCACCTTGAGCACCGCCAGAAACGCCTCCTGAGGAATGTCCACCCGCCCGATGCGCTTCATGCGCTTCTTTCCTTCTTTCTGCTTTTCGAGCAGCTTGCGCTTGCGCGTGATGTCGCCGCCGTAGCATTTGGCGAGCACATTCTTGCGCATGGCGTGGACGGTTTCGCGGGCGATGATCTTGGCGCCGATCGAGGCCTGGATGGGGACCTCGAACATCTGGCGGGGAATGAGTTCCCTCATTTTGGAAACCAGGGCCTTGCCCCGTTCGTAGGCGAAATCGCGATGCACGATGATGGAGAGCGCGTCCACGGGATCGCCGGCGACCAGGATGTCGAGCTTCACCATGGGCGATTCCCAGTAGCCGGAGAGGTGGTAGTCGAGCGACGCGTATCCGCGAGAGACGGACTTAAGGCGATCGTAAAAATCAAGAACGATCTCGTTCAGGGGTAACTCGTAGTGCAACATCACGCGCGAGGAACTGACGTACTCGAAGGTTTTCTGCTTGCCGCGCTTTTCTTCAACCAGCGCGAGGATTCCTCCGACGTATTCTTCGTTGGTGAGAATGGTGGCGAGGATCACCGGTTCTTCGACTTTGTCGATGATGCTGGGATCGAGCCAGCGGGAGGGATTGTCGATTTCGACCATCTCGCCATCGGTCTTTGTGATCTTGTAGCGCACGCCGGGCGCGGTGGTGATCAGCTCGAGATTGAACTCGCGCTCCAGCCGCTCCTGGATGATCTCCATGTGGAGCAGGCCCAGAAAGCCGCAGCGGAAGCCGAAACCGAGCGCGACCGAGCTTTCCGGTTCGAAGAAGAAAGACGAATCGTTGAGCCGCAGTTTTTCCAGCGCTTCGCGCAGTTGCGTGTGCTCGTGGGCATCCACGGTGTAGAGCCCGGCGAAGACCATGGGCTTGATCTCTTCGAAACCGGGCAGGGGCTCGATGGCGGGATGGGTGTCGTCGGTGATGGTATCGCCAATTTTTGTGTCGGCGACATTCTTGATGTTGGCGATGAGGAAGCCGACTTCACCCGCCTTCAGTTCGTCGATTTCCACCGGCTTGGGGTTCTGGACGCCGAGAGTCTCCGCATCGAAGGTGGTTCCATTCCACATAAGACGGATTCTCTGGCCCTTGCGCAGTGTTCCCTGAAAAACGCGAGTCAGAATGACGACGCCGCGGTAGGCATCGAACCAGGAGTCGAAGACTAGCGCCTGCAGCCGGTTGTCGGCCAGCCCGCTGGGCGGCGGAACACGCTTCACGATTGCTTCCAGCACATCGGGCACGCCCTGGCCGGTTTTGGCGCTGATCAGCACGGCGTCAGAGGCGTCCAGTCCAACCGCGCTCTCGATCATTTCCTTGGTACGCGGGATGTCGGCGCTTTGCAGATCAATCTTGTTGATCACGGGAATGATTTCGAGGCCGTGATTGATGGCGAGGTAGGAATTCGCCAGGGTTTGCGCTTCTACTCCCTGCGAGGCGTCGACTACCAGCAGCGCGCCTTCGCACGACGCCAGAGAACGCGAAACTTCGTAGGAAAAATCCACGTGGCCGGGCGTGTCAATCAGGTTGAGCTGGTAGGTCTGTCCGTCGTGCGCCGTATAGGCCATGCGGACGGCATGCGCCTTGATGGTGATCCCGCGTTCGCGCTCCAGGTCCATCGAATCGAGCACCTGCGCCTGCATCTCGCGCGCGGTCAGCGATCCGGTCAGTTCCAGCAGGCGGTCTGCCAGCGTGGACTTGCCGTGGTCAATGTGCGCGATGATCGCGAAATTTCGGATGTGCTGGGAATCCATGATGAGCGCGGCGTAAAGCTAATTCTAGCAGGCATGGATCACTGATCGGACCGGGGCTGGGGCACTTCCCGCGGCAGAGGGCAGAAGCATTTATCCAACGTCCCCGGTAAAATCAGAATCGCATGCTCGTTTTGGCTTCCGCTTCACCGCGCCGTCAGGAACTTCTGCGCAACGCGAGCATTTCGTTCACCGTGCAGCCCGCGGATGTGGACGAAACTCCGCTCGCGGGCGAATCTCCTCGCGCTTGCGCCGAGCGGTTGGCGCGCGAGAAAGCGCTCGCCGTCTGGCAGACGCGACCGCAGGACCTGGTGCTGGGAGCAGACACGATCGTCGTCGTGAATGAGACCATCCTCGGGAAGCCCACCAGCAGTGACGATGCCGCGCGTATGCTGCGCCTTCTCTCCGGGCGCGAGCATGAGGTGATCACGGGCGTCTGTCTGGTGGGACCAGAAGTCAGGGGCCAGGGGTCAGGGGCCAGCAACAACGTATCTGGGGGTGCCCCGGGTCTCGCCGGTTTTGCGAGACCCGGGAGTTCGCTTGCGGGAAGGGAAGCAAAGCAGCCTTCCCAGAATGCGGCGACGCACGGACTGGCAACTGGCAACCGGCAACTGGCAACTGCTTCCGAATCCACGCTGGTCACGATGTCCGAACTGTCCGAGGATGAAATTCGCACCTATGTCGCGACCGGCGAACCAATGGATAAGGCCGGAGCCTACGCCATCCAGGGAATGGCTTCGCGTTGGATTCCGCGCATTGAAGGCGATTACAGCAATGTGGTGGGATTGCCCGTCGCTCTGGTGTACCGCATGCTGCGGCGGGAGACTGCTTAGGGTTTCTTCTCCTCGGCCTTTTCCTCTTTCTTCTCTTCGTCGCCTCTCATGGCCGATTTGAAATTGCGGATGCCTTCGCCCAGGCCTTTGCCCAGCGACGACAACTTGTTCGGGCCGAACAGAAGCAGGGCGATGATGATAACCAGCAACCAATGCCAAGGCGACATCTCACCCATAATTCCTCCGTTGACCCTGAGTCGCGCAAAACCTGGTTCGAGAGGCGCTTAAGTAAAATTCTAGGCTACAGCAGTCAGCGAGTCAAAAGGCCAGCCGCCTGCGCACGGCATCTGGGTTTCCGCGCAAAAAGACCATGTGGGGACAGCCGCCCTCGGCTGTCCGGTCGAGCGCCGCTCGACCCGGTCGCTCACCCATGAAGTCCTAAACCAGTCTATTGTTGAAGTACCCGCTCCCGGCGAGGCAGTTCCTTGTGCAGAAAATCCTTATGCAGAGAATCCGTATTTCGCTGGTCACGTTCCTGGTTCTGGTTCACGCCGCCCTGGTTGGCCCGCAGGGCGCGGCCCAAGTCCCAGCGGCTTCGTCTAGTGAGCAACGCAAAACCAGTGAGCCTTACACCGGAGATCTCTCCATTTTCGAATCTCCGGGGCGCGACGAGCGCCTTCAGATCAACCGGGTGATGCAGATTCTCGGCATCTCCCCGGGAAAGGCCGTGGCCGACATCGGGGCCGGTTCGGGCTGGTTCACGGTTCGCGCGGCCAAGCAGGTCGGTGGCGTTGGTCTCGTCTATGCCGTGGACATCAATCCGGAGGCGATCCGTTACATTGACAGCCGCGTGCAGAAGGAGCAGTTGCCCAATGTGAAAACGATTCTGAGCCCGCCCGACGATCCCCTCCTACCGGGAAATTCCGTCGATGCCGTGTTGCTGCTGAAGACCTATCACGAGGTCGCGCAACCCGTCACCCTTCTTCGGAACCTGCGCCCGGCGCTGCGTTCCGGCGCCAAAGTCGGCATCATTGATCGCAACGGAAATGGCGAGAACCACGGAGTTGGCCGCGACATCGTCATTCGCGAGGCCAAAGAGGCGGGCTACCGCTTGCTCGATCAATACGATTTCGTCAAGGCCGACAATATGGATTACTTCCTGGTATTCACGGCAGGACCGTAACTTCTTCCACCACCGACCAAGTCGTACGCGTCAGATCAGCAAACTCGGGCAGGTCGGCGTCGGACGCGGCGCCCTGCGGACTGGCCCACGCTGCCTCCATCGCCTCCCAGTTGTCGAAATAGAGTTCGACGATGGCCTCCCATCCCGGCGACTCGCGTCCGGGATCGGCACAGATGTAATTCTGTACGTATTTTTTCAGCCCGGGGAGATTCTTCGCCAGAGGTCCGTGGACTTCTTCGAAGTGCCGCCGGAATTCTTCGGGAGTCAAGTCCGTCCGCCGGTAAACCACGACCATGAACTTCAGCATGCGATTCGTCCCCGCCTCAAAATGATCAGCGCTCAAGCGCTCTCGATCATTCCCGCCAGAAGCAGCGCCCGGCGCGGCAACTCCGAGATCACAACGTGCTCGTGCACGGCATGCGCGCCCGAACCTACGCCTCCCAAGCCATCCAGCGTGGGCACGCCCAGGCCGGCGGTGAAATTTCCGTCGGAGCCTCCACCCACGGCCGCTTCTTCCAGCTTCCAGTCAATCTGCTTCGCTACCGCGACCGCTTTTTTGTACAGCGCCACGACGCCCGCATTCCGCTCCATGGGCATGCGGTTGACGCCGCCCTCGACGGTAAGTTTGCAGCGTTTGTCGAAAGGCTTCAGCGAGCGCAGTCTGCGGTCCAGTATGATGGCCTGCTTCGCCAGCTTGATCCGCACGTCAATTTCAGCCGTGGCTTCGGCTGCGATCACGTTGGTGCGCGTTCCGCCGCGAATCACGCCGGCGTTCACCGAAATCCCACGCTGCAGGTCATTCAGCTTCGAAAGCGCGGTGATTTGCCGCGCCAGTTCGACGATGGCGCTGTGTCCCTTGCCCGGATCAAGTCCGGCATGCGCCGCCACACCCTGGACTGTCAGTTTGTACTCCCCAACACCCTTGCGCGCGGTCTTGACCGCGCCGCGCGGACCGGCGGCCGGTTCCAGCACCAGCACGGCGGCGGACTCTTTGGCCAGCGACTCTGTAATCTTGCGCGAGGAACTGCTGCCCACTTCTTCGTCCGAGACCAGAAACACCGTGACCGGCCGGGGCAGGCCCGCGTGCCAGGTTTGCAGTGCTTCGATCACGCACAGCATCAGCGCGATGCCCGACTTCATGTCGAGCACGCCGGGCCCGTACAACCGCCCATCGGCGGCGTGGCAGGGCATCGTCTGCAGCGTGCCCAACGGATAGACGGTGTCGAAGTGTCCCAGCAGCAAAACGGGCTGGCGTTTTTCGCGGCCCGGAAAATCAATTTGCAGACTGTCGCCGAAGTCCTGGGCACGATGCAGGCGGGCGCGCCCGCCGAGAGCCTCGAATTTCGCGGCCAGGAACTGGCCCATGCGGTCGGCTGCAGGTTTGGCGTCGCTGGGAGATTCGATCTCGACGAACTCGCGGATCGTGCTCGCCAGCGCTTCCTGCCGGGCTTCAAAGTAGCGCAGCCGTTCACGCCAGATATTGCCTTCTTGCTTGGCTCTCACGGGTGGGGATCTCCTGGCTGGCATCGGTTCGGTTGGTCGCTCCGGTTTGGAAGGTGGGGGTAGTGGTGCAATTTGGATTCTGAATGTTGCGTCATCCTGAGCGTAGCCGTTCTTCAGGCGGAGCGAAGGATCTCGCGTGGACGCAACGTGTGCATATGCTGCACGCGAGATCCCTCGCCCCGCTGATGAAAACGCGAGGCGTCGGGATGACGCCTCTAAAGTGGCCCTTAATACCCAAACTGCACCACTACCGAAGGTAATGCAACCACTTCGGGGCAGCCCGTACAGTATAATCTTCACGCCATCTGAGACGAATCCATGACTGACCGCAGCCCCGTCGAGGCTTCGCCTGCCGGGGTGAAGATTATGCTCGACATTCACGACATTCTGAAGATTCTGCCGCATCGCTATCCTTTTTTGCTGATTGACCGGGTGCTCGAGCTCAAGCCCAAAGAGCGCATCGTCGCCATCAAGAATGTAACCATCAACGAACCTTTCTTTAACGGGCACTTTCCGGGCCTGCCCATCATGCCGGGCGTGCTGATTGTCGAAGCCATTGCGCAGGCGGGCGGCGCGCTGCTGCTGACCGAGGTGGAAAACCACCGCGAGAAGGTTATGCTCTTTACCGGCATTGACCGCGCCAAGTTCCGCAAACCGGTGAGTCCGGGCGACCAGTTGCGGCTGGAAGTGGAACTGAAAAACTGGCGGACCGTCCCCGGCATGACCGCTGCCAAGATGCAGGGTTACGCCTACGTGGGCGAGAAGCGCGTGGCCGAGGCCATCCTGTCCTGCCAGCTCATTGACGCTTCGCGCGGACGGGGATCGAACGGCAGCGACGTCAACAGCAATGCCAACGGCGATGCGGAATAGGCCAGGCCGTTTCTCGACTCGTCCGCGAGCAATCCAATGAATTCATCCCCCATGAACGTCCATCCCACCGCCATCATCGATCCGGGCGCCAAGGTTCCCGCCTCGTGCCAGGTCGGCCCCTACTGCGTGATCGGTGCCGGCGTCGAGTTAGGCGAAAATTGTCGCCTGCTTCCGCACGTCACCATTGAGGGGCCAGCCACGATCGGCGTGGATAATGCCTTCTTTCCCTTCTGCGCCATCGGCACGGCGCCGCAGGATATCACCTATAGGGGCGAGCTGACGCGCCTGGAAATTGGCCATCACAACGAGATTCGCGAGTACGTGACCATCAATCGCGGCACGGTGAAGGGCGGCGGCGTTACCCGGGTGGGCAGTCATTTGCTGATCATGGCTTACTCCCACATCGGGCACGATTGCGTGGTTGCCGATCATGCCATGCTGGTTAACCAGGCGACGCTGGCCGGGCACGTAATCGTCGAAGAATGGGCCGTGGTCGGAGCGCTCTCTGCGGTGCACCAGTTCGCACGCGTCGGTGCGCATGCCTACATCGGCGGAGGCACCATCATTACGCGCGATGTGCTGCCCTTTTCCATGACCTCGGCTGAGCGTGAAGCCAACGCCTACGGCGTCAACAAGGTAGGCCTCGAACGCCGCGGCTTCTCCAGCGAGCGCCTCGCCAAGATTCATCACGCCTATAAGATTCTCCTGGCCTCGAAGCTGAACACGTCGCAGGCGCTGGAGCAACTCAAGTCGGAAGCCGATCGCGGCGAAGACGTGGACATGCTGATTCGCTTCATCGAGACTTCGGAGCGGGGAGTGATTAAATAGGGGTCAGGGGTCAGGGGTCAGGGGTCAGGGGTCAGGGACCAGGGACCAGGGGTCAGTGATCAGTGGTCAGTAAAGCCTACTGGCATCGGCTTCGTGGGAGGAATTTGGGAAGGGCGCAGCTTCACAGGTGGTGGAAAAATCCAACGTCTTTCCCACGGAAGGGAAGGGCACGAGTTCACTCGTGCCGTTAAGTCGTCGAAGAAGGAACGGCGCTTTAGCGCCTGAGGTTTGCTTTTGATCCGTATCGCTAGTTCTTCCGCAGCCCGTTCAGCCGTGCCGCCAGAAGCCGCCGAGCTTTACTGGCCCCTGACCTCTGACCCCTGGCCCCTGGCCCCTGGCTCCTTGCCCCTGACCCCTGACCCATGGCCCCTGACCCCTGACCCCTGGCCCCTGACCTCTGACCCCTGGCCCCTGGCCCCTGGCCCCTGACATGGAACGCCTCGGTCTCATCGCCGGCAACGGCAAGTTTCCCTTCCTCGTGCTCGACGCGGCGCGCGCGCAGGGCTACGAGGTCGTGGTGGCCGCCATCAAGGAAGAGACTTTCCCTGAAATCGAATCCGCCGGCGCGGCCGCGGTTCACTGGTTCTCGCTGGGCGAACTTTCGCGGCTGATCGAGACTTTTCAGCGCGCAGGCGTGCGCCGCGCCATCATGGCCGGACAAGTGAAGCACAAGCAGATCTTTTCCAGCATCCGGCCGGACTGGCGCTTGGCCAAGCTTCTGCTCTCGCTCACCACCCGCAACACAGATTCGCTGCTCGGCGCGGTCGCCAAGGTTCTAGCTGACGAGGGGATCACGCTGGAAAAGTCCACCTGGCTGCTCGAACCGCTGCTGGTCAAGCCCGGCGTGTTGACCAAACGCGCGCCCACCGCGCAGGAGCAGAAAAACATCGAATATGGGCGCGCCGTCGCTCTCCAGCTTGCGCAGCACGATATCGGGCAGACGGTGGTGATCGCCGAATCGGCCTGCGTCGCGGTCGAAGCCATGGAAGGCACCGATGCCACGATTGAGCGCGCCGGGCAGATCATGCGATCTTTGGAAAGCGACCGCATAGACAGCGACGCTTCTACGCTCAGCCGCGCTCTAACCGTTGTGAAGATAGCCAAGCCGAATCAGGATATGCGCTTCGACGTTCCCGTGATTGGCGTGAAGACGCTTGAGGTCATGCAGGCCGCGGGCGCGACGTGCCTGGCCGTGGATGCGGGCAAGTGCCTGCTGCTGGACGGCGAGAAAATTATCGACGCGGCCAACGCGGCGGGAATCG
>Ga0209039_10003146_pt1 | contig 13178 bp, 12 predicted proteins | sample BogFormECP12_OM1_FD_188238 | JGI IMG/M metagenome (GOLD analysis project Ga0209039, IMG submission 188238) | Bog forest soil microbial communities from Calvert Island, British Columbia, Canada - ECP12_OM1 (SPAdes) (version 2) | ecosystem: Environmental > Aquatic > Freshwater > Wetlands > Bog ...
GCAGCGCCTTCTCGCCGGGCGCTTCGGGCTGCGCGTGCACCGCGGCACGAAGGAGGGTACGCTCTATTCCCTGACGATTGCCAAGAGCGGGCCGAAGCTGAAGGCGCATGTCGAGGCGCCACCGCCCGAGGACAGGCACGGGCCGGATGACCCGGGGCAGCCCAAGTTCGACTCAGGCGGCTATCCCATTCTGCCGCGCGGAATCAGCATGGGGGTGCTGAACGGCAAGGGCCGTATGCAGATGAGCGATACTGAGCTTGCGCCGCTGGTGCTGCGCCTGGCGAATCAACTGGGCGCGGCAGTCAGGGATGACACCGGCCTAACGGGGAAGTACGACATCGCTCTATACTGGTCGGCGCGGCCTCCCAGTGCGGAGCCGGAGGTGGACAGCGGACCCGATCTGCTGACGGCCGTGCAGGAGCAACTCGGCCTGAAGCTGGAGAGGAAGAAGGGGCCGGTGGAGATCCTGGTGATCGACCACGCGGAGAAGACTCCCATCGGGAACTGAGACGCCGCGGGGAGGGCCGCCGCCAGCTTCAGCCCTGATCAACCCTGTCCGGTTAATTTTTGCTGCCGCTGGCGGCTGCGCCTCGGGGGCATTCGACAGCAAGCCGCGGGCCAGCCGGGAAGTCACGCCGTGTCAATGGAACGAGCCGGAATGCCTGTTGGCGAAGACGCACACCGGGCTGTAGCACGCTCTACCGGGCGGCCATCAGGGCGCGCAGACGGCGGGCCCGCTCGGGAGCCCGCAACTGCCGCAGCGCTTTGGCTTCAATCTGGCGAATGCGCTCGCGGGTGACGTCGAACTCCTGGCCGATTTCCTCCAGCGTGTGCTCGCGCTCGCAGCCGATTCCGAACCGCATCCGGATGACCTTCTCCTCCTTGGGAGACAGCGTCTTCAGAATGCCGGCGGTTTCGTCGCGGACGTTGGACTCGATCACCGCGTCCACCGGCGAACCCACCCAGCGGTCTTCGATCAGGTCGCCCAACGCCGATTCGCCGTCGCGGCCAACTGGGGTTTCGAGCGAAACCGGATCGCGCGAAATGGTCTTCAGCTTCTGGACCTTTTCGACCGGAATCTCCATCCGCCGCCCAATTTCGTCATTCGTAGGAGTTCGGCCCAGCTCCTTCTCCAATTCGCGCGTGGCCCGCAGGAACTTGTTCATGCTCTCGTTCATGTGGACCGGGATGCGGATGGTCCGGGACTGATCCGCGATGGCGCGGGTAATGGCTTGGCGAATCCACCAGGTGGCGTAAGTCGAGAACTTGTACCCGCGGCGGTATTCGAACTTGTCGGCGGCGCGCATGAGGCCGATGTTGCCCTCCTGAATCAGGTCCAGAAGGTGCAGTCCGCGGTTCACGTATTTCTTGGCGACCGAGACCACCAGGCGCAGGTTGGCTTCCACCAGGTCCTTCTTGGCGCGCTCGGCTTCCGCCTCGCCGTGACGGATCACGGTCAGCGTGTGGCGCAACTCGGGCAAAGAGGCGCCGGCCAAAGTCTCCCGCTTGCGGATTTCGCGTTTCAGCTCGCGAACCCTCTGTTGCAAAACCGGATTGTTGCGCGTCTCCAGCTTCTTGATCTCGCTGTCGAGGTGCGAAATCTCCTCCACGGCGCGTTCGATCTCGCGGGAGAACTCCTTCCATTTGTTAACTTTAAATGGACATCGGCGAATCGCTATGGAAGTTTCCACCTTGGCCCGGTTGAGCTTGGCATACAACCGCCTCCGGGGCCGCTTGCTGGCCAGCGGGATGGCTTCCGCCTTCTCCGCCATCTGCTGGAGTTTCTTGTGGAGCACCCCTACGTCGGCGAACAACCTGGCGGCATCGGCGCGAACCTTCAGGTCCGCCGGCGAGCCTTCTTCGACGTCGCCCAGGTCGGCCACGCTTTCCAGTTCCACCGTCCCCTTGCGCAGCACCTCGGCCAGCTCCACGACCACGCCTTGAACCAGTGCCGAACGGCTGATCGCCTTCTGCATCCGTAACTTACCGCGCTCCATACGGCGCGCAAGATCGACTTCGCCCTCGCGCGTCAACAGCGGAACCGCGCCCATTTCGCGCAGGTACACCCGTACCGGATCGTCCGTGTAGATGGACTCTTCCACCGGTTGCGGGTGAAGAAAATCGGCCTCGTGGGCCGCCTCCGGATCCAGAAACTTAGCGTCGTCCTCGAAGCTGAGGCCCAACGCTTCCGGGCTTTCCGCTAAAAACTGATCCTCAAACTGATCCACTAAGACTCACCTCCCCTGGGAGCACGCGATACTCCACACCGATGTCTGGGAAACGGGGTACAACTTGGTTAAAGCTCGACTTGCTGGTGCTCTCACTCCATCGGAAGGCACGGCTGCATTCGGGGTTCAAATGTCGTTTGATGATAACACCGTTCCGGACCAAAGTTAAGCCCTATTTTCAGAGATGTCTTAAAACTGTATAGGTTACATGCTTTTGCGGAAATGCTCACAGGAGCCTGCGATCTGTCCCCAAGCAGCAGCTTCGCCGGATGTTCGATCCGGTCTACGTCAGCTTCTGCCGCATCAGAAGCTTCAGCTCGTTGAAAAACGCCTCCTCATCCTGAAAATCGCGATACACCGACGCAAATCGTACATAAGCGATCTTGTCGAGATCGCGAAGGCTTTCCATCAAGAATTCTCCTATTTCAGTAGTAGTTATCTCGCGATCCGGTGAGTCGCTGACCTTCGATTCCACCCGGTTCACCAAGTCGGAGAGCTTGGCCATGCTCACCGGGCGCTTCTCACAGGCCTTGAGCAGGCCTCCCAGGACCTTCTGCCGGTCAAACTTCTCGCGGCGGCCGTCCTTTTTTACTACCATATAGGGAACTTCGTCGATGCGCTCGTAGGTGGTGAAGCGCCGCTCACAGGCCAGGCACTCCCGGCGGCGGCGAATCGCCTCGCCCTCCTTGCTTTCTCTGGAATCTACTACCTTATCGTGCAAATGATTGCAAAATGGGCACTTCACTTCAATTCTCCACGGCCGATCTGGCGCAATCCGCGCCAACTCAGGCCTTCTTTCAGGGCCACTGCAACCCCCACCGGAACCACAACTACAAACGTCATCATCCAGATAACCAGGGCGAAGAAAGTGGCCGTTTCCAAGCGCGCGCCGAACAACTCCGTCAACACCAGCACCGCTACCACCTGCACTCCGCCACCCACGCCGGGAATCTGTACGGTGGCGCCGAACGACACAAACCCCACCAAGACTAGGACGTCCGGCAGGCTCAAACGGATCAACCCGGAGCAGGATTGCGCCAGGCACCAATAGACCGCCGCGATCAGGGCCCACTCCAGCACCGAATACAACAGCAGCAGCACCAGGGCGGCATCGCTGCGCGTGGACTCCACTCCCTGCACGAAAGTGGTGATCAGGTGCTCTGCCCGGGCGTACTGCTTTCCGGGCAGGAAGCGGAGCCCCAGCAACAGGCGGCGCTTGACCGGTTCCGCGAGGTGGCGCATGGAAACCAGTGCCAGCAGGGCGGCCATGGAAGCGGCTCCGGCAACCTTGCCTCCCACCGCCAGCACCCAGGTCAGCGCCGGCCCGGCGTGAGCGCCCCGGCCGGCCACGCGGGTGAGCGCGTAGGCGAAGAACAGCAAGGCCATGAGGACGTCGAACAAGCGCTCCAGGAGCCACGCCGCCATCTGTGAAGCCACCGGGACACGTTCTTTAATTGCAATCAGATAGGGCCGGACGAACTCGCCGGCCCGGCCGAAAAGCGCGAGCGCCGTGAAGCCCACCACGGTGGCCGAGAGCAGGTTCCGGAACGAGGGCCGGGGCTTGAGCGGCTTGAGGAACACCGCCCAGCGCAGCACGCGCCCATAGTAGGTTCCGGCCGCCGGGGCCAGCGATACCACCACCCACTCCCAGCGCAATTTGCCCGAGGTAGCGAGGAACAGGCGCCAGTCGAAAGCTCCCGCCGCGAACCACAGGCGGTAGACACACCACAGCATGGCGGCCGCGGCGCAGGTTCCGGCTATCCATTTCAACGTTTGGCGTTCGATGGCGGTCTCCGTGCCGGAATTGCCTCGAAACCTCTGGCATGCCGGAAAGATTGAACCTATCATGATAAAGCCTCGTTTCTGTTAATGAAAGAGCGAGTGCCATGGCGACCGCGACGCTGGTCTTCGGAGCATTGGAAAATCGGGCATCCGGCAGTGCCATACAAAACGCCTCCGCCCCTGGACACCGCAATCTGCTAGAACGTATTTTGGACCCGGATTCGAACCTGGTATCGCGCTGCCTGCGGGGGGATGAAACCGCGTGGGAGGATTTGCTGCGCATCCACACGCGCAAGGTCTACGGTCTGTGCTACCGGTTTACGGGCAGCACCCCGGAAGCCCAGGATCTTACGCAGGAAGTGTTTCTGCGGGTGTTTCGGACCATCCGTACGTTCCGTTCCGCGGAAGGGTCGTTCGGCACCTGGCTGGCGCGGGTGACGCGCAACCTGCTGATCGACCACTACCGCCGAACGCGCCAGGAGCGCGTTACGGACTCGATCGAAGAGCAGTTGCCGACCATCGAGGAATCCGGCGCCACGGCGGCCGCCAGGCCCGACCAGGCGCTGGCCGGCCGCGAGGCCAGCGAGATTCTTCAGGCGACGCTGCAAAAATTGTCGCCCGATTTGCGGGAAGCGGTTATTCTGAGAGATTTGCAGGAAATGGAGTATCGCGAGATCGCCGCCGTGCTGGAGATACCCGAGGGCACGGTGAAATCGCGAATTAACCGTGGGCGCTCCGAACTGGCGCGCCTGCTGCGGAAGCAGAAGTTGGCTGTATGACCTGCGCGGATTTCGAAATTCCGATCTGCGATTACGTGGACGGCGCGCTCGACGCGGCCGGCGCCGCCGAAGTGGAGCGCCACCTCGCCGAGTGCCCGGCCTGCGCCGCCCTGGCCCGCGATTCGGCCGCCGCCGTGGCCTTCATCGAACGGGCCGCCGATGTGGAGCCGCCGCCCCAGTTGATGGCGCGCATCCTGTACGACGCGCCCTGGAACGCCGGGCCGGCCGCTTCCGGGAAGCCCTCCTGGGTAGCCGCCCTCCTCGGCCCGGTGTGGAGTCCGCGAATCGTCATGGGTTGTGCCATGACCGTGCTCTGCATCTCCATGCTGACCAAGTTCGTGGGTCCGCTCAAGCCGCTGAAGGCCGGCGACCTGAAGCCGGCGGCGGTTTGGAGCCAGATCTCGACGCGCGCCGATTACGCCTGGATCCGCGCGGTGAAGTTCGTCGACGACCTGAAAGTCGTCTACCAGATTCAGACCACCGTTCAGAAGTGGCAGCAACAGGACGAAGACCGGCCGTCCGCGGATGCCGAGAGTTCCACGCCCAAGGCGGACGATCACAAATTGCCGGTGAAATCCGCTCCTGGTCCGGGTAGCACTCCCCCATCAGCCGGGGGATCCAAGTAAAGGGGTACGTTATGAATTGCCAAATCCATCCTGAAATTCCGGCCACGGCCTTCTGCCGCAACTGCGGCAAGCCGCTGTGCAACGAGTGCCGCCGCGATGCCTACGGCACCGTCTTTTGCCCCGATCATGCGCCGGCTCCCGCGGCCCCGCCGCCTTACGCGGACCCCGCGGGGCACGGCATGCCTCCGCCTCCGGGACCTTTTGTCTATTCCGCTCCCGTGGCGGCTCCCGACGTTTCGCCGGCGCTGGCCTTCTTCCTGGGAGCCATTCCGGGCGTCGGCGCCATCTACAACGGACAGTACGCCAAGGGGCTGGTGCACGCCCTGATATGGGGCATTCTGATGAGCATCGCCCATTCCCACGCGGCCGAAGGCATGGAGCCGGTGTTCGGGATCATGGTATCCGTCTGGTGGTTCTACATGGCCTTCGAGGCCTATCACACGGCGCGCAAGCGCCGCCTGGGCGAGCCGGTGGACGAATTCTCAAGCCTCATCGAATTTGGCGCCAACAAGAACCATGTGCCGGTGGCCGGCGTGGCCCTGATTCTGCTCGGGGTCCTGCTGCTGCTGCACACCCTGGACCTGCTGGACTTCGAGCGCATCGCGCGCTTCTGGCCGGTCACCCTGATTGCCGGCGGAGCCTACCTGCTGTGGACCCGCCTGGGCGGCACGGAAGCGGCGAAGGAGGCGGGCCATGAGCGACACTAGGCCGCGCTCCCTGGTGCGCGCCGTTCACGGACCCATCATGCTGATTACCCTGGGCGTGCTCTTCGCGCTGAACAATTTCACCCAGTATAGTTTCTTCGGACATACCTGGCCCGTGCTGCTGATCGTCTGGGGCCTTCTCATCCTGGCGCGGCGCGGTTTCGATACGCCGCCGCAACCGCCGCCCGGAGGTTACCCCCCGGGCACGTATTCCCAGGGCCCGTACAAGGGCGGGCCCTCGCCGGGCGGCATGCAGCCGAAATGAGCCGGCGGGTGGCCGGGCCGGCGGACGAAAGCGTCCGTTCCGGATTGCCCCCCGAGGACTGGCACGCCGGTGGGGCAGGCTCGCCAGCCTGCCAACCGGCGCCGGCGGTCCCAGTTATTTAGAGAGGTTTCGTTATGAGACGACATTCGCTGACCGGTCCGCTGCTGCTGATGTTCTTCGGCGGACTGTTTCTGTGGAGCAACCTGCACCCGGATGCTCCGGTATGGCGCATCATGGCGCAGGACTGGCCCTTCGTCCTCATCGCCTGGGGACTCATCAAGCTCGTGGAAGCGCTGTTTCCGGGCGGCGACCCGCGGCGCGGCAGCTTCTCCGGCGGCGAGGTCTGGCTCATCGTCATCATCTCGGTGGTGGGCTTCTGCGCGTGGCAGGCCAACGATTTCGGCATTCGCCTGGGTAACTCCGGTTTCGGCGAATGGTTCGGGGAACAGTACGACTTCCCCATCTCGGTCTCCGCGCCGGCCGCCGGCATGACGCGCGTGGTGTTCGAGAACCCGCACGGCAACATCACCGTCTCCGGCGCCGAAACAGGCCAGGTGACCGTGGGCGGCCGCCGGCAGATCCGCTCCGTGAGCCGCGCCGACGCCGACCACGCCAACGGGCTGGCGCCCGTCGAGATCGTGCGCCAGGGCGACCGCCTGCTGGTGCGCACCAATCAGGACCGCGGCCCCAGCAACCGGCGCATCTCCGACGACCTGGTGGAAGTCACCGTGCCGCGCGGCATGGCGGTGGAAGTTCGCGGCCGGCAGGGCGGCGATTACGACATTTCCGGCGTCTCCGGCGACGTGGACCTGTTCGCCAACCACGCCGGCGTCCGTCTCTCCAACGTGGGCGGCAACGCGCGCATCGAAATCGGCCGCACCGATTCCATCCGCGCCGTGGACGTCAAGGGCAAGCTGGACATTCAGGGGCAAGGCGCGGACCTCGACCTGGAGAGCATCCAGGGCCCGGTGACCGTCAGCGGCGCTTACAACGGCTCCCTGAGCTTCAAGAAACTGGCCAAGCCCTTGCAGTTCGAGGGCGCGCGCAATACCGAACTCAACGTGCAGGCGATCCCCGGCGAAATCAACATGGACCTCAGCCAGTTCAGCGCCAATGACGTCACCGGCCCCATGAAACTCTCGACCCGCTCGCTCGACATCCACGTGCACCAGGTGACCCACTCGCTCGAAGTGGAGACCGAGCGCGGCGACATCGAACTGCTGCCGGGGGCGCCCATGCCCACCATCGAAGCGCGCTCCGGCGAGGGCCGCATCGAATTGGCCCTGCCCTCGCAAGCTCCGTTCCAACTGGATGCCACCGCCGAACACGGCGAGGTCACCAACGATTACGGGGACGCCATCCATCAGCAGGCCGACGGCCACACAGCCACGCTGAAGGCCAACGTGGGCAACGGGCCGATGATTCGCCTCACCGCCAACCACGGATCGGTGGAAGTCCGCAAGGAAGATGCGGCTGCCAGCCCCGCGCCGGGCGCCGCCACGCCCGCCGATAAGACCATGCCTAAAGACCGCGTCTACAAGAACCCCAAGGAACCCGAGATCAGACTGTGAGGGTGCGGAGTGGGGCGTCCCGGGCGGATGCCCCGGTCCTGGCGGTTCTGTTCCTGGTAAACGTTCTCAATTACTACGACCGCCAGGCGCTGGGGGCGCTGGTGGAGCCGCTGCGCCACCAGTTCCGCCTCAGCGATACCCAGCTGGCCGCCATTCCCACGCTGGCCACCATCGTCTATGCCGTGGCCGGTGTCCCCCTGGGACGCCTGGCGGACCGCGCCAGCCGCCGGCGCCTGCTGGCCGCCGGAGTGGCCGTGTGGGCCGGTCTGACGGCCTGCGGCGCGCTGGCTTCCGGATTCGTCACGCTGCTGGTATCCCGCCTGGGCGTGGGCGCGGGAGAGGCGGTGTGCGCGCCCGCCGCCACCAGTTGGATCGGCGACCTGGTTCCGGCCCACCGCCGCGCGCGGGCCATGGCGGGCTTCATGATGGCGGTGCCGGTGGGCGTCATGTTGAGCCTGGCGGTGAGCGGTCCGGTGGCCCAGGCCTGGGGATGGCGCGCGGCGCTGGTGGTGGCGGCCCTGCCGGCGGTGGTGCTGGTTCCGGCGCTGCTGTGCCTGCGGGAACCGGTGCGCGCGGCCCAGCCGGCCGGCGGCGCCGCCGCCTCGTTCGCATTCCTGCGCGTTCCGGCATTCTGGTGGATTGCGGCGTCGGGCGCCATCGTCAATTCCGCGCTCTACAGCTTCTCCTATTTTCTGCCGGCGTTCCTCACACGCACCCACGGCCTCCCGGTGGGAAAAGCGGGATTGTGGACGGGCCTCGGCTCGGGCGCGGCCGGCATCCTGGGCGCGGCGCTGGTGGCCTTCCGCGGCGACCGCGCGGGCCGTCAGCGCCCCGGCGGGCGCATGCTGCTGGCGGCGGCGTCGGCCGCGCTGGCCGTTCCGCCCATGGCGCTGGCCATCCACATGCCGGCCGGTCGCGCCGTTTCCGCCCTGGCGCTGGCGATGGCCGCCTACGCACTCCTGCAGACCTACTATGGCCTGATCTACGCCGCTCTCCACGACGTGGTTGGCCCGGCCTTGCGCGGCACGGCGATGTCGGTCTACCTGCTGGTGACGTACCTCTGCGGAGCGGCTTTCGGTCCGCTGCTCACCGGACGCCTGAGCGACCATTTCGCGCGCGCCCTGGCCGGCGCGGCCAACGTTTCCGAAGCCGCCAGGGCCGCCGGTCTGCGGCAGGCCATGTATTCGATCCCCGTGCTCTCGGCGCTGCTGGCGGTGACGCTCTGGGCGGGCAGCCGGAAAATGGGGCCGGACACAGCGCCGTCGTAACGCGCGCTTCCACCGCGGGCAAGGCCGGAAGCGTTCGGACGGGGCGCGATTAATTTCCGCGGCCGCCGGAGGGCTGCGGAGCCGGCAGATCCTTGCGCGGCAGCTTCTCGGCGCGGTTGGCGGCGTTGTACACGAACACGGCTTCGATCACGGCCATCTGGCGCATGTCCTGCTCCTGGATGCGGTCGTAGACGTCCATGTTGGAGTGGTGGGTGCGGGTATCGTAGTCCATCTCGTCCTGGATGAACTGGAAGCCGGGCAGACCCACGGCGTCGAAGGACTGGTGGTCGGTGCCCCCGGTATCGCGAGCGGTCACCACCCCGGGCGTGAGGTCCTTCAGCGCGGCGAACCAGGATTCGAAAATCGGCCGCGCCCTTTCATTGCCCTGCAGGTAAATGCCGCGGATGCGGCCGGTGCCGTTGTCGATGTTGAAGTAGCCGGCGAACCCGTCGTGCTCGGGGGTGGTCTTCATGGTGGCGGGGTCGGCGAAATGCGCCTTCACGTAGGCCTCGGAGCCGAACAGTCCCTGCTCTTCGCCGCCCCACAGCGCCATGCGGACGGTGCGGTCCATTTTGAGGCCGGTGGTCTTGAGCAGGCGCATCACTTCCATGGCCAGGGTGGCGCCCGCGCCGTTATCGGTGGCGCCGGTGCCCATGTGCCAGGAATCGAAGTGGCCGCCCACCATCACCAGTTCGTTGGGCTTGGCGGCGCCGGGGACCTCGGCGATCACGTTGAAGCAGTCGGTCTTGCTCATGTCGAATTCGTTGCGGATGTCGAAGGAGAGCTTGACGGGGACGTTGTGCTCCACCAGGCGCACGATGCGGTTGTAGTTCTCCGCGGTAATGGCGACAGCGGGAATGTTCTTGGTGGGATCGCCCGAGCGCGGGCCTCCGTTGCTGGCGAACACCGTGCCGCTCTCGCCACGGGCCGACGCGGTGATGGTCGCGAGCACGCCTTCGTCCTTCCAGTAGTTCGCCTGCTTTTCCTGGAATGCCTGGCGCTCTTCCGGGGTCATGTTGGCGAGGGCGGCGTAGGGGCCGCCGCGTCCACCGCGTCCGCCGGCCGCGCCGCCGGGAATGATTTCCGGCACCAGGGCGGCCAGTTCCTGATCGGAGTAGCGGCGCGCCAGGGGAGTTGTGGGGAAGGCCAATTCCAGCGCCGCGGTGGAGGAGCCGGCGGTCACGGGGGCGATCAGCACGAACTTGCCCTGCAGCTTGCCGTGCCACTTCTTCATATCGTCTTCGGTGGAGTTCTGGGCGATGATGGCTTCGCCGGTGGCGACGCCGCTGGTGCTGCCGGTCCACGCCTGCGGATAGCCGATGATGGGCATGTAGGTGGGCTCGACCATGGCGCCGGAGTAGTATTTCATTTCCCAACTGGGGATGGCTCCGCCGCGCAAGCCGGCGGTGCTCCACGGCTCCAGGTGGACGTTGCTCAGGCCCCATTCGTTGAGTTGGGTGACGGCCCAGTCCCCGGCCGCGCGGAACTGCGGCGAGTTGGTGAGGCGCGGGCCGTAGCGGTCCATCAGGTTATAGGCGGTCTCCATGACCGGGGCCCGGCCGCCGCCGCGGCCTCCACGGCCTCCCCGGCCTCCGGCGCCGAATTCGGCGGTTTTGAGTTTGTGGATGACGTTCAGGTCGACGGTGTCCGGCGGCTGTGCCAACAGCAGCAGGGGAATCGCGATGGCGGGGATGGCCGCAGTGAGTAAAAGTTTTCGTAGCATCATACCGGTGGTTAGAGCATATCAAACGGCGGGTGGGGGCGGCGCTTACAGTGTCCCCACGGCGTTGCCGGGCCCCAACGGCCCTCCATCGCCCTGCTAAAATAAAATCAGTGGACACCCAGAACCCCGAACCGGCATCATCGGAAGTGTCTCCCGACGAGACGAATCCCCTGGAACTTGCGGAAGGGCAGCCGGCCCAATCTGCCCAGGTGGCCGCCGAGCGCGACCAGCTCGCCGCCGAGAAGGCGGACCTGGAGGATCGCCTGAAGCGCGCGCGCGCCGAGTTCGAAAACGCCCGCCGGCGCGCGGAACGCGACCGCTACGATTTCCTGCAGTTCGCCGCCATGGACCTGGTGAAGGAGATCCTCCCCGTCCTGGACGATTTCGAACGCGCCCTGGGCGTGGAAACCACCGACGGCGAGTACGCCAAGGGCGTCGAACTGATCTACGGGAGGCTGTTCGAGACGCTTCGAAAGATGGGCCTGGAAGCGATCGAAACCGAAGGCCGGATGTTCGATCCCAACCTGCACCAGGCCGTGGAGCGGGTGGAGACCGACGAAGCCGAGGACCAGGCGATCCTGGGCGAATTCCAACGCGGATACAATTTCAAGGGCAGGCTCCTGAGACCCGCGATGGTGAAGGTCGCGGTCAGGCCGTAATCGGAACCCAGTGGTGAAACGAGATTATTACGAAATTCTAGGCATCGACAGGGGCGCGGGCGACGCGGAGATCAAGAGCGCGTACCGCAAGCTGGCGCTGCAATACCACCCCGACCGCAATCGCGAGGATCCGGATGCCGAGGAGAAGTTCAAGGAAGCTTCGGAGGCCTATGGCGTGCTCAGCGACGGGCAGAAACGGGCCACTTACGACCGCTTCGGCCACGCCGGTCTGCAGAGCGGCGGCAGCGCCCCCGGCGGATTCAATCCCGAGTCTTTCACCGATTTCGGCGACATCCTGGGCGACTTCTTCGGTTTCGGCGATCTCTTCGGCGGCGGCGGACGGCGGCGCCGGGGCGGGCAACGCGGCGACGATGTCCGCTACGATCTGGAAATCGGCTTCGAGGAGGCGGTCTTCGGCATGGGCGCCGAAATCCAGGTGCCGCGCATGGAGGCTTGCGACCGCTGCGGCGGGACGGGCGCGGAACCCGGCAGCGGAGCGAGCACCTGCCCCACCTGCCACGGACGCCGCGAGGTTCTTTACCAGCAGGGGTTCCTTTCCGTGCGGCGGACCTGCGGCACCTGCAACGGGACCGGCCAGGTGGTCCGCAACCCCTGCGGCGCCTGCCGCGGCCAGGCCTACCGCCAGGTGCAACGCAAACTGAAGGTCAACGTTCCGCCGGGGGTGGACGATGGCACCCGGCTGCGCATGGCCAACGAAGGCCAACCGGGCGTCAACGGCGGACCGCCGGGCGACCTCTACGTGTTTCTCAAGGTCCGCGAGCACCCCTACTTCGAACGCCGCGAGAACGATTTGCACTGCACCATCCCGATCAACCTGGCGCAGGCAGCCCTGGGGGCCGAGATCGACGTGCCCACGCTCGGCCAGCCGGCCAGGCTCAAGATCCCCGAAGGCACCGCCAACGGCACGCAGTTCCGCCTTCGCAACAAAGGCGTCGCGGCCCTGAACGGCGGTGGCCGCGGCGACATCTACGTGCACATCGAAGTCCGGATTCCCTCCAGGCTCACGCGGGAGCAGCGCAAACTGTTCGAACAGTTGCGCGCAACCCTGCCCGTGGACAATGCGCCGGCCGAGAAGGGTCTGTTCGAGAAAGTGAAAGACTACTTTTCGTAAGGGCCAGGCGTCCTCCCCGCACTCGACGGGATCATGGCCGCGAGAGACCGGGATCGCCCGCTTCGTTGCTGATCGGCCAGGCCTTCGGAGCGTGAACCCTTTGGGCGGGAGCGGGAATGCCCGGGAATCGCAGGCAAATGACTCGGGTACCCATTCCCCAACCGGTCCGGAACCACAGGCTGGTGCCCAGGCCGCTCGGGTTCCTGCCGGGGACTCCTCAGGGGTTGGTTGCTTCACCACCCGGGGCCGGAGTTCCGCCGGGAAACCGCGGGTCGATCTCATGCCGGTGCGCAGTTTGCGCCAACCCAGGAGATCGGGCAACGACCGCAACAGGGACGTCCGGCGCCCCTGCACCCCGCCTCGTTTCATGAGTGCGGAGGCGAACTGTCCGCGTCCCTAATGACGGCAATGTCGAATACCCTGAAGTTCAGAACGCGGGAT
>Ga0209039_10003147_pt1 | contig 13176 bp, 10 predicted proteins | sample BogFormECP12_OM1_FD_188238 | JGI IMG/M metagenome (GOLD analysis project Ga0209039, IMG submission 188238) | Bog forest soil microbial communities from Calvert Island, British Columbia, Canada - ECP12_OM1 (SPAdes) (version 2) | ecosystem: Environmental > Aquatic > Freshwater > Wetlands > Bog ...
TCCTGCTAGACTCATGGGTTTGGAGGTGGAACGTGCCAGGGGTTTATCTACTTTCGGGAGTGCGGACGCCGATCGGGAAGTTTGGCGGGTCGCTCGGGTCGCTGACTGCGGCAGACATGGGCGTGGTGGCCGCGAAAGCGGCAATGGAGCGGGCCGGGGTGCAGCCGGAGCAGGTCGAGGAGACGATCTTCGGAAACGCCCGGCAGGCGGGCGGCGGGCCGAATCCGGCGCGGCAGATTTCGGTGCGCAGCGGCGTTCCTGAAACCGTGCCCGCGTTCACCGTGAACAAGGCGTGCGCGTCGGGAATGAAAGCGATCGCGCTGGCGTATCAGGCGATTGTTCTGGGCGAAGCGAGTTGCATTCTGGCGGGCGGCACGGAGTCTATGTCGCGGCTTCCTTATTATCTCGACGGCGCGCGCTGGGGATACCGGCTGGGGCATCAGGAACTAGTGGATGGCATGTACCGCGACGGGTTTTTTTGTCCGCTGGCCAAGATGGTGATGGGTGAGACTGCGGAAGTCCTGGCCGAGCAGTACAAGATCACGCGCGAGGAACAGGATGAATATGCGCTGATGTCGCAAACGCGCGCGGCACGGGCGATTGCCGCGGGGCGATTTGAGGCGGAGATCGTCCCTGTCACCATTGAGGGTAAGAAAGGGACGACCACGTTTGCGCGCGATGAGCATCCGTTCGCGGACGCGAGCATGGAGAAGCTGGGTAAACTTGCTCCCGTATTCTCGAAAACCGGAACGATTACGGCGGGAAATTCTTCCGGCATCACTGACGGAGCGGCAGCAGTGGTGGTGGCCAGCGAGTATTTCGTGAAGCAGAACAATCTGAAACCACTGGCGCGAATTGTGGCGGTCGCTTCCGCAGCGGTGGATCCGCGGACCATGGGGATTGGGCCGGTTCCCGCGCTGCGCAAGCTGGATGAGAAACACGGTCTCAAGCTGAGCGACTTCGGGCTGATCGAGTTGAACGAAGCGTTTGCCGCACAGGTGCTGGCCTGCGATCGTGAGCTGAACTTCAATCGCGAACGGCTCAATGTGAACGGCGGGGCGATCGCGCTCGGACATCCCATAGGCTGCACCGGGACGCGAATTACCGTCACGCTGCTGCACGAGATGCTGAAGCGAAATACCAGGCGCGGCGTGGCCACGCTGTGCGTGAGCGGCGGCATGGGGATGGCGCTGGCGCTGGAGAATGTGGTGTGAACGCGTTTACGTGGAGTCCGGCTGTGCTCCGGGAGGCGAGCGCGGGATTCCGCTATGCTTCGGCCGCTCAGACCGTCCCGAGCGGTTCGGCGACAACAATTGAGGAAGGTGGTGGATCAAGTGATGACTCCTGTCTCCTGTTTCGTTGCAGTGCTGGTCCCGGCCAGCGTGGCGCAGCCTGCGAATCTGTTCGAGGTTCCGGCGGGCTACACCAAGTTCGACATGGGCAGCACGATGCAGCGTCCGCAGTAAGGGCGAACGACAGATCACGTGAACACGAAGGGCGGGCTTGAGCGGGCCACCCAAAAGAAATTTCTGTTACGGAATTCAAACCAACTCTCCTGCGTCGCGGTGCCTTACGGCCCCACTCCTCCGTTATGGCAGTCGGCGCAGTTGACCTGAGTCAGATCTCCCAAATCAACCGGATGCTGGAAGGTGGGCGCAGCCGGGGCCGTTGCGCTGACTGGCCCTTCGGTTTCCGACATGAGGGTGTGGCACTGGTTGCAGTCTTTGCTGATCACGCGCCCGTCGGCGCTGACATGCTGCCCGTCATGGCAGCGGAAGCAGCCGGGATAGTAGTAGTGCCCCAGGTTGTTGGGATGCGTCTGCCAGTTCAGCTTCATGTCGGGGAAAGTCGTGCGGCGGTAAATCTGCTGAATCTCGGCCACAGCGTTGCGAATCTCCAGCTGCTTGGTTTTCGCTACATCCGGATACTTGCTCTCATAAAAGCCCTGCAGCCCGCTGGCGATGCCCTGCGTGGCGGCGTCGTTCGTGGCGTAAGTTGCCGACAGCACCGTGACCGCTTGCTGCTTGATGAAGGGCAGGGAAGCGTCCAGATGGCGCGACTGCAGGGCCTGATCCACCGACTGGTCCGGCGGGACGTAGATGTGGGTCGGACGGTTGTGGCAGTCCACGCAATCCATGTGGTGCTTGTCGGCTTTTGCGATTTGGTCTTTGCTGAGCGTTGAATCCTTGGCGTAATACTCGGTGACCCGTCCCTGCATGTCCTCGACATGGATGTACGGAATCACTTGGCGCTTCTCGTCGGCCGCGACATAGTCAATGCGGTTGCCGATGTTCATGTGCCAGTGGATGCCTGAAGGAGCGCCCGTGGCGGGATCTCCGCCGCCGGTCTTGATCAGCATCCGGATCTCGTGCAGGGTATTTCTTTCATCATTGGCGTAGTGGGCAAACACTTTCAGTTGTCCGCCATAGAACTTCTTCGGCCAATGACACTGTTCGCAAGTTTCCTGGGCAGGACGCAAGTTGTGCACCGGGGTCGGAATCGGCCGAGGATAAGTATTGAATATCGTGGCAAACACCTGCCGGCTGCCGGAAAGCTTGGATTTCACAAACCAGGTTGCCCCGGGTCCAACGTGGCAATCGGCGCAGGCCACGCGAGCGTGGGGAGAAAGTTGGTAAGCCGTGTATTCCGGGATCATCACCGTGTGGCAGAGCTGGCCACAAAACGCAGTGGATTCGGTGAACTCGTAAGCTTTGTAACTGCCCGCCGCGCTGACCACGACGAACACGACCAGAAACGTGGTGAATGAAATTACTGCGCTGCGCTGAGTGGGATCGTTAAGGTCAATGCGGGGATAAAATGCCTGCGGCGCAAGGTGCTTCCTCCGTTCCAACAACACACCGGTCAACATCATCAGCAGGCCGAGTATCAGGAAGCCGGGGGATACCATGTAAGCCAGAATTCCGATATAAGGACCGGGCTTGGTGGCAATGGCGTCAATCAGGACAAAAAGGAAAATGTTGGCCAGACTGACGATCCCCAGCGCCACTCCCGCCAGGCTGATCGGATTGCGCAGCAGCATGCGCGAGCGGTGCCAGGGCTCCACTTCAAGCGGTGGAGTCTTCTCAGTGTCCATGTTTGACCTCGGCTGAATCGGATTCTTCCCCGGTCACAGCCTCAACCGTTGCTTCGACGCTGCCGTTGGAGGTCTCCATCAGCGCCGCGCGGTCCAGGCCATGTTCTTCCCGGTAGTGGTGCAGGGTCATTTTACCGTCCCACCACGCCCAGTTCATCGGGTAGACGTCGGGGTCGAGAAAAACCTGATAGAAGTGCCAGACCACGATGGCGAGGGTCGCCAGCACCGCTTCGTAGAAGTGAATGGCGGTTGCGATATCGAGCCACCAGCGCGGCAAATGGTTTCCGACCGATACTTTGGCCCACAGCATCACACCGGTCACGGCCATTACGATCATGCCCCACACCAGCGCCCAATACTCCGCCTTCTCCGCGTAGTTGAAGCGCGGGAACTCCGGCTTGTTCGTGGTCAGACCGAGGTAGTAAGCGAGATTTTGTGACGCGCCCCGCACGTCGTCGAGGGTAGGGAAGAGATCGCGGAGCAACCTTCGCCCCTCGCGCGCGAGAAGGATGTCAAACATGTGGTAGAAGCTCACTCCAATCAGCACCACAGCCGCGATGCGATGCAGCAGGTGCCGCTTGGCCTCACCCAGGGACAGCATGGAGGCGAACCAGGAATCTGGAAACTTCAGCGCGAAGCCCGTCAGCACGAGCACGACGAAGCTGGTGAGCAGCGCGGCGTGCTGCCAGCGGAAGCGGAGCGGCATGCGCTCGACAAACTGTTGCTCCGCCTTGCGCCGGGCCAGAAGTTTTGCCCGCCAGATGATGAAGTTGTGTGCCAGCATGCCGCCGATCACGGCGAAAATCATGCTCAGATAAAAACTCCGGATCCAGCGCACGGCTTTGCTGCCGATGTCCGCCGAAAGCGGCGCATCGACGTGCACTTTCGCGGACGCAAACTTCTCGGTTACGCCGGGATGGCACTGCCCGCAAGTGCGGGCGAGGTTGGCCGGATAAATGGTTGAGCGCGGATCGGTGGAAGGGAAGATGCTGTGAGTCCCGTGGCAACTGGCGCAATTGGCGACCACCTGCGATCCGCCCCTGGCCGCCAGCCCGTGGTAGCTGGCGAGATAGGTCGTGGAGCGGCGGCCTTCCACGCCCAGTTCCTGGGAGAGCCGCACGCCTTCGTGACAGCGGGCGCAGGTGGCCTGGGCCACGTTTTGCGCCGTTACCGGAGAATTCGGATCGAGGTGCGACTTGATGGTATGAATTCCATGACAATCGGTGCACACGGGCGCCTGCGAGATGCCCCGGCTCACGGCCTGGCCATGAATGCTCTGCATGAACTCCTGCTCCACGGCGGTATGGCACTTGGCGCAGGTTGCGGGCACATTGAACTTGAAGATCGACGATTTATCGTCGCTGGCCGCGCGAATCTCATGAACTCCGTGACAGTCGGTGCACACCGCGGCCTTGGTGGATCCGGCGGCGACCGCCTTGCCGTGCACACTCTCCTCGTAGGAATAGTATGGCTGCGTGCTGAATCCGGCGCGCTCCATGACGAATTTTTGAGCATGGCACTTGGCGCAGGTGTTGGGAATGTGAATGTGGCTGACCGGAGAATCAGGATCGCTGGCCGCTAGAATCTGATGCGGTCCGCCGTGACAGGCGGTGCATGTGGGAGCCTGTCCATCGCCGTCTTTGCGGGCGACGGCGTGAACCCCGAGCTGATAACCGTGAACGGCGTCTTCGTGGCAAGTGGCGCATTGCTGTGGCAGGAGTTTCTCCGCGGCCTGCACTTCGTGCGCCTGACCATGACAACTGGCGCAGGCGTCCACGCCGGTACCCAGAATCGAGTGGACGCTCTTGGGCAACTGGTTGGCTGGGTCTTCATGGCAAGTGCTGCATTTCGGCAGCCGCTTTGCCGCGGGGTGGGGATACTCTTTCACGCCGACATGGCAGTCAGTGCAGCCCAGGGCGGCGTGCATGCTGTTCTTGAATTTGGCGGCGTCCACGTGCAGGCTGCGGCCCGACGCGGACTTCATGCCGGCTTCGCCGTGGCAGGCCAGGCATTCCTGGTCGGCGGCTGGGAGGGGCTTGGCCCACGACCGGCCCAAGGACAGGAAAACTGCCAGCCCGATCAGGAATCGGAATTGTCTTCCACCCATAGTCTCTCCTAAAGCCCCGTCGGAAACATTCCGGGATCCGGCTGGTACAACCTAAAACCAAGTTCGTATCAGGGCGTGCCTTTAGGCACGCCGGATCGGGAATGAGACCACAACCGGCTTAAGCCCCTGCGTCTGCGCTGCCCACCACGGCTAAAGCCGTCCGCACTTGGGCAACTCGACGGCATCGCTAAAGCGATGCCCTGATACGAATCGCTTTTTCAAACTTCCGGCCAATCGAAATCCCGGCTCGTTCCCGGGCCGGCGGCGCTACTTGTACGCAAAAAGCATCGCGTAGATGATCCAGACCACGATGCTGAAACCGATACTGAGCGCGATCCAGGCAAAGGCGCGGATGGTTCGCACTACGATCTCCGGCTGCGGCTCCTCCATATACGACTCCAGGCGGCCGGAAGCAACCAGAGCTTCATATTCCAATGGCTTGTCGCGCTTCAACTCCGCCAGGGGCATGTGGCCGGTGAAGATGGTCGTGTCCATGGGAAATTTCTCCGGCCGCAGGTGCGTGTTGAAAAAGTGCACGGTAAAGATGAAGCCGGTGGCCAGCAGGGCCTCGTCGCTGTGAATGACCGTGGCGATGTTGATGAACGAGCCGGGCAAAAAGCGCGTGAAGAAAATCGGAAACCAGAGGGTCAGGCCGGTCGAGCCGATGACGGCGATTCCCCAAAACACGGCGAAGTAGTCGAACTTCTCCCAGTACGTCCAGCGCCCATATTGCGGGCGTGGGCCCATGCCGATAAACCACTTCATCGTGGCCAGGAACTGGCGCAGGTCCTGGGGGGTGGGCAGCATGGTATCCGGACCCAGTACCAGCGCGCGCCAGGATTTGTACTCACGCTTCTTCAGTTGCACCAGGTTGTACAGGTGAGTGACAAAGACTCCGAACATCAGAATGGCAGCGGTGCGATGGATAAAGCCGGCGACCTGGAATCCGCCCAGAAAGCGGGAAACCATCGCCGCCCACCCGGTGTAGGAGAACTTCAGAGTCAGTCCAGTCGTGGCCAGGCTGAGAAAGCTGATGATCATACAGGCGTGGAGAGCACGCTGCAGACGAGTGAAGCGGACGAATTCGCGGTCAGGACGCTTGCGTTCGGGTCCGAGCGGACGTGGCTGATCGGGGGAGCGCAGTTCGGGACTCTGAAGATCGAGATCAGTGGGCACGATGGTCCTCCTCGGCAGTCGCTTTGCCTTCGGCGCCCGCGCCGTTCGCGCGCGCGGTTTCTTCCCGTGCTTCTTCCGCCTTCAGGTCGCGGCGCATCTGGAAGGCGCGAGGCAACCACAGCAGTGTATGCATTCCGCCGAGCACGAAGGTCGAGACCAAAAGCGTGGTCATGCCCCAGAACGTCCAGAACAGGAACGGGTACTTCTTGGGATCGTGGTGAGTTGCATGCGTGAGATAGCCGGCGAAGCGGCGGGTCGCGGAGGCATGGCACTTCTGGCAGGTCGCAACCACGTTCGCCCGGCTGAGATGCGACCGGGGATCGGCGACCGGAAGAATGTCGTGGGCGCCGTGGCAGTCATAGCACTTCGCCGTTTTGGTGTAGCCCAGGCGCGACACCTTGCCGTGATAGGTGTCGAAATAGGTTTTGGCAATCTCCTGGTGGCAGCGGCCGCACTTGTCCATGATGTCGAGCATGAAGCCGGTTTCGTCGGTGCGGCGAATGGTGTGCGCGCTGTGGCAATCGTTGCAGACCGGGAGATCCTTGTCGGTCTTGGTCACCAGGCGCGAGTGCACGCTCTGTTCGAACTGCTCTTCGATTCCGTGATGGCAGGCGCCGCACGTGGCCGGAACATTTTTCGGGTTGACCGTGGATTGTGGGTCGCTCTTGGGCAGGACCATGTGCGCCGTATGGCAGTTGGTGCAGGTGGCGGTCACGGTCAAGCCGCTCTTGAGCAGGCCCTTGCCATGAATGCTTTCCTGATAATGCCGGATGATTTCGTGCTGCGTTCCGACATAGCGGACCGCGGCTTTCTGGCCTTCACGGTGACAGCTGCCGCACAACTCCGGCACCCTGGTCGCGAAGGTCCTGGATTCCGGATCGCGCTTGTCCAGAACGCGGTGGGTACCATGACAATCCCTGCAACTGGGCGCGTTGGGATCTTTCGCGGCGAGGAGCTGGCCGTGCTTGCTGCGCTGATACTGCTGGCCCTGGTCTTCGTGGCACTTGCTGCAATCCACTGGATGAGTGATGGTTTCGCAGGGGCGGACGCGCGAGACGTTCACCTCGGAGTGGCACTGGCTGCAGGAAACCGGAACGGCCTGGGTGCGCGGATGCGCGTGGCGCGAAGCCGCGATCTCAGCGGCTGAGACGAACATGCTGCGGCCATCGGATGCCTTCAAATGTTCATTGGCGTGGCAACGCATGCAGTCGGCGTCGGCCATGCCCTGGGCATAGTAAACGTTGCGGACCTTATGCGGCTGGTGGCAGTCCACGCAGGCCGGCAGAACGTGCGCTTCTTTCTCCCAGAGCTCGCCGCGGATCGTTTTGCGATGCACTTCTTCGATCTCGGCGTGGCATTTAGTGCAGGTGGCAGCGATGTTGCGTCGGTTGATCGAAGAATTTGGGTCAGTGTGCGGCAGGATGTTGTGGGCCGTGTGGCAGGAAACGCAATTGGCCGCAACGATCAGACCCTTCTTGAGAAGCGCCTCGCCGTGAATGCTCTCGGAATAATTCTCCAGGATGTTGTGCTGGTCAATCTGGCGGTTGGTCTGAACCGGCGTGCCCTCCTGGTGGCATCTTCCGCAAACGAATGGGACTTTCAGTGGAGCCACGGCCGAGTTCCGATCCGTAACGGGCACGATGTCGTGATTGCCGTGGCAATCCACGCAATGCGGAGCCAGGGTGTCGCCGCGGGCTATGGCTCTGCCGTGCAGCGAATGCGAGTGCTGCTTCTGCTCGTCACTGTGGCAGGTGCCGCATTCGACGCGCGCCAGGGGCGTGGAGTGGGGCAGATCCTTACCTTCCAGATCGGCGTGGCACGCGGTGCACGACAGAGAGCCGTGCACTGAGGAGGAAAACCTCTTGCCGTCTACAAAAAGGGAAACGGTGCGACTACCGCGTTTGGTGGTCAGGGTCTTGTCGCTGTGGCAGGCGAGGCACTCGTCGGTACTGGGGCTCTGGGGCGAGGGGGACGCGGCGTGGATAATTCCGGCGGCTAAAAGCAGGGTGAGAGCGTTGGCAAGCGCAAAAAGATTCCGTGTTGTCCGCCTGAACATGCTCTCACCCGCCAATCCTTCAGAATGGAACGATCTCCGAGCGGCTGCATCGAGCCGCCTTTCGCTTGGTCTACTTCCTGGCCAAGCTATTTCTTAGCCAAACCACGAATGAAGGCGACGAGATCCTTGATCTCCGCGTCTTTCAGCTTGCCCTCATAGGCCGGCATTTTGTTCTTGCCCTTGGTGATGATGTCAGTCAACTGCGCGTCGGTCTGCTTCTGCACGTCGGCAGAGGTGAAATCGTGCGCGCCCATTTTCAAGCCTACGGGCGAGCCCTTGCCGTCCGCGCCATGGCACATGGCGCACTTCGCCTTGAAGTTTGCCGCCGCATCTTGTGCCGCAGCCGATGTGTTGCAGAGCGCGATCACTCCCGCAACCAGCAGAGTCACCAGGCTCATGCGAAAGAAGAGATGTTTCACGTTGTTTCCTCCTGAGATTTTTCACAAACACTGCAAAGCAAGGATACTCTCACCTCGGTGCCTGTTCCCGAAAACCAGGACGTGATCCGAGAAGCTTCGTCGGCGCCGCGTCCTGAGAACTTGTTCGCAGCCGTAGGTTCGCATGCCTGCGAAGTGAGACCTAGGGCAGAAGTCACTTTGCCCTGTGATGGAGATCACACGTTCTTCCTGCCTAGTTTGTGACAGTTATCACGATCCTGCGTGCGAGTCCGCACTGCACCAGCGGGCCTGAACTCATACCATGCGCGCATGCCTACTCAGTCCTCACTCTTTACGGTCACGGGACCTGGATCCAGTCAGGCCGCGAATGCTCCCAGCTTTCAGTTGCGGCCGATGCAGGTGACCTGGGAGATGACGCACGCGTGTGACTGGAGGGCGTCGCATGCCCGCGCTGTGACGCGCGCAACCCGGGACAAGCACGAATTCTCCACCGCCGAAGCCTTTCATCTCATTGAAGAAGTGGCCGAGATGCACGTGCCCCTGCTGGTGCTGACGGGCGGCGATCCGCTGCTGCGTCCGGACCTGTTCCCTATCGTGGACTTTGCTTCGCACCATTCGGTGCGGACGTCGCTGACCTTGCTTCCGACACCGCTGCTCGATGCAGGAGTAATCGCGGAATTAAAAGCCCGCGGTCTGATGCGCCTCGGCTTCTGGCTGCACGGCTCGACGGCTGCGTTGGATGACGGTTATTGGGGAGTCCCAGGATGCCACCGGCGCACGCTCGACGCCGTCGCATCCTGCCACGAAGTGGAGTTGCCCGTGCAGATCAACACCATCGTGGCGCGGCGGAATTTCCATGACCTCGACCCCATGATCGAGCTTCTTACCCGCCTGGATGTGGCTTTGTGGAACGTATTCTTTTTCGTGCCGGCGAGCCGCCAGCAGGCCCAGGAGATGCTCACCGCAGAAGAGCACGAAGAAATTTTCGCCAAGCTCTATGAAGCTTCCAAGCGCGTTCACTTCCAGATCAAGACTAGCGAAGGCCAGCACTACCAGCGCTATCTCCTGCAGCAGCGAGCGCGGGAGTCGCGTGGACGCATGACCGAGGTGGATGTGATTACCTGCGCGCCCAAGGGAGTGAATGATGGCAAGGGTTTTGTCTTCATTGATCCCGCGGGCGAAGTGTATCCCAGCCGCTTTCTGCCCTTGTCCGCGGGCAACGTTACGACCCAGCCGCTCTCGCAGTTGTATTGCGAGTCTCCCTTATTTGTGTCGCTCCGTGACAGCTCCAGGCTGAAAGGCAAGTGCGGCCGCTGCCCGGCGCGCAATGTATGCGGAGGATCGCGAGCTCGCGCCTACGCCATGACCGGCGACCTGTTTGCCGAAGACCCCTGCTGCGCGTACGAACCCCAGGCCAACGCCTGATTGATTTCGAGAATTGTGATTAGTGTCACGCCCCAGTGTGATTCCAGACCAGCAACAAACTCCACAGGCAGCGCCGGTATTCAGGTCGCTGTAGCCGTAATCGCTGACAGCTGCCAGTCTGCCATTTGTGATATCAATCACATAACCATGTGACGATGGCCACAACACCTGCTCCGCGACCCACCCTGAATTGAATGAAATCATTATGCGACGCGGGTAAACCCGCCAGTATCGTGTGACTTTAATCACATTTCCCAGTGATGGAATACACGGAGGTTCTGGTCCACGTCTGGCATGCTGCCTCCAATTGAGGTGCCCTATGGCTAACAAAGACGATCGTGATGTTCTGGACGTCCTCCGGTTCGAACTCAGCTTTCTGGAAGACGGAGGTTATGGACGCTCGCCGCATTCTCCCTGGCGCGCTCCTTCCATTTTTGAAGATTCGCCGGTGTGCCCGAATTTCTGCGACCCGGCGCGTCCGCATCCCTGCGAGACCTGCCTGCTGGAGAAGTTTGTCCCCGCGAGCAGGCGGGCCGAAAGTGTACCCTGCCGCTTTATCCAGCTGACAGAACAAGGGCAAACAGTGGACGACTTCTACCGCACCGGCAGTCAGGCCGAACTGGAAGAAGCTCTGGCCCGCTGGTTGCGCGCCCAGATTGAGAAGATCGAGAAGGAGCGCGCGGTCGAGCCCAAGCTGGGAGTGGCCCCGGTGCCGGCTCCGCAGCAGCGCAGGAGTTGCCTGTAGTCGGACGATTCGCATGTAGACGATTCACCGTTTCTGGTCGAGCGAACGCAGCAAGTTTCTCCCAAGGAAGGAAAGACCATGAGTGACGAGCACACATATCGAGTCGCAGCCTGGTGGACGTCCGGCCGCACCGGCCTGGCCAAGTCAGATTCGGCGCCCAACGCGATCCATTTCACGGCTCCCGCGGAATTCGGCGGCCTGGAGGGCCGGTGGACGCCCGAGGAACTTCTGCTCGCCGCCGTCGCCGGTTGCTACACCACGACCCTGCGCGCGATTGCCGGCACGGCGCAATTCAACTTCACTGACCTGCAGGTGGAAGCCAGCGGCACGGTGCGCAAGGCCGAGACGGGATGGACTTTCAGCCAGATCGTGGTGCGTCCCAACCTTAAGATCGCCTCGGCGGAAGAACGCGAGCGGGCGCTCGATCTGCTGAAGCGGGCCGAGAAACTGTGTCTGGTCTCGCGAGCCGTCGGGACCACGCTGAAGTTCGAGCCCCAACTGGAAATCACTAAGCCCGTGCCGGTTGTGTAAGAGGCGGATTGTTGCTCGTCCGTCAGCCCGCATTATTCATGAAGCTGTTTTGAAGGGGCGCGGCTGGAAGCCGCGCCCTTTCAAAACGGGCCGCAGGGCGAGTTCTTCCGCAGCCTGTCAGAGTTCGAGCACAGCCGAAACCGAGGACGGATCCTCCATCGCACGCAGCGTGTATCCCACTTTCTTGAAAATCGCCTGTGTGGGCAGATTATCCCGCAGGATTTCCCCGGAAAGCCTCTTGAATCTTTCCAGGCGAGCTACGCGGGCCACGCCCGCGAGTAATTCTGTCCCCAGCCCGCGTCCTTGCCAACGATCGGAAACCAGAACGGCGGCCTCGGCTTCGTTGCGATTGATCGCGCTGAACCGGCCCACTCCTAATACCTCGTGCTGCCCTGTCTCCGGAACCTTGCGGTCAGCGACCAGCGCGAAGCCACGATCGTAGCTACCGAAGCAGATACGCACCAGCCGCTCGTGCTCCACTCGGGTGCTCAGGCTCAGTGAGCAGAAGTAGCGCAAGTAGACGCTGCGCTCGGACAAGGTCTCGTGGAACTTTACCATCAGCGGCTCATCTTCCGGACGGATGGGGCGGATCGTAACCTGGGTGCCATCCTTGAGCTGCCAGTCCCAGACATACTGCGACGGATAGGGCCGGATGGCAGGCCGGGGCAAACGGTCGACAGTCATGGCGGAGTCGTGCACTACCACCCGGGCGTCGAGTGCAAGCAGATGTTCGGGTGTTGCCAGCAGCGGATTGATGTCGATCTCCCGAATCCAGGGCTGCTCCACCACGAGCTGGCTGAAACGCACCAGCAACTCCTCCAGTTCGGCGAGGTTCACGGCCTTGCGGCCGCGTACGCCCTGAAGGGCCGAGAAGATTCGGGTGTTCTCCATTAATCGTTGCGCCAGGGTAGTGTTCAGCGGCGGCAGCGCCAGGGCGCGGTCGCGGTAGACTTCGACCATCACTCCGCCGGAACCAAACAGGATCACCGGCCCAAACTGCGCGTCCACGGTGCTGCCCAGAATCAGTTCGTATCCGTCGCGCCGCGCCATGGGCTGCACTGTGACTCCGGCAAAATGCTGGGCTCCGGCCTTTTCCGTCACCGCGGCCTGAATGGAGCGGTACGCGCCCCGCACCTCGTCTGGGCTTTGTATCCGCAGACGCACGCCATCCACATCGGTTTTGTGCGCGATGGTGTTGGACAACAGTTTCAGTACGACGGGATATCCGATCTCCGCGGCGAAGGCCACCGCTTGTTCTTCGTTTTCAGCGGCGCGAGTTTCTACTACGGGGATGCCGTAGTTTGCGAGAAGCTGCTTCGCCTCGAATTCGTTGAGCATCGTCCGGCCGCTGGCCCGCACCTGCTGCACAAACTCGCTTACCTCGCGGCGAGTGTTGGCCGCAGCTTCCACTCCCTCCACCAGCGCCGGGGTCTCGTAGAGCCCACGCAGGTTGTAGGTGTAGCGCCACATGTAGGTGAAGGCACGCGCGGCCGTGTCGGAATAGGGGAATGTGGGAATGCCGGCAGCGTTGAGAGTCTTAATTCCTTCGGCGACTCCGTCGCCGCCCATCCAGCTGGCCAGCAACGGTTTGCCGGAACCATGAGCGAACGGCTTCATTCGTTGCGCGACCTCAGTCGGATCGGC
>Ga0209039_10003148_pt1 | contig 13175 bp, 8 predicted proteins | sample BogFormECP12_OM1_FD_188238 | JGI IMG/M metagenome (GOLD analysis project Ga0209039, IMG submission 188238) | Bog forest soil microbial communities from Calvert Island, British Columbia, Canada - ECP12_OM1 (SPAdes) (version 2) | ecosystem: Environmental > Aquatic > Freshwater > Wetlands > Bog ...
GGCAGCATCAACAAAATGCGGATCCAGAAAACGGGAATGGCGGTCATTCCCCGTTGACTCAACATACTTGTCGAATCCTGTCACAGTGGCAGGAGACTCTTTCCACGTGCTCGCCTTCGATCCGGAAGCACAGTAATAAAGGTTGTGATCGATAGTGGCGGGCGGCTGGTTCTTTTCGACCTGCGACTTGTTCAGCGTCATGAGGCAGCGGGGGCCTGCGTACGGCGCTTCTGGCATTGGGAGCAAAATGCTCTGCGTCCAGGACCGCCGTCTCGCCGGGATAGCTTCTGAAAATAATGAATCCATCAGTCGCATTGCCGGATGCCTTGAGGCTCACGAGCTCCTAGCAGATTCCACCCCGCACGTTGACGGTACGGCCCGCGCGCACGACGTCCGCGGCATGTTGAACGGTGCGCCAAGGCACGGCTTGGGTGCCGGGATTCGAATCGTCCCCAGTCGTCGACACGTAGAAGGAGGAGTTGGACTGGCCAAAAGCGCCGGAGATGCACACAAATAACACAAGAAAGGTTGAAGATTTTACAGTGATCCCTCCCAAGAAAAGCCCCCTAGCTTGCTTCATAACAGTTCTGGGATTCATGAACTCGTCCAGTGCGCACTGATTTATTCCGGGCGCGGCTGTGAACTGACGCGAACCTGTCCTTCGTTGTACCAACCGTCTGGGTCTCGACCGGCAATCGCAAAACGTATTGCAGGTTTGCCACTCCGAGGATCAAGCATGGCAACCCGGAAGTCGTAGGTGCCCTCTGGTAATGTATCAGGGACGTAAACACTTCCATCGAAAACAGCATCGCCAGGAAGCCACTGTCTTATGTCCACAGGAACGTTGATCACGGCGCTGTCTTTTGCCGAGCGCAACTGCACAGCCAGGGGATAATTGGTGTAAGCAGGAGCGACACCCGCGTTCAGCCACCACATGTGTATAGGCATCATGGACGCAGGTGCGACGGTTTTCGGATATTCGAGCCGCCGCAACAAAAAGCGATATCCCATCTTTCTCTGGAAACTTTCGAAGGTGGCCTTCCAGTCCTCAGGGATGGGGGACGATTTTAGATTTACCGATGTAACGTGCCAACGCAACGCTTGTTCGAGAATGTAGTTCACATCGAAGTGATCTCTCTTCCACTCAGAGACGGTACCGCACACTTCTAACGACACCGGCCGGTGTTGCCAAACATCCTGAATGCCGGCCCGCACCACCTGCTGGGGATAGATATCCAACATCTCCGGTTCAAAGTAGGGATCATCAGACTTTATGCGCAAATCGCCGAGACAATCCAGCCGCCAGCCGGCGCCTCGGCTGGTTCCGTACGTAAGCGCCTGCTGTTCGTCGAAGTTCATCAACAGTGTTGAATGGGGAAAAGCGTCGAACCAGATGTCGATCAGTGTCTTCTGATAAGGGAGGGAGGGCATGTACGGACTCCAGCCCTCACCCCAATAACCCACGGAAGAGATGTCCACGCTGTCGAGATAAGGATTTCCGTCATAGCGCTTTCCCGCTTCGGCCACCAACTCGCCCCAATACTTGAGGTAGAGAGGATCAGAAAAATCCGGCTGCCAGATCGCGCCGTCCTTGTCGGTGGACTTGTTGGCCCGCCGCGCGCCGGACTTCTGATACCACTCGGGAAGTGGATCCTTGTTCGAGTAAGGCATAAGCCGGATGGCCAGCGTCTGGCCGTGAGCCCGCGCCTCGTCCAGAGCGAGATCAATGATGTCCCAGCGGAATTTTCCCGGCTCGGGCTCGAGCGCGTTCCAGTACCAGCGGAGATAGGCAATGGTCGTGTCGGGAAAATCGGGTTTGGTTGCGGCCTGCGGAAGTATGGCGACCGGTCCAACTTCGGACCACTTCAGGGGTGGATTGGTCGCTTGTCCATTGAATCTCTGGAAGGTGGTGATTCCCATTCCCGGGTTCGTCAAAACGTCGTCAATGGGCACCGGACGCACGATCACAGTGTCGCGCTGGGCATAGCAGACGCAACTGAAGAATGCGATTATTGGCAACCACAGAACCTTTTTCATCGGATTCCTTATCGGGCCAGCCCATCGGCCCCGAAGAGAAAACAGCAAACAGTGAACTGACGCGAGCGATGTCTCGTGCATCTCGAGGCGCCCGAGCCATGTGAAAGTCGTAGTCGCGAGCAGGGCACAAGTGCTCGAAAGCCGAACAGCCTTCGTGCCCAACTTAGTAAACGTCCTGTGTGGTCCTCTACTCTGGCCGCACCTCCAGTAGCAGGTGCCCATTGAACTCAACCGGCAACTGAGCCTTGCGACCCGGGACAGTCCCGAATCTGATGCCATTAACGTAGTCATAAACGCTGTAGTTGCGGTCGTCGAGACCGCGCAAGTCGACGCTTCCTTTCCAGTGCTTGGCAAAGAAGGCGTAGTACATGGTTTGATCTCGACGGATGACGTGCGTTTCTGGCACGTCAAAGCCAATGTCATAGAGCTGCCCGAGATACTTGCCCTGAGAAAGCATTTTGTCGCGATAGATGTGAAGCCACTTTTCGAATTCTGCTTCTCGCGCGGGAGTCAGATCCGACTTGCTTCTTTTCTGCACCAGTGACGGGAGCACGAACTGGGTCCCTACGACGCCTCCCACGCCCACCGTGGACGCAAAGTCATTCCCGCCGTCACTTAGTTCGACGTGATCCCCGAAGAATGGCAGGTCATCTCCCATCAGCGCCTTCAAAGTCTTTGCTTTCGAGCGAACCTGGAAGGAACTCGTCGGGTCCGAGGCAACGGACATGTTGAAGTACTGCATAGTGAAGAAGGAGTAGCCGGTGCCGCAGGGGCAAAACTCTATCAAAGCTCCAGGTTTGACTGATTGCGCCGTTTCATAGAGCTCGCGAAAGAAATCCGGCATCGCTTCCACCGACTCCTCCGGCTTGGCATGATGATGAGCGGGATTGTAGCAGGCGGGGGCTCCATTCATATGCTGGCCATCCAGCTTGAGGCCATCGAATCCCCAGTCCACCAGGATCTTGCGCACCAGTGCCTTGTGGTACTCCACAACGCGCTGGTCCGCAGGACACAAGTAATATGAGTTCCACCAGGAAATCTTCCTTGTGGAACCATCCTCGTTCAACAGCGCGTAATCGGGATGACTTTTCAGCAACTCCGAATCGGGCACAGCACTCAGCGGGGACCACCATAGTTGTGCGCGAAAGCCCTCCTGATGAATGCGGTCCACCAAGGCCCTCATGTCGGCATCACCATTGGGAAATTTCTGAGGGTCGAGTTTCCAATCTCCCACATTATTCTGCCAGCCGTCATCGAGCGTGACCCATTTGAATCCCAGTCGTTTCACGGTGGGGAGTGTGTCGTAGACCTGCTGGGGGCGAAAAGTCCGCCGGTATCCCCACGCGCACCAGATCGCGCCCTTGCCGTCAACCGGAGGCTCTGCTGGGCGAAGGCCCTGAGCCATCATGAAACGCCGATACTCAACCAGGGTCCGGAAATAGTCCCCCTGGTGTACGGCGACGAAGGTGCGAAGAGTGTGGAAGTTCTCACCAGGTTTCAGCACAACCGCGTGCTGCGATTGCACAGCGATCCTGGCGTGATTGGAGTCAAGCATCGATACGGGTAGGGAGACTAACTTCGGCCTCAACTCGACATGTCCAACCGCTATTCCGACATCTCGCCGCCAAACGTCTACGACTGGAGTGCCGCCACCGTAGTCATCGGCATTCATACCGAGATAGTTTTCTTGGGAGAATTTCACCTCCAAGGGCACGACCCAGTTTGGCCGTTTCTCGTACGAACCACTCTGGTATGACCAGAATGCCGGGATGCCAGCTTTATTCTGGGCACTCACGGTGAAAGCGTTGTTGATCCATTTCGTGATCGCGAGGTTCTCGCTCCCCGTATTCGTGTACCGAACATCGAAGAATGCCATGGTCGGAAAATCGTCATAGGCTGTGACCGCGACCGTTTTGGTCAGCTTTCCCGCTCTCCCCGCTACCGTGAGCCTCTGCCCTTCTCCGACACTGTCACGGACACGCTCACTTTCTTGCGAGATCAAGGAAAACTGCGTCCAGATCTTTGCCGTTGTTGCTACGCTCTCGGTCACAGCAAAAGGTCCCAGCGACGTCTCTGCATTGTCAAAACGTGCGATGACACGGCTACGTAGCTGGCGGTCGAATTCCACTCTCAGGCTTTTTCCTTCAATCTGCACCCTGGCTGTGGCCGTTACCGCTGTCTGAGCACTCAATGTGTAGGAAAGTACGAGGGCGAAGCCTAGTATCGGTACCGACGTCCGCAGCATGTAAGCCCGTTCGGCATGCTGTGGATTCTTTCCTTTCATTGCGAATGGTTTCATATATAGCACTATCGGCCAGGAGTTCGTGCAAGTCAAGGAAATCAGCCAGGCAGCATTGAATGTGCCGGCTTAAAGTCGGGCCGGAGTTAAGACAAGCCAGAGGTAATGATGCGCTTCGGGTCTCCTGGAAGCACTTCCGCACTGTCCGATGGGTTCTCAGCCATTGAGACAAATACCACTTGCAGGTGATACTAGTGATACTGTTTTGATGGTCTTCCTTTTGGAGTTGGGCCAGCGTCTGCCAACCCTCTTCCATCTCGGGCTCTGGATCTGGCCAGTGGATCTGGTAGAGATCGATCACATCCACCCTCAGCCGCCGCAAGCTCGCTTCCAGTTCGCGGCGCACGGAGGCAGCCGCCGAACACCAGTCCAATCCCGTCTGTGAGAGCGATTGTTTCAATCGGTTGGCCAATTCCTTCGATTTGCTGAATCATGATCCGAATCAACCATACAACAAGGCGGTTCTGAGTCACCAGAAGCGGGCCTTTGCGAACAAGGACGGTATTGTGTGGTCGCCACGATTCAGTTTCGCCTGGCAGCCGTGGGGCACTTCCCACCATACGGTCCTTGTTGATCCAAGTAAGCCAGGTAGTTGCCGTCGGGTGAAATGGAACCAGACTGAACCGGATTTTCGGAGGAATTGACCGTAAGCTGCCGAAACTTAATCTGGGGCAGGGGTTGAATCGACGAACCGCGTCCGCTTTCAAACCAGTACATTCCGCCCGTTATTAAAGCTAGGCCTGTCAAGGAAACGGGAAGCCAGCGCCAAATTACTTGCTGTGATCTCAGGGCCCGCGTCAAGCCCAGAAGGTCGGCGCGCAGTTCCTCGGCAGATTGATACCGATTCATGCGGTCCTTTTCGAGCGCTTTGCGTAGTACCGCCTCAAGCTTTGAGGGGATTGCAGGGTTCAGTTTTCGCGCCGATGCGGGCTTGCCACGAAGAATTGCGTCATATAACACAGGCCCCGTATCACCCTGGAAGGCGCGCTGTCCTGTCGCCATTTCATAAAGAACAAGCCCAAAAGAGAACAGGTCCGTGCGAGCATCGAGTTGCTCGCCTCGCGCTTGCTCTGGCGACATGTAACCCGCCGTTCCCATCGCCACACCGGTGCGACTGAGAAGGGGATCAGGAGTCGCCTGCGCAGACGAATCGTGCCCGGATTGCTCCCTGTCAAAGTGTTGCCGGCCAGAACCGACCTTCAATATCTGATTGACGAGGAGTGAATTATCCTCCGTCCCTTCTCAATCCCACCGGTCTTCAGTGTCCGGAATTGCCGTGGGGTGTCCGCAAGTGAACAGAGAGCTCTGGCGGACCCACCGAACCCATCTAGTTGCCGGGCTGAACTGTCCGGCAATGGACAGTCGAATCCTCATCCGGACATTTATGGTTGCCTCGAAGGTCGGCGCGAACACCTTATCATGGGCGGTTTCAATGACTTGTATGCACAGTGGCATTGGCGCAGAAGTTGCGAGCTGTTTGTGCGATGGATATCGCCCGTCCCGAGTTCAAGCAACGCAAGCGCAGGCGGCAGATTGCCGCACTGGCTGGAGTCGTCCTCGTCGTTGCGGTGTTGACAGTGGCCGTGCACCGACTAAGGCCGGCGGCGCCGACTGTGGAACGCGGTACAGTATGGACCGATTCGGTGAAGCGGGGCTCAATGCTGCGTCAAGTGCACGGGATCGGGTCGCTGGTGCCCTCCCAGGAATCCGTTCTGCAAATTCCCGCTGAAACCGAGGCCACAGTGTTGCGAATTCGCATGTTGCCCGGCTCGCCGGTCAAGGCCGACACCATCCTTCTAGAGATGAGCAATCCGCAGGTGGAGCAGGCTGCAGTGGATGCTCAGCTCCAGTGGAAAGCGGCGGAGGCCGAGTACCAGAGTCAACGCATGAAGCTCGACAGTGATTTCATGAATCAGAAAGCGGGCGCGGCAACGGTCACGGCGGACTACAACCAGGCGCAGCTGCAGGCGCAGACGGATAAGGCGCTTTACGATCTCGGTGTCATCTCGGGCCTCGCCTACAAGGCCTCGAAAGGCAAGGCGGACGAACTTACGACCCGCAACAGTCTCGAAGAGCAGAGCCTGGCGAGCAGCCAGAAGGCGATCGATTCCCAACTTGCCGAACAGCAGGCCAAGGTGGAGCAGATGCGGGTTCTGGCCGCACTGAAACAAAAACAGCTGGATGCTCTGAAAGTTCATGCTGGAATCGACGGGGTTTTGGTGGAACTGCCGCTGCACGTGGGGGAGCACGTTTCTCCAGGGACGATGCTGGCTAAAGTAGTGCAACCCAACCATCTGATGGCCGAGTTGAAGATCGCGGAGACGCAAGCGCGGGATGTGCAGAATCTGGAGCCGGTCACAATCGACACCCACAACGGGATCATTTCAGGAGCGGTATGGCGGGTGGATCCGGCCGTACAAAACGGAACAGTCACCGTCGACGTCAAACTGACAGGCGAACTGCCCAAGGGCGCACGGCCGGATCTGAGTGTGGACGGCACGATTGACCTGGAGCGTCTGGACAACGTCCTGTACGTGGGGCGTCCGGCATTCGGCCAGGAAAACAGCACCATCAGCCTTTTCAAGCTTGGAGGGAACGGACACGATGCGGTTCGCGTTTCCGTAAGAGTGGGCCGAGCTTCGGTAAATTCGATCCAGGTTCTGGACGGATTGCACGAGGGTGACACGGTCGTGCTCTCCGACATGTCACGTTGGGACAACACAGATCGTATTCGGCTGCAAGACTAAAGAAATCGAGGCAGAGGACCTATGACAGAAGCAGGCCAACCCCTGATCCAGATCACCGATCTGACTAAGGTTTTTTACACCGATGAGATCGAAACGCATGCGCTTTCGGGCGTGCACCTTGCGGTGAGCAAAGGCGAATACGTGGCCATGTCGGGCCCGTCGGGCTGCGGGAAGTCGACCCTGCTCTCCATCATCGGATTGCTCGACACGCCGACCGCCGGGCACTACTTCCTCAATGGCAATGCGGTCGAGAACCTGAACTTTGCCGAAAGGGCTCGCATCCGCAACCAGGAGATTGGGTTCATCTTCCAGAGTTTCAACCTGATCGGGGACCTCACGGTCTACGAGAATGTGGAATTGCCTTTGACCTACCGGCAGCGGATGCCCTCCGCCGAACGCAAGAAACGCGTGATGGAAGCCCTGGAGCGGGTGGGCATGGCTCATCGCCTGCGGCACTACCCTTCGCAGCTCTCCGGCGGCCAGCAGCAGCGCGTGGCAGTAGCCCGAGCCCTTGCGGGACATCCTTCAATCCTGCTTGCCGATGAGCCCACCGGCAACCTGGATTCGCGCAATGGCGAAGCCGTCATGGAGTTGCTGGGAAACCTGCACAAAGATGGCGCAACCATCTGCATGGTGACGCACGATCCGCGCTTTGCCAAGCATGCGCAACGGGAGGTGCACCTTTTCGACGGCAAGGTCGTGGCCGAGGAAGATCTGAAGAAGCTGATGGCGGAAGTGCAGGCATGAACGGCTTGCTCCAAGACGTCCGCTATGCGCTGCGGCAACTTCGCAAGAGTCCGGGATTCGCCGCGGTTATCGTTTTGACCTTGGCTCTCGGCATTGGAGCGAACACGGCCATTTTCACCATCGTCAATTTCATCTTGCTTCGTCCACTGCCAATCCGAGAGCCGCAGCGTGTTGTGAACCTGGCATATCAGGAAAAGAGGATGGGCGAGGGGGCGAGCAACGGTTTTTCGGTGCCCGATTTCGAAGATATCCGCCCGCAGACCTCGGGTGTTTTCTCTGGAATTACCGCAGTCGGTGCTTTTCAAATGGAGGGACTGACTCTCAACGGTGAGAACGTAAACATCTGGCCAGCCTACGTCACCGACAATTTCTTCGACGTGATGGGTGTCCAACCCATGCTGGGAAGGTTCTTCCAGCCCGTACAAGGCAACTCGAGCGACACCGATCCTGTTTTGGTTCTCAGTTACTCATTCTGGAAGACGCATTTTGGCGGTGACCGGAACATCATTGGGACGACCGTTTCTGTGAGTGGCCGGCCGGTCACGATTATTGGCGTAGCGCCCGAGGGTTTCCACGGCTTCTCTACTATCCTCGACACACAAGGCTACTTACCGCTCCGGCTGTATACCTTCAACGGCAGAAAAGATGCGTGGACCAGCCGTGATGCAAGTGAGCTTCTGCTACTGGCGCGCATGAAAGATGGAATCAGCATAGCTCAGGTCCAGCCGGTCATGGACGTGATTGCCGCACGCCTGGCTCGAGAATACCCGCAGTATCACGAAGGCATGGCTCTGCATGCCTACCGGCTTCAGTCCACGGGCCCCGACAGTAGCCCGCCCGACCGCACGCTTCCGCTGATGGCCGGCGTGTTTCTCGCCCTTGCGGCCTCCGTGCTATTCCTGGCGTGCCTGAATGTGGCGAACCTCCTGCTTGTTCGCGGCACCGTTCGGCAGCGCGAGATTGCTGTGCGTGCGGCGTTGGGCGCTGGTCGGGGACGGATTGTGCAGCAGATTCTGATCGAGAGCGGCTTGCTGACTCTGCTGGGTTGCATTTTCGGAATAGGCATTGGCATGATCGCAGCCCGTCTAATGGGTTCCATTCGTACAGGGTCCGACCTCCCCATCGTTCTCGACTTCCATTTTGATTGGCGCGTGTTTACCTACGGTTTTGGCTTAGCCGCCATTGGTGCGCTGGTTGTCGGAGCAGTTCCCGCGCTGCGGGCTTCGGGCACTAAGCTCGGTGACCTCGTCCACGACAGCAGGCGCTCCGTCGCGGTTGGTCGGCAACGGTTCCGCAGCGCGCTGGTCGTGGCGCAAGTGGCCGGATCGCTGATGCTGCTTATCATCGCAGGCTTGTTCGTTCGCAGCCTACTCAACGTGCAAAGCACCGACCTGGGTTTCGATCCGCGGCATGTCATGAACTTTTCGATGGACCCCCACGAGGCAGGCTACAGCGATGACGTCAGCAAGGCGTTCTACCAGAACCTGCTGGAGCGAACCCGTGCACTGCCTGGAATACGTTCTGCCAGTCTCGCCGCTACCGTCCCGATGGGCTACTACAGCTTCGGGTACCAGGTGAAGCTTCCCGGTCGGGATGCTGCCTCGACTGAATACGTCGGCAGCAATTCGGTCTCACCCGGCTACTTTGAAACCATGCAGATTCCCCTGCTCCGTGGACGCGACTTCAACCGCGGAGACGGGGCCAATTCGCAGGGCGTCACCATCGTCAATCAGGCAATGGTGGAAAAGTTTTGGCCGCACGAAGATCCGCTCGGCAAGCAATTCACCGCCGTAATCAATGGGAAGGACCGCAATCTCGAGATTGTCGGCGTGGTCAAGAGCAGTCACACAACCAGTCCAAGCGAACCTGCCGGGCCTTACCTCTTTACCACGCTTGCCCAGAATTATCTGTCGACCGAAACCCTGCAGGTGCGGACAGCGGGCAGACCGGAGTCTTCGGCTCACGACGTCCTCGCACTGGTCAGAGATCTTGCCCCGTCGCTGCCGGTGTTTGATGTTCAACCCATGTCTCAAGCTCTGAAGACAATCAATGGGCTGTTGCTCTTCCAAATTGGCGCCGTACTCGCCGCTAGCATGGGCACCATGGGATTAATGCTCGCCGTCGTGGGCATGTACGGAGTTCTCTCCTACGCCACCGCATTGCGCACGCATGAAATTGGAATTCGAGTGGCGCTTGGGGCGCAGACTGGCGAAGTGATTCGGATGATCTTGCGTCAAGGCGTAGTGATCGTCGCGGTGGGATTGGCTATCGGAATCCTGGCTGCAGTCGGGATGGGAAGATTGGTCGAGAGCCTGCTTGTCGATGTGCGCGGAACCGACCCATTAACGTACGCCGTTGTTTCGTTGTCGCTGGCATGTGTTGCACTGGTTGCCAGCTATATCCCTGCCCGCCGAGCGGCCAAGGTCGATCCCATGGTGGCGCTGCGCTACGAGTGAGGAGGTCAAGCTGAGATGAAGGGGTTGCTTCAGGATTTTCGCTACGCCCTGCGGCAGTTGCGCAAAAGGCCGGGATTCACTGCCGTCCTGGTGCTCACGCTCGCACTGGGTATCGGCGCCACCACCGCAATCTTCAGCGTTGTATACGGCGTGTTGCTGCGGCCCCTGCCGTACGCGGATCCAAATCGGATCGTGGCCGTCTTCGAAATCACTACCAAAGGCACATGGAACCGGCTCGCGGACCCGAACTTCGACGACTTTCGCGATCAAAGCCACAGTTTCCAGGCGATTGCGAAGTACGGTGCCAATATCGCCTCCGTCTCAGGTGCTTCGCAGCCGACCCGTACGATGGTTGCAAGCGTCTCGCCGGATTTTCTTAAGGTCTTCCGTGTTCAGCCGATCATCGGCCGTGATTTGACCGCCGCGGACGCGAGGAAAGGGTCGGCCCCAGTCGTTCTTGTCAGCTATGGATATTGGAAGCAGTATCTCGGATCGTCTCAGGATCTTTCACACTTGCACTTGAAAGTTGATAATGCCATCTTCTCCGTAATCGGCGTCCTCCCGGAGGGGTTTCAGTTTCCGTCAGACGTGGGCTTGTGGCTGCCGGCCGATCTTGATGGCGAAAATCCTAGCCGGACCTCGCACAACTACGATGCAGTCGGGCGCCTCCGGGACGGCGTGACTATTGAGCAAGCGAGCGCGGACATCAGCACAATCGCGCGTCGCATTCACGATACTTCGAGCGATCAGAACGATTATCTCCTCAAAGATGGAATTGTCGTTCCGCTGCAGGACTCGATAACCGGCCAAGCTCGCCCGGCGCTGCTGATCCTGCTCGGAGCGGTGGGATTTCTCCTCCTGGTTGCGTGCGCGAACGTCGCCAACCTGCTGCTCGCGCAAGCTTCGGTGCGAGAGCGTGAGCTTGCCATTCGCAGCGCACTGGGTGCGGGGCGCGGGCGTTTGATTCGTCAATTTCTTACCGAAACATTCCTGCTCTCGCTTGTCGGTGGCGGCCTCGGCGTACTGGGAGCATTCTCGGGCGTGGCGGGATTAGTTGCGCTGGCGCCGGAAAACCTGCCGCGGTTAGACAGCGTCTCCATCAGTACTCCAGTCCTTGTGTTCGCGTTCCTGCTTTCTACCCTGGTTGCGGTCGGACTCGGAGCATTCATCGCCATGCGAGCGACATCTGGCGACGTGCGCGAGGGTCTCGGGGAAGGTGGACGCGGACAAGCGGGTTCTCAAAGCAGCCAGCGCATTGGCCGGGGAATTGTGGCGGCACAGATCGCCATCACGCTGGTTCTCGTGGTGGGAGCGGGGTTGCTCGGGCGCAGTCTGATGAAGGTGCTCGAAGTAGATCCCGGCTTCCGCGTGGACAAAATTGTCACCATGGACGTTTCGCTTCCGGGAGTTGAGTGGACGGATGCGAAAGCCAGAGCAGGTCAGGCGGTTTTCTTTTCGAACCTGATCGACCGGCTCAAACAGATTCCCGGCGTGCGCAAAGTTGGCGCAACCAGCGGCCTTCCGATGGATGGCGGTCTTCCCGACGGCATGTTTCTGCTGATGACGCAGAATGAGGTTCCCAAGGCTACCGGTAGCCTGGATTCCCTAGCTCGCCAATTCGATGTCCTGTTTCAGCAGAAGGAGCGCCTTGGCAATGCGGATTTCTGCGTCGCCACGGATGGATTCTTTCAGGCTCTCGGAATTCCTCTTCTTCGCGGACGCATCTTCGACGAGCGCGACGTAGCGGATTCTCCGCACGTGGCCGTGATCAGCGATTCACTGGCTCGTGAGCGCTGGCCCGGCCAGGACCCCATCGGCCACACCATTGAATTCGGAAACATGGATGGCGACTTGCGCTTGCTGACGATTGTCGGAATCGTCGGCGACGTACACGAATACGGACTGGATGCGCCGCCCCGTCCCACCGTCTATGTAGATCTGTTTCAGCGGCCGCGCCCCGCGATCACGGTAACGATGCTGACCGATGCCGACACGCGACTGGTCACCTCGGCGGCCCGCGGAATCCTCGAGGAGATCAACCCGGAAATACCCCCGACATTCCGGACGTTCCCTCAAATCTATTCTGCATCGCTCGGTTCGCGCAGATTCAATTTGATTCTCATCGGTTTGTTTGCAATCGTCACGCTGCTGCTCGCTATCGCAGGCGTATTTGGGGTGATGGCCTATTCAGTCAGCCGCCGGACACGCGAGATCGGCGTGCGCGTCGCTCTGGGCGCCCGCTCCCGTGACGTTCTGACGATGATTTTGAGCCAGGGATTGCGCACGATCGTCATTGGTATTGCCATCGGGCTTGCCGGTTCGCTGGCACTCACACGCACCGTTGAGTCCCAGCTCTTTGGCGTGACGGCCACCGATCCACTGACTTTCGTTGCAGTGGTACTGCTTCTGGTTGCGGCCGCGCTGCTGGCCTGTTACGTCCCCGCCCGCCGCGCAGCCAAAGTCGATCCCATGGTGGCGCTGCGGTACGAGTGAGGAGGGTTCGATTGCGATGAACGGACTGTGGCAGGATTTTCGCTTTGCCTTGCGCCAACTACGCAAGAGCCCGAGCTTCACCGCGATAGCCGTCCTGACGCTCGCGGTGGGGATTGGCGCAAACACTGCGGTTTTCAGCGTGCTGGAAGCGTTCTTTCTGCGCCCCTTGCCAGGAAAGGAGCCCAACAGGCTGGCTTGGATCTCAGCCAAAACGCCCCAGGGGACGGGTAACAGTTTCTCCTACCCCGACTATCGTGATCTGGCGGCGCAAAGCAAATCCCTGGAAGGAATTCTTGCTTGTTCGCGCCGCGGCCAATTTCTCCGCGTGGGAACGGAGACACGGTTTCTAGCGGACGATGTCGTCTCGCCCAACTATTTTTCAGTCCTGGGGATCGA
>Ga0209039_10003149_pt1 | contig 13175 bp, 12 predicted proteins | sample BogFormECP12_OM1_FD_188238 | JGI IMG/M metagenome (GOLD analysis project Ga0209039, IMG submission 188238) | Bog forest soil microbial communities from Calvert Island, British Columbia, Canada - ECP12_OM1 (SPAdes) (version 2) | ecosystem: Environmental > Aquatic > Freshwater > Wetlands > Bog ...
TACGCCCTCCATCATAAATGGGACTGCATGGTAGACCCACTGCCTCCGTATTTTAGACTTACCTACCCCCTTTCATCCGAGATCAAAGGGCGCTGCCGGCCATCATCCTTCAATTCCGGATCGGTCTTGTCCGCAAAAGCCTCCAGTAAGTAGTCGGCGGCCAAAGAAAATGTGGCCAAGACAGCCACCAGGAGCCTTGGCCACTGCAACTTCCATAATCCAAGCCTTCTCCACCTATTGGGTCGCCAGCCAATCCCCACTAGGGAATTAATTGGTGGACCACCGTCGGTGAAAACGATCCTCAAAGGCTCAGGACATTACAAACCGTATGCCGCAGGGATGAACCCTTTTACTGTCCTGTACTTCTTGAGGCACATGTCGATGAAATCTGATTCCTTATCGGGCAGCGCCTTCATATCCTTCATGTATCCCTGGAGTGACTCCTTTTCAAACACTGTCAGTTTCAGTAACGGGTCTCCCAACATGAGCTCTCCGCATTTCGTGGCCGCAGCCTTGGCCCTGGAATACAGGCTGGCATTGTTGTCCACCAACGCTTTGCCTATCTGCCAGGCATTGTCCGGACTCAGCATAAAACCGTGAGGGCCGCGGTATTTGTCGGAGTTGACCAGGCAGGCCTGAAACTCTTTCTGGTATCCCAGATCAATGGCGGCATTCATTGCCGCAACGTCGTAGCCAAGTATTTCCGAGAATACCGCGGTAGTGCTACCGCCGAACATGTCATGGTATTCCACCGCCTCATTGGACCACAAATCGGTCACGGCCGCGATGACGTTGCCGCAGAGATCCGCATGCGCGCAGGCGCTGGTCTTTCCCTCGCACGAGATAGGCACGCCGGTGACGGATTTAATGATCGGATCCTCATATGCACAGTCTTTGCTCGGCCCCGTCGCTCCGCATTCATAAGCCACGAGTGTCCGGCTGGCGCAAATGGCTCGGGATAGAGCTGCCATAGTGTGTGGTACGTCCTTAGAGAGAAAACCGCCGGCCATGAACATGGCGGTGTTCGCCTCGGCACAGTTGGTGTCACCGCCGGGAATACAGTTGTTCTTCTTGGCTATGGCTACGATCTGCGTCCACATCCATTCCATGTCTCGTCCGCCCAATACCGCCTGGCCGAACAAGAGACCCGCAATATCGTTCCGGATGATGGCATGGTCGAAGACCTCTTTGCCACCCATGGACTCAATGGATATAATATCCGCATGTTTGGCGCATTCTTCGAAGGACTCGATGACCTCGCGGGTGTAGTCGGAGTCTCGCATGTTCACCATGTCAGGCTTGCGCAGGTCCGCGATGGTAGAACGATAGGAGGCCTTAAGTCCGTATTTTTGCAAATAATCGTCCATCTGCTTTGCTGACTGGGCGGCTATCTCACCTCCCCATTTGGGGTTGTGGGTCATCTGGAAAATGTGTTCATTTTCTATTTGGAGTTGTGGGTGTCCCACAATGACGCATCTTTCCAGAGCGTCTCCATTGGCCCTCTCGTACTCGCGCAGCAAAGTCTTCATCGTCTTTTCGCTGCCGGGCCGGGGATGGGGAACGATTTCAGGGACAACATGGCCGCCGCCCAATACAATACCTCGCTTGGTTGTCACGGGCTTTTTCGCGGTCCCGAACATCATCTCGTCTGCGCTCTTATAGGCCATTTCGCTGCTTAATTTCATGGGTCTCCTCCTCCTTGGTCCAGGATCAAGCTTGGCTAGAATTAGGCGGGCTGGTTAGCCGTTCCACTTGCCTCTCATTGCCTGCCAGTCATCACCGGAGAGAGCATCTTCGGCCATACCTGGGGCCTGATTGGCCTCTTTTCCCCAGATACCCAGTTCGAAGCTCGTCACGTATTCCTCGCTGACCGCGCCGCCTCCGCATACAAAGGGGATGTTCTGTCCGAGCCGCTTCAACTGAGAGGCAATTTTTGGAAACGCTGTCATGGTGGTAGTCATGAGTGCCGTGCCCGTCACCATTACCGGATTGTGTAATCGACAGGCCTCCACTACCTTATCCACAGGGACGTCTGCGCCGAGGTTTATGACGTCAAAGCCGTTGGCGTTCAGGAGCGCATTCACGATGACTTGCCCGATGTCGTGGATGTCTCCTTCAGCGGTGTGGGTCACGACCTTGCCCTTCTTGTCCATGGCCTTGCCCATCTTCTCTTCGCACAAAGCGATTCCGGCGTTCATGGCATCAGAAGCGAGAATGACCTGAGGCAGGAAATAGACCCCTTCATCCCAAAGCCTGCTCACCTCATTCATGCCGGGGATAAGTCCTTCGTTGATCACATCCATGGGCGACTTTTTCTGAAGCGCTTCTTTCGTCAGCTTAGCCGCGTCTTCTTCCTCCCCCTGCACCACAGCATCGGCCACCTTTTGGAGAGTCGCATCTTGCGAGACTTTCCGGGCCGCTTGCCGTGCCACCTCGATGTTAAGGTCGTACCGGGTGAAGATGTTTGCATAATCCGTCAAGTACTTCATTTTCCCCTCCTCGTGTTTAAGGGATTGAGGTTAACAGCCTGGCCACTCCCGCGCAGAACCAGTATCATGCGTGGGTGTATTCCTTGGCCACTTCCACCATCGCCAGCAGATTTTCGGTTGGCGTGCCAGGCGCGATTGCGCAGCCGGGGGCGAGGATATCCAGCCCCATCTCGATCTGTTCGCGTGCCGCTTCCCTCACAACATCCGGGCCCTTCAGGAACAGGGTAGTGGCCGCGTCCACTCCGCCAATAATGATTCCCGTTGGCCCCATTACTCGCCGTGCCAGTTCCGTGTCGGACTTGGGTTCGAGGCTGATTGCGGCACATCCGGTTTGGTGCATAAAATCGATAACTTTGTCGACATTCCCGCAAATATGCAAAATAACTGGCACGCCCAACGCCTCTACTTGTCTCTTCTGGTATTCAAGCTCCAGGTCGCGATAGGTCTTAGGAGCAATCAGGTCTGGCGATGCCTGCATATCCTCGACAGCGATCAGATCGGCCCCTGCCTCGATGAGCGCCTGGCCCAGCATGGTCCCGGCTTTCTCTGCGACCTCCAGAAATGGACGCACTTTATCCGGAGTCTTGAAACTTGTCTTCAAGATGGGAGGGGCATCCAACATGGCCCCGGCAATAGTGAACGGTCCTATGATTCCGCCGATGACTGCCACCTCATCGCCGACCTCGCGTTTCATTATCCGCACCGCTTCGATCAGCTGAGGGATTCGACCTCGTTTCAAGAAATCATCGGGCAGAACAGGTACGTCGTCCACTTTGTACAGCGTCGGATGGTCAATTCCGGGAATGTTCTCTTTCCCCCCAAGCTTGACTGTGCATCCCAAGGCTTCCGCCTCGAAGGTCTGACAGAATGGAGCCCTTACCGCATCAAATCCGAGTACGGTATGGGCTGCTATGGCAAGTTTCGCCATGTCTTCGGCCCGCTCATGACCTTCGGGCCAATATGCGCCGACCTTTTCCATCTGTTCATAGGTCGGGGTGCCGTTGACACAAAAGCACGGCATTCGGTCCGGTTTCTCGTGATTAAACACCCTCATCACTCGTTCTTTAGACGTCATATTCACTCCTTGTCTTGCGATCCGTCTGCAATCTATGATTCCGGCATCGCCTCCTCTCTCAGCCTTGCGATCCGTTTAGCGCGGTTGCAAATTCCTCCCTCGCCAACTAAAAGAGCAAGAGTTTCAACCCGCTCACCGGTCCCACCACCACTTGCCATTCAGTGGTTTACTTGATTTGACGCGGCAGGTGCGGTGCCAAACCTGGGGATGACAAGGTCTCTGTGACTTGCCAATGATCCTGGTTCCGTTTCGGTAATTACCATCAGGATCTCAAATGGGGCGAACCCCTTTTCCACTACAGCACGATTGTTCTGTAGCCTTTGTTATCGCTCATGAGCGATAACAAAGAAGTGCATTGGCGGCTGTGCGCGGGTTCTTGTCAAAGGCTGTGGTCCAGATAGCACATTAGTAAGCCGCGGCCCTGCCTCGTTCACAGGCACGAAAGCGAATTCTCATTTTCAGGTGCCAACGACTCAAGTTCGAAAGAGGCAATTGAGAGGGGAAACCAACCCTCAAACGCATTTGCTTGTCAGTGCCAACAATGCTACCCCCGAACATGTTGCGCATTGCCTCAGAGCCTCATGGGAGAAAAGATGAATGCTGAATACAACACTGCTCTGATGGTTATTTTCACAAACTCTAATTATCTAATTACCAATGACCAGGTGGTCTTGCAACTATCGTACCACAACCATGACGCGTACCTGAGGAAACGAGATGTGACTAACAATTTCAGGCCCGAGCCTTTCAGCATATCGTTTTGTCGAGCCACTTCCTGCGACCTTGCTACCTTGACATAAATTCCTAACGGTCGGCACGGAATTCGTCTTCCCACGAAAGGCGAACCGAATCTCAAGAATCGATCCCTTGGGCTTCATGAATAAGCATGTGTCTGTATTGTCTAGTATTTCACTGTTTTGATGGGCGATGCGACTTGTCTTGGGGAGAGAAAATCGGACTTTGATGTCGGACACGAGTGGTATAATCGGGCATTGATGTCCGATTGTGGACTGCCGCGTGAGGTGCTACTTGAAATCCGACCGAGTGAGACCCAACTGCTTCAGTTTCCTCAGAATTGTCCGGGAGTCAACTTGTGCATCGGCTGCCGTTAGCCCTACAGAACCTTTGTTCTTTCTCAGGAGGTGCGTAAGGTATTGTTTTTCTACCCGGGCCAAGGCCTGATCCCTGACCACCCTGAGAGGAAGGTTCGGGTTGAATTCGAACCGAGTGACGTCATCGGAGATGGTCGTTTGGGCTGGTGATAGGGAAAAAGGGATCTCGACGATTAAGTCGGCTTGGCCCAGGATCATGGCACGTTCCAAAACATTTTCCAGCTCACGGACGTTCCCCGGCCACGAATGTTTCATCAAGCCGAGCACGGCTCTGTGGGACAACTCCGGCTTGGGCCTGTTGTTTGTGCGGGCAAGTTTCTCCAGGAAATGGTCCGTCAGCAGAGGTATATCTTCCAACCGCTCTCGCAGGGGAGGTAAATGGATGGGCACCACGTTGATCCTATAGTACAGATCAAGACGAAAGCGATTTGAGTCCAATTCCTGGGAAAGATCTTTGTTCGTTGCTGCGATAATTCTGAAGTCTAACGATATCACCTTGTTACCGCCAAGCCTTTCGATCTTCTTGTCCTGAATGGTCCGCAGCAATTTACTCTGCAAGGCATGAGGCATGTCAGCGATTTCATCCAGGAACAAAGTACCGCCGTCGGCCTGTTCGAGCTTCCCCTCTTTCCTACGTTCTGCTCCGGTAAAGGCCCCACGTTCGTATCCGAAGAGTTCGCTTTCAAGAAGGGGTTCGGGTAAGGCCGCACAATTGATGGCTATAAAAGGCCCGGTTTTGCGTTGACTATGGAAATGTATAGCCCTGGCCACCAGATCCTTGCCAGTGCCGGTCTCACCGGTAATGAGCACAGCCGAGTCCATATTAGATAACGATTCAATGAGATTAAAAATGCCCTGCATTTTAGGATGCTTACCGACTAGATTCTCGAACTGGTATCGTTGAAAGAGGTCTGCCCTCAAAGCAGCTACTTCACGCTTCAGCTGCCTTTCTTCAAATATCCTGTGCAGCACGTGAAGCAGCTTCTCCGGAATCACCGGTTTTTCTAGAAAATCGCTGGCCCCCAATTTTAGAGCGTTTACGGCTGTAGTTATGGAACCGTACGCAGTTATGACCACAGCCAGAAGGTCTTGATTGATCTCCTTCGCACGCCTGAGAAAATCAAGACCGTCCATTCCCGGGAGGATCATGTCAATGAGAAAAAGATCGTAATCGACCTCCCGAAGGAGGGCGAGCGCTTCCTCAGCACTCGGAACATAATCGGCCGCATATCCTTCTGACTGTAGTATCCGAGCCAGTGTCTTGGCGGAATTTACGTCGTCATCAACGATGAGTAATCGGTGCTGCATCTCAATCTTATCGTATAGGCAGATAGATCATCACCTTGACCCCTCTGCTCCTGTTTGCCAGCGTGACTGCGCCTCCATGCATGCGCACAATATGCTCCACTAATGGGAGCCCCAGCCCCAGCCCGCCCTCTTTTTTGGAATAGAAGGGCTTCAAGGCCTTGTCGATATCCTGTGCAGCAATGCCCGGCCCATCATCCTCGAATACTATTTCGGCAAATTCAAGGTGCGGCTCGGGGCCGTGCCTGATTTTCAGCTTCCGGGTGGTAACCCACAGAGTACCGTGATCGCCCATGGCTTCCATGGCATTCTTGACAATATTTTGGAATGCCTGGTTCAGGAGGAAGATATCTACTCTTGTGAGTGGCAAATCCGGATCGAAACATGTTGCTAATTGCACATCTGCTAGTTTCATCCACCCCTTGAAGAACCGGAGCGTGTTCTTCAGGATGTCATTGACAGATTCAAGGCTGAGCTTCAGATCGGGCATTCGAGTATACTGGATGAAGTCATTAATCATCCGGTTCATAAGTTCGACACGATCCGTGACTGTCTTAAACAGCTCCTTTTTTTCAGATTCCGCGATATTATCTTGCTGCAGTAGATGAAGACCGTACACGAGGTTGCTCAGTGGATTCCTGATCTGATGCGCTATGCCCGAAGCCAGCTCCGCTAGTAACTCATTGTTACGGGATCGCTCGATCTCGTCCAACAGCTGATCCGTCGTCGAAGACTTTTTGTGTTTATCTGGGCTTAAGGGCTTGCCAACCTGGTCGATGAGAAATCGTTGCTTTTTCTCCATATCGAGTTTTTCTTTGGAGATGACCTTGACCTGGCGTTCGAGATCTCCCATAAGGGAAATATGTTCCAGGAAGAGTCCAATCATATTCAGCGTGATCATGAGCAGCCTGGTATTGGCGAGCTGGTCCTGATCCTGCTGCAGTCCCAGAAAACCCAGACCTAACACATCATCGTGATTATGTAGAGAAAACTCCAGCGCCGACTCGATCCCCTGGGATGCGAGATGAGCCTTCAGAACAATGGGAAGGCGCGGATGCGCTGCCACAGACTCAACGCTGAAAGAATTGCTCCCCGAAGGTTGTCCTGAGAGACGCATTTTGCTCTCAAAATAGTACCTGAACCAGGGATCTTCACTCCTTTTCGATTTCGATCTCGGTGATTTAAACGTGACACACTGACCGGTCTCAGGAAAATAGATCACCCCCAGATTTGCCCTTAGCAACGGCAGAGTTGCTTCCAACACGCTGGTGAGGACACCTTCGACATTGCATGACTGGCCGATGGCATTGGAAATACTGCTTAAACAGTACAGTTCCTTGCTCAGGTTGGAAACAAGTCCCCGGAGAACTTCGGTCACCTTCTCTTCTTGGTTCAAGCAATTCTGCACGTGTGCCAGACACTGCTCCATGAGCAATATGGTGACGTCCCTGGTGAAGTCTCTCAAAGCGCGCCTGATTGCAGAATCCTGCCGAAAAGATAAGAAAGTGATTCCAGGGTATTCAATAGTAAGCGTACCTAGCCAGCGATGCGGCAGGTCCAGGTGATAACAAAACTGGGACTTGAGGACAAAAGTGGGTTTTAAGGTGCGGTGAGCAAGAGGGCGCTCGTAGTAGTTTTCGGATCCATTAATCTTGATATCCCAGGTACCCTGATCGAGTGTTAGCTTTGCGCGAAGTACCCGACGATCTTGATCGTTATCTCGGATGTCGAGAATCAAACTCTTTGCAGCCAACCAGACTCCGAGTTTTTTCAGGGCACGGGCGGCATACCTTCCAAGTCGGCTCTCTGCTTCTCCTTCCACGTCTTGGAACATCCCGTCGGGCATGCACAAAGAGTTGGCTCCTTGTTCTGTGAAAAGGGCCATATGTTCCGGTTCTTCCATTATGACAGTAAACGACAGTCAAGCGTGGACAAATCTTCCATCGAAGTGTCCGCCAGTCCCTTCAATAATCTATTCCCTTGATCGGCTTAACGCCCTCATCAAAGTAGTGCCTGATTTTTTTCATCTCAACCACCACATCGGCCAAATCGATTACGTCGGGGTGAGCGTTGCGGCCGGTGATAACCAATACAACGTTTTCCGGCTTGGCGGCCATAAAGTCCAAGAGTTGCTTGAGATCGATAACTCCTTTATGGACCGCTACGTTGGCTTCATCAAGAATAATCATGGCATAGTCGCCATCCAGCATGGCCTCACGCGCTTCCTCCAGTGCCTGCTGCCCTGCAGACAGATCCTCTGGTTCCAGCTGACGCTGACCAATGAACCCGCCTCTCCCCATGGGCCTGATCGTAAACAACGACGAGACGGCCTCCGCGGCAAAATGCTCACCCGAGGTGTTCGGGCATTTAAGGAACTGCACCATGAAAACTCTTAGGTCTCTGGCGATGGCCATACAGGCCAAACCTAGAGCAGCAGTGGTCTTGCCCTTCCCGTCACCGGTGTAGACGCGGATATGGCCCTTTTCTAGCATAGCGACTTCTGAACACAGATTACATTTCTTTTATCATAGCTTCGTGACCTGCCTTATGTCAATTGAGTTATCCCTTTCGTCGTCCGCAACAAATCTGCGTTATGGCGAAGGTGAGCCCCACACAAAAGAGCCGCCGTTTGTCTGATATAGCGCAGGGGATTTAGCTAAAAGGGGCATGAAGGGCGGGCAGTAAGAATGACGAGCCGACGCTGCTCATGGTAGGAGCAGTCTGGGATGTTGAGCTCCTGGTCGAGGGATGAAACCGCGTTAGGCGAGAGATACTGTGCTGCTGGCATTGACTGCGAAGCTGAAATAAATAGCGAGTCCTGTCCGTGGCATCCTGGTCTACCCCCCCGATGCCAAGAATAGGGCAGTAAGAGTTTTGGGAAACCCTTATACGACCATTCTGTGCTACACTATTCTCTACACCAATTGCTTGATACGTTAGTTGATGGTGCCGTTGAGATTGAGTCGTTGGGATTCTACGACGGAGCTGGGAATCCTGACGGCTACCAGGACGATGTTTCTCCGCCTTTGAAGACAGTTTCCATGCGAATTGCGGCACAGAAACTCGGATTCGGGTAAATCATAGCCATAGTTCCGTCCGCGTTAATACAGTCATGGACTGCGTTGGACGACTGGTCCTTAAGCCGGTCTTGCGTATGGTGACGGCTTTGCAATTAGTTGCAGGGTTGCAATAAGTTGTGATCCGAGCCAAAATGGTCCCGTGCTGGTTTGAATCCGTCATGAATGAATTACGTAAACAGGGCCAAAGGGTTTGGGACACATTTCCCGTCACCCTGAAAGTCTAGGGACGAAGAGTTTAAGCAATGCGATTCCAATTATTTTTCGGGAGAAACTGTGATCGCTGTACGATCGTTTCCCTTCTTGGGGTCGTTGCCATTATTTGCGTCACTTCTATTCCGTACGAGGTCTCCGCCGGATCTCAGGACGAGGTATGTGTAAATGACTTCCTTTCGCGCCAAGTATGTGTGTCCAGTGCTCCGAAAAGAGTCATCTCCCTTGCCCCCAGCCTTACGGAGACCTTGTTCATCCTCAAGGCCGGCCACCTCATTATCGGAAGAACTACTAGATGCAACGCACCGCGCGAAGCTCAAAACATCAGGGATATTGGAGCGTATATGAACCCTGACATGGAGCGGGTCATGTCCCTCAAACCCGATCTGGTGCTGTCCCCCAAAACGGGGGTGAGAAAAGAACTGGTGGATAGGTTGACTGAGGTGGGGATACCCGTTTTCGTGGATGACAGTAATGACCTCGATGAAATCGTTGAATTGGTACGAAAATTAGGAATAATTTTGGCGATGAAATCTGAAGCGGAGAAGGTCATCGAAACGATTCAGCAACGAAGGGCTACGATGAATGAGAGAATAGCAGATCTCGACAAGCCCGCGGTCCTTTTTGTCATAGGGATGCGACCCTTAATTGTTGCCGGAGGGAAATCCTTCCTTGGAGCCCTAATTCGCGAGGCCGGAGGTGCCAACATTGCCGAAGAGGCATCTGTCCCTTATCCGCGGTTTAGCATGGAAGAAGTTATCAGGCGAGACCCCGAATTCATAATAGTTGTGAACAAGGAGTGTCTGTCTGAAGAATGTATCCAAGACTGGCGGAAATATCAGGTTCTGAGGGCGGTCAGAAATTCTCGCATTTATGGACTTGAAGCTGATCTCATGAGCCGCCCTACCCCCGGAATCATAGAAGCATTGGAGCAATTAGCGGCGATTTTTCATCCCGGAACAGTGACTGCTGCAAGTCCGGGAAAATTATCCAATTGACGCAACGTGTTCTACGACGTTACTCCGAGTGGGATAGCAATGCGATTGTCTACGCTCCAGAAAACAGTTTTTGTCACGGTAGGATTGACGGCAGTTCTGTTGTTGGTGTCAGTTTTGGCTGTGCTAACTGGCACGAGCTTTACCGAAATTGAAACACTTGCTGGTAAGAGGGCTCATGGCGTCGATGCCGAAAAGTATTGGGCGATCATTTGGTCCTACCGCCTTCCCAGGACGCTCCTGGCAGCCATCGCAGGGGGCGGTCTGGCTTCGGCCGGGGTAGTTTTTCAAGGAGTCCTCAGAAACCCCCTTGCAGATCCATACCTGATCGGCATTGCCGGTGGAGGAGCCTTGGGAGCCGTAGTCTCCATAGTGCTTTTCGGAGAGAGATGGCTTATCGGGACATCCCTGTGTGCTTTTGTCGGAAGTCTGGCAGCCGTTGGTCTCGTTTATGGGCTGGCAACGGGAAAGCGCTCGGCCGGCTACGTTAATACGGTCATTCTCGCTGGAGTTATTGTCGGTTCCCTGACTAACGCTCTCATGCTTTTGATCATTTCAGTTTCCGGTTCCAATGAGATGCAACGGATTATGTTCTGGCTCATGGGAGACTTCAGCCTGGCCGATTATCGGAAGATCGCCATTTCGGGAGCGTTCGTTACAGTGTTGTGGACGCTGATTTATCTCAACGCAAATCGTCTGAACCTCCTGACTGTCGGTGAAGATACCGCTTCTCACCTAGGTCTTAATGTTTCCAGGTTCCGAACCTTTTTCATAGCCGCTGCCGCGATGATGACCGGTACAATCGTAAGCCTTTCGGGAACTGTCGGTTTTGTAGGTCTGGTAGTTCCCCACGCCATGAGGCTGTTATTCGGCCCAGACAATCGAGTCCTACTTCCCGCTGCATTACTCGGCGGTGCGGCCTTTCTTGCCGCTGCCGACTGTGTAGCACGAGTGGTCGCCTATCCCGTGGAACTGCCCGTTGGGGTTATCACAGCCCTGACTGGAGCACCTTTCTTTCTTTATTTGCTGGTAAAGAAATGAGGATCACCTCTGCGTACGAGCGCGACTCCGAGGCGCATGACATAAAAACCGTCATTCTTGAATGTAAGGATGTGCGATTTGGTTACAATGGACGTACAGTTCTCGACGGAATAAGTATGACGATTCCACAGGGGGAGCTTGTCGGTGTCATTGGGCCCAACGGCGCGGGGAAATCGACACTCGTGAAAGTGTTGAGCGGCCTGAGACCTCCATCTGAAGGGAGCGTTTGCCTGAACGGTGTTGACCTCAGACTTCTCTCGAAGAAAACTGTGGCAACGGACCTTGCTGTAGTAGAGCAGGAGGAAGCTTCCGATTTCGGCTTCACCGTGATCGAAGAAGTGATGTTGGGAAGAGCGCCGCATCATAGGGGTCTGCATTTTGAGAATGCGGCCGACCGAATGATTGTGGACAAGGCACTGATTGAAACGCAGGTGGTCCATCTGGCAGACCGACGGATGGAAACCCTTTCCGGTGGTGAGCGACAAAGAGTAAGGATTGCCAGGGCGCTCGCACAGGAGCCTCGGTTGTTGCTTCTTGACGAACCCACAAACCATCTGGATCTGTATTCCCAACTTTCGTTGACAGAATTGTTGCGTGAGATCAATAGAGAAGGCCTTGCAATTGTGATGGTGTCTCACGACATCAACTTCGTCTCCGAATCATGCGTACATGTCAAGATTTTGAGCGAAGGAAAATTGCGTGGCGAAGGCACGCCCCACGAAGTGATCACAGAGCAGCATTTGGCCCAATCCTTCCACATACGGGCCATTGTGGACTTAAACCCGGTGACGGCCGCTCCGAGAATGACGCCTTTGTCGAGATTGTGTGAAGCCGCGGAGTTCCGTCAAAACGCATGAACCATTGCGCCAGTTCGAAAATGGTGGCAAACTTGGGACATTAAGGTTGAGAAAGCCAGGTTATCAGGATTGTTCAGTGAAATAGTGACAACCTGCCACCCAGGAGGCCCATTATGATTGGAACTGCAAGGAAATCATTGGAAGATATTGTATCCGCTCTCGAGAAGTACGAAAAAATCGCAGTGACAGGTTGCAACGGCTGTTCCAAGTACTGCAAGACCGGCGGAGAGCCGGAAGTGGCAGCTATGGCAGAAGTGCTTCGCAAGGCGGGTAAACAGGTGATGCTGGAGGTCACGCCCGAAAGAGGGTGCTACATTGAGCACACGAGCGCGGCCCTAGAAGCGCGGAGGCAGGAACTTGCAAAAAGTGATGCCGTGCTCGTGCTGGGATGCGGGGGCGCAACTCAAACTATGAGGCAGACTACCGAGCAATTAGGTGTCACCATTCCCGTAAAGAGCGGGCTCGACACTGTGGGTCACGTGGATGTGGTGGAGCCGCGTTCCGTTGCTTTGGAGCAATGTGGCGAATGCGGGGAATGCGTTTTGAACGACACAGGGGGAATCTGCCCGGTGACTAAATGTGCCAAGAGTCTGCTTAACGGCCCCTGCGGAGGTGCCGAAGACGGCAAATGCGAGGCGGACAAGGATCGCCCTTGTGCATGGATATTGATCTACGATTGCCTCAAAGCCCTGGGGGAACTCGAGTCTTTGCGCAATTATCGGGAACCCAAGGACCATAGGAAAGCCAACCGGCCGCGCCGTCTGATTCTGAGCTAGTTTCAGGGGGAAATCATGAAGCTGACAGATCTGTTTGCCAGGAATACATACGTCTTGACGAGTGAAGTTGGCCCGGTCAAAGGCTGTGTCCGGGATACGGCCGACGGACGAAGCGCACGTTTCCTGGAAGAAGCCGACCTCGTGAAGGAACATGTTCATGCCATTAATGTCACCGACAGTCAGAGCGCGAGGATGCGTCTTGGGTCGCTGGCCGGGTCCGTGAAGCTTAAGGAAA
>Ga0209039_10003150_pt1 | contig 13169 bp, 8 predicted proteins | sample BogFormECP12_OM1_FD_188238 | JGI IMG/M metagenome (GOLD analysis project Ga0209039, IMG submission 188238) | Bog forest soil microbial communities from Calvert Island, British Columbia, Canada - ECP12_OM1 (SPAdes) (version 2) | ecosystem: Environmental > Aquatic > Freshwater > Wetlands > Bog ...
CAAAAAGAAAAAGCCAAGGCAGTACTGAGCCGATTCGGTATGTTCAGGTTGCCTGCCCCTGGCCCTAATCTGTACCAGCGAGGGATGCGACTTAGCCCAACCATCCAGCGCTCTGAGCAACTCATGAATTGCGCGACTTGGATCGGTGAGCACCTGGCGCCAGATGATCCTTGGGACTCGCTGATGCGCTTGCTGCTCAGAAAGGCTAATGTTCGTCAAGATCTCCTTACCATGTTGATGAACACTGGTCTGCTCCTCCGTGGTCCGAAGGAACATTTCATCTCCCGTAGGAGTCTGCCGCGAAAGCTTGATGCGCTTACGCTGGACGCAATGTGCGAACAGCGCCCGAACCCCGATAGCCGGCTTACCCTGTCGGACCGCCGTGACCATTTCGGCATGCGGATACCCCGCATCAACTGGCGCGTGTCCGAAGAGGAAGCGCGGACGATGCGACGAATAGCAGAGCTGACACTCGAGCAGTTTCCTCGTATGGGACTCGAACCCCCAGTGCTTGCGGACTGGGTGCGCGATGGAGCGATGTTTCCCCAGGTGATCCGAGACGTCGCACATCCGACCGGAACAACCCGGATGGCGGATGACCCAGCTCGCGGTGTTGTTGACGCTCAATGCCAAGTCCATGGCGTACACGGGCTCTTCATCGGGGGAAGCTCCGTCTTTCCGACTGGTGGCCAAGCTAACCCGACGCAGATGATCGTCGCATTGGCGCTGCGCCTTGCCGACACCTTGAAAGGTCGCGCTACTGCCGCCGCCGAGGTTAGGCGAAACCTAAATTTCCGGTTCAGCGGCAATACCGGAGGCGGCGCGGATCGCCTTGACCGTCTCGCCCCAGTCCCGGGGATCCGCGAATCGCTGGCCAGCCATACGGACGGCGGCCATGATGCCGGACTTTAGCGTGGCTGGATCGCCAGGTTCCGCGAATATGGCACCGTCGTAACCGTCTGCCGCCTCAGGCAGGCCGCCGACTCGCGTGACGACGATGGGCAGCCCCCAGTTCATCGCGACGTGCAGGATGCCGCTGCTCGATGAGCGGCGATACGGAAGCACCACCACATCCGCGTGCGCGAAAGCAGCCGCCACGACCTCGTCCGGGACGTACTCGTTGACGAAGGTGATCCGATCCGAATACGGGCTCGCGCTTATCAAGCGCGCTGGTTCGGTGCAGCTTTCCCATGTCTCACCGACCACCGTCAGCCAGAGGCCGGCCGCTTCCTCCTCGGATAGCTCGTTGAAAACACGGAGCAAGTCCTCGAGACCCTTATATGGCCGGATCAGGCCGAAGAAGAGCAGGTTCACGACACCGGGCCGAGGTGCCGTTCTTACGGCGGAGATCGCGGCCTTGCTGGCGGGACTGCCATCTCCTTCGCTGGCTCCGTACTGATCGTACGGGCCGTGTGCCGCGACAGCGACATTCATGTCCAGGGATCCGTAACCGGACTCCAGCATCCGCCAGTCCGATTTTGAGTGGACCACACATCCGTGACAGAGCCAGAGCAGCGCGCGAAGGCCCCATTGGGCGTAACGTCGCGCGACCGGTATGCCGGCTTCGCCGGGATCCTGCAACTCGTGCAGCTCGATAACGATGCGAATCCCGAGGGCGCGAGCCGCGACGGCCAGGACCAGGTATGTGTGCAGGGTGGCGGCTGTCCACCACTCCAGCACTAGTATTCCGGGACGTTGGCCGCGCAGGAAGCTCAGCGCCTTAGCCAGTGAGGTTCCCCACCACCAGTCGATACCGTCATAGACGGAAACGTCTGCGCGGTAAGCCATGCTGGCGCGCTGGAGGCCTACGCGCTTCTTGCCTGGATACAGGCGCCGGGGCAGCAAACGCCGGAACTGGATGACGCTGGTTTCATGGCTCTCGGCCATGGCGTTGGCCAGCCGGCACGTGTAATAGCTAATACCTGAAGTAAACGTCCAGCCCGGGCCGACGAGGCAGATCCGGACGCCAGAGCCGGGCTCAGAGAGCGCGCCATCGCTGCGGATTCCCGCCAGGTGGTCACCTGATGTAACGGCAGATTCGCTGGTTGTCATGCAGCACCTAAGCTGATTATTGTCGACCAGGGGCGCCACCGGTAGTGAATGGCGGCAGGCAAAACCTCGGTCTCAGCAGAAAGCGAGAACGTAGCCTACACTTTATCAGCACGCTCCGGGCATTGTCGGCTGATTAGCCACAATCACCGGGGCGTCGTAAGTCCGGCCGTATTGGCGTTGGTGATCCGCCGATTCGGCGGGTGCCCCCCACATCCGCACCCGAAGGAGGATCCGTGCGCACGCGACCGCATCGCGCCAGGACACTTTCTTACCCTGTGACTGCGAGCGACTGTAATAGGTAACCGGCACTTCGAATGGCCGGACTCCGCGCTTTAGCAACGAAGCAGTCAGCTCAATATCAAGGCCAGATCCCGGTTCGCGCAGCGCCAGCTCGTCAAACGTCGCCCTCGGCACCAGCTTGAGGCAGGTGTGAAGGTCGCTGACGCAAGCGTCGAAGAGGACGTTGGCCAGCCGGGTAAGCAGGCGGTTACCTCGTGCGGAGCGGTAAGAGTGATACACGGTGTTACGGCCGGAGATCCGCGTCCCGTAGACCACGCTGCAGCGGCCCTTCAGTACCGGTGTCATGAGCCGCGGAATATCTTCTGCCGAATATTCCAGATCTGCGTTAAAGGGCACTATATAAGAGCCGGTCGCAAGGGAAGCGGCGGTGAGGAGTGCCGCTCCTTTCCCCTGCCTCGCCTCGTGCCGGTACACGGTGACCCGGTCATCGTCAACCATGGCAAGCCGGTCGTACGTGCCGTCGGTACTGCCGTCATCGACAACGATCAGCTCCATGGCGCAGGGATAGTCGACCTTCAGCACCTCGCCAACCGCCCGAGCGACATTCGCTTCCTCGTTGTATACGGGCATCAGGATCGACAGCTTGAGCGCAAAAGGATTGACTGCCGGTCCCCGGTGACGGCTCGCCCTCCCGATGCCCCGCGGGCCTGTCGGCGCCTGGCGGGCGAACGTGTCATGCAGGCTTTCTACTGTCGCACCATGCAGAAGCTCCGGGGGCAGCAAGACCTGCTCCCACATCGGTTGGGCTGTGGCCATCGTTTCCCCCTGGGCACCGTGCGCCCGCGGGCGCCGCTAGTGCGTCGGCTGTCACGCTGCTGAGGCTTTGGCATGTTTCATTACGGATGTATGACGTCGGACGCTTGGACCGGGATTACATCAGAAGTGAACTTGATTCGCTTTACACCCAACTTGATCACAATCTAAAATCGAAAAAAGGTTCGACTTCTGCGTCTGATGATGCCCCTGGGAAGTCTCTCTCCTGCCCCGGGCGGTCCCGGCCGAAACCGCTAATGTGATGCAGGTCACATCGGTAGGTGCGAGTTCAGGACTTTTTGCGCGGCCTCGGGTCCTCAGCCCGGCTCCGCCGGGCTGATCTGCGCTTTTGTCGCACGATAAGGCCGGGGGCCACGGCCCGCGCCAGGCCAGAGGCGAGCCTGCGCCAGGTCACGCGGCCTGCCATCGGCCGCCAGAGGTCTCGACACGGAGGACCCCAGCATGCGGATACTGACGCAGCGAGGTCGCCTCATAAGGCACACCAGCGACCAGCTAACCAGATAAAATTCCCGTCACGGCGTAAGGGGCCAGCCAGATGACCGAGAGGGCGGGATGACGGACAAGACCAGCAGGTTGCTCGGCCTTCCTCGCACCTCTCCCGCGCCATCGGGCGAAGCCGTGAGCTCAGGCCGTCGCAGGACGCTCAGGCCGTCCCGGTTCGGTCCGCTGGGGTCGGTTCCCCGCCTCGGCTGGCTGGCCATCGGGGTCGTCGCTGTGGTCGTCCTGGCCGTGGTCATCATCACTCAGACGGGAGGATCGGCGAATCGTTCCGGTCTTCCGTGGGCCAGCGGGGTCTATCCACAGGACGGCACGCCAGCCGGAGCCGCGGCCTTCGCCACCTGGCGCGGTCGTCCGCTAGACGTCGTGGACGCCTGGTCGGCCCGGGCCACCTGGGCGCAAATCGACGATCCGACCTGGCTCTATCAGCGCTGGGAGGGGAAGCCGTACACGATGGCCTTCGGGGTGCCGATGCTCCCCGAGAACGTTCCGGGCGTCTCACTTCAAGCGTGTGCCTCCGGGGCGTACAACGCGTACTGGCGCGAGTTCGGCACAGTGATTTCATCCTACGGCCTCGGCAACTCGATCATCCGGCTGGGCTGGGAGTTCAACGGGAACTGGTATGTCTGGCAGGCCACCGACCCCACGGCGTGGGCGCATTGCTGGCAGCAGATAGTCACCTCCGCGCGCTCTACCGCCCCGAAGCTGCAATGGGACTGGGACGTCAACCGCGGGGAGTCTAAAGGGCTGGCCAACCCAGTACTCGCGTATCCAGGAAACGCCTACGTGAGCATGATCGGGATCGACAGCTACGACTCGTGGCCGTCAGCAGCGACCGCCGCCGGCTGGCAGGTGCAGCTCAACGGCCCCCAGGGGCTTAACTCCTGGCTCAAGTTCGCGAAGGCTCACGGCAAGCTCCTGTCGGTACCAGAGTGGGGCAGCATGGCTACTGGTACCAATGCGGGCGGCGACGACGTCAAGTTTGTGGCTGACATGAGGGAATTCTTCGCGGCAAACGCTTCACAGATAGCCTTTGAGGCCAACTTCCAAGGTACGCAGTCCACCACCGGAGGTAGCTACGGCCAGGGCGCTTCGCTACCCAAGGCGTCGGCGGCCTATAAGGCAGGTTTCTGATCGCGCGTCGTACCCGCCCTGGTCGTAAGAAGCTCAGTCATAAGAAGCTCAGACGCGCGGTAGCCCGCTTAACTGCCTCGCGGGCCAGACTCTGGGCGCTGCGCACCGCCTGCCGCACGGGATCCGGCATCGCGTCCCACAGGAGCAGCTGCCTTCCGGATGCGCTGCGCGCCAGTTGGCCGAAGCCTGATGACCGGGCCGTAGTCGCCCAGGATCGTGCCCTTGCCGCATCGCTGCCGTACTTCAGGGCCAGCAGTGCGGGTCGGACGTAGGCTTCGGCCGGCGGATACCGGCGGAGCTTGGGCGCGCGGGTCGCGAGGAACTTCTCCAGGATGACCTCACCTGCGCTGGTGTCCCGGGTCACGGCGCCGGGCCGCAGCCGCCGGTCCACTAGAAAATACGGACTTCCCCACAGGACGGGAGTCTTAGAATCCTCTGCTATCCGCAGCCACATGTCTAGATCTTCAGCGAAGGGTAGGCTCTCGTCGAAGTTTCCTACGTCAGCAAAGCAGGAAGCGCGTATAAGCACTGAGCTTCCGTTTCCGGCCGGGTTGTTTCTAACCAGGAAATCATCGAAGTCATAGCTTCCCGCGCGCTGCCAATGAATTTTGGCCAGCATCCCGTTTTCCAGGATTGATCGAGTCCGGCAGAACACCATGCCCACTTCCGCGGGCAGCGACTCGATAAGGCCCACCTGTCGTTCCAGGAATTTGGGCCGCCATCTGTCGTCGCCATCGAGCAGTGCGATATATCTGCCTCTCGCCTCGCGGATCCCAGTATTTCTCGCGGCCGAAAGGCCGCCATGAGCGAGCTGTATCAGGCGCAGCCTCGGATCGTGGCGCCCGTGCGCCTTGACTACCTGAACCGTATCGTCAGCTGAACCGTCGTCCACCACCAGGTATTCAAAGTCCCCGAACGTCTGCCGCAAGACCGAATCAACGGCTTCGCCGACGTACTTTCCCACGTTGTAGGCCGGGGTAACGACGGTTACGAGCGGAACCGCGGAATTGCCCGTCCCGGTCATGCTTTCACCACCTTGTTCTGCGCGGTTCGTCAGATCGCTACCTCGGCCCATCAGTGTCCTCGGCGCGATGAGCGCGCCGGTTTGGCCGGTGACCCATGGTTTGCTGAGGCAAGCTTGCCGGTATCCCGGGGGTCGGGTGATCCGGTCCGATTGTGGTCGCCAGCGACAGGAGTACCGCGAGGCCCGCTTCCTGCTGAGCTTTCTTGCTCGAGTAGCGTGCCTCGGCGTCCGCCCGCTCATCTAGGCCGCGGGACATGTACCGAGCCTCCATACCGTCGGCCACCGGCCTCGTCCTGGCGCGCCTGCCCATAGGACCGTCGCTGACGCCGGCCGCTCTGTCGACCCCAGCGTGGTCCGCGGCGTCGGCGGCGCGCCGATGGCGGCCGCGGGCGATGGCCGCTCGCACCACAGCGGGCGTGGTCGCGAGTCCTTCCACGACCGCCACGACGAGGAGGGCCACTGACAGGCCATTCAGTCCCCGAAGCAGCCCGCCCAGCGCGGCCGCTCCCACCTCGATGACGGCGAAGGTCGTCAAGACCACAGCGGCGCGGTTCACTTTCCCGATAGCTCGGCATACCGCTATGTAGTGAACTTTGGGAATGCTGGGCAGATAGCCGAGAGCCAGTGTCACCAGGGCGAATGTGGCGACACGCGCATAGCCGGCGCCGAACAGGCTCAGGGCCAGATGCGCGCCCAGGCCGAGTACAACAGCAGCCGGCAAGCCCACGAGGATCGATATCCCCAGCGTGAAGCGGAGCTTGCGGGCAATAACCTGCGGGTCGGCCGATGCGACGGCGAACAGGACAGTTGACAGGTGCTGTGGGATTATATAGATAAAACCGCTCAGCATCCAGGCGGCATAAAAAGCAGCATTAGCCGATGGCGACACAATAACTGTGACCAGCACCGGGATCAGCGAATACGGGACGGCGATGGCGAGGTTCAGCCAATTGTGGGCAAGCGCGGTCTTGCCCAGTCCCCGCAGCACACCCCAGTCAGGCCGGCACAGGACACGTGCGCCGGTGCGCCGCAGCTGGATCGCCGCCACGGCGAGCGACAGCGTCATGCCAGCCGCAAAGGAAACAGTTATCCCGGCACCGAACTGATCATGCAGGACGATGGCGGTAACCGGCAGCACCAGCAACTTGGTGAGTGAGAACACAAAATTGCGGAGCAGTTGCACGCCGCCTCGAAGCACGCCGATTGTGGCTTGATCGAATACCAGGGCTACGGCCATCACTACGACGCTGAAAGCAACGAGCAGGGCCCGCTCGGGCGTACCGGTGATCTGGGCGAAACGCGAACTAAGACTGGGGGCTATGGCGGCAAATCCTAGTCCGACCACCAGCGATCCCAGGCCGCAGGTTATTAGTGCCGCCAGCACCAGGCCGCTCCGGCGGGTTCGCCGCGGCAGCTCGCCGATAAGCACGGTACCGAGGCCGAACATGCCAATCGTGCCGAGGAGCGTTACCGCCGAGATCGTAGCCGAGCCATAGCCCACCGCGCGCTGGCTGAATAGCCTGGCGGCGATGGCCCAATAGGCGAAGCCCATCGCCGAGGTAACGCCAGTTGTCGCCAGGAGACTGCTAGCATTCTTCAGCACGTCGCCGTGCCGCCCGATCGCGCCGACCACGACGGAAATGGGTGAGCGACGTGCCGTACCGGTAACGGAGGGTGGCACGTCGACTCCGAGGCGGCCAGCGCCAGCTCGCATTCCAGTAACGCTCAACATCCCCCTTTCCTTGATGCCCGCTGGTCCCGTGGCCAGAACCCCAGCACACCACTGTGGCATCTTGGGAGCGGCCGCGCCACCAATTACGGCGACAGCGACGACGAGACCGCAGCTTTCATCGGATTGAGCCATGCGTGCGCCTGGGCTTCTCGCGTCGGCCGGAGCAACGCGGCAGGCTGCTTACCGGGGCAGTGGAGCTGGGTTTTCAACCCTCTTATCAACAACAAGGATTCAGATAGCTACGGAACGTGCCCATATCGATAACATAACGTTTCGATAACACAATCGTGATTCTGTGCTCGCTTCCTGCTGCCGTCGCGTCCACTGTATAAACGGCTCCATCCTGCGTTGTGACCGGATAACGCTGACCTCAACGGTACGATAGTCTGCCCGGCGGCTATGCGCATTGTAAGGAAAGGATGCAGGTGAGCTCGGCATTCAGCCCACTCAGATTCAGCCCCAGTCAGATTCAGCCCACTCAGATTCAGCCCACTCAGTTCAGCACAGAGGGAAGGTTAGATTTTCGCGGCGATTCCGATTAAGCGGCTGATCGATGCGTCCACTGTTGAAGGGGCCGTATTTTGCTCAATCCGCAGCAGGCAAACAAGCGAGGTGAATTCACGGCGGCCGTTCGCGGTCCCGTCGGCGGGTCAGGAAGAGATCGTTCCCCTGGTCCGCGATTTTTCATTCCTCGCGCCGCGGCCATCCGGCCACGTGACGACGCCGACAGGTGGAGGTATGCGAAAGTATGACGGTGGTCGACAGGACTTCAGAGTGGCAGTCGGCTGCCCGGGAGCACTCGGCGCCTCGACCGCCGCGCCGCCAGCCTGGCGCCGCTGCTCCGGCCGTTCTGGAGTCCCGTCTTCCCGTAAGCGTCGTTACCCTCATCGCCGCGATCGGCGTCTTCGTCGCGAGCGCCGCCTACACCGCTGGACGCATGGGATATGCCAGTTCGCCGTGGGCGGATCGGGCGTATTGGCTCGGACAGGCGCTTGTCGTGGCGCCGGTAGCGCTACGACTGCTGAGCCGACGCTCTCTGGTGCCCAGTGCTACCGCCACTCTGATCGTGGTGCTCACGGTAGCAGAATATCTATTGAAGATATGTTACAGCCCGCTGGGCTTCACATTCACTGATGAGCTCCTGCACTGGCGCGGCACCGTTAATCTCGTGCAGACAGGAAAGCTCTTTACCGCCAACTATGGCTTGCCGATAAGCCCGCGCTACCCAGGGCTTGAAGAGGTAACTTCCGCGCTGATCTCGGTTACCGGGCTCCCGGTTTTCGCCGCTGGGCTGATCGTTTCCGGACTTGCCCACCTGCTATTTATCTGCCTGCTCTACCTCATTTTCTCCCACGTCAGCCAATCCCACCGGGTTGGCGGTATAGCAATACTGGTCTACTCGGGCACTCCGACGCTGGACTCCTTCGATTCGATGTTCGTCTACGAGACGCTCGCCCTGGCATTCCTCGGACTCGGGGTGCTAGCCGCCTGGCGGGCGGCCACCGGGCCGACGAGCGGCGAGCGGATTCGCTGGTTCGTTCTTGCCCTGCTGGCCATCTTCGCCACCGTCATCACTCACCATGTCACCAGTTACATGCTGGTGGGATCGCTGGTCCTGGTGACCGTGGCCAGTGTGCTCAGCAGAGCCCGTCACACCGCGTTCATGGTCGGTGCTCTTGCCATTATCTCGGCCGCCGCGGTCGCTTCTTGGGTGATCTTCATTGCTCCCGGCACGCTCAGCTATTTCCGTCCTACCGTCGAGGGGCTTATGCAAGGTATTAGCGCCCTGCAGAGCGGGGGATCCTCGCACGCCCCGTCAACTTCCGCGGCGCCGCTGGGCAATCAGGTGCTGGAAGGCATCGCCGTCCTGCTCATCACGGCTCTGCTGCCGCTTGGCTGGTGGCGAGTCTGGCAGCGTGACCGTCGCCAGCCGTGGATGCTGGCCATGGCCATCGGGTCGCTCGGCTGGTTTGCTGCGCTGGCGCTTCGGGTCGGGACTCCGGATGGCCAGGAGATTGCCGGGCGAACCGCGACGTATGTGTACATTCCCGTCAGCTTCATTACCGGGCTTGCCCTCATCAGGCTGGTCAGCGTGGCCCGCGTGCGCCGATGGGATGCCGCCGCCATCGCTGTGGCCGTGATGGGCATGCTCACGCTCGTATTCGACGGGCTCGCCAATGGCTGGCCCCCCTACTGGGAGCGGCTGCCCGGGCCGCATCAGGTCGCTGGCTTCGAGCGCTCGGTGGGGCCCCAGGAGATCGCCACCGCCCGCTGGACCCTGACGGCGCTCGGGCCCGGCAACCGCTTTGCCGCCGATATCGGTATCTATCCACTGCTCACGGGTTACGGCGACCAGAACCCTCTTCAGGATGTCGGTTACCTCTACACCTCGCCCAGGTACACCGTGTCGATCGCGCGGGCGGCGCGGGCTCAGGTGGTGCAGTACGTACTCGTCGACCGACGGCTGAGCCAGTCATTGCCGGCCTCCGGCACCTATTTCCCCGGGGATACGACTGGCTACAGCCAGCCGATACCGATAGCCGACCTTAACAAGTTCAACCGCGTACGGGGCGTGGCCCGCGTGTATGACTCCGGAGATATCGTCATCTACGACCTGCAGGGCGCACAAGATGCGCCGTAACTATTCCGACATCGCCATCGCCGAGGCCGTGGCGATTCTCGCCTGCGCTGCTCTCCTCGCCCATCTGCCTGCTTCGGTCACGATCGTGCCCGGGCTAGGGTTGTTCGCCGCTGTCGGCTACGTCTGGTCTGAGGTGTTCGTGAGCCCGGCGGCGGGGGGCCTCGAACGGGCGGCCGTCGCCATCGCCCTGGCTCTGATGGTGCCGATTTTCGGTGGCCTAGGGCTCTATGCGGCGGGGATTCCGTTGCATCGTCCCGCCTGGGCCGGTCTCCTCGCCGTGGTCACCCTCGCCGGTGCCGTGGTCGTGCTGACGACTCGGCGCCGGCGGGACGAAGGTGCCCGCCGCAAGCCCCGGCCAAGACGCTGGTCGGCCTGGCACGCCGCGGCCTTCGGGGCTGCTGCGGTGATCGCGGCCGGGGCGGTCGGCCTCGCCGTCGTCAGCGCGAACGCCCAGAAGTATCCCGGCTACACCCAGCTGTGGCTGTCGCCGCTCCAGAACAAACCGCTCACCGCGAGCCTGGGCGTGACCAACGAGCAGGGCAGTACGACTCAGTACCGGCTGGTGCTGCGGCGCAAGGGCCGGGTGAGCGCTACCTGGAATCTCACGCTGACCAACGGTCAGACCTGGCAGCGAACCGTCGCCATTACCGATAAGTACTCAATCGTCGCCAACCTCTACCGGTTGCCAGACCTTACCCACCCCTATCGGAATGTCAGCAACGGTGCTTAGCCGTCGCGGGCCACTACCCGGTCCTCGTACCGGCAGGAAAAAGCCCTGGTAGCGGTGCTTCCCCGGCTGCCTGTCCAGCGCCCGCCGCCGTGTATCGCTAAGCTTCGGCGAAGTAAAACAAGTTCTGGCATACTAGATGCCGCTATATCCGACAGCGACCAAGCATTGCGAACCTACTAGGGACTAAGTTTGCATCGATGATATTGTTTTCTGGGTTGAGATTTTACCGCCGGTCTGACCAATCAGTCCAGCTAAGGAAGGCCAACCCCGAAGTCACGGTCTCCCGGTACTTCGAGGATTACGCCGACGGAAGTAAGCCAATATGGGTCTATATGCTCCAGCGCTCGCGCAACACCATCAGGATGCTTATCTCCCTCTACCAGCTGCCCTGCCTGCGCATCGTCCCGTCGGCCGCGGTAGAAGGCGCCGCGATTCGCGGGCGGCTGTTGCGGCATCCTGCCCTGTGGCGTCTGAGCGGATTCGCGACGCCGGTACTCAGCCTGCCGCCCGGGGCGGGCCAGTACTCCCTGGGCGCATCGAAGCAGACGCTGCGCCGCAAGGTGCGGCTGGCCGGTCGGCTTGGTATCCACTGGACCGAAGTTGACGATCCCCGGGAGCGCTTGAACCTCCTAAAGCTCGCGAACGAGTACGAGCAGACCCATCCCAACGTGACCTACCGGAACCCCAATCCCGGTAACGACGATCTGCTCAGCTACCGGCTCTGGCTGGTGGCGCGCGCGGCTGACGGTCGTCCGCTGCTGCTGTCGGTTACGCCGGTGGATGGCGAATTGGCCTTGCTCCGTTATTTCCGGACTCTGGGCACCGGAGAGGAACAGAGTCACGCCCGTTATTTCATGACCGAGGTCCTGGCGGAGCGCCTCGTGCGTCTCGGGGTGCGCTATCTTGTTGATGGCTCAAACCTGTTCTGGCTGCCCAACGGACTCCGGCACTTCCAGCGGATGGTCGGATTCCGCATCGTCCGCATTCGCATCGCGGGTCCTGGCCGGTTCGGCGTCGGCGGCACCGTCAGGGACGGCCTGGACGCCCTCAGCGCTCAAGCCGACAGTTGCGATCGGCGCCATGCTGACGCGCCTTTGGCCAAACCACGGACCTAGTGGCCGTGCCCGAGTGCGGGCGAACTGGAGCCTGGCGGGAACTACCGAGCATGAAGGCTGCGCCGGATGCAGGCGGCCTATCATCTTCTTAATCGCACCCAAAGGGCTCACCTAATACGAAACCGGGCAACCAGTTACCCGGGCGCTGCAACGGCCCGCGCAAAGCGCCATAGCCAAGCACCGGTCGTGGCATGATCCTTTATCGACAGCCGTTTTAAGGGCCGGACACGCCACCTTCATGGATCCTGGTGGCTGCCGTGAGCTGCTTTTATCTGCGCTTTCTTACGGTGAGTGTTCCAATTACCACTCTTCGCGGTTTCCGGCTTAGGTAACATTTGGATAACATGAGTGCAATTCGGCACCCTATCCGGGCAGGCATCGCGTCCAATAGCTTCAAATCGAGTCACTGATCCTCACGCGTGGAGTCTCAGATCTCAATGGTCGGGGCGCTCGATCGACCCTGCACGTCCCGCAGTACGGAGAAGTGCTGCGGAGTATATATCAACTCAGATGGGATGGGTTAGACGGCGCCCTTGATGCTGCTCGAGTGGCTGATAGGCCAGTTCGGGTGTTGCAGAAGAGGGAGGGGGACCCTTGCTCCGCACGCACGCTATGAGTGAACACGAAGAATTCACTGCAATCGGTTCTTCTTCAAGTCTGCCTGCCCATGACGAACGGGCATGCCAGCCGATGGGCATTGTCGAGCTGGATTCTCAAGTTACCTCGTCCGGTGGTTCATCGGTCAAGCTGTCAATAGTGATGCCTGTTTACAATGAGGAAAGCACGATTACGCAGGCCGTAAATGAAATACTAGGCACATGGTATCCCTGTGAAATCGAGCTTATAGTTGTCGACGACGGCAGTACTGATCAGACCGTGAGTTTGCTTTCCCTGATCAGTGATGACCGCGTCATCGTGCACCGGCACCCAGTCAATAAGGGAAAGGGTGCCGCGCTGCTCTCCGCCGCCTCGTTGGCGACAGGCACCCATCTGCTCCCTTTCGATGCGGACTTGGAGTATGCAGCGGAAGATATTCCGAGGATGCTCGAGCCAGTCCTGAAAGGGCGAAGCGACGTCGTCTACGGAACGCGCCTGTTCGGATGCAACACTGTCTATCAGTCTTACCGATACGCAATGGGTAACCGGCTGCTCACATTCCTGGCCAACGT
>Ga0209039_10003151_pt1 | contig 13169 bp, 12 predicted proteins | sample BogFormECP12_OM1_FD_188238 | JGI IMG/M metagenome (GOLD analysis project Ga0209039, IMG submission 188238) | Bog forest soil microbial communities from Calvert Island, British Columbia, Canada - ECP12_OM1 (SPAdes) (version 2) | ecosystem: Environmental > Aquatic > Freshwater > Wetlands > Bog ...
GCCGCATTGAAACCAGACACGGCTTGAGATAGGCTTGATGACCTACAGTCACATCTATGTCTGGGATCGCCAGCAGCCGTGCCGCTCCACCGCTTTACCAGCGCCATCCTCCACCGCATCCGCGGTCGGAGGTTAAGCGCGCCCGCATTGTCGAAGTCGCCATGCAACAGTTCGCCGAGAAGGGCTATCACGCGGTGCGGATGGGCGACATCGCCGTTGCACTCGGGATCGCCAAGGGCTCGCTCTTCCAGCATTTTGGCAGCAAGGATGGCCTGTTCTTCGAAGTTTACAAGCGAGCTGTGCGTGCGTTCTCCAAGTATCTGGACGCGCCCGGGGAAGTCCGGGCGGCAGGGTTCTTCGACGTGCTCCGCTACTGGCTGGTTCGCACCGAGCACATGCTCCAGGAAGACTGGATTCCCTATCGCATTGCGCTGCTGGGCAACTATGGCACGGATCTCGTCCTGAAGCGCGAGATCAACCGGTTCCTGGTGGCAGAAGATCCCTATGGCACGGTAAATTTTGTCCGCTTCGGTCTGGAGCGTCACGAACTGCGCAAGGACATGGACAGCGAACTGATCGTGTCCATCCTCGATTGGATGATGGAGCGGTTCCAGGATGCGTTGCTCACTGCGGAGCTCGATCCCGGCCTGTTCCGCCGGCAGGGCGAGGCGCCTGAAAGGAAGGAAGCCAGAATCCAGCAGTTTCTCGCTGTGCTGCAGCGAGCGATCGGGGCGCCTGCGCCCCGTCCGCCTCGAAGTTCACGACAGCCGGCGCGACGTCAACGTCGCCGCTAGTCGGTAGAATGACGGGAACGCCAGTGCGGACGCAGTGGCTTTTGCTCCGAATTTCTGGGGGCATTGAGAAGAGCATGAATAGGCAAGTGTCCATCGAGCAGATTCTCTCCAGCTACAACGAGCGCGCCCCTTTAGCGGAGGCTTCCACCATACCGGCTTCCTGGTATGTGGACCCGCGGATTGCGGAACTGGAGCGCCTGAACGTATTCAGCAAAACTTGGCAGCTTGTCGCCCGGACCGATCAATTACGGCGAACCGGAAACTTTGTCGCGACGCGACTTGCGGGAGAGCCCCTGGTCATTGTGCGTGGAGATGACGGAACCTTGCGCGCCTTTTACAACGTCTGCCGGCATCACGCCGCCGCGGTCGTGACCGAGGCGTGTGGCCATGCATCCATCTTGCAGTGTCCGTATCACGGCTGGAAATACGGGCTCGACGGGTCGCTCAAAGGCATGCCGGAATTCGACGGCGTGCAAAACTTCGAACGCGCCGAAAACGGTCTGGCCCCAGTCCGGGTTGAAACCTGGGAGTGCTTTGCATTTGTGAACCTCGATCCCCAGGCCGCTCCTCTCTCCGAGTTTTTGGGTGGGCTGGTGTGCCGCGTTGCTCCGCTTGGAATTAGCCGGCTGAGCTACTTCGATCGTAGAACCTACGACATCCATTGCAACTGGAAGGTCTTCGTTGACAACTACCTTGACGGCGGATACCACGTGCCGCACCTGCATAAGGGACTGAGTTCGGTGCTCGATTACAAGCAGTACACCATCGAAAACGAAGACCGCTACTGCCTGCAGTCGAGCCCCATGGTGACTTCGGAGGAGGACGCTGCCACGGGGGCTACCCGCAAAGGGGACCGCGCCTGGTACTTCTGGCAATATCCGAACCTGATGATTAACTGCTACGAGGGATACATGGACACCAACTATGTCATTCCCGTAGACGCCGACCACTGCACCGTGGTTTTCGATTTCTATTTCAGCGATGTGAGCGAGGCCCGACAGGAGTTCAATGCCCAGTCGGTGAATGTGGGCAATCGTGTGCAGGAGGAAGATCTCGGCATCTGCGAAGACGTGCAGCGCGGCTTGAAATCGCGCGCCTACGGCGCCGGACGTCTTTCAGTGAGACGCGAGGCCGGGGAACATTTGTTTCACCGGCTGCTGGCCGCTGATTTGAAGCGAGATCCCTCACTCGGCATAGCGGCAGCCGACTGAGGACCTGCATTCGGCTCTCCGGAATTGAAGCTGATCTGACCTCGAGTCAATCGTGCGGACCCTGCTCGCGGCGCAGGGCGCGCAGGTCAATCCCGAGTTGCTCCGCTTTCTTATACAGGTGACTGCGCTCCAGGCCAAGCGATTTTGCGGCCAGGCTCATGTTGTGGTGACTGCGGGTCAGTTCCGCGAGAATGACTTCCCGCTCGAACGATTGGACGCGGTCGGCGAGCGGCCCGGAGGCAAGAGCGCCTTCGGGCGGGACTCCGGCTGAAAAGGATTTCGGCAGCGCCATCTGAACCGTCGCCCGATCAACCTGACCCTCGGTCGCAAGCAGCATGAGGCGCTCGACCATGTTGCGCAACTCGCGAACGTTTCCCGGCCAGGTGTACGACTGCAAGGCGTCCATCGCCTCCGTCGTGAAGGGAACCGGCTTCCAGCCGTTCAGCGAGCACACCTGTGCCGCGAAGTGTTCGACCAGTGCCGGAATATCTTCGCGCCGCTCACGCAAAGGCGGCAGCGCGAGCGGAAAAACATAGATGCGATGAAACAGATCCTGGCGGAATTTCTGTTCGCGCGCGCGAGCTTCCAGATCGCGGTGCGTGGCCACGACCACGCGCACGTTGACCGGGACCGGCTTATCGCCGCCTATGCGCTCCACTTCGCCCTCCTCGAGCACGCGCAGCAGTTTGGCCTGCATGTTCAGCGGCATGTCGCCGATTTCGTCAAGAAAGATGGTTCCCTGATCGGCCTGTTCAAACTTGCCGATGTGGCGCCCGGCGGCCCCGGTGAACGATCCTTTCTCGTGTCCGAAAAGCTCGGACTCGATCAACTCAGCCGGAACCGCCGCACAGTTCAGGGTCACAAAAGGCCCAGACGCGCGGGCGCTGCGTTCGTGAATCGTGCGCGCCACCAGTTCTTTTCCGGTACCGGTTTGGCCCAGGATGCATACGCGCGATTCGCTGGCTGCAACCCGCTCCAGTTGCGCCATCACGCGCCGCATGGCTTCGCCTTTCCACACGATTTCGTGTTTGCCTAATCTCTGCCGGAGTTGCCGGTTCTCGCTTTCGAGCCGCTGAAGTTTGAGCGCATTTTCAACGGTGAGCAGCAACTTGTCGGTGGAAATCGGTTTTTCCAGGAAGTCGAGGGCGCCCAGTCGCGTCGCCCGAACTGCCATTTCGATGTGTGCCTGCCCCGACATCATTACCACCGGCGCTGTCACGCCCTGCTTCTTGAGTTCTTCGAGCAGCGTGAGACCATCTTTGCCGGGCATGACCACGTCGGAAAGAATCAAATCGAAGTTCTGCGCTTTAGCCAGTTCGAGGGCTTTGGCCGCATTGTCGCACACCGTGGCTTCGTGCCCCGCCAGGCGGAACGCGCGCGACAACGACGCCAGGGTGTTGGCCTCATCATCCACGATCAAAAGATGCGCTTTGAGTGGCAAATCGTCCTCCTCGCCGCTTCACCCGGAAACATGACCCGCGGTCTCACTCTGGCTCTGCACCGAAACGGTGTTCTGCAGCGCCTCAGGTCTGCTCGGCAGTTCGATCAAGAACGTTGTTCCCCGTCCGGGTTCGCTTTGCACGGTGATTCTTCCCCCATGATCGCTCACCACCGACTGCACGATCGCCAGTCCGAGTCCTGTCCCATGCTGTTTGCTGGTGTAATACGGAGTGAAAATACGTTCGCACTCTTCGCGCGTCAACCCTGAGCCCGTGTCCGCAACTGCGATCGTGACCTTGCCGTCATCGCGCCTGCTGCGGAGAGTCAGCGTGCCACCGTTCGGCATCGCGTCCATGGCATTGAGCACGAGATTCGAGAGCGCGCGGTGCAGCAATTCCGGATCGGCCGCGATGGGCGCAACGTTCTCGTCCAAATCGAGCTTTGAAATAATGGGCTCGCGTCCCGGCGCCAGAAGCTGTGCCTGGAAGAGCTGCGCCACGCCGCGCAGAAGATCGTTTACCTGGACCGCCTGCAACTGTGGGTGGGGCATTTTGGAGAACTCGCTGAAGCGGCCGATGATCACCTTCAAGTTCGAAATCTCCGCCAGCAATGTTTGTGAACTCTCGCGGAACACTTCTTCGAATTGCTGCGGGCTCTGCTGCCGCGCCCGCACCAGGTTCTCCACTGTCAACTGCAGCGGAAACAGAGGATTCTTCAGCTCATGCGCCAGGCGCCGCGCCAATTCGCGCCAGGCCGCGACTCGCTCGGCCTGCACCAGTCGTTCTCTCTGGCTGGCCAATTCAGACGTCATGCGATTAAACGATTCGGCCAGTTGCCCTAGTTCGTCCCCGCCCGGCGCTTCCACGCGAGCATTCCAGTTTCCAGCAGCAACTTCCTGTGCTGCCCGCACCAATTGCTCCACTGGCCGCGTCACTCTGGCCGCAGCCCAGCTGCTGAGCAGGATCGCCAGCAGAATCCCGCCTCCGCCCACCAGCAGCGCCAACAGACTGATGTGACGCTTCAATTCAACGTAGGACCGTTGCGAATTTCCAATCAGCAAAACTCCCAGCAGCGGCCGTTCCTTGCCCAGGCCTCGGAGCGGGATGGCATGAAACGATTCGTCATCCGCCTGATCATCTGACCATTGCATCTTCCACGTGGTTTCCTGGTTGTACTGCCGAACCGATTCGACCAGCGGGGCAAACTTGTCCGCCGGCCGGTTGACGTCGGAAGACGATCCCGCGGACGGATCAATCAGGAGATCGGGGGAGAACCGATCCCCGCGATTCTGGTAGAGCAGGGCACGCATGTCGGGGGGCAGATCGAGCGCGGAAAGAAAGTTTCTGTCCAGCCGCCGCCCGCCGATCACATAAACAGGATGCTCCCCGACGCGAGTTGCGCGCACGGCGAGAAGACCGAGGGCGGTCGAATCCTGCAATTCCTGCTGCATCAGAAATGCGTGTGGCTCGTTCGGTGCTGGAAGATTCTCGAATCCGCTCTCCGGATACCCAAATTTCGCCGGCCACTGCGCCGAAGAGATGATGATGCCGTGTGCGTCAACAAATTCCAAAAAGTCGAGTTGGTAGTTGTCGGCCATGGTGCGGGCGAGTTCGAAATAGCCGGCGGAGGCGGCCGGGGAGTGGTCGAGCGCTGTGGCCATTTGGGTGACCGGTTCCGATTCCGTTATAGCCTGAATGCGCCGCACCGCTTCGTCACCTTGCCGGTCGAACTCACGTTGAAACTGCGCGACCAGCGCCGAGATCCGCTGTCCCTCGGTCTTCTCGAATGCGCGCCGCGTGACCACCAACACCAGCGCCGTTACCGCAGCTACCGACACGCAAACCGTCAGCGCAAACACAGCCAGCAATTTGCGGCGGAAGATCATGGCTTGCCACTCCCCAGCCACGCGTCGGCCAGATTCCAGCTTCCATCGGGCCGCAAAGCCCAACTCTTCAGTGTGGCAGCTGCAGCGTACGACGCTGGCAAATGAAACAGCGAAATAATGCGCATCGTGGTCAATATCGCCTGCTCTGCTGCGTAGAGGTCTTCCACGGAGCCGGCTTTGTTCTTTGCCGTGGGCAATCCAGCCCGCGCACTCACGTCCGACAGCGCGATCCATGGATCTGCAGGCAGCGGAATTCGCACCAGCTGCAAATCGGCCGTTGTCCCTGAGGCGGCTTGCAGCCACAATCCGGCGTCTTTACCGTTGAGCACAATGCGTTCCGCCAACAATCGCGCCACCGGATCGCCGCTGTCGTAGCCGATAATCCACTTGGGGATGGTGTGGACCTGTTCACGCGTCTGGCGCGCCCGCGGCAAATCCGCGTCGGCAGGGAAAACGAATCCATACCCGCTCATCCAGTTGGGAAGAATAGCGGCCGTGGGCTGGCCCGCGCCCTGGAACAGGACACTGCGGACCGAACCGCGGTCCAAACTCAACGCCAGCGCCTCACGCAGCAATTTTTCTTCCGGGGACGCGACCTCGCGACTGAATGTCAGGGCTAACAGTTCCAGCGGAGCCGAACTGGCCAGCCTGTCTCCTTCGAGCGAGAAGCGATGCGCCTGTTCCGGCGCCACTTCCACCAGTTCTGCTTTGCCCAGTTGCAGCGCCATCATCTGATCGCGATAGCCCTTGCCCATCTCGATCTCAATGGAGTCGAGAAACGGACGCCCGTTCCAATAGCCTTCTTCCGCGCCCAAAATCAGCTTCTTTCCTGGCTGCCAGTCTACGATGTGAAACGGACCGGTTCCTGCCGGCTTGTTATCGGAATTTCTCTTCGCAATCGCGTTCCGCGGCTGGGCCAGCTCGGCGAGCAGACTGGGGTCAGCGCCGTCCGGCTCGACGACGACCGAATCCGCATCGGGGAATACGTTCCAGGTTGGATTGGCGGCGCGCAGGGAACTGGAGGCATTCTCTGCGGTCAGCGCCGTGCCGTCGTGGAATTTCACTCCGCGCCGCAATCGAAATCGCCAACGCTGACTGCCCGAAAATGCCTGCCACGAAGTTGCGAGCGCCGCGTGGGGACGGCCATTCGAATCCATCGTCACCAGAGTCTCGAACATCAGAAGGGTGAGGCTGCGCCGGGAAAACGAGTCAGGCTGCGCCCTGTCAGCTGGATCGAGCGAGGCCGGCGCCGCCAGCATGGTCACATGTAGCGTGCCTCCGTATTGCGGGCGCGTCTCGGCCACGGCCGCCAGATCGACCGTTGCCAGCCCGGACACGATCCCGGCAAACAAGGCGCTACTGACTGCAAGCCATCGCCAGTCGAAAAGCCGCATAGCTTTCTGTCTCCCGATCTTTCACGACCGCAACCGCAGTGTCACCTCGAGCTTCCGTCCACAGCGCCGTGATCGTGCCGGAAAAATCCACCGCCGCGCTGACTGCAACCGGGTCGCGATCAGGGAATTCGTAGGCGCGCACGGAATCCCCCGCCTGTTCTCCGGAACTTGACGCCAGCACCTGCCAACCCGCTCCGCATTGAGTCTTCACCGTGGCCAGATCGCTGCCCCAGCCGAACCTGGCGGTCTGATCGCTGACGCCATCTACCATGTGCACCGCGCCGTCGGTCGCCGCGAAGAGCCATAGCGTGTATTTGTCGCGCGGCAGCAATGTGGCGGAATAGAACTTGGGCACAGTCGTGAACTTGCTCACACCCGGAGTCAGAGCGCCGGTGAAGAAGTTGCGCGTGGGGGCGAAGAAGGCTTTCATCTGCGGCACCACTGTCGCCGCGCCGTTAGCCAGGCCTGCACTCGGAAAGACTGACAGCGTGCCCCCATTTATCGTCCCCGCCACCAGCGGCCAGGGATCGTCGCTCTCGCGGCAGTTCAAGGCCAGCGGCATTCCCACAGTGCTGGCGCAAATTACGCCGGGGAGATACGCATCCAGCAAATGATCTGTAGCCGGGACCAGCCGTCCGCGCGGATCTCGGGGCCACGGCCGCTCATGGACGACGGGCAGCGCCTGCTCTTGCTGCCACTTTCCACCCTGCAGGCGGTAGAGCGTGACTTTTTCGGGATCGAGAACTGCGATGTGGGTCGGCGTCGCATTCTCTTCCAGCACAGCGACGTCGAGAATTGGACTGTCCTGCGTCCACAGCGGAATCTTGCGCAAGCTGAGCGGCACCGAATCACGGGCTGCCGGCGCGCCCTCCGGGCGCGGAGCCGAAACCATTACGAGTGCGACTTCGCCCGCGCCCTGGCGAATCTCCGCCACCCAAACGTAAGACGTTGAATTTTCCGACAGCGAAATCGTCACTGTAGCTGCAGCCTGCTCGGCTTTTTCGAAGCGGAGGCCGAGCCCTTCGAGCGCGCCGCGCAAGCCGTTCTGAACGATCTCGCTGTCTCGCCTCCCGAGCGACGACCGGTTCTCGATCGTAAGCGCCACCGCCCCCGGTCCCGTCATCGCGACAATCTTCTTGGCCAGTTGCTGCTCGGGGACGCTCCAATCCGCCCCAGAAGCGGCGATCGCCAGTCCAAGCACGACAAAAGAAAGCTGTAAAAGGAGGATAGACGCAGAGCGCGGTGCGCGACTCACCGAATTCGAGATGGCATTTGGGATGACCAAATTATAAACCGCTCCGCGCATGACACAGCTCCTCTCACCCTGTACTGTTTGGACACCACCGAAGTCCAGACAGAAACTGCGGGTGCCCCATCCTAGCCGCGTTCTTTGCGGCTAGGATGGGGGTTTTGCCGTCGTGATATGAATCTATCTCGGCTGCTCTTCCGCCGGTTCGGCCTGGCTGCTCTGGCCCGCCGCGCTCATACTCCGCAGCACGTCATTGGCGAAGAAAAACTTTCCATCTGCGGGCACCATCATGATCTGCAGTTTGTCAGACAGCCGCTCGGCCACGATTTTGTTGATCAACAGCGGATTCTGTTTCAAAATCGCCGCCTCACTGGATAGCCGTTCCGCATCAGCGGCCGCGGTCACGCGAATGCGGTCGGCCTCGGCCTCCGCCAGCAGCTTCCGCCGCTCCGTCTCAGCCTTGCTGTCAATTACTTTCGCCTGCGCCGCGGCCTCCGCGTTCTGAATCGTCGCTTCCTTACGGGCCTCAGCTTCCAGCTTGCTCTGCTGGATCTGTTTCTCCTTCAACGGCAGTGTGTACTGCATGGCATCGGATTCACCCTTAGCCTGCAGGACGTGGACTTGCGCCTCGCCCTCGGCCTGCTTGATCTGCTGCACCTTCGTCGCTTCTGCCTCCAGCTCTGCAATCCGCACCTGTTTCTGCTTCAGTTCGGTTTCCACGCTCATGCGGTCATTTTCCTGCTCTTTCAGGAGCAGCGTCTCCAATCCCTTGGCGTACTCCTCCGGCAACTGGATATCCCGCAGCATTACTTCCTTCACCACAATGCCGTCGGCTGCGAGCTTCTGCGTGATCATGCCGGCCGCCCGCTGCCGCACCTCCTCACGCTTCGCCGAGAACACATCCCGCACGGTGTAGTTCGGAACCAGCTCCCGCCAAACACTGGCCACGATTGGCGGAACGATTTCTTTTTCCACCGGCCGCGGCAGGTTGCTTTGAATGTAGTCCAGCCGTTTGGGATCGAGCCGGTAACGCACCGTGATCGCCAAGCCGAGGGTCAGACCTTCTTTGGCTTGCACATCAAGCAACTGAGACTTGGCGGAAACACTGGCCGCCGCGTTCTTTCCATCTTCCGAGACTCCCGTAGTGAAGACCTGGTCGCGTGTGTCAAACAGCGCCACGTCCTCCACCAGCGGCGTCACAAAATGCACGCCTGGATAAAGGGTTCCCGGCACCGTCCCACTCGTCTCGCTGATGCGGACCCCAGCCATGCCGCTCGGGACCACGACAATACTGAAGGCCAGCAGAATCGGTCCCCAGGCCAGGAGCACCAGCGCGAGTGAAGTGCGCCAGCGCCATTGCGGACGCGGCGGCACTGTTCCGGCTCCCGGCGTCGCCAGCGCCCGCCGGTACAGCAGTTCGCGATACAGGTCATAGCCCAAAATGCTCACAGCCACGAGAATCATCCCGAGGCCACCGGTCATCAGCAAGTACCTCAACGCCAGCATGATCGTTCTCCTTTGCGCCTTAGCGCTTCTGCTCTGATTTCACCGGCACCGGCTGCGGGACCAGCTTGCCCGATGCGAAAAACAGGCGGAATACTTGTCCGAAGATCAGCTCTTCCGCCAGCAGGGCTACCGCCAGCGAAAAAACCAGCCCCGCCACCACTGCCATGAATGTGATTGCCATTTGCATAACGCCTCCTTAAGAACCTGACCTCGGACCTCAGACCTCCGACCTCGCTACTGGCCAGACACCCGATCGGGCGCCGTCACTGCGGCCTCCTCTACGCCACTGCCGAAGAGTTGCGCAGTCTCGTCATCGCGCTCGCCGCGAATCTCGACCACGTCTCCCACCCGCAGCATGGTGAACAGACGCTCCATATCGCGATTGCGCAGGCGGATGCAGCCGTGCGACACCGCTTGCCCGATCGAGCGCGGCGCGTTCGTCCCATGAATTCCGTAACCCTTCTGACTGAGTCCCAGCCAGCGCGTCCCTACCGGGTTGTCCTTGCCCGTCGGGATTACGGTGCCGGGGCGGTAATAGGTGGGATTGGAGACGCGGTTGACGATTTGAAATTCACCGGTCGGACTAGGACTGGCCGCCGCGCCCACCGCGATCGGAAACTGGGCGAGGAGGTTGCCTTCTTCGAGCACCGCCAGCTTGCGGTCCGGAAGGCTGACCAGGACAACGCGCTTCGCGAGATCCTTGCGCGCCTTCCCGGTCTCCATAGCGGCGGTTTGCGTGGTCGCGGTCTGCGTGGATGCGGTCTGCGCGAATGAAGCCGTTGCCGCGACTACCGTGAGCGTTGCCAGCAGAAGCCGTGGTGCCTGCTTTCTCGCTACGCTCCCAATCCGGTACGGTCGGTTCATGTCCGCCCCCCTTGTGATTTGCCTTGCACTTTGACCAGGGGCAGGACGGAAGCCAAATCTTATCTAGTTGAGAATAAATGCCTTGTGGCAGAAGCGCGAGGCTGATTCAGTGGGCGCACGACCACGCTGTGTCTGAGCAGACACATGACTTAGGGCGAAGGAACTGGATTGCGCAGGAGTTCATGCGAAGTTGGGAAACAATGAGAGATATTGAGAGGTATTAGGTGGGGGAGGAACCACCTTATGAAGCCTTCAAGCGCCCGGCCCCCGCCGTCTGGGGTAACGGCTTGTGGGGTTCTGTGGGTGGGGCCGGGCGATCCTATGACTAGAAGGCCTAGTTCAATTGTGCTTATTTAAATCTGGTCGGCCCTGCATTTCTGTGACCGTCGTCACGGTTCCACGTGATTCCCGTCATGCAGAAAATCGTTTTTCCCGCTGTGGACCCCTTCGCCAGGGGCTTTGCCCCGCCGACGCACATCCGACTGTGACCGAAATCACGGCCAGACTTCCCGACGCTTCTTACACTCGTTTTTGAGCGAGCCGGAAGTGCTCATTTCACTTTGGAGAGCGATTCATCATGGCCTATGTAATTACTGATACCTGCATCAAGGATTCTCTTTGCGTTGACGTTTGCCCCACCGATTGCATCCACCCGAAACAAGACGAGCCCGGCTTCGAAGCGGCGACCCAGATGTTTGTGGATCCGGAAGGCTGCATCGACTGCGGCGCCTGTGTTCCGGCCTGCACCTCGGATTCGATTCACGTCCTCGAAGATGTGCCCGAGGAAAAGAAGGAATTCATCGAGAAGAACGCGGCCTTCTTCAAGTCCTGAAGTCCTGAGCGTCGCGAGACAGGCTCACGGCTCTGCTTTGCAATTGCCGGGCGTTGTGTGTGTGGGTTAACCAGCCTCCTCCAGCGCCCGGCGATTGTTTGCCCCGAGGATATGTCTCCCCCGTTGACTTCCCCTGTGCCTCCCGCTATCGTTCCGCGCATGAACGTGGTCAAAGCGACTCGCCAGTTTGAATACTGGCTGGGCCAGCGCACCGACATTGTCCGGAAGGATCTCCGCCTGAAACACAGCAACATGAAAGCCGAGGTCTTTCCCTTTTTGCGCGCCACCTATTATCGCTGGGCGCAAATTTGGCCGAAGGTGTGTCCCGATTTGGCCAAGGGGCCGCAGGTGCTGGCCGTGGGCGACCTGCACGTGGAAAATTTCGGCACGTGGCGCGATGTCGAAGGCCGCTTGATCTGGGGCGTCAACGATTTCGACGAAGCCTTTCCCATGGCCTACGGCAATGACCTGGTCCGGCTTGCCGTGAGTGCTCATCTGGCTGCGGAAGCCCGGCACCTCCCGCTCAAGGAGATAGACATCTGTGACGCCATTCTCGAAGGCTATCGGGAAGGGCTGCGCGAGGAGGGACGGCCTTTCGTCCTGAGTGAGGACCACCGCTGGCTGTGCAAGATCGCGGAGAGCGAACTGCGTGATCCGGTTCGCTTCTGGGCCAAGATGGATGCGCTTCCTACCGTGAAAGAAGCGGTCCCGCTCAGCGCCATTGAGGCGATCGAGCATCTGCTGCCCGCCCGCGATCTGATCTACCGGCTGGCGCATCGAATTGCCGGCCTGGGCAGCCTGGGGCACGCCCGCTACGTCGCCATTGCCCTATGGCACGGGGGAAGAATCGCGCGTGAAGCCAAGGCCCTGGTCTCCTCCGCATCTTATTGGGCACGGAACCACGAAGGACCCGCCGAGATACTGTATCAGGCGATCATGACCCGGGCGGTGCGCTGTCCCGACCCCTTTGTTCAGTTGCGCGGACGGTGGATTGTCCGCCGCCTGAGTCCGCACTGCTCACGCATCGAGTTAGCCGACCTTAAGGCTCAGGGAGAGGGGCTGCACCTGCTTCACGCCATGGGATGGGAAACCGCCAACATCCATCTCGGAACAAGATCGGAGCGCGAACCTATCCTCCGCCACATGCAAAAGCAGAAAGGAAAGTGGCTGCACCAGGCTGCAGACGAGATGCTGAAGGCGGTCCGTGAAGACTGGAAAGACTGGAGGAAGGACGGCTACGCCTAGCGGGGACTAGGCCACGTCACTGTGCACGGCGTCCGCCGCAGGCACGCTCGCCGCCGGCCGCCGCAGCGGAGCCAGCGCGACTCCTCGGTCGCGGTCATAGACCAATGTCCACACTGCCGCACACTCATCGCACAACCAAAAGTGCTCCACCTGCCGTTGCACCTGCCGGGCGCGAACAAAAGGAGGCGCGGCCGCTTCTCCCGGTTTGTTCAAACGCTCGGTTTCGACCAGAAACAGCTTTCCTTCTCTCAGCTTGAGGAAGGGCTTCGAGCATTGTGAATTGGCACACCGGCTCAGCATACAATTCTCCACTTGCTCCAAGACCAGCCGAATTCCTTCTCCCAGCACTCCGAATGCCATCGCCTTGCCTTTAATGCGCTGGCCGGAATCACAGGACATTTCGCGGGCAAGAGTCCTGCCTGGATTTGTTGCTCTTTGCCGACTAATCGGCACGAAATGCCGATCACTCGTCGCCGCTTCCTTGCTCGCCTTGCACTTGCCCAGCTACCATTTTGTTTATGCCCCGAGTCCTACTCTGTCCACCGGATTTTTTCGATGTTCTGGATCAGAAAAACCCATACAGAACGCCAGAGATCTCTACATCACGCCCAGCGTGACGCCCCGGCTGAAAGCAATTCTTGGCCAGGAGGGACTGAAGCCCGTGATCGTGGAAACGTCCGAGTTCGAGAAAGCCGGCGGGAGTTGCTTCTGCATGAAGATTTTCCTGCCGTAAGTTGCGCCCCGCAGGC
>Ga0209039_10003152_pt1 | contig 13166 bp, 7 predicted proteins | sample BogFormECP12_OM1_FD_188238 | JGI IMG/M metagenome (GOLD analysis project Ga0209039, IMG submission 188238) | Bog forest soil microbial communities from Calvert Island, British Columbia, Canada - ECP12_OM1 (SPAdes) (version 2) | ecosystem: Environmental > Aquatic > Freshwater > Wetlands > Bog ...
CACAGTGGCACATTTTGATACCATACATAACAAGGGGGGCAAGAGTTTGATAAAAAATTAGCAAAGACGAAGCTGCAAGAAAAGCAAAACAGAATCAGGAGTGGGGAACAACAACCAACCAAAATCCAGAATCAAATTCAAACAGCAAAAATCTCAAAACCCGGAATCAATCGAGAAGTCCCTAAAGAAAGCGGGGCAGGTTGCAAAGATACGTATAGTTCATGCTTAAAGGAATAGTGGCGGTACGGGTCGGCCAAACGCGTTTTTTAGATTACGAGAGTTTGATTAGAGAATCTTCCCTACAGTCTTCCCTTGTGGGAAATGTGGAAATTTCCACACCCCATGAGGGAACGTCGATTCCTTAGCATACGATTAAAGGTGGCCGTCATTTGAACTTTGGTATATGTGGGGCATGGAAACTTATGACAAGAAACTCACACATCGATTAAGGACACGGGCTTGACATCGCCATTTAGGAGGTCTAAAATACTTACGTATATATTGCTTTACGTAAGTATTAGGATAAATCGCCATGAACCCACAAACGGCACTTGCGACCCCAACCCAGCGCGTAAACCTTGACATGAAGGCCATCGACCGTGCCGATTTGCAACCCACTACAAAAGCGAAATATAAGCGGGAGATCGCAAACCTGATGGAGGCCGGCGTCAATCCGTTTGACTTCAATGCGTTGACGACTTATGCGGATGGTTTGAAATCTTCGCGCAAGTCCTTTCTTAAATCAGCTTTACGGCTGATGACGGCGGACTTTGAACAGAACGCAAAAGGCCGCGCTACCCCAGAAAATATTGCGCAAGTGCAGGCCGGTATTTATCGCCTTGAGGCCATGCGCAACGCAGTAAAAGTCAAAACGCACAAGGGTACAAAGGCTCATATTTGGCTAAGTCAAAAGCAAGTCAAAGAGATCACGAAGCTTTGCAAAGATGATCTTGAAGGGCGGCGCGATTGGATCGTATTGGGTTTGTTTTTAGGCGCTGGCTTGCGGCGCGAAGAACTGGCTGCCTTAACCTTTAATGCATTGAAACAGCAGCCCATGAAAGGCGGCAAAGTCCGCGACGTTTTACAAATCAAAGGTAAGGGCGCAAAGGATCGGGTCATTCCGATCAAGCCAATCCTTGCGGATCATTTGCGCACATGGCGGGAAACCTTAAAAGGTGGGTTGGTTGCGCGTTCATTAGGTATGGGTAAGAAGTTGGGCGGCAGCATGTCAGCAGTTGCGATCTTTCAACTGGTCCGTAAGTATGGCGTGAAAATTGGGATACCTGATCTTGCCCCGCATGATTTACGCCGAACCTTTGCTCAACTAGGATATGAGGCCGGCGTACCGATTACACAGATCAGTGTCTTATTAGGCCACTCAAGCGTGGCTACTACCCAGAAATATTTGAATTTGAATCTTGATCTAGAAACAACGGTTAGCGATTTTATTCCGTTATCAGGGGGTGGGGCATGACGCCGACCAAGGATATTTGCGGGAGAATACCAAAAGGCAATAACAAAAATCACCCGCTAAATTCTTCAATGTGTGATTGCAATGTCGAATAATGCTTTGCAAGGAGACAGAGTAAAAATCCACATTCTCGCGACCCGCGTCTCCGACTACATTTTCACACCCAGTCCTCATAGCCCACAGTTCCAGCCAGCGCGTGCTTCAGAATGGCGATCCGATTATGCAGGGGAGAATTTTCAGCAAAGGCTTTCGCGTTGAGTAAGAACTTGCGGCTGGCAAAAGCGTTAAGATAGCGATTTACCACTGGACTTTTCCATGCCACAAGCGGCTCGACATAGAAAGCCTTTATATCAGAAACATTAGATAGGTCGGGCATAAAAGCTCTAATAAAGAATTCCTCAACTGTTTGAGCGTTATTCCCAAAAAAGAAATCGGTTGTTTTAATCTTCATATGGGGATCAAAAGACCGTATGCCGGAGACCATGTGGTAATACAACCAGTCAATATCCTCGTATCGGCCCGGAGAATAGGCGATACTCAATGACACAGAATGTCTGCTCTTTCCCGGTCTATCAACTCCAAACTGAATATCCAACATTTCCCTTACATAAGAAACGTAATCCAGCAGATTGGCATGCAAATCGATATATTCGCTCAGCCCACTTAGATAATCGCTCACCATATCCCTCATCATTTGAGCTTGGTCTCCCTCTGGGCTGAGCGGCAACCGAACCGGCCGGGAGTTTGTCATTATCCACGGGTCAGCTGTTCCGTTAATGGTAGCTAATCGTTGAAAAACCTGCTCAGCAATGGTGGCAAGTGCCCAGATTCTTGGTTCCATCAGCGCTTCTGCTGGAGCCGACCAAATGATATACAGAAATTGCAGCCAAGAACGCGAAGATGCGCCTGGCAGGAGACCCTGGACCCTCCATAGGTAATCACCTGCAGCCCGATAATCTTTCCTATCAATCAAATGATCAATTAACAAATACAGCCATCTGGATAAAGTGAGGTTAGCCTCCGTGGGAGGCAAAGCACTGCGTTCCTTTTTATGTTCCTGCAACCACATTCTCGTGAACAGGGCGTCGAATAGCAATAAATTTGGCATAAAGAGGTTTGAACCGGTATCCACCATCAACAAACCCGCATCTACCAACTGACCAATGATGGGCGATACATTTTCCTTATGAATGCCATTCCAGATGGCTTCCAATCGCCGCCGTGAAATAGACGAAGCCAGATCTCCACTTTCGGTTATTGCCCAGTACGGTAGATAATTGATCAATTCGAGTGCCAGTATGCGTTGATCGGCCGTAAGCGAAAGCCCTGCTATTTTCTCAGATAACAAAAGGTCGGTAATTTCACCCAAGCGGGGTAACCGATCTAATCTCTGCCGAAGTTGTGAAGCAGATTCCACGTTTTCCGGGAATTGCCAATACAAAGAAAGGATAGGCGGAAAGTCGGTTGATGTTTTCCAATCCGCAGTCTGTTGGGTTGCTAAAATAGTCTTCTGTTTTTTACGAGAAGCTCTGGGCTGGTTGCCATCTGAGTTAAAAACCTCTATATTGACAGCATCACAAAAGGCGATATGGATAACTGACATTCCTCTATCGCGGGCGCGGGCGAGGGTGGAATTGTCACGCTCCGTCCAATTCTTTAGTGTTGATGATATTGCCGAGTCCAATTGTAGGCCAAAAATGTTAAGTGCATCTTTTAGTTTTGGCGTTTGCGAAAGCCACTTCCCCATTTCCCGATCGGTCTTTATATCAATTCTCTGGGATTCTAATTTTGAGTTTACCGATAAGTAGCAGGGCCAAGCATATCGCGCAAAGAAAGCGAGCAAATCTATGGCTTTTCGTTCCATTTTGCCGAATCGGCTAAACTGCTGTCTCCAAATGCCAAGCAATACAAAAGTCCAAATCCACCCAGAGTCGAACTTTTCGCTTGGATCCTGGACCTTCAACTTCAATTTGGCTAGTGTGGCTTTTACCCATTCCTCGTCAAGGAGTTTCGGGACATGCTCTTCGAGTTCTGTGGTTTTCTGCGAAATTAGGTTCCATCGGTCTGCAAGAATGTCGTCGATAAAGTTCTCGAATTGTTTCTTATCTGAGAGGGGGTGTTTTGATCTCATCATTGCAAATTGGATGCAAATATTTTGCAAAAGTCGGGGGAAAACTGGGAGACATCGACCTACAATGCCGCATCATGAAACGACATTATAAACCAAACCAAGTCAAACAATCCTCATCCCCACCTCCACAACTCCAACTGGCAGTTGCCATCGCTCAATACATTGACGAACACGGGGACGGTGTTCGCGAAAAAACGATCGAGAGCTACAGATATTTCACAGGGCGCGTATTAATTGCCGCCAAGAAATCGGGCCTGGACCAAAAATTGGTGGCTGCCATTACAACTCAGGACCTACGGGATCTAATGAAAGTCTTTTCCGATATAGGCCTTTTTCCGCTTTCTACAGATCGAACAACTTCTCGGACAGGGAAATTTATCAGGCAATTGTTCAATTGGTTTGAGACACGACAACTGATTAAAACCAATCCTTCTGCCAGCTTGGAGTTCAAAAAAATAGGGTCCGTTTCGATATTACCATTTAGCGAGCGTGACATTGAAGCCATCCTGGGTCACGAGCCTGCTACCGATATCGATTTTCGAGACAGCGCGGCATTCCATCTGATGATGGACACCGGCATGCGATGTAGCGAGTTGTGCGCCCTGCGACTAAACGATTTCGACTTTGCAAATCGGACGATTCAGATTCGGACAGCAAAGCGTGACGAATTTCGCCGACTTCCTCTCGGCGAGCGAACAGTTGAGTTGTTGGATCATTACATCCGTAGTATTCGGCCAGCTGGCAGTGATTTCCTATTCGTAACTGAGGATGGCGCACCTATGACCCCACGAAACCTAATTAAACGTCTGACGGTTTGGGCAAAAAAATCTGGAGTGGCACATGCCAGTACCCATCAATTCAGATCCACTTTTGCCACCCAGTATTATCAGAAAACTGGGGATTCGCGCGGCCTTAGAATCCGACTAGGACATACGGACTTTACTATGACCGATCAGTATATTCATCTTTCAGAGCAGGAGGATGCCTGCCGCATGGGATTCCGCAACAGTATCGTCGATAACTTCTATCAGGAACCGAATTCAGTGCCCGAAATCGTCCCTTCTAATCCACCAGCCTATTCAACGCATGCTCCCATTCTAGCTGCTCCTGATCCTTCTTCGGATGCGATGAATACTCTGCTGGGTATGATGAATATGATGTCTACATTATTACAACAATATATTCAGGCCACACAACACAAACCAAATCAATCATGACCGAGATGCTACATCAGAATATTTTCGTTTATATCCAGAAAGGAATCTAGGATGAATATCCAGAAAAAAACTTATGTACCTAAATTAATGCTACTCACCCTGGATCAAGCTGCCGCGGAACTCAACATCAGCCGCCGAACTTTGGATCGAGGTCTGCGTGACGGCAGCATCGACGTGCCAGTCAAAAAAATCCGAGGCCAGAAGCGTATTCTACTGTCCGACATCATCGCGTACCTTGAAAGACAAAATACCGACGATAAGAACCGTCGGAATACCGATCAAACAAATCCCGCTACATTTAGTCAACCATCTCTACCATTTGGCAGCTAATAATGCTCGCATTGAATTACATATCAGGATTCTTTCCTGATGAAGCTATCGCTGCAATTGCCGGCTGGTCCGATGACCAGGAATTGCTTCATTCCATGTTCTTGGATGCCATCTCAGATTTAGCAGCGGACACTTCTGAATTCACGCGCTACGCTTTGAAAGCATTGGTTTTGCGCGGCGACTCTCGGGGACTGGCATACAAGGTTAATGGAAACATTCCGGCCGATACTAGTAAGGCCTTTCTGCTCACCTATTTTCTGGGTGTGTATTTCCGGTATATGGCCGCAATCCATCCCGATCTTGCTCCAAATCTACCTATTGCAATACAGACCGTGGAACGGTGGAGTCAACTGTTTAATAAATTACAAACAGAGAGCCGCTGGAGCTTTCTCTTTGAACGTCCAGATCCTCTACGAAATCGATTACTTCATTACCAAATGAAAATCTGTGCAGCGCCTGCTTATCAGTTAGTGGCTCCCAAACTGCACATGGGGCTTTGTGCAAAAAGCGGTCAGTTGGCTGGCCAACCCATCGCATCTTTTGATGAGTGCTTGGGTGGGTTTGCCAATTGGACAATCCAGATTGTTAACGCTGTCCCAGCGCAGTCTGTTCGCGATTCATTGAATGATTATCTACCAGGGGAATTCATCAATATTGTCTTTAATACTATTCAGAAACTAAAACCGCAAACTGGTTTGGAATACTCTCCGGCCTCGAAAGCTACGTTGCTTGACGATTGGTTCGCGATCTTTGGTAGTACAGCGCGGGATAAAGATTTCTATACTCAGATCAGATTCCCTAAAAGGCTTCAGACACAAATCGATATCCTTGTGGACCCAGAGAATCAGCGTGAAACCAGCGCCTTGCGTCGTCTATATCTCGATGAATGCGCGTCCCAGGATCGTTTAGAGGCTGCGGAACTTCATGAATCCGACCGTCAAAAATTGGCAGGCAAATCAACACGAAAACAGGCGATATCATTTGATGGTAGTCATGCGACCCTGGCGGCAAACCCATCTCGAAGCATGCAAGGCGCACTGCCTCTCATCGTTTTAGCAATGGTATATCAGGCTTTTGAAATCAACGATCAGGTTTCATTAGAATTAACTTCCGCAGCAGCCCACATGATGGTGATGTTCATGCTTCACTTTGGACGCAGACCTGAATGGCTGTTAAATATGCAGATTGGCGATGCACCTAAAACTCCTCAGGATTGTGAGCACCTAATATGTTCGCCACAGGACAACCGCATTTATTATGTTCCCAAAATTTATCTCGGACTTCCGTCGCATCTTTATCCCATAAATCAGGCGGATCCCGGTCGCTTCGACGAGAATTGGCGGGCTCATGATTTGGTATATGAGCCAATCGATCTTATCCACGAAATTATCCTTCCGCCTGCATTGGCAGAGGTTCTGTCACACTACATTGATCTGCGCCGATCAGCGATCAAACGCTCGCATCTCGAGGTATCAGGTCTCGGATATACTGAAAACGGGGGTCCGTTATGGCTGGCCCTAGAAAATGGGAGCTTGTCCGTACTCGATAAAAATGCTGTTGGCAAAACTTTAGAAAAGCTCACGAATTCCATTCGCAAATTTATTCCCGATTACCCAACGCTGAAGCCCGCCAATTTTGTACGCTCGTTCGAAGGCTATTATGCGTCGCTTGGATTACGCGGAGAGTTTCGTTTTTACCTTTCTGAACGGGCACGTTACGTGCTCGAAATGCCATTGCGATACAGCCAAATCACCTCTGCGCAGGTTTACAAAGCCCACTGCGCAGCCCATGAAAAATTTGATCATTTGATCACGAATGAAAGTATGGCAGCACTAGGATATTCCCCTGTAAATCAATCTGAATCTCAACCGCTACATGAACCTGGTCTGCTTAATTACAAACGATTCGGCAGTTGGCATGTGGTTCGATCGGACATCACAAGTACGATGATCGCAACGCTTCTTCGCGCCATGGATCAACCTAATGGTTGGCACTCGCAACTTACTGAGGAGCAATCAAAATACAATATCCTTGTTATCCTGTTGTCACTTTTGCTTGCCCTCCTACTGGGATTGCGACCCTTTGAGATCATCCGAATTAGACCGCGTCATTTTGATCTAGAAAATCATTGGCTGGCGGTTCACGGCAAGCCCCATGTTTCAAGGCCTGCCTTTCGCCGGCTTCCTATACCTATCCAGATTCGGGAATTGCTTTCACACATCCTGAAGAAAAGAGGGATTTCTTCCAGCGGCACATTGCTCGGATTGTACAATTCAAAGGGAGTATGGCAACCCCTCACACAAAAAAATCTATTCGCAGCCATCCAGACCATATGCATTCACGCAGAACTTTCGGTAGCGCCCGACCTGTACAGTTTTCGTCATCGGTTTCGAACGGACATGCTGGCCGCCGGCATCCCTGAACACTTATTGAATTATTTGATGGGACACGAGACACGTGGCGCAGAGAGTGTCAATATTTTTATGGAACGATCACTAACTGATTTGGAGCCCACCTATACTGCAGCGGTCCAAAAATTGATAGCCAAATACGGCATAGGATTGATCGCATGAGATATGAATTGTTGAATGCAACAACGACGCGCTTATTCTCATCTGCTGGATGAACGGATCCATCTTTATCTTCCAGACAAATCACTGGATCAGATGATCGATTTCTTCTGGAGATCATTGGATGCAGCAAAGCCTGCCCACCAGGAGGGGTCATCGCCTTCAGAACTAGCCTGGTACCGATTCGTTTTCGGAATGATCGTGTTCGGTGGACTGGCCTGGCCCGACGCGCTCGACGATATTTTCAAACTTCGTTATCAGGATATCATTTCAGCGGAACGGGGGTATATTTTGATTCCGCGCGCAGGAGGGTTGTACCCAATTTTCATCCCGCCGGCGGCAGCTGATTTGACTCTCAGCCTCTGTGTATATCTTTCCCGGGAACGAGGCAAAGGGAAAAACAGATTAGGCTTGTTTCCGTCCGATGGCTTTATTCTTCCTGATCGAACCAATCTGAGCGAAAATCCATCGTATGATGAACAGCGAAAACTTCAGAATGGATTTACGAGCTGGTTACGCAATCTGGGTAAATCTGTCGGCCTATATGTGACGGTTGGACGGTTAATTTCCTTATCCAGGGCACGCTTGTCGCGTTTGTATTCGCCACCCGTTGCCAGTGCGCTTCTCGGAATTCATATCTCGAATCCAGCGCCCATCGATCAACTGTATGCTCTCAACTCATATAAGATGCCTCTTGATTTGGAAAACATAATCCATTCTAGGAAGGATCATCCAACATCCAAAGGCGGGCAACACATTTCTAATAAAAGGCTTTCACAAGCTAACGAACATAGCAGTCCCCTATATGCACTTCCTGAGGGATTCGTCAATCTCAGGCTAATCGCCAAAAAATACAGCAGGCTGACCGATAACTCCATCATCAAGGATGTGCGCAAGGTGGTTCTGAAGGAATTGAAAGAGTTCCAGACAGCGAAAGAGGAATTAATCGATAAATCGCCAGATGAAAGTTTTGGAAGATTTATCGAAACACGCAAGGTAGGTGACTTAACCTCGTCAAAAATCGAAGTGGCGAATGTTGCAGTACTATCGGACTGGTTTTCTCAATTGGTTCGTTCGGTTTCTCCAAACACCGTTGAGGGCAGATTGAACGATATTGCTAGCATCCTGAAGCGCTCGTCGGTTCTTGCATTATGCCTGATGGATGAGCTGACCATTTCTGATCTGGTTTCAAAACTAGATCTACGTTCATCCAGCCGTGAACGGCTCATAGACACATTGAGGAGTCTTTATATGTACATGCGGGATATTCTAGGTATTCCTATGTCTGAGATCCATTGGTGGAAATTTCGAGGTCGGCAGATCATTCGTGAATATCGATTGCTGACCCAGCCGGATCTTGAAAAAGTGATGGCCCATCTATATAGCCTGAAGGGCATTGGGCAAGTTGCGCTAGCAGCAACTCTGCTTGGATATTATTTTGGTCTTCGTGCAAATGAAATCTGCAACCTGAGAATTTGCGATCTCTTTCTATCTGGCACACCGACCATTTTTGTTTGGCGCTCGAAAAGGGGTGTTTCTCGTTCGGTGGAGGCTGTGGAAATCCCCCAACCTGTTATCGCCTTTCTGCAAGAGTTTTGCCAAATAAGGCTTCAACACGAAAATGGATCGCGTTCGAAATTCCTCCTTATTAACAAAAAGGGTTATCACCTGAGGCGCAACAAATTGGCACACCTAGTGGCAAAAGCGCTTACAGCAGCCGGCCTAGAAAATATAGCCGCGACCGATCATTCGGCAGTCCATTTGCTTCGTCATGCATGCGCTAATCGATGGCTCGCATTAAGCGTACCTCTTATCGATATTGTACGCAAGCTGGGGCATAAATCCTTTGACACTACAATTAGTAACTATCTTCATATTTTTGCTTTCCTACAAAAAGAGGAGATGGAGCGTGCTTACGTTGAGCAGTGGCGTTTATCCAAACATGGGTTCGCAAGGCTTGCGGGGATTACTGTAAAGCGATTCGAGCAAATGGAAAAGCAGATGTTTTCACCACTGGGCCATGTTGAGAAAAATACTGAGGATAAATATTCTTCCCAAGTCATTAGGGATTCGCTCTCCCACTTTCTTCGCAATGCTTAACCCAACTTGTTTTCATTTATCTGGCAAAAAACAATATCGCGTTTGTTGGGAAATAGCTTTTTAGACAAATCAAGACATTGGGTGTCACACGTAGACTAATAATTACGTTCGACGACAAAATAATAGACACATAATCATCGGTGCAGGTTTATTGCTCATCATCTCCCTGTTAGGTACTCCAAGAAAATAAGCCCTGATGATACTATAGATACCAAAGGTTCCACCGACCGAGAATATGGTTTAATGAGGATATTAAACACTTAACATTTTTTGTCGAATGTTGTAGAGTCAATGAGGGTAAAGGATCGAAATGCCTTCCAATCCGGATACCGAACTACGACGGCTTCTGTTAAAGACCAAGATCTCTGTTCCTCCGTTACCGGGAGAATTCGTTCACAGGCCTCGGCTGACGGATTGGATCAATCAGGGGGTAAATGGCCCGCTGACGCTTCTCGCTGCGCCCGCTGGCTTTGGGAAGACCAACCTTCTGATTGAATGGACAAAAGAGACCAGCCTTCCCGTTGCCTGGCTGACCATAGATAGCGACGATAATGATCTCAGCCGCTTTTTCCTTTATCTGGTTGGCGCCTTGCAAACCCTGGAGGCCGGCTTGGGGGAAGAGGCGTTGGATTTGATCCAATCTGCCAAGGGCAGTGGATTGGAAGTTGGACTGACCCTGTTGATCAACGAATTATCCACTCTTTCGAAAGACCTAATCCTGGTGCTTGATGATTTCCATGTTTTGGAAGATTCGCTGATCCTAAAAGGAATCGACTTTCTCCTCAAACACTCCCCACCCAACCTGCATGTGATGATTGCCAGCCGCAGCCAGCCCGAACTGGATCTGGCTTTTCTGCGCGCCAAGGGACGGGTGCTTGAATTGGGCGCCGACGATCTGCGCTTTACCAGCGAAGAGGTCATTCGGTATTTCCAACAGGTGATCGGCTTGGAACTCCCACCTGAGACGGTCAAGACGCTGGAGGAACGCACAGATGGCTGGATCACTTCACTGCAGATGGCGGCGATCTCTTTAAAGGACCAGGCAGATCCGGCTACGCTGCTAGCCAACCTGCAAGGTAAGTCGCATTACCTGTCGGATTTTCTGGCCGAAGAGGTCTTGGACCGCCAGCCGGGAGAGATTCGCCAGTTTCTGCTGAGAAGCTCCATCTTAGAAACCCTCACAGGTCCCCTGTGCGAGGCAGTCGTCAACCCCGACGTCCAGCCGGGATACGGCACGGTCATGTTGAACCGCTTGGAACATGCCAATCTGTTCGTCACAGCTCTCGATGAGAATCACGAGTGGTTCCGCTATCACCCGTTGTTTGCCGATTTTCTACGACAGGTCCAAGCAGAAATCAACCCGACTGAGATTCCGGAGTCGCATAAGCGTGCGGCGATGTGGCTTGAACAAAACGGCAACCTTGATGAAGCTTTTCGACACGCGCTTGCCTCCCGGGATATGGCATGGGCGGCAGAAATGATTGAACGCAATGTCCCAGCGATGATCAATATGGGCGAAATGTCTGCGCTGGCTCGGTGGATAGGCAAGTTGCCAGAGGAAATCACCCACAAACGCACACTCCTTGGTATTGGCTATGCCTGGGCGCTGATCGTAACCTACCGGCTGGACCTCGCTCGATACTGGCTCGATGATGTCCAGCAATCGGTCGAAAAGCTTGAAAAACAAACAGCTGCAGCGCCAACCCCTGAAGAAGCAACAACCATGAATGGTGTTGGAAATGTCGATTTGTCGGAAGTTCGTGGTGGGTTAGCACTCTGTCAATCGCACCTGGCGATGTTGAGCGGCGATTTGGAACAGGCCGCCAAGTTCTCCCGGCAGGCAGCCAGCTATCTTCCAAAAGAGAACGTATATCTTCACAGCCTTATTTCTCTGGATGAAAGCATCTCCAGTGTCTTGTCTGGCGACACGCAGAAAACGATCGAGTCGTTGCGCGTGACGGTGCGGATCGCTCGACAGGCGAATAATCCGCTCGTGATGATCATTGCCACCTGCGAAATCGCAATTGAGCAATGGATTCAGGGTCAACTCAGCAAAGCGTGGGAGACACTCCAAAAAGCGCAATATCTAGCCATCGGACCAGACGGAAAGCCTCACCCTGTGGCCGGATTTATCGACATTGTGTTGGGCGAGATATTGTTCGAACGCGACAAACTCGAGGAAGCACGCGACTATCTGGAGCGCGGCTGCCAAGGCATCCAGCCAATATGGTATCTCGGCAGCCTGGGTGGAATGACCTCCCTGGCTCGCCTGCGCCAGACCCTGGGGGATTTTTCAGGTGCGCAGGCCATTGTTGATGAAATCGCGCGCATGGCTCTCCGTTCGGACGCCAGCCAGTGGGATAACGCGCTTGCCTCTGGACTCGCAGTCCGATTGTCCGTTCAGCGTGATGACCTCGCGACCGCGGAACAGTGGTGGAAAAAAGGCAGTTTCCCCGATCTAAACACCCCCATTGCTTTAGAGGATTATCCGTACCACATCTTTGAATATGTGCTGCTCGCCCAAGCCAGGTTCCTGCTTGCCAGGGGTCAAGAAACAGGCCGGTCGCGGGATATAAAACAAGCTGCGGACCTATTGGCAACGCTCCTGCCCGAAGCGGAGCGGTTTCAACGAGTAAGCTCGCAAATTCAAATTTTGGTTCTGCAGGCGATGGCGCAATTTGCGCTCGGAAATGAACGGGGGACAAAAACCCTGTTGCGCGCCCTTGCGCTGGGCGAGCCGGAGGGCTTCCGGCGATTTTATTTGGATGAAGGCTGGCGATTGTTGGATCTCCTGCGCCAATGCCGCGCCGCGCAAGAAGAAGCTGGCAGCCATCTCCCGTCACTCGGCTTCATCGATAGCTTGCTGGAGGCCATCCGGCCCGGAGGGATTGAGCAAGAGACTGATCAAGAATTAATCGAAAGGAAGGCCGCCCCAACGACCGCTCACATGGAGGATGGCCTGCCTATTTCCCTCTCGTCACGCGAGATCGAGGTGCTGGTCTTGATTGCCGAAGGCAAATCCAATCAGGAAATTTCCGCCCAGTTATATCTGGCGCTGAACACGGTCAAGCGTCACGCCTATAACATTTACACCAAGCTGGAAGTAAAAAAACGGACCCATGCCGTTTCGAGAGCTAGACAATTAGGTTTGATCCCCTAATATTCCCACCTAAATTGATTCCAATAATCAAATTCGATACTTTTCTTCCGGGCAGAAGAAAGCACCTCCTGCATTTATTTTTTACACAATCTCCTCTACTTGAACACCACCGTTACCTCTAGAAATTTGTTTGGAAGGAAGAATCAGGAAAAGCCGGGGGCTTGGAGCTTCTTCTTTGGAAGCTAGT
>Ga0209039_10003153_pt1 | contig 13165 bp, 9 predicted proteins | sample BogFormECP12_OM1_FD_188238 | JGI IMG/M metagenome (GOLD analysis project Ga0209039, IMG submission 188238) | Bog forest soil microbial communities from Calvert Island, British Columbia, Canada - ECP12_OM1 (SPAdes) (version 2) | ecosystem: Environmental > Aquatic > Freshwater > Wetlands > Bog ...
AGCGCGTCAATCAGATGTGCCGAGCTTACATAAGTCAGGCAATTTGCTTAAGCACATTAAAGTCCGCAAGGGAAACATGGAACAGGGTTTTGCGGAAGCGGATGTAGTGATGGAACATGTCTTCCACACTGCGATCACAGAGCACGCCTTTTTGGAACCTGAGTGTAGCATCGCTGTGCCGCTGAAAAATGGCCGCATGGAAATTTATGTCGGCTCGCAAATTCCTTATCAGGACCGCGAACAGGTTGCACGCATTCTGGGTTGGCCGCAAGACCGCGTGCGCGTCGTTGGACAACTGATGGGCGGCGGTTTCGGCGGCAAGGAAGATATTGCCGGTCAAGTTCATGCCGCGCTATTGGCAAATGTAACCGGTCATCCGGTTAAGCTGCTCTTTGACCGTCACGAAAGTTTGTTGGTTCATCCAAAACGACATGCTACACAGATTCGAGTCAAGATTGGTGCGAAGAAAAATGGTTGTTTGACCGCCGTCGAAACGGAACTTTATGGAGATACCGGCGCATACGCTTCGCTCGGTGAAAAAGTGATGACCCGCGCTACCACGCATTCTGCAGGGCCCTATGAGGTTCCGCATGTCCGCGCTGACTGTTATGCAATGTACACCAACAATCCGCCTGCCGGAGCATTTCGCGGTTTTGGTGTTACTCAATCCGCTTTTGCTGTGGAAAGCATGATGGACATGCTGGCGGAGAAACTCAATATGGATCGCGTCGAGCTGCGCCGCATGAATGCTTTGCATGTCGGCAGTATAACCAACACAGGACAAGTTCTGCGCGATAGCGTTGGACTGACCGAATGCATTGATAAAGTCGAAGCCGAGACGATTCGCTTATCGGGAACGAAGAATCCGTTCGTACCTCGACCTGTAGCGGATGCGCCGCACCTCGTCCACGCGTGGGGCTTTGCTGCTGGCTACAAAAACACCGGTCTCGGTGGAGGCTCTCCCGATAAATCAGGCGTGGAAGTTGAACTGTATGAAGACGGTATTGTCGAGGTCCGCACTTCCGCCGCGGAGCTTGGGCAAGGATTAGTCACGGTTCTGCGCATGATCGTTGCGGAAGAATTATGCATGCCACCGAAAAAAGTGCGCGTGCTTGTCATGGACACCGATCTAACTCCCGATGGCGGACCGACTACCGCTTCTCGTCAAACGTATGTTACCGGCAACGCGGCACGCATGGCCGCGAAAACTTTGCGGGCGGCAATGACATCAACGCTGGCAGAAAAATACGATCAACCGCCAGAGCAAATCCGTTACATCGAAGGCCTGGCTCAAGTGGATGGGCATTCCGTTCCATTGAGCGATGTTTTTGTTGAAATGAAATCGAATGGACAGGAACCGCGCGCACTTTATGAATATTGGGCACCGGAGACAAAACCACTGGGCGAAGGCGGAGACATGCACGTCGCTTTCTCCTACGCTGCACAAGCCGCGGAGGTGGAAGTCAATACCAACACCGGCGAAGTGCGCGTGCTGAATGTGATTGCCGCCAACGACGTCGGACGAATCATCAATCCGCTGGGGCTTGAGGGACAAGTAGAAGGCGGCGTAATGATGGGACTCGGCAATGCGCTGACCGAACACTTCATCGTCGAGGAAGGACGCGTGATCACAGATCGCCTGGCACGCTATCGCATTCCGGGGATTGCACTTACTCCCAACATCATTCCAATCATGGTTGAGCATCCAACGAAGGATGGCCCATATGGAGCAAAAGGTGTCGGGGAAATCGTCAGCATCCCAACTACACCCGCCATCACCAACGCAATCTATAACGCCGTCGGTGTGCGTGTGGATAACTTGCCGGTGGATCAGGAACAAATCCTTTGGGGATTACAACAAGCATCGAAAGTGCAATCTTTATAAAAATTTCAAAGTAGAAAGTGCTGGCAGATTTCCAGCACTTTTAATAGAAATAAATGCCTTAAAGAATTCCCTGCTAATTGTTCATGCCAACTTTTTTTGCATGGCCTCATCCATGGAAATGCCGGCCATCATCAACCCGATTTGCTCAATGGAGGCTTGGCCGCGCTCCACAATGCCGGTAATCTTTCCTTCGTACATGATTGCGATCCGATCCGATAGTGTGCGGATTTCATCCAAGTCTTCTGAAATCAACAAGATCGCGGTCTTCGCTTCACGCTGAGCGAGCAGACGCTGATGAATATACTCGGTCGCACCAATGTCCACGCCGCGTGTGGGCTGAGCCGCAATCAAAGCATCAGGGCGACGCGATAGTTCGCGCGCCATGATCAACTTTTGGATATTGCCGCCAGAGAGATTCTTGAGCGGCGTATCGAGGCTGGGTGTTTTCACCGTGAATTCATTCACCAGATCAATTGCATGGGATTCCATCCGCGGGAAATTAAGAAAGATGCCATTTGTATATTGACGGGATGAATGATCGTGTAAATAAATATTCTCCTCCACAGAGAATTCGCGGATCGCGCCATCCCTCATGCGCTCCTCGGGAATATAGGCCATTCCCGCGTCGATTCTCTGATTAAGAGTATATGCAGTAATATCGTTTTCCCCGATGATAATCTTTCCCGAAGTCGCCTTGCGCATTCCTGCCAAACATTCAGCCAATTCACGCTGCCCATTGCCAGAGACGCCTGCTAGTCCGAGAATTTCCCCAGCGTGTATCTCAAAATCAATTCCGTGCAAAGACTCGGTGCCGCGATCCCCCATTGTTTTGAGTCCTTCGATCTTAAGCGTAACCACGCCCGGTTTGAGCGGACGCGGTTCAAGCTCTTTGAGTTCACGCCCAACCATCATCTTGACCAGTTCATCACGAGTGACTTCGGGCGTCGGGCGCGTGCCGATCACTTTTCCATCGCGCAAAACAGTGACTCGGTCACTGATATCCATGACCTCATGCAACTTGTGGGAAATGAAAACCAGCGAATGACCTTCACTGACCATGCGTCGCAACGTGACAAACAAATCATTGACTTCCTGCGGTGTAAGAACTGCCGTCGGTTCGTCCAAGATAATCAGACTAGCGCCGCGATATAACGCTTTCATGATCTCGACACGTTGTTGTTCGCCAACCGAAAGCTGCCAAACATAAGCACGCGGTTCCACCTTTATGCCATAAGCTTCCGAAAGTTCCTGGATGCGCATTGTAACCTTTTCCAGATCAAGCAACGGCTCACGGGAAGAACGAAGGCCAAGCGCTACGTTTTGTGCGACGGTCAGGGTCGGGACCAACATAAAGTGCTGATGAATCATCCCAATGCCAGCGCGGATCGCATCCGCGGGCGACCGGAAAACATAAGGCTTGCCGTCAACGATGATTTCACCCTCATCCGGTTGATATAAACCATATAATTGCCGCATCAACGTGCTTTTCCCCGCTCCATTTTCTCCAAGCAAAGCATGGACTTCACCGGCTTTTACGTCAAATGAAACCTCAGAATTAGCTAACACACCGGGAAAACGCTTTACGATTTTGCGCATCTCGACATGTTGGATGCGACGGTTTTGAGTCGATTGAGTTTCAGATGTCATATTTCACCGGACTCTTTTCTTGATCTAACCAGCCAATCAAGCAATCCCCTCTCCTGCTTGATTTACAGGAGAGGGGTAATAACTTCACAAACCTTTATGGTTGAACACCAATGCTTGCGTTCTTAATGCCGGCGATCGCGGCATCACCTGCCGCTTTCACATCAGCGGGCAGGTTATAACCTGAATTGTAAGCAATGCTCAAGCCACTATTGGAAAGGGTCAGAGTATATTGAGCGCCGCCCAATGTACCGGCCTGATGTTTGGCAATCATATCCTTCAACATTCCAGTCCAATCATAAACCTGACTGGAAACGACAAGACTCGGGGCCAGCGAGGACTGATCAGCTTGGGTACCAAACCATAAGACATTGCCTGCATCCTTGGCGGCGCCAATCGAGCCGACGACGGACTGCGACGAGCCGGTCAGGATATCAGCACCTGCGGCAATTTGCGTCTTGGCTGCGGCAGTCATCAAACTCACGTCAGAGAATGATCCAGTCCAGGTTGTGGTTACTTTAATTTTCGGATCAACGGAAGCCACGCCTTGAGTGAAGCCATCGACATAAGTCTTGGCATCGCCTACATCAATGGGTCCAGTCACACCGATGACTTTGCTCTTCGTGAGCTTGGCGGCCATAACACCGTTGACATAGCCGCCCTCTTCCGCAGCGGCGGTATATGCATACACGTTCTTCATGCCGAAGGTATTGACGTCGGTTCCCCACGCAAAGGTGGTATTGGGGAAATCGGGAGCAATATCCTGAACGGAAGAACCATACTGCGAGCCGTGGGCAATAACAATATCGTAGCCCTTGCTGGCATAGTCACGGATAGCCGCAGCGGCATCCGGGACGCTGAACAGGTTATCGGTATATGCGATGTCCAGAGCTGACGGACCTCCCATATCTTTCTGAACCGACTGCAACGCGACCCACATCGATTGGCTGAAGGCCGCATCGTTTGTAGCGCTCGGCATAATGACAGCAATGCGGAACGGTTTTGGAGTCGGGGTGGGAGCAGGTGTATTGGTTGGGGCTACAGTCGCGGCAGGAGCCGAAGTGGCGGCTGGAGCAGATGTAGGCGCTGGAGTCGCTGCAGGCGCGCATGCAGTGAACAACATGGCAACCAACAACAATCCTACGATCAACAAACTTTTATTTTTCATTTTCTTCCTCCTTTAGAAGAATTGTTTTACTAAATTTTACTCAGATGGCAGGCTTATATTATGCCAGCCGTTAGTAGTAGTGCCGCTTACTTATCTGTTTCTAGTCGCTTCACCTCCTTGCCAATTTAGATTCAACTCTCGCCTCTTTCAAACGGCTTATTCAGTGCAGCCGGTTGCCGCGCGCGATTAACGCTAAACATTAGTGCCGCGATGGTCATCAGATACGGGAGCATTACGGCGACATCCGATGAAATTTTGACACCCAGGACCTGCATCCATAGTTGTAATGAATTTACAAAGCTGAAGAGCAACGCACCTCCCAGCACTCCAATGGGACTCCAACCTCCAAAATAGACCAACGCCACAGCAATGAATCCCTGGCCCGCCGTTAGGTTGTCCTGAAACAGATTAACCACTGCCGTAGACAAGGTGGCTCCAGCGAGACCAGCCAGTATCGCTCCAAGGCAGACACTGAAATAGCGGATGCGATCCACGTTAATCCCCAACGAATCGGCTGCCGCGGGATTCTGTCCGACTGATTTGATTTTGAGTCCCAAGGTGGTCTTGTTCAGTACCCACCAGGCGATGGGAACAAGTAGGAAAGCGCCATAAACTGGAATGCTATTCTGAAACAGGAGTTGACCTACCACAGGAAGATCACCCAGGAGGGGAATTTTGGCGGGCTGAAATCCATTGATTGTTTTCACAGTGCCAATCGTAGTCTCGAATAATAGGCTGGACATGCCATATCCAAACATATACAAACCAATGCCGCTAATGCCTTGCTCGGCTTTTAGCGTGACACTTATGAAGGACATTAACAAACCCATCAACAGCCCAATAATCACAGCGGTCAAAAGGGCCAGCCATAGGTTGCCCGTATTCAAGGCTACATAAAATGCGCCATATGCGCTGAGCAACATGATGCCTTCCACACCCAGATTTACCACTCCCGAGGTCTGCGCAAAGGTTTCTCCAATGGCAGCGTAAAGGAATGGCGCAGCGAGGGGAATCATCGTTTTCAAAACACCAATGATTTCTTTCATGATTTCTCCTCTTCGTTTTGAACGCCCATATTGCGGCGGGCAGCCCAGCGGCGCGACCAGAGCGCCGCTCCAGAAACGAACAATACAATCAAACCTAAAATTGCATTGATTAATGATGATGGCACCTGCACAGTGCGTTGCATTTCATTCGCGCCCACCAGCAATCCTCCAAACAAGATCGAAGCAGGGATTAGGCCCAATGGGTGCAAGCCACCTAATAAAGCAGCAACAATACCTGTAAAACCATATCCGCTTGTGATGCCATCCAGCAGGCGATGTTGCACACCCATAATTTCAATCGCACCTGCCAAACCGGCAAAGCCTCCCGCCAGCGTCATTGAAAATGCTTGATAGAAAGGGACATTGATTCCAGAATACCGCGATGCATCCGGATTTAGACCGACCGCGCGGATGCGGTAGCCAATCGTTGTACGCCACAAAAAGAAATAGACCAGTATAGCCAGGACCACTGCAAGAATTGCCCCAGCATGCAACAGCGTCTGAGGAACTAGACGAGGCAATGTAGCTTGTTGGGGAATCCGCGCAGATTGAGCCAGAAAAGTCCCAGCTGCAATTCCGGCCGGATCCATCAATGGGCCGCGAATGAGAAGATACATAAATTGCTGTGCAATGGAGTTCATCATGATCGTGCTTAATATTTCATTGACATGCAAGCGGGCCTTGAGAATGCCCGGGACAAAACCCCATACAGCTCCAGCCAGGAAACCGAAGATCAGAGTAGCGGGAATCAGGAGCCATCCCGGCCACGTGTTAAAAGTCAGGGGAAACCAAGTAGCCGCAATAGCGCCGAGAATGATCTGTCCCTCTCCGCCGATATTGATCACGTTGGCACGAAATGCAATACAGATTCCCAAACCTACCAGCAACAAGGGGGTGGCCTTCACCAACGATTGCGTAATCCCCGAAACACTACCCGCCGCGCCGTTAATCAATGCTTCATAAGCGGCGACAGGATTAGCCTTTAGAATGATCAGCATCAAGGCGCCAATCAAAAGTGCAGCCAGAACTCCGGCCAACGGCAACAGCAGATGCAACACAACGTTGCTCCAATCAAAGACTGGCCGATGGACAGAGGAGGAACTATTGACTGCTTTCTTGGCTTGCATAGTTTTTTCTCCGATGCAATTCTGAGATGTCAGCAACCGATAAAATCGCTTTTAGTATATCTACCATAAACGCAGTTTCTAAATCAATAGATTATTTTCCAATTCGGCGAATAACATGAAAATCAAAAAAATCGGAAACAAACTTACTGACCGAAAAGTCCACAACTAAATCATCGTGTGTGAATAATTTTGCTTCCATCTTTAGTAACGGAGTCTTACGCGGGATTTTCAATCGGCGCGCTAACTCGCTGTCGGCCTCAACTGCAGCCAGTCTCGTAAATGAATATGTGAGAGTGGGCTGACCGCGCTTAAGGAGGATGTCAAGCACAGACCCGCGAAATTTCGCGCCGAGATCCCGTTTGCGCATGAATTTGAGAGGCAATACATCCAACAAATGCGCCACTGGTCTATTATCCACCAGAATAACACGAACCACAGATAGAATCTGTTCTCGTGAATCACATTCCAAACCAGTGGCCTCGACAGACGTTGCGGCTCGCTCTTCAATCTCTGCCTCTCCCATTTCGGTTTTCAACCCCATGCGGCGGGCAATATGTTGGATACTTTCAAGTACTTCCAAACCGCTATCGAGGCGATTCTGGTAGGAAGGCGAAATATAAGTTCCAACCCCATGCTTACGGATAATCAGTCCTTCCATCTCAAGTTTATAAAGCGCCTCGCGTAAAGTGGGACGTGATATCCCTAATTGTTCCGCAAATATTCCCTCTGGCGGCAATTTCTGTCCAGGTTGATATGCGCCACTCTGGATTAGATCGCGCAGATAAAACTGCGTCTGATAATGAAGAGGCTCGTTGGTCGTTTTGATCCGTCTTAATTCGGAAGCCATTCTGCCTTTGCATGATGTCATCAGAGGTCAGACCTCTGATGACTATGAACAATATAACAGGTTTTTTATTCAAAAGCATGTGTCATTTGTCATGTTCGAGCAGATAACAATCAGGTCTAGAACAAAATGTATAGATATCCAAGCCGGCAAGCCGGCTTGGATGGTAGTAAAACTACAAGTGGTGCTGACAGATTTCGCCAGCACCACTTAAGCTAAAGTGAAAGTCAAACCTCTATGGAGATTATTTCAACCCTCTAATATTACAACGCAAGGTTAGGGGTGAAAGTGGCTAATTGAGCCAGCTTTCTCTTGCGGTGTGAAAGATAAGCTGCGAAATTACATTTTTGGTAATAGAGCACTCGATCTATCGCAGATTGTATGTCAGAAACAAATGATGGCAAAACGCTACACAGCAAAATTCGAACTTGATAAATAGTGAGCGCAGGAGCCTGGTCATGAAATTGAATTCTCAAACGAACCAGGAAATAATGAGCCAGAGAAACCAAGAGCATATGATGATGCCATCCTATCCAACTCCGCATCTCGTAATGATCCATACCGACTTCACCTTTGGCCTCCTCGAAGATAGTTTCAATTGGCCATCTCATTCCGCTGATCCTGACAAACTCACTCAGCGGAGTGCTGAAAGGAGCATTGCTGAAAAAGTATTTGATCTCAGTCGGATCATCCAGATTACGGCGAATGATCAACCAGAGTTCATCGGCGGGCAAGCCACTGCGCGATTCGGTCACACGCAGAAATGCAAAATCACAAACGATAGGCCCCTGGCTACCTTCTTTGATAACTGTTTGGGTCCAATCTTGCTTTTGGATCTTCTGCACCAGTTGCTGGACTGGAATGGGCTGCTTTCTTTTATCGCTCAGATGCAAACGAGTCGGATGACGCCCATGACCTCTCCATTTCGGAACATGAACCTTGGGCGGACTACACCAGATCAAGGTATTCTCTTTGATGGCTGTGAAGTAAAACGTTCCCGTGGCAGCCACACCGTCCCGAAACGCAGAGCTGTCTCCATACAGAGCATCGGCTGCCAACCAGGAAAACGGCAAAGTGCCGCGTTTTATCATGTTTTTCAACAATTCCAGCCCGATTTCCGGCTTCGTTTTGAAAACCAGATCTTGTGGGACTCCGCAGGCTTGCCGTTGCTCGATATGTTCTTCTGCAAACCATTGATCGGGCATGAACAATTGTCCTTCGATCAAGCTATATCCTTTGCGACTGGCGTAGCCCAAATACACTCCGACCTGCCCATTCGCGATCTTTCCCACCGAGCCGCAATATTGTGCAGCCACGCCTACCGATTCAGTGCCTTGTTTGACCGCACTCGATTCATCGATCAGAGCCACTCCATCCTCTTCCCCCAAAGTCTCTCCGATCAAGCCTTGATGGATCGCGAGCACTGGTTCTGTTTCCCACTGGCTTTGCCCAACAAAATATTGCAGGCTGCGTACTTTCTCTTTCTGTCCCAACGCCATCTGTTCAACGTTCTTGCGTGTGGTATTCCCCAGCAAGCCATGCACATAGGTCAGGCTTTTCTTGATTTGCTCCACTCGCTGAAAGGCAGCTTCGAACAGCTTCATATATTTCTTCAATTCACTCAAAAACAGTTTGACATCTTCCGTGGACAAGGTGCATTTGGGTGCCGGGCAGGTTTCAACTTCAATTCGACAAGCTTGCACCCCGCCTTTGCCACTCAGCTTTTGGGCTCGACCCGACAACTTCTCTCGACTCGTTTCGGTTACAATTTCTCTCGGCATGGTGTTCTTCCTCTCCTTTTCACTGGCCAGTGATTGGAGAAAGATACCATGCCTTTTTACCTCAAGCTACCCTATTTTTTACCGCCAACCTTGCGTTGTAATACTAAGCGCTCACTCTTTTTTGCAAAACTTTAATCAGCACATTGATCAACGCAATGGGAACTTGACTTGACGTTCCGCTTGAAACCTGAGTTGTCAGAGTACTGGAAGTCGAACTCTGCGATACGCCGGCAATGATTCCGCTGAGCTCATCTCCGCCCGGACCTCCACCATCAGGTCCACCAAACCCGCCACTACTATTACTGCTGCTACTATTTTTGCTCGAACTTTGCACGGGAGTGTTCAGACCTTGCTCAAAGACGGAAATATCTTGTTCAGTTAGCTTCATATTTGCAATTGCTTGGAGTTGACTCGGCGTGAGTGTTTTCTTAACTTGGCTAACCGCCGCGTCGATCTCCACCTGAGCGGATGTATCGCTATTCGCTAAAACTTTCATAACCTCCCAAAGCGGCAAAAGCTCTGAAGCTTGCTCTGTGGTCACAGCTTGATCCGTACCCTCAAGCTTCAAAATGCCAACGATCAGTTCCGCCTGCCCTGCAAACGATTTCGTCTTTGAGGTTGTCGCGGATTGATTCGCGTTTGCTGTTGTGCCGCAAGCGGCCAATATCAAAGCTGTCAGAATAATTATTACAATCATTTTGATTTTCATAGGATTCTTCCTTTTAATTCTCAAGTGCAATAAATAACTTATTTCTTAATCCCTATTCTAAGATTTGAAACTGTGAAGATTCAAAGAGAAGGTTGAGAAAACGCTGAGAACCCAGAATGGAATTGGATGATTACATAAGAAAAGTCATCGCGGCCTTGAGACCGCGGTGACTTAGATAAGAGGCGTACATCAGAATTTACCTAAGCTGAAGCTGTCATCGCAAGCCCCGTGTAAATATTAGGCCTCGCCGAACCGAGGATCTTTTCAAAGCAGTCGAAGCTAACGCACCTTTCATTGAGCGCAATCGTAAAGTTTCACTTGCATATCTCCGCCCGGACCAGGTGCAAAATTTTGTGGTGTGTTTGAATTGCTTGCTCCTGCCTGTGTTCCATCGGGTGCGCCTGCGTTCTGCGTAGTTGTATCAAAGCCCTGAACGGCTCTACACGACGATACTACCCAACTCGAAATGTCACTTCGACCTCCGTTCGGTCCGCCACCTCCGCCACCCCAATAAATGAAACGGAGTTCACCATTCTTCACCATATTGGCCAGATCACTGGAATTGACCACTGAATCCAGGCCATTGAATCCGCCGAGATATAAAACTGGTCGCCCGGTAGCAAGCACATAATCCGCGCCTTGCATCGAACTCGGAACGGCCATCAGATATTTTGTACCTTGTGTATTCTGCTGAAGATAACCAAGCAAATCTTGATTGATTTGCAAATCACTACGAATAGCTAGTCCAACCGGCCCCCCTCCATATGCGGCTGGTAGAGACTGATTTGAACTCGCATTCAAGTTCGTCAAAGCAGACCAGATGCCAGGAGTGAGGAGCATGGACGTGATCACAAAAGCAAATCCAAGGATTGCGCTAAGTCTGTGGTTGTGGACGAAGATCGATATAACCAGCAATATAAAACCGATCACAAACAATGCAATCGTCGCCGACAGCCACCAAATATTTTGGGAAAATGATCGCGCAGTCATATATTGGAAAGCTAATGTGCCGCTGCCACTCAACGTTAATAAAATTGCCGCGAGCCAAAAATGTTTTTGGCCCAATCGCCATAATTGGATCACACCGATTGCAACCAACGCGGCAAGCGGCGCGGCCATGATTGACAGATAATACTCATGGAAGAATCCAGCAGCGCTGAACAACACACCGGTCGTCAAAAGCCAGCTGCCCCACAATACCAAGGATTGGTGTTTTGATTCAAGCGGCCAGCGCAAACGAGTGCCAAACGAAGCGACAAGCGTGGCAAAAATTCCAAACGGTAGCAACCAGCTGACTTCTTTACTTAGCGGCGCGATAAATAATCGCAATACGCCAGCCTGACCAATATCGATTCCGCCAGGCCCGCCACCAACTGGTCCGCCCATATTCTCGGGCGCGTTTGATGGGTTTCCATTGAATTGAGACTGCATTAGCGGGAGTCCGTTATTCGTCCCGATTGAAGCGGTCGGAGGAAATGCTCCGTTCGGCCTCGGACCTTGAGCGGGCGCACCTCTATTAGCGAATCCATTGCTAGATCCGCCTACCCCTCCCATTCCCAGCAGACGATTGAACCCGTTATACCCAAAGATCAGACTCATCTCAGTGTTATTGCCGCTGCTGCCCACATACGGCCGTTGGCTCGCTGGAGTCAGATCAACAGCAGCAGCCCACGAAAACGAGATGATCAGCAACAATAAAGATGCGATGCCCAACTTCCAAAACTTATTCCACGGCTTTTCTTTGGAACCAAGAACATAAAGCCCGTAAAAAGCAGGCAATGGCAAAAAGGCTTCGAGCATTTTGATGTTGAAGCCAATACCAACCAACGCCGCGCCCGACAATAAATAACGAAGCTTGCTAGTTTCAGTGGCTTTGATAAAAGCCCATGCCGCCAAAAGCAGGGTCAGGATGAGCGTGCTGTCCATTGTATTGTTACGATCAGTTGCGATGACTATTGGCGTGATCGCCAAAGCCAAAGCCGCTAGCAGACCCGCGACGGTTCCAAATGATCGGCGCACTAAATGATAAAGAACAATTACTGAAAAGATGCCAGCCAGGATTTCAGGCAACACAACGCCGAATCCGCTAACATCCAATAAGTAGGCCGAGATGGTTTGAATCCACAAACCCAGCGGGGGCTTATCCACGCTAACTGATCCGCCTGGTTCCGCCGCGACGAAGAAAAAGTTATGCCACGATTGAAGCATGCTGGTTAACGCTGCGGTGTAATAATGGTTCGCAAGGCCAATTGCATTCAGATTTGCAAAACGCAGGATAGCCGCCAAAATGATGATAATAGGTAGACCCATCCATCCGAGCAAACGCTCGCTGGAAATGTGGCGCGCTTCGGTGGATGCAATCGTGGGCGACAATGTACGTTGAAACGGTAATCTCATTTTGGTTATCTCCAGTTTATTAGTTTGGGGTTGATTCCGAACTTCGTACCTAAAGTGTACAAATTGAAGCTGTGAGATCACGAAGGGAAGATTGAGAAAATGTTGAGAATGGTTTTTATGCGTCAAACTTTTAACAGCATTTTCTCAGCATGTTTGGGTATGATGCAATCATGAAAACACAGCATGAGATTGCCAAGCTCGCTAACGCTCACTGGCAACGACTTCCGGAAGCGGAACCTGCCCAAATGCTTGATGGAACGGTATGATTGGTCTTAGAGGTTGCGGTAATGCAAATTGTATTAATCGTTGACGATGACGTGAAATTGCTCAAAATGCTACAACGCACTTTGGCCTATGAGGGCTTGCAGGTTTTCACAGCGGCGAACGGAGAAGAGGCTTTGAATCAAATAGATGTTTGCAAGCCTGATCTTATTGTTTTGGATTGGATGATGCCAATGATGGACGGACTAGTACACGTGGGCGTAAATGGCTGAGAAGTTATGCATGAAGTGCCTTGCCTTGATAAGTCCACTTGAAGGGTTTGGCCATTGTGCGGTTATAGTA